>Ga0315910_10004784_pt1 | contig 11240 bp, 12 predicted proteins | sample EdamamesoilMG_FD_204470 | JGI IMG/M metagenome (GOLD analysis project Ga0315910, IMG submission 204470) | Garden soil microbial communities collected in Santa Monica, California, United States - Edamame soil | ecosystem: Environmental > Terrestrial > Soil > Garden | place: USA: California...
TGGACGCGGCCCGGCGCGCCGTGACTCTCGAGGCGAGACGCCACGTTCACGGTGTCGCCCCACAAATCGTAGGCGAATTTGGTCGATCCGATCACCCCGGCCACCACGGGCCCGCAGTGAACGCCGACCCGCAGATCGAGGTCCGCGCGGAGCTCCGGACGGAGAGCCTTCAGCTTCTCCACCATGCCGAGGGCCATGCGCGCGGCGCGCTCGGCGTGATCGGGCTGGGGCAAGGGCAGCCCGGACGCGGCCATGTACGCGTCGCCGATGGTCTTGATCTTCTCGAGCCCGTGCTCTCGCGCGAGCGCGTCGAATTCGGTAAAAATGCGATCGAGCATGCCCACGATTTCCTCGGGAGGACGCTCGGAGGCGAGGACCGTGAATCCCTTCAGGTCCGAGAAAAGCACACTCGCGACCTGAGCGTCGGCGATGTTGGTCTCGCCTCGCTTCATGCGAGCCGCGATGACCTTCGGCAGCATGTTGAGCAGGAGCGATTCCGAACGCGCCCGCTCGCGCTCGAGATCGGCCGTTCGCTCGGATACCTGGCGTTCGAGGTCGTGAAGCAGCTCCTCGCGCGTGAGGTGTCCGAGGATTGCCGACAAGGACGCCGGCTTCGAAACGAGCTCCGGCAGCGTGAGGTCGACGGTGCCGTTTGCCAGACAGCCGGCCTCGATGCGAAGCAGGTTTCCGTCGGCGGAGAGCAGCACCGTGAGCTCGGCGGGGAGCGCGCGCCGGTGCGACTGGCTCACGAGCACGGTGGTTTGCGCGGCGGTCACCCGGTCGAGGCCGGCAGCCTCCAGGCACGCGCGGAGCTTCTCGCGGGCGAAGGCGAGGCCGTCGGCGTTCGGGATACGGAGCGTGCCGAGGGTTCTCATGGCAGGCTTTCGACCCAGCGAACCGCGAGCGCCGCGGCGTCGTCGTAGGATTTGCCGGCCGAATCGACGAGCGAGCGGACGACGGTTGCTGCGGTCCCGGACGGCAACGCTTCTCCCGAGTAGGAAACGCCGTCAGTGTGCAAGAACAGCCACTCGGAGCAAGAGAGCGGCTGTTCGGTCACGTGGGGCGCGCGAAAACGCTGGCCGAGGACGCCTTCTCGCGTGAGCAAGCGCCGTCCGCCAAACCAGCCGGCCACGTTGCCGATGCCAGCGAACGTGAGGTGATCGCGAAATACCCGAGCCACCGCCGCCGCGGCGCCGACCGTCCCGCGCAGCGCCTCGTGCAGGTCCGACAGCACCACGGTGGGCTCTTCCGAATGCATGGCGAGCAGCGCACGATGCGCGGCCTGCGCCGCCGCGTGCGCCGTGAGCCCGTGACCCAGGGCGTCGAGCAGCACGACGAGCGCGCCGTCCTCGAGCTCTCGGACCACGGCCCGATCGCCGCCCCGCGGCAAACCGGGGTGCGGCCGGACGAACGACGCGGCGTCGAGGACGGCGTTCAGCGGTACTTCGCGATGCGCACCCACGTCCCCGCGCCCTCCTCACTCCGAAGCTCGAACGAGTCGACGAGCCGCTTCGTGCCAGGCAGGCCCAGGCCCAGTGTTCCGCCGGTGCTGACGTGATCGCGCATCGCCTGGTCGATGTCGGCGATGCCGGGACCGCGATCCTCGACCACGACTTCGACGCGCGGGGGTTCCGAATCGAGGATGCGAAACGTCACCCAACCCGTGCCCGCGTACTTCAGCACGTTCGTGCAGAGCTCGCTGGTCGCCGTGGCAAGCGCTGCTCCCGACGCCGGAGCCAGCCCGGCGCGCTCGGCGAAATCACGTGCCACGATGCTCGCCAGCGCCGCGTTCGCGGTGGACTCGATGCGCATGCGGCGGATCCTCACGGTCCCTGCAGTTCCTTCAGCGCGCTGTCGACCGTGAGCGCGGTCCTGGGCCAATCGATGTCGGCGTCGAGGACCACGAGGCCCGCGGCAACACCAGGCTGAATGCCGACGAGCACGACGGTGGCACCCATCAGGGTTGCCGCGTCGACGACCCTTCGCAATTGGGCGAAGTCGTCGGCATCCATCACTTCGACGCCACTCAGATCGAAGACGACGCCACTCGCCCCAGCCTGTGCGAGGTGCCCTAAGAGATCCCGGCGGAGGCCCGCCAGAAGGTCATGGGTCACGGGGCCCTGGACCGGAACCAGCACTGCGTTGCCCACGCGCTGCAGGACGGCCCGGCCTTCTCCCCTCATGTAGCGGCCTCGACCCCGGTGAGCCGGAACGCCACCTTCAGTGCGTCCTTCAGATTTCCCGTCGTCTTCATCTCACCGACGTCGATGCCGAGCTCGACGATCGTTTCGGCCACCTGCGCGGAGACGCCGCTCACGATCACCGTGCAACCCATGAGGCGCGCGCCCTTGGTCATCCGGATCAGGTGGTTGGCGACCGCCGTATCGACGACGGCGACGCCCGAGATGTCGAGGATGAACGCGACGGCCTGTTTTTCGCTGATCTGGCTCAGCATGCGGCGCATCACGTCCTGCGCCCGGCGAGAATCCAGGATGCCGACGATGGGCAGCATCAACACGCCCTGGGACAAGGCGGCGATCGGCGTGCTCATGTCGACCAACGCCCGGCTTTGCTGATCGATGATTTCGGTCGTGCGCCGGTGGTAGGTGTCGACGACGAGCGCTCCCTCCATGGCGATGACGCGCTGGACGGCGATGATGGTTACGCGGCGCTCCTCGTCGCTCAAGCCCTGAGGGGCGAGATCGTCCGTCCACAACCTGAAGGAATAGGCCATGGCAGCCAGGTAGTGCCGAGGGTCGAGCTGGAGCTGAGCGTGCGTGTTGCCGATGTGCTCGCGGGAGGCGACGTACGCTTCGTCCCAGCGGGCCTCCCAAAACTCGAACCAGGCGCGCCGGATTGCCGATTGTGCGCGCTGGAGCGTGCCGGGGTCGGGAAAGTGCACCGTGTAGTGCTCTTCGAGTGCTCGCCGCAGAAACGTGTAGAGCTTCTCGACGAAGGCATCCATGTACGGCGTGACGCGCTTGCCGTAAGCGCGGACCTGCTCGAGGTCCTGGTCCGAAACGTCGAAGAGTCTCCGAAATTCCGCGTTCTTCATGAGGGGTGCTCCACACGCGTCGATCGCGTCGCGGGCATCGTGCCTCAGAAGCGCTCCGAGAGTCGTCGCCCCCCACGCAAGCCCGCGAGAGAACACGGAAATCTTACGCCGACGATGCAACGCTCCGCAGCGCGAGGTTTCGCGTCGCGGGCGGCGAGCCTCAGCCCGACGACCCCGACACCCCGCTCCGCGGCTCCGACGCCGTGTCGCAGAACGGGAACGAGATCAGTGCGTCGCCGACGGCGGGTTCGACGCAGTGGCCATCGAACAACGGCTCCAGGCAGTCGAAGAAGCACACGGCCGTGGCGCTCTGGTCGGCGCAATCGGCGTCCGTCCGACACGAGAACGCACACGTCATGCCGTTCGCGTCACCGCTACAGAGCCCGCCGCCCTCACACGAGCTATCCACGCCCACTGCGAAACACAGGGTGGAGCTCGCCTGGCAGAGCCGAGGCTCATCCATCACGCACGCTGCCCCCGGTGCGTCGCCAGGCCGTGGCGGCGCAGCGTCGTCAGCGGCCGTCGCATCATCGCCGCACCCCGAAAGCGCCAACGAAAGAAGACCCACCGCGACCACGAACCAGCGCCGGCGAGAAAAGGACATTCCTCAATCTTACAACGCGAGGCGCAGCACGGCGCACGACAATCGACAACGTCGCTCGGGCGTCGCAGCCGAAACCTGGTACGCTAGGCGGGCAAGCTGGAGGGTCTCGTGAGGGTGATCACACCGCAACTTCTTGGTGCTGCCGGCATGGGCTTGGTCGCCTTGGCCGTGGTCGGCGCGTGCGGTGGGAAATCGACGAGGGAGATCTCGCCCTCGGCGTGTGAATGGCCCGAGTCCTTCGATCCGCCTGACGCGACGTCCGGGGAGTGCCAATCCGCTCGGTTCCATTTGTGGTGCCAGGGAACGACCGGCGGTGGCATGGGATGTCTCAGCGACGATCCCGCGCGGTGCCCGGAGCAAGACGCGCTCCCCGGCGTGAACTATCCAAATTGCCAGAGCCAGTGCCATTCAAACGAGTACGCGGTGCGCTGTGGCGGCATCGGCCCCGAACCCGGGCCGCAGCCGCCTTCTCAGTGCCGGACTTTGCCGCAGTGCCCCGGGGGAACTCTATTCGCGTGCTGCCCTTGTGTGATGACACTCGAGGATTGACGTTCGCTTCCCATGACTGACCGAACACCTACGATTAGCGCCATGTCTGAGTCAGACGGCGCGCTGCTGAGCAACTTGCTCGAGCTGTACATTCACGACCTGAGCGCGATATTCGTCGATGTCGAGCTTGGTCAAGACGGCCGGTTCGGGTATCCGCACGTGGCTTCTTACCTCTCAGGATCGAGCGACAGATTCGCTTTTCTCTTCCGGTGCGACCGGCTCATCGCAGGGTTCGCACTGGTCACGCGCGGCTCTCCTGTCGCCGAGGATCCCGAGGTTCTCGACGTGGCAGAATTTTTCGTACTGCGCCGGTTTCGAGGCTGTGGCGTAGGTCGTGCAGCCGCCGGACTTCTCTGGGATCGTCTGCCGGGTACATGGACCGTGCGTGCCGCCGACCTGAATCCTGACGCAGTCACGTTTTGGCGGAAGGTCGTCGCGAGGTACACCAACGACACCGCGAAAGAGTCGGAGCGCCACGACGGAATCAAGAACTGGGTCGTGTTCTGCTTCAACAATGCGTCCTGACAGCGGCTGGTCTCATGCTCGATCCGACGCCCGACTCGAGAACCCGGCCGCGTCCCCGCGACGCACTCAGCCTTGCGCTGCGCTGGTTTGGACTGGCCCTCGTCGCCGCTCCGTTTGCACTCGCTGTCGTTGGGGTGGTTGCCACCCGAGCGCTTCGCTGGATGCCCGGCGATTTGCCTTTTGCCGTATTTCTCGCGCCGGTAGTGGTCGGAGCCATCGGTGCTCTCCCGTTCTTCCTACTGGCGCCATGGTTGATCCACCTGATCCGCTGGCTCGACCGGAACCTTGCAGGTGTGGTTGTCCTTGCCGTCGTCCTTTCGATCCCGGCGGTGCTCGTCGCGATCGCCTTCGACAAGAGCCCCTCGGTCGTGCCCGCGTGGATCGTCGCCTTCAGCTCGATCGCGATCCCCCGGCTCGTGGCCAAGTCGCTGCGTCCCGGTGCATTCTCCCGACCCGACTGAGGGCCCTCCATGGACGATCTGGACCGCGAAATCGAGGAAGCGACTCGCCTCGCACGCCACAAGGTGTGGCGCATCCGCTCAAGCGTCAGTTGCCGAACGTCTGCGTCCAGAGGTGGTCGTACTCGCCGCCCGGATAGTAGCCGACGCCGATGAGCGTGTAGTTGTCGCCCATGATGTTTTGGCAGTGTCCGGGGCTGTCCATCCACTGCTGCATCGTCTCTTCGGCGTTGTCGTGGCCGGCCGCGATGTTCTCACCCCAGCCGCGTCCGTCGTAGCCCGCCGCTTCCATGCGCTCTGACGGACCGTCACCGTCGGGATTGTCGTGATCGAAGAAGTCGCGATCGGCCATGTCCTTCGTGTGCACGCGCGCCGCGCACTGCAGGCTCGGATCCATGGTGAGGGGGCCGACGGGCGGCATCTCGTCCCCGCCGCAGTTCGCGCCCGCAGCGCGGTACTCATTCACGAGCACGACGATCTCATCCTCGAGCGCTGCGTACGCGGGGTCCCAGTTTTCGGTGACCGCGCAATAGGGCTCGTCGGGTACCTCTCCGCCGCCGGCGCCTCCGCTGCCGCCCAATCCACCGGTACCACCGGACCCGCCGGTGCTCACCATGCCGCCTGTGCCGGCCGTGTCGCTTCCGCCGGAACCCCCCGTCGCGCCGCCCGAGCCCCCCGTCGTGCCACCCGAGCCACCCGACGTGCCGCCGGAGCCACCCGTCGCACCGCCGGAGCCACCCGTCGCGTTGGTTCCCGCCGTCGCGCCAGTGCCTGAAACCGCACCCGTCCCCGCCGCTCCGTCGCTCTGAACGATTTCGCCGGTGTCGTCGCTGCAGGCGGCTGCGAGCCCGCTCAAGGTGAAAGCCAGCACAATCACGAGGTTATGTGACGGCGAGCGGCTGGCGCTGGGTCGTTTCATGAAAGATCTCCTCGTCAAACGTACCACCAAGGGTGTGGCGTCAGGCAGCGCAAGACTGCGGCAAGGAAGTTGTATGGTCGTCCTCGCCCAGCATGACCGAGGGAGCGCGCGATGAAGCGCGACCGAGCCTGATCTCGCCCGGTCGCATGCCGTTCTGGCGAGGGGTGAACCTCGAGCCCGAGGCTCGGCGCGCGTTCCAGGCCGAGCTCGAGCAGGCGGCGATCGACCGCTTGCGCGTGTTCTCGGTGCTCTTGCTCGTGCTGCACGTCGCGTTGCTGATTTACGATTTTGGTGTGGCGCCCGCCGCCGCCGGGTCCGCGGAACTCCGCTGGCAAGAGAGCCTTCTCATCATGCACCTCTTGATGGTCGGCGCGACCGGGGCAGTCCTCGTCGGGTTCCGGGTGCTCCCCACGCGGCGTTCGAAGGCATTCGTCGCCTACCTGATGACGGCCTTCTTCTTGTCGTGGGGCGCCGTCCTCTCTGGCGTCGACCAGCTGATCGGAGCCGGCATCACCGTCTACCTGATCGTGAACCTCGCGTGCGCGCTGTTCGTCACCTTCGAGCGTACCGCCACGTTCGTCGCGTTCGGCGTCAGCATGGCGCTGTTCGTCGCCGGCCAGCTCAACTTCGCCAGCACGCCCGCCCTCGCCTTCAGCCAGTGGATCAACGGGGCGAGCTTTGCGCTCACTTGTTTGTTCTTCTCGCGCATGCTCTACGCGGCGAAGACTCGCGACTTCTGGCAACGCGAGACGATCGCGCGGCAGAACGCCGAGCTTTCCGCGGCCAACGACAAACTCGCGGACGAGCGCACGAAATCCGAAAACCTGCTGCGCGCGACGCTGCCGCCCCGCATCGTCGAGCGGCTGAAGCGCGGCGAAACCCGCGTCGCCGACGCGCACCCGGCTGTCACCATCTTGTGGGCGGATCTTTGCGGGTTCACCGAGCTCGCGTCCGAACTGACGCCGACCGAGCTCGTGGACCTGTTGGACGAGCTGTTTTCGAGCTTCGACGCCGTCGTTCACGCTTTCGGTCTGGAAAAGATCAAGACCGTCGGCGACGGCTACCTGGCCGTTGCGGGTATCGCCGACCCCGGCGATCTCGACGTGGTGGCGGCGGCGGGCGCGGGGCTCGCGCTCCATCGCGCGGTGGCCGACGTGAGCGTGCGGCGCGGCCGGGCGCTCTCGCTTCGCGTCGGGATCGCGCGCGGGCCGGCAATGGCGGGCGTTCTCGGTCGAGAGCGCCTGCTCTACGACCTCTGGGGTGACGCGGTGAACGTCGCCGCGCGGCTCGAGACGGCGGCGCGCCCCGATGAAACGTTGATCACCTCCGATGCTGCGCGCTCGATCGCCGATACCTACGCGCTCGGGCCCGAGGTGGTGCTGGAGATCAAGGGCAAGGGCACGATGACCGTTCGCAGCGTCATCACTCGACGCGGTGGCGGTGAGCCCTAGATGCGTTTCGCGCGACCGAGGAGGAGCGTCCGTTCGCGCGTGTTCTTGGCCAGAAACGCAGCGCGCTCGAACTCCGCGCGTGCCTCGTCGTTGCGGCCGAGCTTCGCCAGGAGATCACCGCGGACACTCGGCAGCAAGTGGTACGACTCGAGCACCGATTCGGCCGCCAGGCGATCGGCGATCTCGAGTCCCGCCTCGGGACCGAAGGCCATCGCGACGGCGACCGCACGGTTGAGCTCCACGACCGGGGACCCGGTCAGCGCGACGAGCCCGTCGTAGAGCGCGACGATGCGAACCCAATCGGTTTCGTCGGCCGTGCGCGCGCGCGCGTGACACGCCGCGATCGCCGCCTGCAACGTGTACGGTCCGTAGGCGCCGCCGATCGCCTCGGCGCGCGAAAGGGCGTCGAGCCCGCGCCGGATCAAGAGCTCGTCCCAGCGCGAGCGATCCTGATCGAGCAGCAGGATCGGCTCGCCCGTCGGGCCTTGCCGTGCTTGCGTGCGCGACGCCTGGATTTCCATCAGCGCCACGAGCCCGTGGACCTCGGGTTCGTCGGGGACGAGCTCCGCCAGCGAGCGGCCGAGCCTGAGGGCGTCGTCGCAGAGCTCGGGGCGGACCCACGCGTCGCCCTTGGTCGCCGCGTAGCCCTCGTTGAAGATCAGGTACACGGCTTCGAGCACCGCCGACAATCGCCCGCCGAGCTCCGGCCCCTTCGGCACTTCGAAGGGCACGCGCGCTGCGGTGAGCGTGCGCTTTGCCCGCACGATGCGTTGGGCGATCGTCGGCTCCGGCACGAGAAACGCGCGCGCGATTTCGTCCGTCGTGAGCCCGCCGAGCAGCCGGAGCGTGAGAGCGACGCGCGCTTCGGTCGAGAGCACGGGGTGGCAGGCGACGAACATCAGGCGGAGCACGTCGTCGCCGCCCTCGTCTTCCAGCGCCGTCAGCACCGCTTCCTCGGCCGCGTCGCCCGAGCCACCCGGGCTCGGGACGGCTTCGGAGAGCTCCGTCTCTTTCCGCTCCATCATGCCGCGCCGGCGCAGCGAATCGATCGCCCGGTTCTTGGCCGCCCGCATCAGCCAGGCACCGGGGTTTTCGGGGATGCCCTCCTCACGCCACCGCTCGAGCGCGATGACCAGCGTCTCCTGCGCCAGGTCCTCGGCCAGGGAAACGTCGCGCACCAGACGGGTGACCCCGCCGATGATGCGCGCCGCTTCCATGCGCCAGACGGCTTCGAGGGTGCGTTCCGGGCGCGGGTCGGTCACGGGATTCGCGCTTGGTCAGGATGCGCTGGCCTTGAACTCTTTGCTCAGGACCTGCTGAACGTCTTCGGGGAAGTCGCTGAGCTCCTGCACCTGACGCACCTCGATTGTCTCGTTGTCGCCTGCCGGGCAACGGCGCGCCCACTCGATCGCTTCCTCGCGAGATTTCGCCTGGATCATCCAGTAGCCGCCGACGATCTCCTTCGCCTCCGCGAAGGGGCCGTCGACCACGCTCGGCTTGCCGCCCTTGAACGAGACTCGTGCGCCCATCGAGGGTGGGTGCAGGCCGTCGAGGGCGAGGAGGACACCCGCCTTCTTGAGTGACTCGTTGTATCGCATCATCGCCTCGACGTCTTTCGCGTCGGGAAACGTGCCTGGTGCGGCTTTCTCGTATCCCTTCGGGATGATCAGCATCATGAATCGCATGGCCGTGTCTCCTTGCCTGGAAGTGGCGCGGGTGCTCACGCGTGGCGTGACGCGATCTCGGCGCGCAGGCGCTCCTCTTGAGCGCGGAGCTCGGGCGTGAATTCAGCGCCGAAATCTTCGGCCTCGAACACCGGACGGATGTCGACCGAGGCTTCGATGACCCGACCGTCGTCGTCCGTGCACGGCATGCGCTTCGCCCACGCGAGCGCCTCATCCATCGACTTCACCTTCCAGATCCAGAAGCCGGCGATGAGCTCCTTCGTTTCGGCGAAGGGACCGTCGACCACGGTCGGCGCAGCCTTGCCGAACTTGAGGCGCTTGGCCTTCGACGTCGGGTGGAGGCCCTCGCCGCTGACCATGATGCCGGCCTTCACCAGCTCTTCGTTGTACGTGCCCATCTCCCTGAGGAGCCGCTCGCTCGGCATCTTGCCGGCCTCGGAATCCGCGCTTGCCTTGATGATGACCATGACTCGCATCGTCGTTTCCTTTCTCGGGGGCCGGGGGGTCCGACCTCGCCTTTCGAGCCAGCGACGAACGAGTCAGGGCCAGATCGACAACGCACGCCAACCTTTTCTGCCGGTCACGGTCCGACGGATGAAAGTCGGGCAATATCGAATCGTTACGGTGTGGCGCGGCGCCTCAGCCGTCTTCGATGATGCAGCCCGAGCGGCGTGGGCCGGGTGCCTCGGGGGGGCGCCGAGCTGCCCCGCTGGCGGTCCGCGCCGCCGTGCAGGCCTCGTAGATGGGATCCCCCTGCTCGGGGTTTCGGACGTCGTTGGTCTGCGGCACGACCTCAGGGACGAAGAAGGGAAAGCGCGCGAACCAGGGGCTCCGGTGCGTCGTCTTCCAGGTTTCGAAGCCGTCGGTCCCGACCGGGAGCACGCTCGATCGCGCGTACACGTAGTACGCGGTGATCTCGCGGCAGAAATTGCACATGCGGTCGTTCGGGCGGAGCGTCCCGTTGCCACCGTAGTACGCGGCATTGTCGTGGGTGCCGTTTAGGAGGCAGAGAAGCTCGGAATGGAAGCCGTGGGTCGAGCGCCCGAACGCGCCGACGAGCTCGGCCGTGCTCGCGTTGATGGCGCCGCCCGAGAGTAGGTGTTGCCAGGGGAGCTCCGTGCACACGTTGCCGGCGACGACGTTCGAGAGGTCGTTGGTGTTGCTCGGCGGGGAGTTGTCGTCTTCCAGGTACTCGTCGCGCAGGCCGGAGAAGGCGTGAGTGAACTCGTGCGCGTGACCCATCGCGAACGCCGTGGCGATGCGTTGCTGATCGTCGGCCGGGTTGCGGAGTGACGTGGTGAGGCCGCTGACGCCGGCGCGCCCGTTGTCCGGGTCGAACACGAGAAGCGACGCGATGTGGGTGCGCACGGAGCCGAAGCCGCCGCCCGAGAAATCGGTGGGCGGGTAGGGGTGGAGGCCGATCGCGTCCCACACGCGCGTTGCCGTTTCGCCGTTGCTCGTGACGCCGGTCACGCCGCCGCCCGAGACCCCGACCATGAACGCGCTGTCGCCACCGGCCGAGTCGGTGTTCGACGCGCGCGGCAGGTACCAGACGACGAACGCTTCGCGCAGATCCTCGTACGGCTTGATGCTGAAAATCTCGTCGACCCAGCGGTCGACGTCGTTCGTGCGATTGCCGTCGTGCGTGGCGAGGTCGTGGAACACGGGAAGGTCGCCCGCCGTGTAGCCCTCCGGGAAGAGGAGCACGTGGATGCGATCCTCGAGCGGCACTCGGGGAACGAGCCCGCCGGTGGAAACGTCCTCGAAGGAACCGCTGCCGAGCTCTTCGAGCACCCACTCGCCGGTCGGCGTCGCCGTGACTTCGGTCGACGGCGCCGACTCGACGCCTCCCGTCACGACGGTGATGAGGTAGTGGTACGTGGTATCGTTCGTGAGCCCGCGGTGGACGGTCGTCACGCGTTCGGGCCCGACGTCGAGCGACGGATCCGTGACGGTGGCGGCCGCGTCCGCCGCGTAGTGAATGCGGTAACCCT
>Ga0315910_10004785_pt1 | contig 11240 bp, 12 predicted proteins | sample EdamamesoilMG_FD_204470 | JGI IMG/M metagenome (GOLD analysis project Ga0315910, IMG submission 204470) | Garden soil microbial communities collected in Santa Monica, California, United States - Edamame soil | ecosystem: Environmental > Terrestrial > Soil > Garden | place: USA: California...
CGGCGCGCTGACGCTGGTGGACGGCGCGCAGGCGGTGCCGCACATGGCGGTGGACGTGCAGGCGCTGGGGTGTGATTTCTATGCCTTCTCCGGGCACAAGCTGTTCGGCCCCACCGGCATCGGCGTGCTGTACGGACGCGCCGAGTTGCTGGAGCAGATGCCGCCCTGGCAGGGTGGCGGCGACATGATCAAGGTCGTGTCATTCGAGCGCACCGTCTACAACGACCTGCCTTACAAGTTCGAGGCGGGCACGCCGCACATTGCCGGCGGCATCGGCCTCGGCGCCGCCATTGATTACGTGCAACAGGTGGGCCTGGACGCCATCGGGCGCCATGAACAGGCGTTGCTGGAATACGCGACCGCGGCGGCGCTGCGCATTCCCGGGCTGCGTCTCATCGGTACCGCGCGCCACAAGGCCAGCATCCTGTCATTCGTCATGGACAGCATTCATCCACACGACCTCGGCACCATCCTCGACAGCCACGGCGTGGCCATCCGCACCGGGCATCATTGCGCCATGCCGATCATGGAGCGCTTTGCAATCCCGGCCACGGCGCGGGCCTCGTTTGCGTTCTACAACACCAGCGCCGAAGTGGACCGGCTCATGGCGGGGATCGTGGCCGCGAAAAAGGTGTTCGCGTGATGATGGACCTGAAGGACCTGTACCAGGAGGTGATCGTGGATCACAACCGCAGCCCGCGGAATTTCCGCGCCATGCCGGATGCGACGCGATCGCTGGAAGGATTCAACCCGCTGTGCGGTGATCGGCTGACGCTGTACGTGAAGATGAATGGCGACCGTGTCAGCGACATCAGCTTCAACGGCTCCGGCTGCGCCATCTCCACCGCGTCGGCCTCGCTGATGACCGAGGCGATGAAGGGCAAAAGCCGGGCCGAGGCCGAGCAAATCTTCAAGGGCTTCCATGGCATGCTGACCGACAACGCGCCGCCGGCGGACCCGGCTGTGTTCGGGAAACTCGCGGTGCTGGCCGGTGTGCGTGAATATCCCAGCCGCATCAAGTGCGCCACGCTGTGCTGGCACACGCTGCATGCGTTGATTGACGGCGCCAACGCGCCTGTTTCCACGGAATAACCATGCACATGAACGAGCCGGTGACCGTGGCACGGGATTGCGACGCCATCCTGATCCCGGCGGGCACGCACATCACCCTGCCGGCGGGATCCGTGGTGTTCATCACCCAGGCGCTGGGCGGGAACTACACCGTGAATGTCAACGGCAACCTGGCGCAGGTGGGCGCGCGCGACGCCGACGCACTCGGCTTCGCATTGGAAGCGCCGGCCTTTTCCCAGGTTGCGGAACAGAATACCGGTCCGGTACAGGAAGAACTGTTGTGGGACCAGATGCGGACCTGTTATGACCCCGAGATTCCCATCAACATCGTGGACCTCGGCCTGGTGTACGAGTGCAACGTCACGCCGCTGGTGGATGGCGGCAATCGCGTGGACGTGCGCATGACACTGACCGCACCGGGCTGCGGCATGGGAGAGTTTCTCGCCGAGGATGTGCGCAGCAAGCTGCGGCAGGTGCCGAACGTGTCCGAGGTGAATGTGGACCTGACCTTTGATCCGCCTTGGAGCCAGGACATGATGACCGAGGCCGCCAGGCTGGAAACCGGGATGCTCTAACCGGCTGCAACCCGGATTCCAGGTGACGCGGGCCTTTGAAATGCCAAGGGCCATTCCCAACTTCCCGGAGATATCGAATCCCGTGACCCAATGGCACGATGCAGGGAATGCCGACCTTGTCCCCGGCCAGGCGCGCACCCTGGAGATTGACGGCATCATGATCGCGGTCGTGAACGTCAACGGCGAATTGCTGGCCATCGAAGATCGATGCACCCACGACGGCGCACCCATGTTCAGCTGCGGGCTGGCCATTGAAGACGTACTCGACGGCGACCAGGTCATCTGCCCGCGTCACGGATCGCGCTTCTGCCTGCGCACCGGCGCGGCCCTCAACCCGCCGGCCTATGAACCTGCGCCCACGTTCGCGGTGCGCATTCTTGCCGGGCGCGTGCAGGTGGAAACGCCCTGATCCCCCGCACGCTGCGCGGCTGAAAAAGCTTGCAGCGCGCTGAATGTTGTTTCTTCACAACACGCAAGCCCGTATAATTCCGGGCTTTAATTTACGCAGACTATTCAACGAGACTATCCGAAGGGAATCCATCCATGGCAATTGAACAAACGCTTTCCATCATCAAACCCGATGCCGTCGCACTGAACCGGATCGGCGACATCCTGGCGCGCTTTGAAAAGGCGGGCCTGCAGGTCATCGCCGCCCGGATGATGCAACTGACGCCGGCGCAGGTGGCCGAATTCTACGCGGTCCACAAGGAGCGGCCATTTTTTCCGACGCTGGTGGACTTCATGGCGTCCGGACCGGTGATGGTGCAGGTATTGCAGGGCGAGGACGCGGTGAAAAAGAACCGCGACCTGATGGGCGCCACGAATCCGCGCAAGGCGGCCGCGGGCACCATCCGCTACGACATTTCCCGCGACGTGCCCGAGGCCGAGATGCATCGCAATGCAGTGCATGGTTCGGACAGTGTCGACAACGCCCGTGCCGAGATCGCGTTTTTCTTCAAGACCGGCGAAGTGCTGCCGCGCCGCCGCTGACACACGCAAGCGTGGCCACTCCCGCCAACCTGTTCGAATTGACCCAATCCGGGCTGCGCGAGTTTTTCGCGGCCATGGAGGAGCGGCCCTGGCGCGCCACGCAGATCATGAAGTGGCTTTACCATCGCGGCGTCACCGACATCAACGCCATGACCGATCTGAGCCGTGAATTGCGCGCGCGGCTCGCTGATTGCGCGCGCTTCGACCTGCCGGAAGTGGCGCTGGAACAGACCTCCACGGACGGGACGCGCAAGTGGCTGCTGCGAATCGATGCGGCCAACAGCGTGGAAACGGTGTTCATCCCGGAAGCGGACCGCGGCACCTTGTGCATTTCATCCCAGGTGGGTTGCCCGCTGGACTGCAGTTTCTGCTCCACCGGCAAGCAGGGATTCAATCGCAACCTGGACACGGCGCAGATCATCGGCCAGCTGTGGCAGGCGAACCAGCGCCTCGGGTATTTCAGCGGCGGCGAGCGCATAATTTCCAACGTCGTGATGATGGGCATGGGCGAACCGCTGCTCAATTTTGACAACCTGGTGCCGGCCCTGGAATTGATGATGGATGACCTGGGTTTCGGCCTCGCGCACCGGCGCGTCACTGTCAGCACCGCCGGCGTCGTGCCGGGCATGGATCGGCTGGCGCAAACGCTGCGCGTTGCACTGGCGGTGTCCTTGCACGCCCCCACCAATGAATTGCGGGATGTGCTGGTGCCCCTCAATCGCAGCTATCCCATCGCCGAGTTGCTGGCCGCGTGCCGGCGTTATGCCGATGCCACCGGCGGCGACCCCATTACCTTTGAATACGTGATGCTCGAGGGGATCAACGACGGTGCGGCGGAAGCGCGGGAACTGGCGCGCCTGTTGCGCGGCCTCCCCGCCAAGGTGAACCTTATTCCATTCAATCCGTTTCCGGGTTCGGGCTATACTCGCTCCCCGCTGTCGGCCATCAACAACTTCCGGGACATCCTCATGCAGGCCGGACACATCACCATCACCCGTCGCACCCGCGGCGAGGACATTGACGCCGCCTGCGGCCAGCTGGTCGGCAAGGTGGTGCCCAGGGCGGCGCGACTGCGCGCCGCCACAGGAGAAGCAAGGGTATGAAACACGCACTGCCCCTGGTGTTGTCGGCATGCATGCTGACAGCGTGCAATTCCACCAGCGGTGGCGGCGGCGACAACATTCGTCCCACCGCCACCACCAATGAAGCCGCCGCCACCAACCTGAGGCTGGCCGTGGAATACATGCAGCGCCAGGAGTACGAGACGGCGCTGGAAAAACTCGACCGTGCGCGCCAGGCCGATCCCGGTTACGCCCTCACCTACAACACCTATGGCGTGCTCTACCAGACACTCGGGGACAACGCGCGCGCGGAGCAGAACTTCAAGCGCGCGCTGCAACTGGGCGGCGATGATTCAGCGACCATGAACAACTACGGCCGCTTCCTGTGCCAGCAGAACCGCGTGGACGAGGCCGATGCGATTTTCCGCAAGGCCGCCAATAATCCGCTGTCCGAATCCAGGGAGATCCCGCTCACCAACGCCGGCATCTGCATGCTTGGCTCGAAGCGCGTCCCGGAGGGGGAAAAATATCTTCGTGCTGCACTGGAACTCAATCCACGCATGCCCGCGGCGCTGCTGCACATGTCCAGGCTGACATTCGACCAGGGCGACGCCCTGCGGGCGCGCGGCTACCTGCAACGCTACCTGGAGGCCGGCAAACCGACGGCGGAAAGCCTCTGGCTCGGCATCCAGATTGAAGAGAAGCTTGGCGACAAGGATGCGGTCGCCAGCTATTCGATGATGTTGCGCAATAATTTCCCCGACTCGGAACAGGCGCAGCAACTGCGTCCGGCCGGCACCAGGTAGCCGCTTCCCCATGGGCGAGCCGCAATCAGCGAACTCGCGCGGGTCGCTCGGGCACATGCTGATGGCGTTGCGCGAGGCCCAGAACCTGACGCTTGCGGACATCGCGTCGCGATTGCACCTTGACCCGCGCGTGATTGCCGCCATCGAGGCCGATGACCACAAGGCACTGCCCACCGCGCTTTATGTGCGCGGTTACCTGCGCGGCTATGCCCGCATTCTCGGCACCGACCCGGAACACCTGGTCGGTCTCTACAACGAGGAAGCGCCCTCCGTGCCGCCGGACATCCTGCCGGATATCAGTCGCCCGGCGCAGATCAGAAGTGATGATGCGCCGGTGCGCGCCGCCACTGCCGTCGTGGTCGTGAGCCTGGGCGTACTGCTCGTGGTGTGGTGGCAGACCACGTATCCACCGGCATCGGCGCCCGCCCCAACACCGGTCCTCGCGACCACGCCGCTCGCCACGAAGCCGCAGGCGGTGGCGCCGCAATCCCAGTTGCCCTATTCCTACACCGTGGTCACCCACCCCACGTCCGCGTATTTCCGCGCGCCGGACATGGAAGAGACCGCGGAAACGGGGGTTGCAGACGCCGCTTCCCCGCCCGTCGCGGAAAGTCCAGGCGCCACGTCCCCGGGTTCGGACCAGGTCATCTTTCATGTCACCACGGATTCCTGGCTTGAAGTCACCGATCGTTCGGGCGACCGCATCTTCATGGATTTCATCCACGGCGGCGAATCCCTGACGTTGACCGGGCAGGCGCCGTTCGCGGTGTTGCTTGGCTACGCCGTCGGCGCCTCGCTGGAATTCAACGGCCAGCCCTTCGATCCAAGTCCCTACACGCGCGCGGGCGTGGCACGCTTCTCCCTCGGGCAGTAAGTTGACTCAATCCATTCAAGGCGTCCGCGGCATGCACGATGTGCTGCCGGAACAGGTGTCATCCTGGCGGCGGCTGGAAGCGACCTGCCGCAGGGTCCTGGATGCCTATGGCTACCGGGAGATCCGCCTGCCGGTGGTGGAACATTCCGAACTGTTTGAGCGATCCATCGGTGACACCAGCGATATCGTCGCCAAGGAAATGTACACATTCGCCGATCGCAATGACGAGCGCCTGACGCTGCGCCCGGAAGGCACCGCCGGCTGCGTGCGCGCGGTGCTCGAACACGGACTGCTGAACGAGGGTCCGCAGCGGCTCTGGTACCTCGGTCCGATGTTCCGGTACGAGAAACCGCAAAAAGGGCGTTTCCGCCAGTTCCACCAGATCGGCGCGGAGGCATTCGGCTTCCCGGGGCCGGACGTGGACGCGGAACTGATCCTGATGAGCGCGCGCCTGTGGCGTGAGCTCGGCCTCGACGGCCTGACCCTGGAGATCAACAACCTGGGGCAGGCGGAAGCGCGGCAGCGTTACCGCGCGGTGCTGGTGGAATACTTCTCCGGGCACATGGGGCAACTGGATGCGGACAGCCGCGAGCGCCTGCATCGGAATCCGCTGCGCATCCTGGACAGCAAGAACCCGGCCATGCAGTCATTGATCCAGGGCGCACCGACACTGGATCAGCATCTCGATGCGGCGTCCGCGCGCGACTTTGACCAGCTGCGGGAGATCCTTGACGCCAATTCCGTGCGCTACCGCGTCAACCCGCGACTGGTGCGCGGACTCGATTATTACAACGGCACGGTGTTTGAGTGGCTGACGGATCAGCTTGGCGCACAATCCGCGGTGTGCGCCGGCGGGCGCTACGATGAACTGATCATCGCATCGGGCGGCAAGCCCGCGCCGGCAGTGGGATTTGCCATGGGCCTGGAGCGGCTCATCGAACTCGCCGCCCGGTCCGCCGGCAGTGCCGTGGATTCCCCCCATGCATACCTCATTGCCGCCGCGCCGCAGGCCCAGGCCAGGATCATGCAATTGGCGGAACAGCTGCGGGATCGCGTCCCGGGATTGCGGCTGGTGTTGAACTGCGGCGGTGGCAGCTTCAAAAGCCAGTTCAAGAAAGCGGACCGTTCCGGCGCCGCCTTCGCGCTGGTGCTGGGAGAGACCGAGCTGCAGAACGGCAGCATCGGGTTCAAGCCATTGCGCGGGCCGGGTGAGCAGCAGGACCTGCCGCTGGACCAGGTGGTCGCGGAGCTGGCCCGGCACGTTGCCGGATAAGGCTATAATCCGCGCCGCAATCGCATCCGCGGCCGGAAAGTAACAAGGAGAAAGCAAGTTGGATATTCACCGTTCAGAAGAGGAACAGGTAGAGGCACTGAAGGCGTGGTGGGCCGAGAACGGCCAGTCCGCGGTCTTCGGCGTCGTGCTCGGACTGGGCGCAATCTTCGGCTGGCGTGCGTGGAAGGCGCACGAAATTGAGCAGGCGGAGGCGGCCTCGGCGTCCTATCAGCAGGTACTGGTGGCAAGCCAGCAGCCGGGAAGCGACGATATCCGCAAAAAGGCCGAGATCCTGGTGCAACAGCATCCGGGCAGCACCTATGCAGTCTTCGGCAACATGCTGCTGGCGAAGGCCGCGGTGGACGCCGGCGACCTGGACAAGGCGGCGACCTTGCTTGATGCCGCGCTCAAGGAAAACAAGGATGCCGTGGTGGACCTGGAGCTGCGATTGCGCCTCGCGCAGGTGCAGACCGCGCAGGATAAGCACGCCGAGGCGCTGACCACGTTGAGTATCTCCTCCGGCAAGGAATACCTGCCCGCATTCGATGAACTGCGCGGCGACATTGAAGTCCGCCGCGGCAATGTGGATGAGGCGCGCGCCGCCTATGAACGCGCACTGACGGGGACCCGGGAAGCAGGCGAGGATATCAGCGTCCTGGAACTCAAGCTCGACAACCTGGGCCGCGCGCAAAAATCATGAAATTGCGCGTGGCGGTGCTGCTGGCCGTGGCGCTTGCCGGCGCCGGTTGTGGAATGGGGGATACGGTCAGGCGCTACATGACCGGCGGCCAGGACAATGCCGAACCGCCGGCGCCACTGGTCGCATTCCCGACCAGGCTCAAGGTCCTGGAGCTCTGGTCGCGCGGCACGCCCGGCGTGGACGAGCAGTACCTGAAACTCGCGCCTGCCATCAGTGGCCAGCACCTGTTTATCGCCGGCCCGGAGGGCGACATCGAGGCCTTCGACGCCACCAACGGCGAACCGCTCTGGTCAAAGGACCTGGATGACGAATATGTCACCGGCGGTCCGGGCACCGGCGAGAACACGGTGTTGCTCGGCACCAGCGAAGGCAAGGTCATTGCGCTCAACGCGGCCACCGGCAAGCGACTCTGGCAGAGCCAGTTGTCCAGCGAGATCCTGTCGCCGCCCTTGCGCCGCGACGGCATGGTCGTGGTCCGCACCAATGACGGCAAGGTGTTCGGCATTGACGGCAACAACGGCAAGCGTGTCTGGGTCTATGACCGCACGGTGCCGGCGCTGACGTTGCGCGGCACCAGCACGCCGGCCATTGATTCCGGTCTTGTCATCGCGGGTTTTGATGCCGGCCGTCTGGCGGCACTGGAACTGCGCACCGGCAAGCTGGTCTGGGAGGCGGCAGTGGCCACCTCGCGCGGGCGCTCGGAACTTGAGCGCATGGTGGACATTGATTCTGATCCCCTGATCTTTGACGGCGTGATCTACGTCGCCAGTTTCCAGGGTCAACTGGCCGCGGTGCAGATGGATTCCGGGCGCATCCTGTGGAACCGTGAAATATCGTCCCACGCCGGGTTCACCGTGGATGAAAGCCATGTCTACCTGACGGACGATGACAGCCACGTGCGCGCCTTCGACCGCTTCTCCGGCAGCACCACCTGGAGCAATGAAAAGCTGCATGCGCGCGGCGCCACCGGCCCGGCCCGCATCGGTGACTATATCGTGGTGGGTGACATGGAAGGCTTCCTGCACTGGATGGATCGCACGACCGGCGAATTCGTCGCACGCGTGCAGTTGTCCGACCACCGTATTATTGTGCAGCCGTTCGTGGTCGGCAAAGTCCTGTACGCCTACAGCAGCGACGGCGCACTGGCGGCCTACACTTACCGCTGACATTCAAAGACAGAACCGTTCTCAAAATTAGTGAGCGCAGGCGAGACAAGGCGAAAACGGGCGAGAAAGCGGAGTTGACACGCCAGTCAATGAGCATTTCGAGCCCGTTTTCAACGCCGTATCGGCAAGCGCAACAATTTTGAGATCGGTTCTGCACAACATATGCTTCCTATTGTTGCAATCGTCGGCCGCCCCAACGTAGGCAAATCCACGCTCTTCAACCGCATCCTGAAGCGCCGCGACGCCGTGGTCGCCGACCAGCCCGGCGTGACCCGGGATCGGCGTTACGGCATTGCCGTGAGCGGCGCGCGGCGTTTCATCCTCGTGGACACCGGCGGGCTTGGCGAGGGAGCGGCGGATGACCCGGCACTGGCGCGGCTGGTGACGGAGCAATCCATGCGCGCGGTGACCGAGGCCGACGTGGTGCTCTGGCTGGTGGACGGCCGCGCCGGGATCACCGGCGCCGACCTGGAATTGGCGCAGGGACTGCGCCGGGCGGGCCGGACCCTGTACCTGGTGGTCAACAAGACGGAAGGGCTGGACCCGGACACGGCGCTGGCCGACTTTCACCGCCTCGGCGTCGGCACGCCAATTCCCATCGCCGCCGCCCACGGTATCGGCGTCAGCACCATGATCGAACATGTACTGGAAGGGATCCCGGTGGCGGAAGACCTCCCGGCACCGGACCCGGACGGGCTGACCATCGGCATCATCGGCCGCCCCAATGTGGGCAAGTCCACGCTGCTGAACCGGATGCTGGGGGAGGATCGAATGCTCACCTTCGACAAGCCCGGCACCACCCGCGACAGCATTGCCGTGCCGTTCGCGCGGCGCGGAAAAAACTATGTGCTCATTGATACCGCCGGGGTGCGTCGCCGCGCCCGCATCGAAAGCGCGGTGGAAAAGATCAGCGCCGGCAAAAGCCTGCAGACCATAGACATAGCGCGCACCATCATTGCGGTCATTGATGCCAGCGAGGGGGTCACCGACCAGGACCTGGCATTGCTTGGTCTTGCCGTGCAAACCGGAAAGTCACTGATCATCGCGTTGAACAAGTGGGATGGTCTGGACACCGAACAAAAGCAGCACGTCGAGGCGCAGATGGAGCGCAAGCTGGGATTTGCAGACTACGCGGCGGTCCAGCGCATCTCCGCGTTGCACGGCACCGGCGTCGGGGAACTGTTCGACACGCTGGAGCAGATCCGCACGTCGCTGGTGGCGCGGCTCAAGTCATCCGAGGCCACCCGGCTGCTGGAACAGGCAGTCACCCAGCATTCTCCCCCGCTGGTGCGCGGGCGGCGCATCAAGTTGCGCTACGCCCATGTGGGCGGCCATGACCCGCTGCGCATCATCGTGCATGGCAACCAGACGGAGTCAGTGCCAGACGCTTATCGCCGCTACCTGGAAGGAGTCTATCGACATGCCCTGCGCCTCGTGGGCACGCCGGTGATGATTGAATTCAAGCGCGGCGAGAATCCCTATCGCGACAAGGGGAAGATGCCCGGTGGCAGGAAGAAACAGCCGGAGCGCGAGCGCCGGCATGGGCCGAGAAAGAAGCGGCGCTGAGGGCCGCGCCTGACCTACTCTACAGCCCGTAGTTGGACTGGATGATCGTGAGGATGCGGCGCGCTTCCTCCCCGCTGTCCCACTCTCCTTCCTCGTTCATGACAATCATCTCGGTCTTCCTGCCCACGCCGGTCAGGCTGATCTGGAACACCTGTCCCTTTGCCTCATCGTCTTCCCAGAATTTCATCTTCGACAGCCAGCCCTTCTTCTGCTCTTCCGTCGCCTTGAAATAGGAGATCTGATACAGGCCCTTGGCCTCGTCCTTGGCTTCCACGAAGAACCCGCCGCGCTGCAATGCGCGGTCGGTGCGCGGCCAGGCCTGGGAATACTCATCCGGTATGGCCAGCAGGATGCGGCCTTCGCCGGCATCGCGCAGTTCCGGCACCGGCTTGCCTGGCACAGGCGCGGGTGTTTCTGCAGTTGAACCAGTCGCGGCGGGGGCAGCCGGCGCAGCCATTCCCGGCGCTGCTGCCGTCGAGCCGGCATTGAACAGTTGATTCAATTCACCGGCCACCAGCTTGTCGGCGCCGAGATCGGCTTCCAGGTCCACCCATTGCCCGGCATTCTCCGCGCCCAGCGCCTGGGACTGGCGCTGGCTGGAGATGAACAGCACCGTCACTTCCGGCGTTGCGCCCGGCTCGGAGAAGATCCGGAATTTCAACCGCTGCACGCCGCCTTCCGCCGCGATCGGGGAACCCCACCCAGTCTCCAGCACTCCCAGTTCGGCGTCGTCCACGTCTATGGCATAGCCCTTCTTCTCGAAATAGGCGCGCAGGCGCGGCCACATGTCAGCGCGCGGCTGGCGCACGGACACCCATTGTTCATCGGGTGCGGCGGAAACCGGCGCTTCCGCCGCGCGCTGGCGTTGCGTCTGCGAAAGCGTGACCTGCTCGTTGGGTATGGCCATGGAGTCGTTGATGGACTGCGACGTCAGGTCCGGCGGGACTTCCAGGTCCGGCAGGCTGTCACTCTTCTTGTACTCGGTGCGCTTGTCCGGCAGCACGTCATCCAGGCTCGGGAGAACGCTGCAGCCGGCAAGGGCGAACAGCGTCAGGACGATGATAATTTTGCAGTAGTGATTCATGTGATTACACCTGGTTCAGTACCCCGGCCTTGTGCAGCGAGGCCTCGAGTTGGGAATGATATCGATCCGAGAGC
>Ga0315910_10004786_pt1 | contig 11238 bp, 5 predicted proteins | sample EdamamesoilMG_FD_204470 | JGI IMG/M metagenome (GOLD analysis project Ga0315910, IMG submission 204470) | Garden soil microbial communities collected in Santa Monica, California, United States - Edamame soil | ecosystem: Environmental > Terrestrial > Soil > Garden | place: USA: California...
GCGCGAGCGATTGCGTCAATCCCTCGATTGCCCATTTCGTCGCGCAATATGGAGCGACATCCGCATCCGTCGCACGTCCCCAGCCGGAACTGAAATTCACGACGACGCCTTTTCGCGCCTGAATCATCGCCGGCACGAAATGGCGGATCACATTGGCCACGCCTTTGACGTTTACGTCCACCACCGCGTCAAATTCCGCCGCCGGGACTTTCCACAACGGCGCGTTTCGATTGACGAGCGCCGCATTGTTCAACACCAGATCAGGCGGACCGTGCGAAGCCAATACAGCTGTGGCCCAAGCCTGCACTTGTTCATCCGACGCCACGTCCACGACACGCAAATCATGAGGAGCCGAGAATGACTTTTGCAACGCACGGATCTCGCGTTCCGATCGTCCGCAACCCAGCACGACATGGCCGAGACGGACAAAGCCTTCGGCCATCGCGCGTCCAAGCCCGCGCGTGACGCCGGTGATGACAATGATTTTGCCGCCTGACATGGGGTGTGATTCTGTGTTTCATCCACGTACCAGTTCAACGAGATTCTTTTGGCGATGAATTATTCTTCGTTTCCTTGTCCGCTTTGGTCGGCCAGCGGCTGTAAGTGAGGTGAACAGCGATGCTGGACGATCAACAACTATTGCGCAGTTTTGGCAGAGACGGTTCGGAGGCCGCCTTCACCGAACTGGTGACACGCCACGTGAATCTCGTCTATTCCGCAGCGTTGCGGCGGACCGGCGGCGACGAGCAACTTGCCAAGGACGTGACGCAACAAGTCTTCACCGATCTGGCGCGAAAGGCGTGTTCACTACCCGGACGTGTGGTGCTCGCCGGTTGGTTGCATCAGGCGACGCGTTTCGCTGCTGCGCAAATGCTGCGTACTGAGCGCCGCCGACACGCACGCGAACAGGAGGCCGTGGCCATGAACATCTCCGAATCCCATGCCGCGCCCGATTGGGCGCAAATCCGGCCACTGCTTGACGAAGCACTCGATGACCTGAGTGACGAAGATCGTGACGCCGTCGTCCTGCGCTTCTTCGAACAGCGCAGTCTTACGGAAGTCGGGGCCGCGCTCGGTTCAAATGAAGATGCCGCTCGCAAGCGTGTGGGACGCGCGCTCGATAAACTGCGGGCTCTCTTGATGCAACGCGGGCTGACCACCACGTCGTCGGCGCTGTCCGCGGTCATCATGGCGAACTGCGTCCAGGCGGCCCCCGTCGGGCTGACAGCCACCGTGACAGGCATTTCACTGGCCGGCCTGACCGCCGCCGGCGCAACCCTCAGCCTTTGGAACATTATGACCCTGACCAAACTCAAAATTGGAATCGCCAGCATTGCTGTCGCAGCAAGTGTGGCGACGCCCTTGATTATTCAACACGGCAAATTGAGCAAACTGCGCGATCAGAACCAGTCCCTGCAAGCGCAGTTGGATCAAGCGGCTCAACTTGCCGCCGACAATGAGCGGTTGTCCAACGCACTCTTCCAGTCCAGGGCGACTCTCAGCGACGATCAAAGGCGCGAATTGCTTCGTTTGCGCAGCGAAGTCGGCTTGTTGCGCCGCCAAACCAACGACCTCGCGAGACTTCAGGAGGAGAATCGCCGGTTGCGGACAGCGCGGGCGGCGGACACCGATACTTCTGAGGACGAGGAGCAGGAGCAATGGAAGCAGATTGCCATTGTAAAAATGAACGATGCGAAGAAGACGGTGCTCGGCATGTTTTTGCACGCGGAGGAACAGCCGGGTGTGATCGTCACGAACTTGGATCAAATGACAAAATACCTGCGCAACCAGGACGGCACGCTTGCGATCACCAATGACTTCGAATTTGTTTACGGTGGCAATTTCCGCGCGCTGACCAATCCCGCCAGTGCTATCGTGATCCGCGAGCGCGAAGCCTGGCAACATCCGAACGGGAAATGGTTCAAAGCCTACGGCTTCGCTGACGGGCATTCGGAAATTCATACTGAACCTGATGGCAATTTCGAGGCGTGGGAGAAGCCGCGGCTGCCGGCGCCACCTTCAAGCAGTCCGTAGGCAGGCAGCCTCACTCGCGCGGCTTGAACCGCGATTCGTGAGCCAGCTTTTCCCAAAGTTTGCGCTCTTCATCGGTGACGCTTGGCGGCACGACGATCTGTGTCACCACAATCAAATCTCCGCGTGCGCCGTCGCGACCCGGCAGCCCGCGTCCGCGCACGCGCAGCTTTTGGCCGCTTTGCGTACCCGGCGGGATTTTGATGTTCACTCGGCCATCGAGTGTCGGCACTGAAATATGCGCGCCCAGCACGGCTTCCCACGGTGCCAGGTCCGCCTCGTAAATCAAATTGTGATCGCTGACCTCAAGGTCCGGGTGCTTGGCCAGCCGCACGCGCAGATACAAGTCACCCGCCGAGCCGCCGCCCGCCCCGGCTTCGCCCCGGCCGGAAATCCGCAGCTTCTGTCCTTCGGCCACGCCGGGCGGAATCTTGACTTGAAAGGTCCGCGTTCGTCCCTCGTCGTCTGGTGTGCTGACATTGACCTGCCGCACCGAACCTTTCATGACTTCGTCCAGCGTGACCATGATGTCTCCCTCGATGTCGCGTCCGCGTTCGGCGGGGTCCTCGTCCATGAAGCCGCGTCCGGGCGCCGGGCGTCCCCGGCGATTGGCTGCCGCGCCGAAGATCGCCTCGAAGAAATCGCTGAAGCCGGTGCCTCCAAATTGAAAATCGTAATCCGGTCGCCCGCCACGCGCGCCGCGCTGATGCGTGCTTCCCCCGCCGAATTGTTCCCAGCCAGGTGGCGGACGAAACTCCGATCCACCCTTCCAATCCGCGCCGAGTTCGTCGTAGCGCCTGCGCTTCTCCGGATCGCTCAACACTTCGTAGGCTTCGTTGATCTCCTTGAACTTCTCCTCCGCCTTCTTCTTGTCCTTGGCCACGTCAGGATGATATTCACGCGCGAGTTTGCGAAAGGCCTTCTTGATCTCGTCATTGCTCGCCGTGCGGGACACGCCGAGGCTTTTGTAATAGTCTTTGTATTGCAGCGCCATGTTTTGGAATCACCGCGCCGGACGCGGTTCGCGGCCAATCATCGCCGTAACCGCTGATTTGTCAAAGCCGGCGTGTCTCCGCCCTCGGACGAGGAGGAACTTGACTTACCGAAACCGCGAGTCCGAAATAAAGAATCCGGCGGGACCTTGGCAGTCCGGCCGGATGGGCAGAATTGACGTGGCAGGTTATTTCTTATTGGTCGCCTCGACCGAAAGGTAACGCGTCAAGCCCCGGCCATTTTGGTTGCTGTAAACCAGCAGCAGCACACGGTCGCCCTTGGCTTTTTCGGACAACTCCACCGCTTCATCCGCGCTGCTCACGGATTGACGATTGATTTCCACGATCACGTCTCCTTCGCGCAAGCCGGCTTCGGCGGCCTTGGAATCGGGATCCACCTCCGTTACCAAGGCACCGTTGATGTGCGGCGGAATGCCAAGTTGCTGTCGCGTGCGAGTATCGAGGTCACTTACTCCGACGCCTTCCAATTGTTCGACTTTGGTTTCTGAAACTGAATCCTCCTCGCGCGGGGAGCCAGCCTGATCCCCGGGCAGCACTCCCAGTAAAACGGTGAAATTCTTTTCCTTGCCGTCGCGAATGGCCTTAACATTGACCTTCGTCTTGGGCGGAATCTGCGAAACCAGCAACCGCAGATGACGCGGATCCTCGATCTTCTTGCCGTTCACTTCGGTGATGACGTCGCCGACTTTCAAACCAGCGGAGGCCGCCGGCGAGTCGGGCAACACTTCGCCGACCAGAGCGCCCGAGGTGTCAGACAGGTTAAAATCCTTTGCCAGATGTTCGTCCACCGCCTGCGGTCCGACGCCGAGGAAACCGCGTGTAAACTTGCCGTCTGTGGTGAGCCGATCCATCACCGAACGCGCCAGGTTGATCGGAATGGCAAAGCCGATGCCGTTGTTGCCGCCGGTGCGGCTGACGATGGACTGATTGATGCCGATCAAACGGCCCTCGGCATCCACGAGCGCCCCGCCAGAATTGCCCGGGTTGATCGCCGCGTCTGTCTGGATGAAATCCTCGTAGCCGCCCTCACCCAGAATGCCCGTGCCACGGCCCACACCGCTCACGATGCCCATGGTCACGCTCTGGCCGACGTTGAACGGATTCCCGATGGCGAGCACCACGTCGCCGACTTCGAGTTGGTCGCTGTTGGCAATCGTGATCGCGGGCAGGTTCTTTGCCTCGATCTTCAGTACTGCCACATCTGTGCGTGAGTCTTTGCCGACCACTTTCGCGTCGTATTTCGTTTTGCCGTCGGCCAGCGCCACTCTCACACCGTCTTCATCCGCTCCTTCCACCACATGGTTGTTCGTCAGGATGTATCCATCCTCCGAAACGATGACGCCCGAGCCAAGCCCTTGCAGCACCTGCTTGCGTTCCCGGGGCCGCCCCTGTTGCGGTTGCATGTCCGGGAAGAAACGCCGGAGCATTTCGTCATCAAAAAAAGGATGCCAGTTTTGCTGGGCGCGCACCGTGCGGGTGGATTGGATCGTCACCACGCTGGGCGTAACCTTCTTGATGACCGGGGCATAACTCGTTCCTCGCGCACTCCGGTCCACTTCGCGATCCGACACCTTCACCTGGGGTGCTTCTTTGGCCCCGCAAGCAACCCCGCCGCCCGCGAGCACCGCCACGAGCACCAGCCGACTTAGATACTTTGCTACTACCCTTTTCATAACTTTCAAATTGTCTTTGCTGGCGCAATGCGTGCGCCGACGCGCGAGCGCCTGCTGTGGGTTGGTTCAGCCCTCATTGGCCGCTCACGAGAATGTGACAACGTCCGCCGAGGAACGTTCAATCGACATGCATCGCGGATTTTGGAAGCCGGCCTTCCGGCAAGGCGTGTTGTTATGGCGAAGGCGAAGTCCGGCGCTCCCTTTCCTGCCGGTTAAACTCCACCACGTCTGCGTAGCGCACGCCGCTACCGCCAAAGATATCCAGCGCCGAACCGATGGTAAGGTCCACCTTCCCCTTACCCAGTTGCGCGACCTTTTCCAAGTCCGCGAGGGAATTGGCGCCCCCCGCGTAAGTCACCGGGAGCGGCGCCCATTCACCCAACCGGCTGACCAGTTCACGGTCAATGCCGCGACACAGCCCCTCCACGTCCACTGCATGAATCAGAAACTCCGCGCAGTATTTCGAGAATTTCGCCAGCGTTTCCGCCGACAGCGTCACGTCCGTGAACTTCTGCCAGCGATCCGTGACAACGAAGTATTTTCCATCCCGAACGCGACAGCTCAAATCAATCACCAGCCGGGTCCTGCCTGTGACTTTCGCAAGCTCCGCTAGGCGTTCCCAGTCCACGCACCCATCGCGAAACACCCAGCTCGTCACGATCACGTGCGATGCGCCGGCCTCGATCCAGTCGCGTGCGTTAACCGCGTTCACGCCACCGCCAATCTGCATTCCGCCCGGATACGCCGCCAGCGCGGCGCGTGCTTCGGACTCATTGCCCGACCCAAGCATGATGACGTGTCCGCCCGTCAGGCCGTCACGGTGGTAGAGTTCCGCAAACCAGGCAGCGTTCTGTTCCGCAACGAAATTGGTCCGCAGCCGCCCGCCGGATTCATTCAGCGAGCCGCCGACAATTTGCTTAACCTTGCCTTCATGAAGATCAATGCACGGACGAAACATGACGCGAAGCTAGAGTTCCGGATCGGAAGTTCCAAGTGCCAAGTGCCGCGTGAGGATACGGCGATTGCACAGCGTGAATTCAATAATTGGCTTTGACTTCGCGACGGCAATTATTAAATTTCCTCCCGCTTTAGATGGGGTCGTAGCTCAGTTGGTAGAGCACCACAATGGCATTGTGGGGGTCGCAAGTTCGAATCTTGTCGGCTCCACCATCTTTCCAGCCCGTAGGAATTGGTTTCAACTGATTCCTACGGGCTTTCTTGTTTATTGAGGCTCTGTGCCGGCACAGGTCAACCGCTCGCCGCGGCTGCACTACGAACTTTCCACCTTATTCCCCGTCACGCGGCGGGAACTCGAAAGTGACTTTGCCGGCGTCATCCATGACGAGGTAGGCGGGAAACGGCTTGCCGGCCTTCGATATGAACTTTTCCATCAGGTCGCTCTTGCGCGTGGTGATAAGCTTTTGCGCCTGTGCCCGGTCAATCGGTTGCTGCAAAATCTCGCGGCTGATCTTGAATTTGCACGACTTCTTCTCGGCCTGGGAACGCTCACACAAATACGTCGCGTCCGTCTCGAAAACCTGCCCGCCACACTTGGGACATTTGCCGATGACTTCCTTGCCAGTGAAATCAATCTTCGGCGGCGGTTCTTTCGGCTTGCCGTCTTTCGCCGTCCCTTTGCGCTCTCGCGGCGCAAACTCAAACGCCGTGCCGCCGTCCTTCACAATGAGATACGCCTCGAATTTGCGATTCGTCTTCTTCGAGACAAAATTCTTCAGCAAATCCGTCTTGCCCGTCTCCAGCATTTTCTTCACCTGCGCCGCTTCGATTGGCTGCTGTAAAATGATTTTGCCCGTTTTGAACTTGCACGTTTTGTCCGGGCCGGTCGCCTTCTCACAGATATAATTCATCCCGCCGTCGAACACGCGGGCGCCACACGCCGGACATTTTCCGAGCGGTTCCTTGCCGGTGAAATCAACCGGCGCGCTGGCCTCGCCGTCTTTGTTCTGGTCGTTGCCAAAATCAAACTCCGGCTTGAACTCCGCGTTCATCTTGATGATGGCCGCGAACGGAAAACCCTGCTTGCTGCGGAAACCTTGCAGCGGGCCGACGACGCCTTTGGTGATGAGTTCCTCGACTTCGGAAATCTCCAATTGCCGGCTCGCCACGATTTTCCAGAGCGCGAAGTCGCACTTCTGGCACTGGAACTTTTTGTAATTCTCCAGAATCTCGCCGCCGCATTTGGGACACGAGACGTTGAGTTTGCCGTAATCGCCCGGCACGGTGTCGCTCTCGTGCAGCTTGGCCTTCGCCACAATATCGCGCGTCGCGTCGGCGATTTCCTTCATGAACTCGTCGCGCTTCATTTTCCCGCGCGCCATGAGGTTCAACTTGAATTCCCATTCGCCCGTCAGTTCCGGCGAACAGAGTTGCGGAATCTCCAACCCGCGCAGCAGCGTGATGAGCGAAAACGCCTTGGCCATCGGCTGCAACTCGCGGCCGTTGCGCGTGACATATTTCTCCCAGATCAAACCTTCAATTATCGTCGCGCGCGTCGCGGGCGTGCCCAGACCCTTGTCATGCATCGCCTCGCGCAGGTCTTCGTCCTCGATCAATTTCCCCGCGCCTTCCATCGCGCCGAGCAATGTCGCTTCTGAATAGCGCGCCGGTGGTTTGGTGACGTTCGCCTCCACTTCAATCTTCACGGTCCTGACCGTTTCATCCGGTTTGACTGGCACAAGGCTCGGCGCGTCGTCCGACTCCGCAGCTTCCTTGCCATAAACCGCCAGCCAACCAGCGTTCACCATCACCTTGCCTTCGCTCTTGAATGGCTCGCTCTCGACTCGCGTGATGCGCGTGGTGACGAGAAATTCCGCCGCCGGATAAAACATGGCGAGAAACCGTTTCGTGACGAGGTCGTAAAGTTTCTGCTCCGGCTCGCTCAGCGCTTTGGGCGGGATGATCGTGGGAATGATCGCAAAGTGATCCGAAACTTTCGCGTTGTTGAAGATGCGTTTGTTCGGGCGCACCCAATCGTTCTTCAAAATCGTCTCGGCCGGCGTGCGGTAATTGGTTCCCACCAACATTCCCATCGTCGCCTTGACCGTCTCCAGATAATCCTCCGGCAGCGCCCGTGAATCCGTTCTCGGATACGTCAGCACCTTGTGTTTTTCGTAAAGCGCCTGCGCCAGGCCGAGCGTGTTCTTCGCCGAGAAACCGAACCGCCCGTTTGCCTCGCGCTGCAAGGTCGTCAAATCATAAAGCTGCGGCGACATCGAAGTCGTCGGCTTGCTTTCTTCGGTAACGATGCCGGGCTTGCCGAGACATTTGTCGCGGATCGCTTCGGCGGCTTTGATGTCCCAAACGCGCTCTTGCTTGAGTTGATCGTCACCTTCCTTCTTGGAAAAATTCTCATCGAACCAGCGTCCAGCGTATTCGCCCGCTTGCGCGCCGAACGTTCCGTGGATTTCCCAATAGTCGCGCGGCTTGAACTTTTTGATCTTCTCCTCACGCTCGACCAAAATCGCCAACGTCGGCGTCTGCACTCGGCCCACCGTCGTCAGATGAAAGCCGCCGGTCTTGGAATTGAACGCCGTCATCGCCCGCGTGCCGTTGATGCCGATGAGCCAGTCCGATTCCGAACGACACGTCGCCGCGTCCGCCAACGGAATCATTTCTCCATCTGTGCGCAGATGCGCGAAACCATCGCGGATGGCGGCGGGCGTCATGGATTGCAGCCAGAGACGTTGGATGGGCTGCCTGGCTTTGGCGTATTGGACAATGTAGCGGAAAATCAACTCCCCTTCCCGCCCGGCGTCGCAAGCATTGACCAGCGTAGTGACGTCTTTTCGTTTGATGAGTTTGACGAGCACCTTGAGCCGCGCCTCATTTTTCTCAATGGGCAGCAAGTCAAAGTGCGGCGGGATGACCGGCAGATGCGCGAACGTCCACTTGCCGCGCTTGACCTCGAATTGTTCCGGCACGGCGATGGTGAGCAGATGGCCGACCGCTGACGAGATGACGTATTGGTCGCTCTCGAAGTAGTCATCCACCCGCTTGAAACCGCCCAGCGCCTTGGCGATATCGGCGGCGACGGATGGCTTTTCGGCAATAATTAGTGCTTTGCTCATTCGCTTGGACGGGAGCTTTTAAGGGCAAACCGGTACAAAAGGCAATCCGAAGTTACGCTGACAGCGAAGAAAGACCGCGCACCAGAAATAGAAAGTTGAGAGAATCACCGCTTCTGAATCTCCGCATCTGGCCACGGTTGCCGGTCAATTGACAGCATGTCCCGGGAGGGGAAGGGCCAAATCCCTTGCCGCTTCTGCTTGCTATGGTAGCTTCTGGCTTCACAAATATGAGGTTTGTTGTTCGGCGGCATTTCCTGTGGATCTGGCTTCCGGTCTTCCTGATCCGGGTCGCCGGACTGGCGGAACTTCGCGCGGACACATTTACCGTCAACAACACCGCTGACAGCGGCCCGGGTTCGTTGCGCGTCGCCATCTCAAACGCCAATTTCTTCGCCGGCAGCGATCTGGTTCATTTTGCCATTCCCGGCACCGGCCCGTTCACCATCAACCTGACAGCAGTGCTGCCTTCCATCCTCGAACCCGTGACAATTGATGCCACGACGCAACCGGGCTACAACGGTCAACCTTTGATTGGCCTGGACGGCGCAGCGGCGGCGGGAAATGGCACGGGCTTTTACCTCCTGACATCCAACTCGGTCGTAAAGGGGCTTTCCATCAGCCGCTTCCCGCGCGACGGCATTCGCATCGAAACTTATGGAGGGAATGTAATTCAGGCGAATTACATTGGCCCTGGCCCCTTCGGCACCAACACGCTGGGCAACGGCAACGACGTCTCGGGCGTGGCGGGCATCGTGATCGCTGCGCCCGGGAATCTCGTCGGCGGCGCGAACCCGGCGGATCGCAACGTCATTGCCGGTGGCAACCGGCATGGCATTTTTCTGCTGACTGCCGCCGCGGTGTCGAACGCAATTCAGGGGAATTACATTGGTGTGGACTTTACCGGCACGAAACGTCTCGGCAACGCGAACAACGGAATTGCTCTTGCCACAGGCGCGAAGGACAACCTGATCGGCGGAACGAACGCTGGTGAACGGAACATTATATCTGGCAATACCCAAAGTGGTGTGTTCCTGCTCGACAACGCCACGACCGGAAACGCGATTCAAGGCAATCTGATTGGGACGGATTCGACCGGCTTGCTGTCCCTGAGCAACGTATCCGATGGCATCACCATTTCCGGTGCGATCAGTAATCTGATTGGCGGCAACTCCATAGCGGCGCGCAACGTGATTTCGGGCAACGGTGGTCGGGGCATCATTATCAGTGGCAACGGCAGCCGGTTCAATTTTGTGCAAGGAAATTACGTTGGCACGGATGCAACTGGCACAGCAAAAGTGGCCAATCGTCTCGGTGGCATCGAGATGTTCAACGTCCACAGCAACATCGTCGGGGGCCTCGAAGCCACGGCGCGGAATTTGATTTCAGGCAATCTCCTCAGCGGAGTTTCGATCACCGATTCCAACTCGACCGGCAACTTGATCCTGGGGAATTTCATCGGAACAGACGCCAGCGGGTCAAACGCGCTTGGCAACGACCGCAACGGAATCTTCATTTCCGGCGTTGTCAGCAACACCATCGGTGGAACGGAATCTGGCGCACGTAACGTCATCTCCGGTAACAGCGAGAACGGCATCCTCATCACGGATGCGCGGGCGCGAGGGAATGTCGTCCAAGGAAATCTGGTGGGAACGGATTTGAACGGAACGCGCCGGCTGGCCAACGGGGCTGCTGGCGTGCGCGTGGAATCGCCGGCAAATTATCTTGGCGGGGCCAACACAAACGCGCGCAATGTCATTTCGGGCAATGGCAACTCAGGCGTATTCCTTTATCTCGCCTCGGCGTCGAACAACGTCGTTCAAGGAAATTTTATCGGCACGACCATCGCTGGCAACGCGGCGCTGTCCAACAGTTTTGCCGGCATCGGCCTTACCAACGCACCTGCCAATCTCATCGGCGGCATCAATGCCGGCGAAGGCAACTTGATTTCCGGGAACCGTCTTAATGGGATTTACCTTCAAGGCCGGGCGAACGGAAATGTGTTTCAAGGAAATTATGTCGGCACGGATGTGACCGGCTCAAGCCAGTTGGCGAATGGCATCGGCCTCCCGCTCGCCGACGTTGCCGGCGGAATAGATATTTCCGCGGCCTCGGCGAATTTGATTGGCGGCAGTCAGCCGGGCGCAGGAAACCTGATCTCGGGCAATATGCGCGACGCCATTGCAATCGGCGACACCGGCGCGACCAACAACGTCATCCAAGGAAATCTGATCGGCGTGAAGGCGGACGGCGTCAGCGCCTTGGGCAACGAATGGCACGGTGTGGAAATCCGCACCGCTGGCGGCGGGGCGAATACGATCATCGGCGGCGCAGAGCCGGGCGCGGGCAACGTGCTGGCCTACGCGACACTGGGCCAACGCAGCGGCGTGCGCATCCGTCCGGTGAATTCCAACACGGGAATACTGGTGCGCGGTA
>Ga0315910_10004787_pt1 | contig 11238 bp, 8 predicted proteins | sample EdamamesoilMG_FD_204470 | JGI IMG/M metagenome (GOLD analysis project Ga0315910, IMG submission 204470) | Garden soil microbial communities collected in Santa Monica, California, United States - Edamame soil | ecosystem: Environmental > Terrestrial > Soil > Garden | place: USA: California...
GATGATGCCGGGCAACGCAGTTGGCGGAAGCACCAGCACTTTCCCTGCCGTACCTACGAGGCTAATTAGCAGGTCCCCCGGCTTGACTGCACAACTCTCCAACTCGCGGTACTTTTCCTCGTCAATGAAGTAATCGCCAAACGTCGGGTCGCCGCTGATTACTTGCTCTTGCCCATAAATCTTGTAGCCGGACTCGACATACATTTCCTTCTTCAAGGCACTGCCGAAGGGGCCAGCCTTTAAAGCGTGCTTACTCGATGCGGAGACTTGTTCGAAGCCACACCAAGTCCACCCCTCCGGCAATTTGGGCAGTTCTGTGGTGTCCGGCGCGGCGGGTTCTTTGTATTTGCTCTTGCCTTGCCACTGCGTGCGGCGGGTTTCGACGATGCGTTGCAGGAGTTGGGCGCCGGTTTCGTAGCTGCGGCCTTCGCGGCGGGCGATTTCGGCTTCGGTTTCGACGAGGCGGCCTTCGACGGCGGCTTTGAGGACGGCGGCTTTGTAGCGCTTGAGGCTGACTTTGACGCGGTTGAGGGTGGCGACGGCCTCGTCGAGTCGGGAGAACTGCTTTTCGATTTCCGCGACCATTTTCTGTTGTTGTTCGAACGGCGGCAGCGGAAGCGGTATATCGCCAATCGACTTTGAGGACAGGTGCTTCACGGTCACCGAAGACGTCATGTCGTTGATTGCCTTCAGATAGCCAGGCAGGACGTAGTCCAACAGCTTCGGAACATATGTGCTCGACTTAAGGACGATGCGGCAAACGCGTTGGTTCAGCAGACCCTTTGGTCCTCGCCAACGGGCGCAATTGAAGTCACCGTCCATTCCGATGAGGAGGTCACCCGGGTGGACGACGAACGCCGGATCGTAATCGCCGATGTAGTTAGTGTCGGTTGTGTCGGCGCCTACGTCTCGAATGCGAATGAGCGGCATGCCGGCGTCCTTTGAGAACTGTGCGGACTTGAATGCAAAGCCGTTCTGAATCTCCGCGATATCGCCCAGTCGCACACGGTCCCAGGAAGGATCCTTCCCGAGCAACGGGTTCTTGCTGTTGGCGACGATCTCTGCGACTGGAACAGTTAGCGCCATCTATGCAGCCAGTGCGGTGCTTAGTTCGTCAAGAAGGGGGTTCAAACGCTGGCCAAAGAGCTGATGCGCCTTCCCAATTCCGCCTTGCTGAGAGAACGGTGCATACTCGAAGTCATCGGGTTGGATGCAGAGGTTCGCCGCGATGTAGTCGCGAATCATCTCTAGCCAACGGCGCTGTTCTTCCGAGAACTGGTGACCATAGCGTTCCTGGCCGGTGAGCCACACCTTAAAGTTGGCGCTGACGCGTTCCGGGAACGGGACGAGCTCGTTGTCTTGTTGGATAGCGAAACGGACGAGTGACACAAGGTCCGTGAGGATCCGTTTTCCGCTCGCGCCTTTGACCTTCGACTTCTTGAGTGCCGCGTACGCATTCCACAGCTGCGATTCGTTCCACAAATACGGCGGTCGCTCGATCGCATCAGCCAGTTCTTTGATCGCCTCGAACGTAAGCCGCTGTTTGTACGGCCGGCTGTAGAGCACTTGCAGCGCCGTGATCTCGTCCCTGTGCTCCTCGATGAACTTCTCAAAGGACCGCACTACACCCTCGGCGCGGTCGAGCGCCTCAGGCGAGAAACCAACCTCGATGATTTCGTCGGCGCTGATGATGTCGATGACGACTTCGGACTTTGTCCTGATCGCGTCGATGGTGGTGCGCAGCGTTCCGTCGTTCAGCGGTTTCACGGCTTCTCGAAGCACCTTTTCGCGTGCGGCGCGCAGTGCGTCTGCAGAGATCGGACGGTCGTCGCCGAAGGAGATGCCGAGATCCGTCTGCGCTTGCTCCACGTGCCGATCAGGATTGAGCGCCGCGACGATGCGGTGACTCAGGTCTTTGACGCTCAAGCCGCCAGAAAGCGCGCGTATCTTCTTGTCATCCTCCGGCGTCAGTCGGTGCTCCATCCGCGCCAGCCGCCCGGCGAGCGACGTGAGCACATCATCCTCGATGTTCCCAAACGCCACCGCCTGCATAAGCTTCTCGAAGCTCACGGTGGGCTTCTGCTCCATAGGCCGCGAATCGGTCTTGTCCTGCTCGCACACGCCCACGGCGTCGATGATCACGAAGTGGTCCTTGGCCTTGGCGTCGGGCGTTACGCTTTGCAGATCGTCGGGCTTGATCACGCGCACGCCGCGGCCCTTCATCTGCTCGAAGAAGGCTCGGGACTTCACGGCGCGCATGAACATCACCACTTCCACGGCCTTGATGTCCGTGCCGGTGGCGATCATGTCGACAGTCACGGCGATGCGCGGCATCGGGCTCGTGCGGAACTCGTTGATGAGGTCTTTCGGTTTCGCGCCCGTGGTACGGTAGGTGATCTTCTGGGCAAAGTCGTTGCCCTTGCCGAACTCCTCGCGCACGATCTCCACGATGTTCTCGGCGTGGGCGTCGTCCTTGGCGAAGATCAGCGTCTTCGGCACCCACTCGCGCCCCGGGAAGATCTCCGTGAACAGCTTGTCGCGGAACGTGCGCACGATGGTGCGGATCTGGTCCGGCGCTACCACGTCGCGATCGAGCTGGTTCGGGTCGTAGCTGAAGTCGTCGTCGAGCTGCTCCCAGCGCTTTTTGCGCGTGTCGCGCTCCTGGATCTGCACGGAGTAGCCGGCGTCCACCTTCGAGCCGCCGGCCGTGATCTGCGTGCGGATGCGGTACACGTCGTAGTTCACGTTCACGCCGTCGGCCACGGCCATCTCGTGGTTGTACTCCATCACGAGGTTCCGGTTGAAGAAGCCGAACGTCTGCTTGCTCGGCGTGGCCGTGAGGCCGATCAAGTACGCGTCGAAGTACTCGAGCACCTGCGCCCAGAGGTTGTAGATGGAGCGGTGGCATTCGTCGGTGACGATGATGTCGAAGCTCTCGATGGGGATCCTCGGGTTGTACTCGAGGGGGTCGGGCTTCTTGAACAGGCTCGCGAGCCTGTCGCCGGATTCGTCCTCGAGATCCTCCGGCAGCTCCCGGCCCTTGAGCATGGAGTACATGCGCTGGATCGTGCAGATGCACACGCGCGCCGTCGTATCGAGCGTGTTGCTCGTGAGGCGCTGCACGATGTACTCCTCGGTGAATTTGAAGTTGTTGTACGGCGAGGCGTACTGCTGGAACTCCTTGAGCGTCTGGTCGCCGAGGTTGCCGCGGTCCACGAGGAACAGCACGCGCCGCGCGCCGGCGAACTTGATGAGCCTGTAGATGAACGAGATGGCGGTGAAGGTCTTGCCGGAGCCGGTGGCCATCTGGATGAGGGCGCGGGGACGATTCTCGCGCAGCGACTTCTCGAGGTTCTCGATGGCGGTGATCTGCGCCGGCCAGAGACCCGCCGCCTCCAGCGCCGGCATGTGCTGCAGGCGGGCGAGAAACGTAGCGCCCCGGCTTACATATTCGGGAGCCGCTTCAGCCACCTTCGACGATTCCGCGGAATCGCGGCTCGCTGCCCGCATATCGGCGAGCCACTCCGCTAGCGTCTCGGGACGGTGGAAGGCGAACGTGTTACGCGACCTGGGTACGGCGTCGAGCCCGTTGGTGAACCGCGTCTCGACGCCCGTCGATTCGTAAGCGAAGGCGAGCGGCCGGCGCCAGGAGGGTAACGCCTCCGGCAGACCGGCCGTGTACCGCGCGGACTGGGTCTGCACGCCGACGAGCGTCGAGCCGGCCTTCTTGGCCTCGAGGACTCCGGCCGCCTTGCCGTCCACGTACAGCATGTAATCCGCAAAGCCGTGGCCCGGCTTCAGCGGAAACTCCCGGATGGCAACACCGCGATCGGCCGTGATGTTCGCCTCGTTCGCGTCGCAGACAACCCAGCCCGCTTGCGCGAGCAGGCGATCGATCTCTTCGCGGGCGGCTTGCTCGGGCTTGGCCACCTAAGGGTCTCTGGGGGCTGAGAAAGGCCGCATATTACGCGGTTTAGCCGAAAAATCGCGACCGGCTCGACAGTTCGGACTATTTAGCCTGGGTAAGGAACGGTGCCGACTTGCGGGATGTCCTCGATCTGAGGCTCGCGGCAGCGCGATTCCGTCAGGGCGGCGGCGCCGTCGCGCACGGCCTCGGATCGAAGCCGCTATCGTCCGGCTCGAGCCGGAAATGAGTGCTCGTGTAGAACGGCCCGTTGAGGTAGGCGGGATCCTCGACGATCGTCGTCACGAGCAGGTACACGTCACCGTTGGCCTGGGTCGGCAGGCGGTGAAAGTACTCGGTAATCCGCGCGTTCTCGCTGTAAGGCACGCCGTTCTTGCGCAAATACCCTTCGCGGAAGCCTGTCGTCGTGGCCATGAGCGCGCCGCCTTCGAAGATCGAGGCCGAGGGCGGTGGGCCGCCGCGCTGGCCTGAGCCCCCGCCGCCGGCGACCCTCGGGCCCTCGATGTTGCCGATCTGCGCGCGCGGCGCGCCGCCGCGCCGGCCGGGCGGACGCTGCCAGGTGGCGGTGGAGTAACCCTGCCAGGTCTTCTCGGCGCCCGCGGGCGCCGTGCCGCCGAAGTGCAGCAACCGTGTTTGCTCGCCTGCGTCGAATTCGATGCGCAGCGTCTGCTCGTCCTGCCAGTCGATCCGGAGCCGGCCGGGCTGGCGCATGATGCCGCCGATGCCGAAAGCCTTGCACTGGAGACCCGCGGCGTTGTCCGCCGCCAGATCCCAGGCATCGGCGACGCGGCGGCCGTTGCCGCTGATCGGCACGCTCTCGTAGTCGCCGCGGCGTGGCGTCGCCATGCGATGCCGCCAGTCTTCGCTGACGATCGAGACCCAGGTGCCCGTGAGGTCGATGGGCGCGCCGTCGCGGGCGTTCGCCGGCCCGGCCCCAGGGCCGGGACCGCGTTGCGCGTGCGCGGCAGACGCGCCGAGCACGACCGATACGCCGAGCACGGCAGCGAGCGCGAGCAACGTGGCGGAACGGTTGCGCGTGTGCGCGGCGCGCCTTTTCATCGTGAGCCCTCCGGCGCCAGGGAGCGATAGACGGACTCGACAAACATCTCGCTCGTCCACGGCAGCTCCTCGTCGCTGTAGCGCGGCTCGTAGTCGAGCGCGGGCTTCACCGCCTGCACCTCGGCCAGGCTCATGCCTTCCTCGATGAAATGCCGCACGCGCTGGCGTACGAAGAACGCCATGTCGCGATAGGAGACGACGTCGGCTTCGTCGGAGATCCGGCCGTGTCCGGGAATCACGTAGGTGCCGCCTTCCTGCTGGAACGCAGGCACGGTCACATCGAGCGCGAAATTGAGGCCGTCGACGAAACCGTCGATGCCACCGCCATATTCGAGATCGACGACGGGAAAGTGCGTCGTCACGAAGATGTCTCCGGTGACCAGCACGTCGGAGCCGCGGAAGTAGACCATGATGTCGCCGTCGGTGTGCGCCGACGGTACGTGATAGAGGAACACGGCCTCGCCGTTGAAGTAGAAATCGCGGCTGGACTCGAAGAAGGTATTGAGCGGCCACTCGGTCGGCGGGCGGTCCTCGCCCGACATCCGCGCGAGCACGTTCTCGTGCGCGACGATGGCCGCGGGATTGCCGTTGACGGTCTCGCCGGCCTGGGAAATCGTCTCGTTGCCGCCCGTGTGATCGGAATGCGCCTGCGTGTTGACGATCCAGCGGATGGGTTTGTCGGGCGACAACTCACGGATCGCGGCAAGGACCTCATCCGCCGTCTCGCTGCCGCCCGTGTCAACGACGAGGATGCCGTCGTTGCCGATCTGCACGGCGATGTTCGAGGCCGCGCCATGGATCATCCAGACCTTGCCCTGGACGTGCACGCTGCCGATGGTTTTCGTTTGTGCGGACGCCGCTTGGGCAAACAGGGCTGCCGCCGCGAGCCCGCAGGCCCCCGCCGCGACGATCCACGCCTGCGCCGGTGCAGCCTTCGAACCCGCCGCGCCCGCTGGATTCCGGCCGCCCCGCATCACTCGCCTTGCCCACCCTGCTCGCGGATCAGCTCTTCGAGCCGCGGCTGATACTCGGGGTAGGTCGTCTCGGCGCCGCCGAAGACGGCCTCGAACGGCAGGCCGAACTGCTTCGAGTAGTCCTCGATGAACGCATTGGCGCCCGGCAGATAGAACGGCACGTCGTTCTTGTCCATCGGCACTTCCATGACGTACTCGCAGTTGTAGAGCCAGTTCTGGTTGCCGCGCTCCATCAGCGTGAATTCCTGGCTCAGCACGTAGGGCTCCGACAGATAGTCGGGGTCGTTGATGATCATGACGTGCGAGAGCAGGTTGCCGTGGCGGATGAAGTGCTCGACGACGGTCGTCCTGTCCGAGCTCGGCACGCCGCTCCGCCTGTAGAACTCCTTCTTTATATGTGTGGAGTAGACAGTGAGGATGTCGCCGTCCCAGCGCCCCGTCGAGAAGCCCATGTGCGTGTGCGGCGCATGCTCGGGCGGATGCTCGCGGCCATCCATCCAGATCGTCCGGTTCTGCATGTACGTGCCGTTGTAGATTTTGTAGGCGATGATCTGCTGGTTCGCGGGATCCTTTTCCTCCCAGATCCGGAACTGATTCGGGCCGCGGTAGATGTGCGCCAGGTTGTAGGGCTGGCACTGGTGCTCGAGCACGGCAACGCGCGTGACGTCGAAGGCCTCGGCGTAGCGTCGCGCGGCGTCGTTGAGCGGCACGCCGGTGAAGTCGCCCTGGACGTCGCCGGGCACGCGGTCGTCGAAGTCTTCGTGACTCGCGCCCGCCCACTCGCCGGAGATGTTGATCTGCGCGACGGCGCTCGCGGCGGGCAGCGACACGGCGACGAAGGCGACGAGCAGCGTTCGCAGCGGCGACGCACAGGCACGAAGCGACGGCATGGTGTCTGACACCGGCAAGTCCCCCTGATCCGTCGGCCTAGTCGAAAGTCTCGCCGGGCTCGTTGCCCCAGTCGAAGCCGTCCGACGGCCGCAGCAGATAGAGCATGCGCACGCGATGGTCGGCCGCATCGCGGCCGGGATTGCCCGTGATCTCGACGACGTCGCCCGGTCGCAGCGTCGCGCTCGCGAGACCCTGATTCGAGAGCTGCGCCGACCCGCCCCACTCGACGGCCCAGCGATGCAGCACGCCGTTCTCGTCGGGCGCCTCGACATGCACGAAGGAGTGCGGGTTCCGGAACTGGAATTGCTTCACCGTGCCCGAGATCTTGACGGTGCGGTCTTCGAAGTAGGTGGCGGTGAAGGAGTGGTGGGCGAAGGCGGCGCCGGCCGCGGTGACTGACAGCAGGATCGCCGTCATCCATACACCCATCGGCCAGGCGGACTTGCGTCGGGCGACTGCCGTCGCGACCGGATCTCTGTTCGCGTCCATCGGAACCCCTCTCACGGACTTGCGGTCGATTGTACGTCGGCGTCCTCAGGGGCTCCAGCGGAAGCGCTCGAGGGGTATGCGGCCGGAAGGGTCGAACTTTACCTTCTCGCGCTCCAGCAAGGCACGCTGCAGCGCCGAGCCGCCGGACGGCGAGCGCAGGCTGATCTCGCCGCGGGCGTTGACGACCCGGTGCCACGGCAAGTCCGTGCCCGGCTTGAGCGCCGCCAGCGCATAGCCGACCTGACGCGCCTGCCTCGGTCGGCCCGCGAGCGCGGCAATCTGGCCGTAGGTGGCGACACGTCCTCTGGGGATCATGGCGACGACGGCGTAGATGCCCGCGTAACCCGAACCGGGAGCGTACGAGCTCATCCTGACGGGCGCCCATCCTCGCTGCGTCTCAGCGCGCCCAGCAACAGCCGGCGAGCGATGCGTTCCTCGAGACTCCGCGCGTGCTCGAGCCCCATGCGTTCGAGCAGCGGCCGGGTGGTGTCATTCACCGGCGGCGCCCCGAGCCATAGCGCGGCAAGCGCGCGCTTCGATCCCGCGAGCGACTTCAGATAGTCGAGCGCGACAGCAAGGCGCGCCTCCTCCGGCGTGAAGTCGCTGCTCAAGGGATAGTGCGGCAACTTCGCGCGCAGCTCGCCGGAAAAACGCTCCGCGAGCACGTCCGGCGTGTTGCGGCGATACGCGTCCGGAATCTTCCAGCCGCGCTCGATCTTGCCGGCTGCGTGCGCCTGCGCCAGCAGCCCGTCCTGAAACCGCGCATCCGTGATGCCGAGCAGTCGCACCATCACGTCGCGATCCGACGCTCCGCGCAGGTCCGCGGCGCCGTACTCGGTGACCACGATGTCGCGCAGCTGCCGCGGCACGGTCGTGTGTCCGTATTCGAAGACGATGTTCGATTGTGCCTTTGCGGCCTGCGTGCGCGTCGCCGCCAGCACGATGATCGAGCGCGCGCCCGGCAGTCGCTCCGCCATCGAGACGAAATCGTGCTGGCCGCCCACGCCCGAGACGACGCGTTTGCCCTCGAGCGAGTCGGACACGATCGTGCCGTCGAGCGTGACCATCATCGCCGCGTTGACGAAGCGCGCTTTCACGCGCTCGTCGCACTTGCGGCCGAAGTCGTCGTCGAGCGTGTTGACGAAGCGCACGCCCGCCATCTCGATCGAGTCGCGCGCTTCGTCGCTCAATGCATGCAGCCGTCGATACAGCTCACCGGATCCGAGGAAGAACGCGGCATGGAGCAACACCCGGCGCGACGAATCGGCGAGGGCCGGCACGCGACGCTTGATGACGCCGGCGTCGATGAGGTGCAGGAAACCTTCGACGAGCATCTCGCTCGCGCCGTAGAGACCCTGCTCGAATTGCCCGGTCTCGAGGGGCAAGGCGCGACGCAGGGCCTGTTGCGGCGGCTCGATCAGACGCTCGCAGAGCCGGCGAAAGGCCGCGTTGTCGACCTGCCTGAGGCGAACCAGGTGCGCGACCGCATCGCCGAGCGAGCCGATGCCGATCTGCAAGGTGCCGCCGTCCTGGATCAGGCTCGTCACGTGCGTCGCGATCGCATAGTCCGCGAGCGAGACCGGACGGTTCGGCGCGATGAACAGTGGCGCCGTCGAATCGACGATCGCGTCCCAGAATTCAGGCGAAGTCTCTGCCGAGTTCGTCATGTACGGCATCGCCTGCGAAACGACGCCGACCATAAAGGGACGCCGGTGCCGGCCCGGCTCGCGCAGCAGGTCAAGCGTGAGATCGGGGTTGCTACCCAGACTGTAGCGGACGTCGTCGCCGGCCCCGCGTCGGGCGATCGTCTGCGCGATGACGTTGACGCCGCGATCGATCAGTGCCTGCGTCACCTGGCTGTAGTTCGTGCTGACATGGTGCCGTTGCGCATAGCGGGCGTTTAGCCAGGCGCCGGGCGCGAAGAAAAACTCCGACACGTCGATATTCGACGGCACCTCGTCGCGACGTACCGCCTCGACATACTCGAGCGGCTCGTAATCCGCATAGAGGCGCTCGCGCAAAGGCCCGATGAAGCGCCGCTCGAGCAGCGAGCCGCCTGCCGGCAACGCGGGCGTCAGGGCCGTAAAGATCCGGAGCTTGAGCGTGGGATCGGCGACTGCCCGACGCCAGAACAGATTCACGAAGCGATTCGGCTTGCCGATGCCGAGCGGCACGCCGAGCACGATGTCGCGGCCGACGGCCGCGATGACCGCGTCGATGCAGGCTTCGATGTCGGCATGAAACGCGGGCGCTGGCATCTGTCGTTAAGATACCCGACGGCGGGTGCATTAGACCCGATCCTGTTGAATCCGACGGGCTTAGAATAAAACGATGCGCCCGTTCCATCTGCCTTCCGGAAAGCCCGTCGCCCGCCTCGGTCAGGGCGCCTGGTCGATCGGCGACGAGCGCGCGCGCCGCAAGGACGAGATCGCGGCGCTAAGGCTCGGCCTCGACCTCGGCCTCGCGCTGATCGACACGGCCGAGCTCTACGGCGGCGGGAGATCCGAGGAGCTCATCGCCGAGGCGATCGCCGGCCGGCGCGACGAGGTATTCCTCGTGAGCAAGGTGCTGCCGGCCAATGCGACGAAGCGCGGCACGATCGAGGCCTGCCAGCGGAGCCTGAAGAGGCTCAAGACCGACTACCTCGACCTCTATCTGCTGCACTGGCGCGAGTCGAAGCCGCTCGAGCCGACGCTCGAGGCCTTCGTGTCGCTCAGGAGCTCCGGGCTGATCCGCGACTACGGCGTCAGCAATTTCGACGTCGAGGACCTGGAGGAAGCGGCCGCGATTGCCGGCGGCGACAGCATCGCGGCGAACCAGGTGCTCTACAACCTGAACGACCGCGGCGTCGAATTCGATCTCCTGTCCTGGTGCCGGCAGCGCGGCGTGACCATCATGGCGTACACACCGCTCGGGAATTCCGGACGACGCATGCAATCGATCCTCGGCAACGAGACCTTGCGGGATATCGCCGGCCGTCACGATGCGACGCCGGCCCGGGTCGCGCTGGCCTGGCTGCTGCGCAACGACCACGTCGTCGCCATTCCGAAGGCGGGCAAGCCCGAGCATGTGCGCGAGAACCGCGCCGCGCTCGACCTCGAGCTGACCCAGGACGATCTTCGCGAGATCGACGCGGCATTCCCGCCCCCTCATCGCAAGATGTCCCTCGCCATGCTCTAGTCGCCCCGTCGCAGCGGCTCCGGGCATTCCGGCCCGCGAGGCGTACAATCCACCCACCCGGCGGGGGGCCCCGGACGAAGCCGTGAAAGGATTACTTGCCGATTGCCGCCACGCGCTGCGCCTCCATCTGCGCACGCCCGGCGCGAGCCTGATTGCCGTAGGCGTTCTCGCCGTCGGCATGGCCTTCGTCGGCGCGTTTCTCTCGCTCTATGTCGACCTCGTGCTCCGGCCCGAGCCGGCACTCGAGCAGAGCCGACAGATCGCAACCACGGGGCAGAACGGCGGGCCGTCGCTCTTCGGACTGCCTATTGAAGTCGTCGATCGCATGACGGCCGAGATGGGCTCCATCGAGGCGGTCGGCTTTGCCCGAACTGCCAATGTGCTGGTGGGACCGGATCGTGAGAAAAGCATCACGGCGCTCGCCTCAACGTACTTCTTCGAAACCTTGCGGCCCCGGTTTGCGCTTGGCCGCGGGATCGCACCCGACGAGAACCGGCCGGATGCGGAGCCGGTCGTCGTGATTTCCCATCGGCTCTGGCAAGACCGGTTCGGCGGCAGCCCGGATGTGATCGGCACGGAGCTCGCGCTCGCGCACGATCCAGCCACGCCTTTTCTTGTGCCGGCGCAAGCGACCCTGACGTTCAGCGCCGGGACACCGGACGCCGAAACGACGCTCTTCCGCATAGTCGGGGTCATGCCCGACGCCCTGCCATCCGAGAT
>Ga0315910_10004788_pt1 | contig 11236 bp, 17 predicted proteins | sample EdamamesoilMG_FD_204470 | JGI IMG/M metagenome (GOLD analysis project Ga0315910, IMG submission 204470) | Garden soil microbial communities collected in Santa Monica, California, United States - Edamame soil | ecosystem: Environmental > Terrestrial > Soil > Garden | place: USA: California...
ATGCCTGCGGCGTTGAGTTGCTTGACGATCTGCTCAATCTCTTCGCGATAGATCGCCCACACGATGAACTGGTGGCCATCGTCGAAGTCATCGACAACGTCAAGGAACGTCTCCATGCGCGGGTTGCTGTCCGCATCCAGCAGTTCCAACTCGCCACGGACGTAGATGAACCCGGAGGTCACCTGTTTCATCTTCTGCCGCGCAGCGATGGCGGCGAACGACTGCGGACCGTGCGCTGACGATTCGTAGCTGTACTCTTTCTGCAACTCATCGTAGACCTTGCGTTGCGTCTCGTTGAGTTGGAAGATGCGCGGCTCATACACCTTGGGAGGGAGGTTCTTGAGCACGTCAGCCTTGCGCACTCGGAACACGTGCGGCTGGAGAAGCCCATAGAGCTTGTCCAGGTTGCGGTACATCTTGTTGCCCGCTTCGTCCGTCTCCACGATTTGAGCAAATGCCGTCTTGGGTCCCATCTTGCGGATGAGCCCTTGCATCTTTGGCGAGCGCGGATCAAGGAGCACGGCGAACTCGGCCACAAAGGCTCGATAGCTAGTGGTGCCCAGCAGACCGCTCTTCAGGAACTCGAACTGGCTGAAGAGGTCCATGGGCGCTTTGGTCAGAGGCTTGCCGCTGAGGATGCGACGGGCCTCAGCATTCTTGCTGGCCTTGTTGACGTAGATGGTCCGCTTGGCCTGTGGGTTTGCGATCTTCTTGGACTCGTCAGCGATGGCCAGCACGCGGAACGAACGGATGTATTCATCAACGATGGCGCGGCCTTTCTCGGTCAGCATCATATCGAAGTTGACGGAGAACACGCGCAGCGTAGGTTGGTCGAAGTAGTGCGCGGGCTGGTAGAGCTTGGCGAATGCCGCCTTCTGGCGCTTGGTGGTGATCTGGCCGTCCCAGACGTATGAGACGGTGGGGATGTCCATGTGCTTCGGAATCTCTCGGAGCACCCAGTTGCTGTGCGGCCCCTTCGGAGCGAACACCAGGATGGCGTCGATCATGTTGCCGATGAACATACGCTCGGCGTCGGCAAGCGTCATCCATGTCTTGCCCGTGCCCATCTCTGCGAACAAAGCAAAGTTGCGCTTGCGGTTGGAGCGCTCAAGGTACTCCAACTGATGTTCCATGCCTTTAGTTTTCACGGTGGTTCTCTAGTCTTTCTAAATGCTCAACAATCGCGATCTTGCCGACCTTGATAGCCGCGTGAATGAGTTCCAGCGCGGTCATCTCCTTGAGGTCCATTACCGGGTCCAGCAGGTAATAGTCCTTGTCCACTCGGAGCAGAACGAAGGCGTGGCCCTTCCACCACTTCCACTGTCGCATGAACGGTATCTGTCCAGGCTCAAACGCATCCTTCAGAGGGTACGTTGTGTGCCGCTCTGGCCACTTCGCCAGTGCCTTGTTCTCCACCCAGAATACTACTCCACGTTTGGTGATCCCGACAACATCGGACATTCCATCGCCGCACATGTTCTCTACGCGGTGCGTGAGCAAATCGCTCACGGACGTTAACCGTGAGAATGTATCCCAACTGCGTTGCTCAGGTAGGCGGGCCACTCTTGCGGTCCATCGACTCGACTGCCGCCACTGCCAGCGCGGCAACCTTGATCAGGCAACGCCGCTGCTCTGCTTCGTTCATGGTCATCGAGCCGTTGGTCAGCTGCTTGTAGATGAAGGTCCGCCAGTCGAAGTAGGTGTGCTGGTCGTCGTGCTCCGGCCCACCCCACTGGGTGTCCTGCATGAGACGTTCGTCAAGGATTTGAAGGATGGTGTTGTTCTTCATGATAGTTGCTTGATGCCGATGACGGTGAACATTTGATATTCGCTGAGTCGCTTGACCTTCACAAGCCACCAACTGCCCTTGGGTGCGCCTTCTGCGATTGGCTTGCCGTGCGAGAGGTACATGTCACGCCCGATACGGAACCGCAGCGCGGAGTCTGACGAGTCATCGACCATGAAGAGGTCCAAGAAGATCGTCTGGCCCTTGTAGACCTTGCCGCCGCGCTTCTTGACGCGGATTGCTTCGTTGGCGTCTGAGATGGTCTTGGACACGAGCTTTGCGATGACGAGAGAGGTCACGCCGTCCTCGCACTCGGTCATGTTCTTGATCGGCCTGCCGGATGTTACACCGGCCAGCGCAGGGTTCTCATAGTAGTGGCCCCATAGCGTGTGGGCCTCGCGAAGGTCTTTGAACGCCACCTCCGCATTCATCAGCCGCTCGCGTTCCTTCTCGGTGAGCTTGCCTGCTTCGCGCGCTTGGACGTACTTGAGAGCCTTCACCGGCCCATAGCCTTTCGCGTTGAGGATGCCGCCGATGAGACGGCCATCAGCCACGCGCCAGTTGAGGTCGCTGTAGTCCGGGTCAATGGGCGTATACTCCACGCCCTCTCGATTGATCTCACGGAGGATGGCGATGGTTTGCGCATCATCCTTCGCGGCACGCAGAGAGGCTGCGGCGTACTCCAGCGGGAAGTAGCGTTTGAGGTAGCAGGTCCAGTACGTCACGATGGCGTAGCTGACGGAGTGCGACTTGTTGAAGCCCCACGCGCCGAAGGTGGCCATCTCATCCCAGATGAGCTTCGCATCCTTCTCGGTGATGCCGTTGGCGATAGCACCGGCCACGAAGTCTTGGCCTAGCTTGTTGAAGTATTCCTGACCCTTGCGGCCAGACATGGCCTTGCGAACGGTGGATGTCTTCTGCCAGTCGAATGAGCCTAGCTCCTTGACCATCGACATGATCTGCTCTTGGTAGAGAATCACGCCGAAGGTAGCGTTGAGGTACTTCTCCAGCTGCGGTATCTCGTATGTGACCGCCTCCTTGCCGCTGGCGCGTGCGATGTACCTCTGTGCCATACCTGAGCCGAGAGGACCGGGCCGCGCCAGAGCCGTCAAATGGTCGATCTTGCTGAAGTCGTCCACGTGGACGGAGCGCGTCACGGACCGCACCGCATCACCTTCGAATTGGAAGATGCCGCTGACCTTGTCCTCGTTGAGGATGTCCAGAACGCTCTGGTCATCGAGCTTGAGGCTGTACAGTTCCTCAGCAGTGATGACTCCGCAATCCTCGATGACGCCAAGGGTGCGGAGGCCCAGTGCGTCTATCTTGAGCAGGTTGAGGTACTCGCTATCAGGCTTGTCGATCTGCGCAATGCCCTCTTCGTTGATCGTGCAATAGTCGGTGATCTCATCATTGCAGACCAGGATGCCTGCCGCGTGCACGCCGCTGTGGCTTGGATGAATCTCGATGTCGCCCATGCACTCCGCAGCTTCCGGGTACTTGCGGCTGAACTCCTTGCCTGGCTCGGTGTTCTCCATCGTATCGCTGAGGCCCTTGCCGTAACGTTCGTCAGCGCTCGTGTATTCGATGAGCGAGTTGCGAATCTGGCTTGTCTCGAAGATGCCGATGCCGAACTTCTTGCCCACCTGCGCTAGAACGGACGCGGCCTTGAGCGTGTTGATGTTGCCGAGCTTGCAGACATTCTCATCACCATACTTGCTCTTGAGGTAGTCAAAGACCATGTAGCGCTTGGTATCGCTGAAGTCGATGTCGATGTCCGGTAGGTCGGCGCGGCTGATGTCGATGAAGCGATGGAAGAGCAGGTGGTGCGGTAGCGGGTCCACCTCGGTGATGCCGATGAGGTAACAGATCAGCGAGCCTGCTGATGAGCCGCGAGCGGGTCCGACGAGCATGTGCTGCTTCGCGTACTGGACAAGATCGCTGACCACCAAGAAGTAGGAGTCAAACGCCTTGAGCCTGATCTGCTCTAGCTCAAGGTTGAAGCGGTCCTCATACTCCTGTGTCCACTCAGCGATGTGGCCGCGTGCTAGGCGCGACCGTTGGCCCTCTCGCGCGAGCGCGTGCAGGTCGCCTTCGTAGCGGATCATTGGCGCCTTGGCTAGGCGGTGTCCTCGCAGCCTCTCGGCTACGGTCCAGGTATTGGCCAGGGCCGCGTCGAACTCGGCTGAGGACATTGTTCGCCGGAGGACACTGTACATGTCCGTCTCGTCAGCGATCCACCGCATGCCTACGGACTCGCGGACCTCCCATGAGTAGGCGAATGAGGCGTGCTTCTCGTTCGGCATGTCGTTGTATGACGTTAGAACGGTGGGCTTGCCTGTTCGCCGCGCTAACTCCATCGCGTGATGGGCGTGAACGATTGATGATGGGTTGACGTCGATGTAGTCATATGCCGCTTCGGGTAGTTCGTGGCACCCGCCTGTGAAGCGGATCACGCCGTCAGCGTAGATGAGATCATCAGCCGTCAGGCCTCCTTGTCGGACGCACTTGGAGGTCAGGTTGTAGAAGCGCTTGGTATCCTCAGCGAGCACCCACGCGGCAGGCTTGAAGTCGCCACCAAGCACGGGCGTCTCCATACCAAACATCGGCTCCAGATCGGCTTTGAGCAGCGCCTGCTCAAACTTGCAATGACCCCACGTTCCATGGTCAACTATCGCTGCCGCTTGGCACCCAATCTCCTTCAGTTGTTCGATGACCTCTGGACAACGACCATATGCGTTTCGAAATGAATATCCAGTCCTTACGCGAAGCTGTGGAATGGTCATGATGGTGTATATGGGTGGTGTTGAATCTCAAGCGCTCGTCGCTCTGCCTTGGCCTCTGCAATGTCGGCGTATCTGTTGCCGTACATGGAGCGCGCCTGTGTAACGGTGCCGAATATAGAGTCAGGGCGCATGTGAGAAAGCCTCATACAAGCCGATGCGCTGGCAGACCGCGTGAAGGAGCTTAACGTCATCGAGCGCTCTGTGCTTTTGAACGTATGGCTCTACCAACAGCGCATACAACTCCTTGAGGTGCATGCGGCGTCCGTACATCTGGAATGTCTGCTCAACCGTGCAGACCTCGATTTTATCGACCCACCCGATGTCCTTGAGGCTCAGGCCGATTCGCCGCAGATCGTAGACAAGCATGGACTTGTCGAACGATAGGTTGTGGGTGATGACGACATCGCACTGGCCGAAGTAGTAGCGCACCGTATCGAGGTGATTGCGGAACGGCTCGCGCCAGCACAAGTCGTCGTTGGTCAGTCCGGTAATCTCGGTGATGATCGGCTCAATCGTAATCTCCGGGTTGCAGATGAACTCTTCAGTCTGGAGGATGTCGTTGCCGTCTGTTATGATGCCGCCAAACTCAATTATTCTTGGTTGTTGTCTTAGATCAGCGTCTCTGTGTAAAGGCAACCCGGTAGTCTCGAAGTCAAAAACACCGAACATCATATGAAGCCTTTCGTCTCGATGCCGTTGTCGGCGTTTGCAATCAGAAGATTCGCGCGAGCCTCTATGAACGGTCTGGCCTCATCGCTCTCGTCTTCCGCCAAGCTCATCAGGAGCCTTGCCTTAGAAAGTTGCCACGCTCTGTGGGCTTGCATAGGATCGTCAAAGTTCATCGAGTATCGCTGGCCGTCCAGGTAGAAGAGGGTTGCAGCGAATTTGCCGTGAGGTCTGTCCTTTACGCCAATCGGCAAATCGGCATCTTTCGGTCTGATGACGAATGCCTTGTTGATTCTCATACTCACAACAAGACACGTGTCTCGACCATAGACCTTATTGCCTCTGACCTTGATGTCCTTGTCCAACGACATCCCAGGCCTCCATCTAGGCGTAAGCCACTCAAGGAAATCGGCAGATGCTTTGAAGCTATCATCAACCGTGCAACCTATGTAAGCCTCAAGTTTCCCACGCCAGTTTCGCGGCCTGCAACGAGACATCATGTCGGCCCAGACCTGATAAGCAGGCTCGTTGCGCATGGTCATTCCTCGTTTGGTAGTGTGGAGAGGACGATGCGATGTAGCTCGCGCATCTGCCGCTCAAGGACGGAGGCGCGAGCCTTGAGGCCCATGATCATCTCGAACAGGAAGATGTTGAGCAGCGCCAGAGCGAGCAGAATGATGTAGACGAACGAATCCATGGTCATCTCGTCCATAAGTACACCCCCACTAGCGTGAGGATCGCGCAAACCATGAAGGTCAACGCGATCCATTCCAGCTTGGTCATCCGGCCTTCGGCGGGACGGTCCCGAATACGATCATCAGATTGCACCCTTGCTCCTTCAGATCGGTGATGTGGCCGCACTTATCGCACTGGCCCTTGGTGTAGAACGTATCTGGTACGTCCATGGTGAGCTTGTTATCGCAGCCCGCGCAGGTGAACTGCTGATAGGCCACGCCGCCTCTTTCGATGGCGTCGTTGGCCTGCTTGAGAACTTCGTCGAATGGATATGAAATCATCTACGGAGTATAGGGGAGACGAATGATAAACTTAAGGTCCACTCCGATGATGCCGCGAGTGTCGTAAATGACGTATTTGTAGCGGCGCGAATCCTTGATGTGCGGATTCGTATGGCTGGTGGTCTTGACCTCTTGGGCGATGTGGATGCCGTACTTGTCCATGACCGCTGCGAACTCCGCCAGCTGTTCCTCGGTCACGTGCATGCCCAGATGCGAGACGGAGCCGAACGCACTGGCCTTGTTCTCTGCGACGGCGGAGGCCATCCAGTTCCAGCCTTGCGTATAGGACAGCACCTCCAACTCCAGACTGCCGCTCGCGGCTTGGTAGTTGAAGCTGAGGTCTGCTTGGTTCTCCGTGTCGAAGGCGTGGACGCGGCCTTCAGCGGTCACGTGATCTTCGATCCACTCGTTGAGCCCTAGCTCTGCGAGAAAGAGCTTGGCGATGGGGCCGCTGGTGGGATAGAGCGCAAGTTGCTCGATGATGAATTTGGGCATTTACTTTCCTACAGGGATGTCCACGCCGGACATGTACAAATCGTCGCCGGTCGTGATGAGGTTGGTGATGAGGTGCGCGACCGTCTCCGGTGGCGTCTCCAGGCCGTGCATAAGCGCCTTGCGCTGATAGTCGGCTGCGAACTCCGGTGTCCATCCGCGCACGCGGCACACACTGGCTTCGATCTGTCGCGACATACCGGTGCCTTGGAGCTTGTTGGGGCTGACGCTGAAGACGGTGATGCCGTACTTCGGCGTGAGCTCATGTGCCATCTGGCGCGTGATCATCAACGCTGCGGCCTTGCTCGCGTTGTACGCGAGACTGCTGGTCATCGGGATGTGAGCCGCGTTGCTGACGATGTTGATGACCGTGCCGCGCGACTCCTTCAGCTGAGGTAGCACGGCCTGTACCATGCGGACCATTGAGAAGGCGTTGACGTCCATCATGTTGAAGAAGTCATCTTCACGGACCTCTTCGAACCAGCAGTTGGCGTTGATGCCCGCGCAGTTGATCAGGACATCGACCACGGGCAAGTCGGCCAGCCATGGAGCCGGGTTCTTGACGTTGTCGCCGTTGTTGTGATCGTAGCCGTAGACCGTATGGCCCGCAGCCTCCAACGCGGTCACAAGTGCCGCGCCCAGTCCGCTCTCGGAGCCGGTGACGATGACTCTCTTCATCAGAGCACCTTGATGGAGTGGCGAGCAGGCGACACCAGGTCTTCCACCATCGCGCCGTAAATGATGGCGTCATGGATGGAGTCTTGGTGGGTGAGGCCGCTGTTGGCGAAGCGCGTGAGCTTGACCACCAGCAGTTCAAAGAGGTGATAGATGCGGTGATCTTCAGCGGTCGTCAGCTGGATGCCGTTGGGGAAGAAACCGCGCATCACCGCGCCCACGTTGACCGCGTTGTCCTTGTAGACAGCGTTGCGCGATTCGAACGTGCTGGCGCTCTCTGCAAGGATCATCGCGGCCTTGCTGCCCTCGGTCGATGGGAGAGGTTCAGGTGCAGAGGCCTGCTGTTGTTGCGGGCGGATGCCGTTGCGGTCCAGCACTGCGGCGTTGAGGCCCTTGGAGCGGTACATCTCCACGATGTCCTCGCGGTCGTCGTAGGCCGCAACAATGGGCGAGCCATTCTGCTTGCTGTTCTTGATGATGAAGTCTGCGAACTCCGCCTTGAGTTCCACAGAGCCGCGCTCATCACCGGCCTGTCGCATGAGGATGGAGAAGTCTTGCGGCGTGAGGCCGAAGTTTGCTGCGACCCATTCTGCGGTACGCTCGCCAACGGTGATGGGGCGGGCGGTGCAGAAGAGGATGATGTGACCCTGCTTGATGTGGTCACGGAGGATGGCCGAGCCGCTGGGCAGCAATGGGTCCTTGTTGCATTCCTCGTGGTATGCCTTGTACGGCTCGTTGCCTTTGGTGCCCGGAGGCGGCAGCAGGTGCTGGCGCCACGTGTCGTCGGACACACAGCCGTCAAGGTCAAACATCACCACGCTTTTGATCGGTTCGCTCACAGAAACTCCTTGGTTGGGGTTGGGATTCTAGCCGGAGGACTTGCCGTCCACTGCGACCGGGTTGTTGGTTTGCATCGGGGTCGCCCAGAACACTTTGCGCAGTTCCTCTTGCTCGGCACGCAGGTCCATCCATGGGCGATAGAACTTGCAGCGTTCGCGACCGTAGCGCGGGAATGCGCATTGGCCCGTAGCGACACAGGACACTTGGATGAGGGGTTCGGCCCACGGATGGATGGCCAACACCTCTTCGCGCATCAGCCTGAATACGTCTTGGTACTCGCCTTGCGTGCGGACGCAGAGACGGACCTTGGCCATGTCGCTGAGAGTGCGGAGGTTGAACTTGGCCTTGATGTGAGTGGCCATGTTCGATGGAAGGATGCCGCGTGCATCTTGGAGGTCAGCGCCCATGACCAGGAATGCTTTGTAATAGGCTTCCGCACCGGCCACCGCGTCCTCCCACTGCTCGAACAGATGAGGGCTCACATCGTGATCGAACTTCTTGGGCCGCACAATCTCGTTGACCTCCACCGCGCGGCTGCTCTCCTGTTGGTACGCGCCCTGCCGCGTCCGCACGAGTTGGTGGGTGAAGTTTTTGCTCACGCCCTCGATGTCGAAGATGTAGTCAACGAAGTCGAATGGGCTGCGGATGGTATCCAGCATGTACTGGAAAGCCTCATACAGTTCATCCTTGGACATGTCTTCGGGGTTCTTACCCCGAAGCCTTGTCGTCTTGGTGCCGACGAGTAGCTCAAGCGCGTTCGGTGTCGCGCTGATGAGTTTAACCTTCACCGTGATTCTCCTTTATCCATTGTTGAACCTTGCGCGCCACCTCGATGTACTTCGCAGATGGCGCCTTGGTCAGTTCTTGTCCGGGACGGTACGCTGCCCACACCTCATCGCGAAGCGCCTTGGGCAGCATAAACCAGTGGTTACGGCAACCCCACATCGACGGTGGGACGACCGCGTTGCAGGATGGCCAGTGGCACGTATGCCGACTCATAGCGACTTCGCCATGTTGGTCATCCGGTTGATCATGTCGTTGATCTGCTTCTCGTCTCTGGCCGCGCCATCACGGAGTTTGATTAGCAACTCCAAGCAGTCAATCACCGTTTCGATCTGCGCCCGCTTGAGCAGGCCAACCTGCACACCGGGCGGCAGTAGTTCGTCAGCGTTCATTGGGCTTCCCGTCGATCAGGTTGAGGCGATGGAACTCGGCTTGCGCCTCGTTGAACTCCTTGTCCAGCCGCCGTGTGGTGCCGGTCTCATCCGCAAGGTTGGAATAGCCTGCGGCCACATCGCGCATCTTCTTGTAGAGCGCACGCCACCGGTCGATCACCGGAGCTTGATCACTTCCGTCCATAGATTCTCCTTGTAGGTCATAACCCACGCCCGGTCGTTGAAGGCGTGCAGGAAGAAAGCCTCATGGGCGCGGTGGAGGTCGCCTCCAGCCATGTCCTTGCAGGCGGGCCAGAGACATTGCAGGTCAATCGAACGCTGGCGCGCCCACCAGTAGTCCCGCCAGAGGGTTTGAATGGCTCTGAACACGTTCTAGACCTTCAGGCTGTAGAGGCGGTTGTAGATCGCCTGCACGCGGTCCACCTCCGACTGGATGAGAACGGGACCAAGCTCAACGATGAACTGTGTCTCTTCGTCGGAGAGGTATTCTGTGCCCACGAGTGCCTTCAGCTTCTCAAGGGCGGTCTTTATGTCCGCAGCGGTCATTCTATGGTCCTTTCTTAGTCGCCTATCCTACCTCACCGCCGCGCCAACACCAAGCTCCGGTTGTATGCGGAGGCGGACATTAGACGCTTCACGGTGCCGATGTCCTTCACTACGTCATCCAGCAGGATGTTCCTCCAGCAAGCAAATCTGCCGATGGAGAAGATGTTGAACTCGGCTGAGAGCGTGTGGAGGATGGCTTCACGGTCGGCCCGTGGGATGTCTACGATTTTGCCGTACTTCTGATCGACACGCTCGATGGGCACTATCTCGTTGGGGCTGATGCCGAATGCGCTGCAGACGTAGCTGATGTCTGTCGTGGCGATAGAGTCCACCTTGTTCAGCATCGGCCCCTTCATCCGCTCCACAATCAGTAGGTCGCCTGTGATGGAGGCGCGGAACGTCAGGATGTTCGATTGCGGGAAGTAGAGTGTCTGGTAAATGTCCGTGCCCTTCGGGAGGCGGTAGCGGTAGACCTCGATGGGTGAGCTATCGAAGTCCAGCGCTGGTGTCTGGAGGCCGCACGCGCGTAGGATGATGGGGAGAGGCGCGGTGTTGATGAACACCTCGTCTTGGCCCTGCCGCATGACCTCGATGGGCGCGCTGAACTCGATACGAGAGCGGTGTCTGGTCACCAACTGGGCGTGGAAGTCTTCAGGCGCGATGAAGCGCTTGGTGGTGGCTAGGTCCCAGATGGAGCGGTCGCCTGCTAGGACACCTGTGACCTTCGCGCTGTAGAGGTTCGCAAGGCGCGGCGTACAGCTGGAGTAGGTGTGGCCCTCGTATTGAATGGCCTTGTGTACGGTCACCTCTTTGAATGGAATCCCGGTCGCATGGGCTACGGCGTCTGAGCGGAACCTCAAGAGGGCCTTGTGGTGTCCCGGTCCTTCAGGCGCGGCCTCGCGTATCGTCGCGGTGGGGATAAGACATGCAGTGATCAAACCGGAGAGGCCAGCGCCGATGATGATGGTCATGTAGTGTACCGTTGATGAGTGGACGAAAAAACACCCGCACTAGGCGGGTGTGTGAAAGTTGCCCGTGGGAGGGAGGGGAGGAGAAGCGGGCAACTGCAAAGGCGTATAGCTTACGCGGTTTGCGTGTCCGCCGCCTTGGTTTCAGCGGGCTTCGCTTCCGGCTCGATGGTCACATAGTCCAGGTGGCCGGCCTCTTCCAGCTTGGACAAGTAGCTGCGGACGCTGGTGCCGTACAGGAACGGCTTGCAGTCGATGGCCAGCTGCTCGATGGACATGTTCTCACCGG
>Ga0315910_10004789_pt1 | contig 11235 bp, 9 predicted proteins | sample EdamamesoilMG_FD_204470 | JGI IMG/M metagenome (GOLD analysis project Ga0315910, IMG submission 204470) | Garden soil microbial communities collected in Santa Monica, California, United States - Edamame soil | ecosystem: Environmental > Terrestrial > Soil > Garden | place: USA: California...
AGGTGTGTCTGAAGCTCGGCTTGGCTCAGCACCTGGCCGCGCAAAAAGCGATCTCGCACCCGGCTGTCGAACTTGAACTCCTCAGGCTTGCTCATTCGTCTCTCCAAACTTTCCCGTAAATTAACTGCTCGGCTGGCCCGACGCCAGCCCGGGTCATGTCACTGTGAGCCGGGGGACGGCAAGCGCTCTCTCGATGCAAGGAGATTGCTGGTCGTCCAGCTCTGCCGCGGGCGCGTCTCCCATTGCTCGTTGGCGGGTGCGTCCCTCGAGCGCCGCATCGGCAGCCAACTCGCTCGGGGCGCACATTCCCTCGGACCCCGCCCAGCGCCCCCAGGCTCGTTCACGAGGCTGTATTCTCTCATCCGCGCCCGAGCCCCGCGGCGCGCCGCGCTTGCTCACTGGTCTGGAGCCGGTATTTTTCGGGCTCCGCCACGCCGCGCTCTCTAGCCCGTCACTCGCTCGTCCGCAACGGATTGAAAAACACCGACTGCACACGCTCCAGCCGAGCGCGCCGCCCCAGACAGACCGGCCAACCCGCCCAGTGCCACTCGGTACGGGGTGGTGCCCGGCGTGCTGCCGCGTGGCTCGCTGCGCCGTTATTTGTCGTCGCCGCATGCTCGAGGGAGCCGGCGACGACACAACCGGCCGCGCTCGTACCAGGACCGGCGCCGAGCGCGCCGGCGCCCACCACCCCAGCCAGCGGCGCTCCGGCGCGGGTGCACGTGCCGGGCGGCAGCTTTATCTCCGGAACGGAGCCCGACCTGTTCGAGCGTGCGGTCAAGCTCGAGCCGCGAGCGAACCGGGCCGCGCTCGGCCCGTTCCAGATGGATGTGGAGCCCTACCCCGGAAATGGTCAGCTCCTGCTCGGCCTGTCGCGCGATCAAGCCGCCGACCGCTGCGCCGACCGCGGCGGCCGGCTCTGCACGGAGCTCGAATGGGAGCGCGCGTGCAAAGGGCCCTCGAGCACGCCGTTCGCGACGGGCAGCGAGCTCGTCGCGCGCTGTGCGACTCCCAGAGATTGCGCCTCGGGCTTCGGCGTGTACGGCATGGGCCAGCGCCTGGAATGGACCTCGAGCGAGCTGCCGTCGAGCCCTCGTTCGCGCCTGGCGCGCGGCGCGGCCGAGGGCGCTCCGCCAGCCCAGCGGCGCTGCGCACATCGCGAGCCGTTGACCGACGCGCCAACGCCGGGCGTCGCCTTCCGCTGCTGCTATGGCCCCCCCAACGCCGCGCGGGTGGTGTTGCCGCGGCTCGGACGCGCCTTCGAGCCTGCCTCCGTCACTGCGGACGACCTCGGTCGCTGGCTCGCTCATGATCCAGCGACCGCGCGGCTCGCCAGCGAGCTCAGCCTATTCCCAGAGCCCGATGGCGCACGCGCGGTGTTCGCTCGCGGCGGCGTCGCGCCCGAGCCCACAGTCACCACTTCGGCGCTGCGCTGGAACCCTGCAGCCGGTGTCGAGCTCATCGTCATCGCCGCCCGCTCGGGTCTGGCGACCTCCTTCGTCGCCGTCTTCGATGCGCACCCCGACGGTCGACACCGGGTCGTCGCGAGCTTCATCCTCGAAGATGAGCCAGGGCCCGTCGCGCTCGGCCATGATCCACGCGCGCGCGAGCGCGTGCGCTTCGGGACGTGTTGGGGATGCTTGGGCGAGATGGGGCGGTTGCTCTACCGCGAGCCCGACCGGGTGCTGATCGCGCAACCTTGAGCCGTCGCCCGCACAGGCGCGGGCAGCGCAGACCCAGTCGCGCTCCGCCAATGGGGCTTCTTTTGGCCCCGGGCATGCCCGCCGCGCTCGGCGCGCCGGCGAAACGTCAGCCTGCGTTCACCCGCGGCAGCGCCAGCTGGAAGACGTTGCCCGTTCCCCCCGGCGCCTCGACGACGCGGATTTCCCCTCCGCAAAACGTCGCTGCCAGGCGTGCACAATACAGCCCCATACCTCGACTGTAGCGACTGTTGGCGCGCGCTTTCGCCGCCACCTGCCCCTCGGCCGTGAACGCCGTCTCGCGCAGGTCGTCCGTGAGCGACGTCCCCGAGTCCGAGACGCGCACGAGCACGCGATCCCCATCGGCGCTCGCCGTGACGAACACGACGCTCGAGGGCGGAGCGTGTTGAATACTGTTCCGGATCAGGTTCGTGAGCGCGCGGGTCGCCAGGTCGCGCCCGACGTCCACGGCGGCGTGCAACTGCCGCGCTTTCGCGTCGAGCTCCAACGAGAGCCCGTGGCTGCGCGCCGCCGGTTGGCACCGCTCCACCGCCCCCGCGATCAACGCGGCGGCAGGCGACGGGCTTTTTTGAACGCGCAGCCCACCGCGCAGGACTTGTCCGAGGAGATCGACATTGTCGATCACGTGGGACAGCCCATCGCACGAGACGACGCCATCATCCACGGCTTCTCGCGCTTCGTCGTCGCGCGACGACAGCACCGTGTCCAGATATCCGAGGTTGCTATGCAGCGCCGACAGCGGGTTCCGCAGGTCATGCGCCAACAACCCGAGCAGCTCGCCTATGAGCTGCGACTCGATCTTTTCGGCTGAAGTGCCCCCGCCGGCGTTCTCGGAACCGCCACCCTTGCCCATATCCGTCTTTCGGTAAAAGCTTCGACGGTAGCGACTATAGCGCCCGTCGAGCACGATCGGCGCCGGGAAAGACCCCCCCGAAGCCCACGGGACTCGCTTACCGATGAACCGGCCCTGGCCAGCCTGAGGGCGAGCTGGGCCGGCGTTTCGGGCGCCCTATGGTGCGACAATCAGCGCGAATCGATCGAGCCGCGACACCCAATCTTTGCCCAGCACGACGCTGGCTTCGGAGTCGCGGCGTCGACAGTGAGCCCGCCAGCGGCTTCCCCGACGGGAAAACCGGACGCCAGCGGCCGGAGCAGCAACCGGCACCATCGCCGATCGCCGCACCCGACACCTCACTTGGCCGCGATGACGTCGTCTTCCTCGATGTCGTTGACGCTCGGAATCTTCCTGATTTCTAGCCGAGCAGTCTTCCACGCGCGCTGCACGATCCAGGAGAGAGACCGGTCCAGTCGGGCCGCCTCGTCCTTGATCTCCTGCAGCATCGACTCTGGAAAATAGAGACTCTGCTTCCTCTTATCGCTGCCCTTACCGGTGTTCTGGTTCTCACCCATGTGCTCAGACCTCGTATAGTTGCCTGTGATGACCAAGACGACACCTTTGACGATCAAGTTAAAGGTGGCCGAAAATTAATGCCGAAGTGACGGAGCGAAGCAAGCCTGCGCGATCGATATCTTTGGCGTGGGCGCTTCTGCTTTCGGAAGCTTAGCGAAACGCGCGCCGCATGCCCACGCGAGATATCCGAAATCGTATTTGAGCGCAGCGCCAGGATAACCCCGAAAATGCTGGGCAATTATTCATCACTAAAGATCCTCTGCGTGCGCCCGCACCGCTCGGCTCCGGTCCAATTGCCGCAGCGCCCCAGGTTTTCCATTGCGGCTCTGCCGGGTTCCATTGCGGCTCTGCCGGGCCCATTTCCGTTGCGCGGGCCGCCGCCCTTGCCGCGATGCGCGCATTAATGCCGCGGCGCGCGATCCCAAAATCGTCGGGGGTGGCGCGAAACGAACGTACCTTTGTCGCTTTTTTTTCTCGAGTCCGCGCCGATTTTTTCTCCAAGCCCGCGGCACGCTGCCTAAGGCACACCGCACAACCGAGTCCTCGACCCGCAGGCCGCCATGCAAGCTTCCCGACGTGATCCGCACCGACGTTTAACCCTTGCGAGCCGCGCTGTCGCCCTCGGCGCGTTCACCCTTGGAGCGCTGGCAGGCGCTGCGTGGGCATCGTCCGCCAGCGTCGCTTCGGCCGACGACGGCAGCCCATACGGGGTGATGGAGCAGCTGTCGCGCGTCCTGGTCCTCATCGAGAACGAATACGTCGACACGGTCGACCGTGAGCGGCTGCTCAACGGCGCCATCAAAGGCATGGTCGCGGAGCTCGATCCACACTCGTCCTACTTGCCGCCGCGCGACTTCGGAGTCCTGCGCGACGACACCCGCGGCGAGTTCGCCGGCATCGGAGTCGAGGTCGATTTCCGCAACGACCGAGTGACCGTGATCTCGCCCATCGAGGGCTCGCCGGCTGCACGCGCGGGCATCCGCGCCGGTGACACCATCCTCAGCATCGACGGCGCCAGCGTGCAGGGGAAAAACGCGAGCGACCTGGTCAAGCTGATGCGCGGCGCGCCCGGCACTTCGGTGCGCATCTCCGTACGCCGCCCCGGTGAAGACGCCGTGCTGCAGTTCACCCTCGCGCGCGAGGTCATCGAGGTCGCGAGCGTGCTCGGCGCCGACCTCGAGGGCCGCATCGCTTACCTTCGTATCAAGCAATTTCAGTCGAAGACCCCCGCCGAGCTGCTCGACGCGATCGGGCGGCTGCGCTCCGGCATGGGAGACATCGCGGGGGTCGTGCTCGATCTGCGTAACAACCCCGGCGGGCTCGTCGCCGCTGCTTCGGCCGTGGCCGACGAGTTCCTGCGCTCGGGGGCGGTCTATTCGACGCGCCATCGCGGGCAGATCATGGACGAAGTGCAAGCCGGGGGCTCGGGTGCGCTTCAAGAGCAGCCGATGGTCGTGCTCGTCAACGAGTTCAGCGCGAGCGCGTCGGAGCTGGTCGCCGGAGCGTTGCAGGACCAACGCCGCGCGACCATCGTCGGCGCTCGCACGTTTGGCAAGGGGTCCGTGCAGTCGATCATCGACCTGCCCGGCGGCGGCGGCCTGAGGCTGACGACCATGCGTTACTACACGCCGGCGGGGCGCGCGATCCAGGTGGACGGCATCACTCCCGACGTGCTGCTGGATTCAGAGCTGGCGGGTAGCGGCGGCGTGACCATCGTGCGCGAGCACGATCTCGAGAACCACCTGGCGTCCGAGAACGCCGCCCAACAGGCGGCGCCGCCCTTCGGCACACCGGGTCCCGCCGGGACGGAGGCGCCCCCCAATCCGAGCGGCGACACGAACGCGGCGGCGGCGAACGACGCCTCCGGGCTCGGCCCGACACACCTCGGCGTCGCGCGCAGCGTCCCCGCCGACCCGCGCGGTGGCCCGGATCACGCGCTCGCCGTGGCTTACCAGATGCTGCGGGATCAGCTAAATAAAACGCCAGATGCCCAACTATGACGCGCTGCTCTTCGTGTCCTTCGGCGGACCCGAGAAGCCCGAAGACGTGATGCCATTCCTCGAGAACGTGACGCGTGGGCGCGGCGTGCCGCGACAGCGTCTGGAGAGCGTCGCCGAGCACTACCATCACTTTGGCGGGAAGAGCCCCATCAACGCCCAGAACCGCGCGTTGATCAGCGCGCTCGACAGCGAGCTCCGAGCCCATGGCATCGAGCTGCCCATCTACTTCGGGAACCGCAACTGGGGGCCGTACCTCGCCGATACGGTTGCGGAGATGAAGGCCGCTGGCGTCCAGCGCGCGCTCGCGTTCATCACGTCGGCGTACAGCTCGTATTCGGGTTGTCGCCAGTACCTCGGCGACCTCGAGCAGGCGCGGGCCGCGGTGCCTGGCGCTCCGGTCATCGAGCCCCTGCGCCGTTTCTTCAACCACCCTGGTTTCATCGACGCCTACGCAGACCTGGTGGGCAGCGCGCGGGCCGAGCTCGGCCAGGTCATCGGCGGAGCTCTCCCCGAGGCGCGTCTCGTGTTCACGGCACACAGCATCCCCTCTTCGATGGCCAGGACCTCGGACTACGAAAAGCAGCTCCGCGCCAATGCAGCGCTGCTCGCGGAGCGCATCGGGCACTCGCACTGGGACCTGGTGTGGCAGAGCCGCAGCGGGCCACCCGAGGTTCCGTGGCTGGAGCCCGACATCCTCGAGCACGTCCGCGCGCTCGCCGCCGAGCGAGTGCCCGGCATCGTGATCGCCCCGATCGGCTTTCTGTCCGACCACATCGAGGTTCTCTACGACCTCGACGAGGAGGCGCGAGCCTTGTGCACCGAGCTCGGCGTGCCGATGGTGCGCGCCGCCACCATCGGCACGCACCCGCGCTTCGTGCAGATGATCCGGGAGCTGGTGCTCGAGCGTTTGCGCGGGCTGCCCCTGCAAAGCACCGGCCCGCTCCCCCCCTGCCCCCACGTCTGCGCGCCGGATTGCTGCCCACGGCCCGAGCGGCCCGCCACGGGCGCACGGCCGCGCTGAAGCGCGGGCCGTCGAGCGCCGGCGAACGGCGCTCGTCACGGCATCGCGAGCGGCCCGGGCGCAGCGCGATCGAGCGCGGCGGCCCCGTCGATCAGGCTGATCAGCTCGCGCTGGTAGCCGTCGAGATCTCGCCCGAGGGCGCCTCGAGCGAGATCTCGCGCGAGGCCGTAGTCGCTCGCCCCGCGCTCGGGCGAGCGGCGCAACACCATGCCGAAGGTGGCCACCGCGGCGGCAAAGCGAAACGCCGCTGACGTCTGCTCCAGCGCGGCCGCGTCCGCGCTCACTTGGCGCGCGAGCGCGCGACTGCTGGAGCCGCCCGGAGCCTTGTAGCGGAGCTTGACGGTGCACAGCTCCGCCGAGTGGCCCACGGCAGGGCTCGTGGATTGATACCGGAGCGGATCGACCGCGGCCTGCGGGGAGGACCGTCCCGGAGGGATCAGCTCGTACAGCGCGGTGACGCGGTGGCCGGCGCCCAGCTCGCCGGCGTCTTTCGCGTCGTCGTTGAAGTCTGCGCTCTCGAGCCGGCGATTTTCGTAGCCGATCAACCGGTATGAAGCCACGTGGCGGGGGTTGAACTCGAGCTGCAGCTTGACGTCCTGGGCGAGGGTGACGAGCGTGGCGCCCCCTTCGGCCACGAGCACCTTGCGCGCCTCCGCCAGCGAGTCGACGTACGCGTAGTTGCCGTTGCCCTCATCCGCGAGGCGCTCGAGCGTGGCGTCCTTGTAGTTGCCCATCCCGAAACCGAGGACGCTCAAGAACACGCCGCTCGCGCGCTCCTTCGAGATCAAACGCACCAGCGAGTCTTCACTCGTCATACCCACGTTGAAGTCGCCGTCCGTCGCCAGGATCACGCGTGTGGTCGCGCCCGGGCGCGCCAGGTCGCTGGCGATCGAATACGCCAGCTCGATGCCGGCCTGGCCGTTCGTGCTCCCGCCCGCTTCGAGACGATCGAGCGCGGCGGCGATCTGAGCCTTGTCGCGGCCCGAGGTCGGCGGCAGCACCACGCCGCTCGCGCCAGCATAGACCACCAGCGCCACGCGATCGCGCTCCCCGAGGGTCTCGGTCAGCGCCAAGAGCGAGCGCTTGAGCAACGGCAGCTTGTTCGGTGCTTCCATCGAGCCAGAGACGTCGAGCAAGAAGACCAGGTTCCGCGGGGGCAGCCGCTCCGTGTCGATCCGCTTGCCCTGCAGGGCGACCGAGAGCAAGAGATGCTCCGGGTTCCAGGGCGCCCGCGACAGCTCCGTCGTCACTCCGATGGGCTCGTCCCCGGGTGGCTCCGGATAGGCGTACGGGAAATAGTTGACGAGCTCTTCGATGCGCACGGCGCCGGGCGGCGGCAGCTGGCCCTGCTGGATGAAGCGCCGCACGTTCGAGTACGACGCAGTGTCCACGTCGATCGAGAACGTCGACAACGGCTCGCGCTCGACGCTGGCGAAAGCGCCGTCGGCGCGCGCGGCGTAGGCCTCGCCGTCGATCGAGGGCGGCGGCGCCTGCGCCTCGGCCGGGGCCGCGGTTAGCGCCCGCTTCTGGGCGGCCACTCCGGCCGACGACGCCGCAACGCGACGCGCGCGTTCGCGTGCCGGAGCGGGGCCGGCGCCCGAGGTGACCGAGGTGACCGAGGGTGCGACATCGGCCACCCCCGCCGCGCCCACGGTCCCTTTGCTCTCACTCTCGCTGGTCGCGTCCAGCGCGACGGCCTCGGGCGCGATCGGAGCAGCTGGCGGAGGCGATACCACCGGCTCCCCGCGGCTCGGGCTCGTCGGTATCGACGTCGAGCGCGGTGCACCTTCGACGCTCCGCTCCGGGGCGCGTTGGCAGGCAGGGGCGAGCAGCCCGAGCATCAAGCTGGCTGCGGCGATGAACGATGGGGCGGCACGATGGGACGAAAACATGGTCGACTCCTGGGGTGACGCCGATCCAACGCGCGACGGGGACGCGCCTTACACGTGCCGAGCTGGCCAGGTGCGAGCGCCTCGGGCGGGAACATCGGGGGAGGCGGCTCGAGGCGGCGGCGTACGGGTCGATCGTTTGAGAAAGTCGGGGCCCTTGCTGTAAGCTCGGCGCCGCCCGCACGTTGATCTCTCACGGGCGCCGGCCCTAGAGCTGTGGCACCCATAACGATGCATCGTGGAAGCACACATCGACGAGCCGACGGTACGGAGCTGGGAGCACGAGTGCGTCGCCCGCGCCGTACAGGGAGACCGGGACGCCTTCGGCGAGCTGTACGACGCCCACGCCGAGCCCATCTTCCGGCGCGTGTTGTACCCCGTGCTGGGCAACACCAGCGCCGCGGAGGATGCTCTGGCAGAGACGTTTCGCGCCGCGTTCCAGCGGCTCGATCGCTACCAGCCCGGCGCGGCAGGCATCTACCCGTGGCTCGCGACGATCGCGAGGAACAAGGCCATGGACATGCATCGGGCTCGCAAAGTCACCGGGCGCGCCCTGGCCAACTTCGAAGCCTTGCTCGCGCCGCTGCACGTCACACCGGGCTCGCCCGAGCAGCTGCTGGACGAGGCATCATCGCAGCGCCAGCTGGTGCACGCCGTGCACGAGACACTGGAACAGATCAACGCGCGCTACCGGGAAGCGATCGCCTTGCGCTTCCTCGAGGATCAGCCGCGCGAGGCCTGCGCCGAACGCTTGGGCGTGAAAGTCGGCACCTTCGATGTGTTGCTCTTGCGTGCGCTGCGCGCATTTCGGAAGCGCTGGGAAGAGCTCCGCGCCCCCGCCGGAGCTGATCTGGAGGCGCGATGACGGACCGACGTACTCCGCTGGACGAGCCGGATGAGCTGCCCCCGCCCGACGCGGAGGAGCTCGCGAGCGCGGCCGCGCTGGCGCGCGCCCTGGAGGGTGGTCGCGCCGAACCCGAGCTTCCCCAAGATGCTCTGGAGACGGCGGCGCTGCTGCGCGCGAGCGCTGGCACGGCGCAGCTGGGTGAGCGGCGGCGGCGCGAGCTGCGCGAGGAGCTGCTCGCCTCGCTGCCGGCGCGGGCTCGGCGCCGCACGCGCTGGCCGAGCTGGCTGTTACCGTTGTTGCCCGTGGCCGGCGTCGCGGCCGCGTATCTCCTGCTGCTTCGCGACGACCGCAGCGAGTCGGCGGCGCTGTCGAAAGCGACCCAGGAGCGGGCAGAGGCCGTCGCACCAGTGGTGGCCGCGTCGCCCGCGTCATCCACCCCGAGCGGGTCGACTCACGACGACGGACAGCCGCGCCTCGCAGCGGCCGCCCGCAGCGCCCCGACCTCCGAGGGCGAGCGCTCGGCGGGGCCTCTCGCCAATGAGGCTCGGTCTCTCGCTGATGACGATCGCAGAGCGCTGACGCGAGACATCGCTCGCGGCGCGAGCGAGCTCCGGCGCGAGCTGCTCGCCCGCGCCGACGACGGCGCCGTGGCGCGCGCCTACGCCGAGCTCGACGCCGCTCGATCGACGCCAGCGCTCCAGCAGTCGCGCCGCGTCTTGATCGAGCTCTCGAACGCGCTCGACGAGCGCACCGACGATGATGGCCGCCTGATCCGCCAGGACCTGTATTGCCGCCTGGCCGAGACGGCGCTGCGCCTGGGTGAGCCGCAGACCGCGCTCGAATGGACCCGGCGCGGGCTCGCGCTCGACGGACAGCCGACGCCGCTGCTGGCTCAGCTCGAGGCGCTCGAGGGCGACGCTTGGGTCGCGCTCGGAGACGACAATCGAGCCGCCCGTGGGTACATGCGGGCGCTCGAGGTGCATGAGAAGCTGCTCGATGAGGACCTCGATGGCCAGTGACCACAAGCCCGCTTCCAGCCACCGAGCAGACCTGAGCCGCCGCTGGGTCGTCGGCCTGCTCCTGGCCGCCTCGGCGCTGGCCGAGGGCTGCCTGTCCCCGCCGCCGTCGCGCGAAAGCGCACCCAGCCCGGCCACTCCGCCCCCGGCCCCTGCCCCCGCCGAGGCGCCGCCGCCCCCGGCCCCCACGGCAGCGCCGGCGACCGCTCCTACCACGGAGGGCAAGGCGTCGGCCGGAGCCGAAGCCGAGATGCAGCCGCCCGGTGCGGACGAAGCGCGCCGCGATCGCTCGGCACCAGCGCAGCGCGCAGCGAGCAAGCGTGCGCGCAGCGCCGCAGAGCCATCGGCCAGTGACACTCTCGCCGGCGCCAGCGCCGAGCCTCGGAAACCTGCCGCGCTTCGCGCGCAGCTCGAAGCAGCCGAGCGCGCGGCCACGCCCGATTGCCCGTCGGCCCGCGAACGCAAGAAAGCGGTCTGCGACCTGGCGGGCCAGATCTGTCGCCTCACGGACCGCGACCCCAACGTCGCCTCGGTGGCAGAGTACTGCGCAGACGCGAAGCAGCGCTGCAACGACGCCGAACGGCGCACCGCCCAGAGCTGCCCCGACTGAGAGCCGCCGCAGGCGAGCCGCCGATCAGGGGGAACGAGCGCTGCGATTCCGCTCGAGCGAGCGCCGATACTGTTCAGCCACGCGCGCGATGAAGAACTTCTGCGGCAAGAGCCGCGAGACGACCGAGCCCAGCCGGTACATCATGCCTGGACTGTGCAGGTACGCGCGCTCGCGGAAGGCGCGCACCGCTTCGATCGCGCACCGCTCGACCGGCATCAACCAGCCACGCAAATCGTTGAAGCGTTCGCCATCCGTCATCTCGGTCTGGATCCCACCGGGCACGAAGGTCGATACGCTCACGCCGCGCGGCAACATCTCGTGGTGCAAGCCGCAGCCAAAGTTGACCAGGAAGCCCTTCATCGCCGAGTACGCCGTCTGGTAAGGAATTGGCATCAACCCGGCCATGCTGGAGACCAGCAGCAGCGCGCCGCTTTCGGCCCGCTTCTCGAAATAGGGCAACAGCAGCGTCGTCATGCGCACCACGCTCGTGACATTCAGCGCGTGCATGCGCTGAAAGTCGTCCCAGCTCAGCTCATCCCAGTTGCCGAAGTGGGTGACACCGGCGTTCAGGATGGCGCCGATCAGCCCGTATTCGCTCGTCGCTTCGCTGAATACGCGGTCCGCCTCTCCGTCTCGGCTCAGGTCGGCCGTGATGACGCGAACACTGACGCCATGGCTCTTCTCGAGCTCGGACGCCAGCAGCACGAGCCGCTCCTGGCG
>Ga0315910_10004790_pt1 | contig 11232 bp, 7 predicted proteins | sample EdamamesoilMG_FD_204470 | JGI IMG/M metagenome (GOLD analysis project Ga0315910, IMG submission 204470) | Garden soil microbial communities collected in Santa Monica, California, United States - Edamame soil | ecosystem: Environmental > Terrestrial > Soil > Garden | place: USA: California...
CTCGGTGCTGATCCAGCCCACCGCGCTGCTGATCCTGGTGTCGGTGGTGTTCATGCTGGCGCTCGGCATCGTGTGCCTGGTGTCGGGCTCGCGGCCGGCCATCTTCTACGTCATCGCCTGGGGCGCGTTCCTCGCCGGCTCCATCGTGTTCCTGCTGAAGAATTTCGGCATCGTGGCGCACACCTTCGTCAGCCAGCACAGCTGGCAGCTCGGCTCGCTGCTGGAAATGATCCTGCTGTCGATGACGCTGAGCAGCCGCATGAACGAGCTCAAGAACCAGAGCCGCACCGATCCATTGACGCTGCTCGGCAATCGCCGCCTGTTCGACGATCGCCTGCCGCTGGAGTTCGAGCACGCGCGCACGCTGAATCGCCCGCTTTCGCTGCTCATGCTCGACATCGACAACTTCAAGTCCTACAACGACCGCAACGGCCACCTGGTCGGCGACGAGGCCATCAAGCTGGTGGGCGCGGCGCTGCGCCGGCACGCGCGCAAGCCGGTGCTCGCCTGCCGCTACGGGGGCGACGAGTTCTGCGTGATCCTGCCGGGCATCGGCGCGGAGGGGGCCGAGGTCATCGCCGAGCGGCTGCGCGCCAATGTCGAAGGCCAGCGCGGCGAATCACCCGGCGTCACCGTGAGCGTGGGCTTCGCCTCGCTCGCCACCGGCGACTACGCCTCGCACGACAAGCTGTTCGACGCCGCGGACGCGGCGCTGTATTCCGCCAAGGAAAGCGGCCGCAACCGCGTGGCCGGATTCCAGGGCCGCCGCGCCGACGATTTGCCGCCGAGCGCACCCCGACCTCCCGCCTGAGACGACATAAGCGCTTGCGCGCCCTTGCCGGCTTGCGGCAATTACTACATCTGTCATAGACTCGACCACAGTTGTAGAAGGGAGCGTCCGTGCCGGAACCGAAACTCAGCGCGCTCGAGCTGCGCATCATGTCGGAGTTGTGGAGCCGCGGCGCGTGTTCCATCCGCGAGATCCACGAAGCCGTTTCGAAGCGCGACAAGCCCGCCTACACCACGGTGCAGACCATGGTGTATCGCCTCGAAGCCAAGGGCGCGGTGCGCCGCACGAAGAAGATAGGCAATGCGCACGTGTTCGAGGCGACCACCTCGCGCGCCTCGGTACAGACGCGGCTGCTCAAGGAGCTGCTCGGCCTGTTCGGCGGCAACGCGCGGCCGGTGATGGCGCACCTGGTCGAGATGGGCAAGGTATCGCACGAGGACATCGAGTCGGCGCAGAAGCTGCTCGAGGCCCACCAGTCGAAGGGCGGCCGGGAACGCAAATGAACGGCGCGCTGCTCGACCACCTGTGGCAGTCGACGCTTTTCGGCGTCGCGCTGGGGTCGATCACGCTGCTGCTGCGTTCCAACTCCGCGGCGCTGCGACACACGATATGGCTGCTGGCCTCGCTCAAGTTCCTCGTGCCGTTTTCGGTGCTGTATTCGTTGGGCGCCACGGCCGGGCTCCTCGCCCCCGTGGAAGCCCCGCCGTCTTTCCTCGGTGTCGCCATCGACGCCGCGTCGCCGGTGCTGTCGCCGGCACTCGCGCTGGGCACGGCGAGCGAGTCGGCGGTGCCCGGTTCGTCATGGTGGTGGCCGGTGCTGTGCCTGTGGAGCCTGGGCGCGGGAGTGGTGGTCCTGCGCTGGTGGCGCGGCTGGCACGCCGCCGAGCTGATATCCAGGGCGGCGCGGCCGGCGCCGGGCGCATTGGCGGATGTGCACATCACGTCCGAGCACATCGAACCTTCGGTGGCTCGCGTGTTCCGTCCGCTGGTGTTGCTGCCGGCTGCGCTGCTCGGGAGACTCACGCCCGCGCAGCTGTCGGCCGTGCTGGCGCATGAACGTGAGCACATCGCGCGGCGCGACAACCTGACCGCGCACGCGCAGCGCCTGGTCGAAGCGCTGTTCTGGTTCCATCCGCTGGTGTGGTTCATCGGCGCGCAGCTGCGCGAGGAACGGGAGCGCGCCTGCGACGAGGCCGTGCTGGCGCGCGGCCACGATGCGGCCGACTACGCCGGCGGCATCCTCGAGGTGTGCCGCCACTGCGCCACCGCGCACTCGCGCCACGCGGTCGCGGCGCTGTCGGGTGATCTCACCCAGCGCATCCGCCACATCCTCGCCAGCGCGCCGCCGCTGTCGCTGGGATTCCTCAAGTCTTTCGCCCTCACCGGGCTCACCTTCGTGGTGGCCTTGCTGCCGCTGATCGCCGGCGCCATGGACGAAGTCGCGCGTCGCCGCGTGCTGCTGGGTGAACACATGCACGTGCTCGAAGGCGCGGTCATCTACGTGCGTCCCCTCGATCGGGCCGGCGGCGACGATCCGCGGGTCGACGTCGACGGCAACGAGATCGCCATCGGCAACAGCTCGCTGCGCCAGCTGGTGGCGATGGCGTATGGCGTCGAGGAGCACCAGGTCACCGGTGGCGGAAACTGGCTGGACTCGCCGCGCTACGACTTCCGCGCGGTGGCCACCCGGCCGGTGCCCGAGCCCGAGGAGTTCCAGCCCGCGGCCCTGCGCGGCCTGGTCAACAAACTACTCGGCTCGCGTTTCGACCTCGAGATCCACGTGAACCAGCAATGCCAGGCGCCCTGCGGCCGCGAGGCCGGGGTGCAGGCCGCCCGCTGACGCCGATGGCCGCGCTGGTCGACCACCTGTGGCAATCGCTGCTGTTTCTCGCGGCGTGCGCGCTGCTGTCGCTGCTGCTGCGGGACAACTCGGCGCGAGTGCGCCTGTGGTTGTGGCGCATCGCGGCGCTGAAGTTCGTGGTGCCCTTCGTGCTGTTCCACGCCATCGGCGGCTGGTTGGGACTCCCGGTCTCGCACGTGTCCGATGCCGCGCCCGCGTTCCTGGTCGACTGGGTGGCCGCTGCCAGGGGCATCTTCGCGCCCGCGGAGTCGGTGGGACTGTCGGGCAACGCGGTCGTCGGCGCATCGGGACTGTTGTCGATGATCGCGCTCGGCTGGGCTCCGAAGGTCGTGGCGCAGATCCGCCTGGAGCGATTCCTGGCACAACGCGAATACCTGCAACTGCTGCGTGAACCCTCCGAACAGCCGGCGCGCAGCGTCGGTTTCTTCAAGGCGGCGCTCATGACCGCCCTGGTGTTCGCCGTGTCCGCGGGCCCGTTGCTCGCCGGCGCGGTGGACGACCACCAGCACCGCCGCGAACTGCTGATCGCCAATTCCCTGTCGCTGCGCGCGGGCTCCATCGACATGAAGGTGGCCGCGCCCGGCATGGGCACGCGCGCCCGCGTGATCGCAAACGAGCATGGCGTGCTTGTGCGCAATGCAAACCTCATGGACCTGGTGTCGCTGGTCTACGGTGTCAGCCACTTCTCCGTGTTCGGCGACCAGATGACCACGACCGACGATGGGGGTGATCAGTCCTACTGGTTGCTGACCCCGCGGTATGACGTGCGAGTCACCGCGCCGGTGCGCGAGCCCGAGGACTTCGATCCCTATGCCCTGCGCCAGATCGTCACGCGCCTGATCGCCGACCGCTTCGGATCGGAGATCCACATGAACGGCAAATGCCAGCCGCCCTGCGGACGATACGGCGTGCCGCTGGCCGACGACCCGCTGTAGCCAGCCGGAACCGGAGCGGCGCTCAGTTCGCGTCGCGCCCGCCGATGAGATCCAGCTGCCCGCGTCGCGCGATTCGCCGGTCGAACAGTCCCCAGGCACCTTCGTGTCCGTGCCAGGCTCCGCCGGTCGCGGCTTTTGCGTATTCAGTGGCGCGCGTTTCGAAGAAATTGGCGTGTTCGACGCCGTTCAGGATTTCGGTGAGCCAGGGCAGCGGATGCTCCTTCACGCCAAAGAGCTGTGGCAGGCCCAGCTGCTTCAGCCGCCAGTCCGCGATGTAGCGGATGTACGCCTTCACCTCCGCGGCCGACAGCCCCTCCACCGGTCCCATCTCGAAGGCCAGGTCGACGAAGCGATCCTCGAGCGTCACCACGGTCTTCGCGCAGTCGACGATGTCGTCGCGCACGGAATTCGTCAGCGCACCGGTCTCCTGCGCGAAGGTGTGGAACAGGCGGATGATGCCCTCGCAGTGCAGCGTCTCGTCGCGCACGCTCCACGAGACCACCTGCCCCATGCCGCGCATCTTGTTGTGACGCGGGAAGTTCAACAGGATCGCGAAGCTCGCGAACAGCTGCAGCCCCTCGGTGAAGCCGCCGAACATCGCCAGCGTGCGCAGCACGTCGGCATGCGTCTCCACGCCGAAACCCTGTAGATAGTCGTGCTTGTCGCGCATGGCCTGGTAGTCCATGAACGCGGTGAACTCGCTGTCCGGCATGCCGAGGGTCTCGAGCAGCAGCGCGTAGGCCGCGATGTGCACGGTCTCCATGTTGGCGAAGGCCGCCAGCATCATCTTGATCTCGGTGGGACGGAACACGCGCGCGTAGCGCTCCATGTAGTTGTCCTGCACCTCGACGTCGGATTGCGTGAAGAAGCGGAACACCTGCGTCAGCAGGTTGCGCTCGGCGTCGGTGATGCGGTTCGCCCAGTCCTTGCAGTCCTCGCCCAGCGGGATCTCCTCGGGCATCCAGTGGATCTGCTGCTGGCGGCGCCAGTACTCGATGGCCCAGGGATAACGGAACGGCTTGTAGCTGCGGCTCGGCGTCAACAGGCCCGGAGTCGCGAGCAGTTCGATCTGCGGATTTACTGGCATGCGAGGCACTCGTCGTACTTGTTTTCGTCAGTCCCGAGCGGCTTCACCGGCCAGGCCTTGGTGTTGTCGGCTTCGACGCCCGCGAAGCCCGCGCGCTGCACGCTCTTGCTGCGACAGTAGTACAGCGACTTCACGCCGCGCTCCCACGCGGTCCAGTGCAGCATCAGCAGGTCCCACTTGTGGATGTCGCTGCGCAGGTAGAGGTTCAGGGACTGGCCCTGGCAGATGAGCGGCGCGCGATCCGCCGCCAGCTCCACCACCCAGCGCTGGTCTATCTCGAAGGCCGTGCGGAACACGGACTTCTCGTCGTCGGTCAATCCGTCGAGATGCTGCACCGAACCTTCGTGCGCCAGGATGGATTGCCAGGTGTCCTCGGTGTCGAGGCCCTTCTGCGCCAGTAGTTTGGCCAGCGCCGGATTGCGCACGCTGAATGAACCGGACAGCGTCTTGTGCGTGTAGATGTTGGCGGGGATGGGCTCGATGCAGGCGCTGGTGCCGCCGCAGATCACGCTGATGCTGGCGGTGGGCGCGATGGCCAGCTTGTGCGAGAAGCGCTCGGCGGCGCCGCGATCGGCCGCGTCCGGACAGGCGCCGCGTTCCTCCGCCAGCGCGCGCGATGCGGCGTCGGCCTCGCGCCGCAGGTGCTTGAACATGCGCAGGTTGGCGGCGCGTGCCAGCGCGCTCTCGAAGGGAATGCCCCGGGACTGCAGGTAGGAGTGAAAACCCATCGCGCCCAGGCCTACCGAGCGTTCCCGCATCGCCGAGTACTTCGCGTGCTCCATGCTCGACGGCGCGTGGTCGATGAAGTCCTGCAGCACGTTGTCCAGCATGCGCAGCAGGTCCTCGATGAAGCGCGGTTCGCCGCTCCACTCCTCCCAGGTATCGAAATTCACCGAGGAAAGGCAACACACCGCCGTGCGATCGCGGCCCAGGTGATCGCGGCCGGTGGGCAGCAGGATTTCGCTGCACAGGTTCGACTGCCGCACCCTGAGGCCCGCGTCGCGCTGGTGCGCGGCGAGCTCGCGGTTCGCCGTGTCGCTGAACAGGAGATACGGTTCGCCGGTCTGCAGGCGCGTCTCGAGGATCTTCTGCCAGAGCTTGCGGGCGTTGATGGTACGCAGGGTGCCGCCATCCTTCGGGCTGCGCAGCGCGAATGGCAGGTCGTCGCGCACCGCGTGCATGAACTCGTCGGTGATGCAGATGCCGTGGTGCAGGTTGAGGCTCTTGCGATTGAAGTCGCCCGAGGGCTTGCGGATCTCGACGAACTCTTCGATCTCCGGGTGATGCACGTCGAGGTACACGGCGGCGGAGCCGCGGCGCAGTGAGCCCTGCGAGATCGCGAGGGTCAGCGAATCCATGACGCGCACGAAGGGGATGATTCCCGAGGTCTGGCCGCAGCCCTTGACCGTCTCGCCGATGGAGCGTACTCCGCCCCAGTACGTGCCGATGCCGCCGCCGTTCGAGGCCAGCCAGACATTTTCCGTCCAGGCGCCGACGATGCCGTCGAGATTGTCTTCGACGGCATTGAGGAAGCACGAGATGGGCAGGCCGCGCTCGGTGCCGCCATTGGAGAGGATGGGCGTCGCCGGCATGAACCACAGGCGCGACATGTAGTCGTACAGCCGCTGCGCATGCGCGGCGTCGTCGGCGTAGGCCCGCGCCACGCGCGCGAACAGGTCCTGGATGGTTTCGCCGGGCAGCAGGTAGCGATCCTGCAGCGTGGCTCGGCCGAAGCTGGTCAGCAGCGCATCGCGCGAGGGATCGGTGGTGACGCGCATGGCGGCACGCGCGGCCTTGATTCCATCGTGGGAGACATGCGCGATTGCGCTCGTGATTTTCCGGGCGCTGCGCTTCGCATTGCGCGCCAGCTTCGCCCGCACTCCGGGGACCGTTTCGCCTGCCATTGCCTCTCCTCGCATGTGTTGGGGAGAGGGAGCGGCGCGAGATCCTGCGGACGGCAGGATGCATCGACGCTGCTGCCGGCACACCCCGTCCGCTCAGTGGTCAAAACGTGCCCGGCAGGTCTCCTGGCTCACCGCTCGATCACGATTCACCGGGTCTTCCCAGGAACCCGCGTTCCCAGTGGCCTAACAACCTTCGGCAGAAGGTCGATGAATCGCTCGCGGTCTACAGTTGCGGGGGCAGCTGCGGGTTGGCTTTTGGGCGCACCGCATTCCCTTTTCATCGCGCTTGCGCGCGAACCGAAGCACGGGTGGATGTTGGATTTCGGGACGCGGACTTGTCAACCCGATGGCGGCGAAATATTCGACGCCGACGGGATTGGTCGCGGGCATGGTGCGGCGCCTTGCAATAGGACGAAGAGGCGTGGTGCGCTTCGCCTTGCGGGCGCACCGTCCATGAACCTCCATGGAATATCTCTGGCTACCCGTCGCGCTCACGTTGTTCGTGGTCATCGCGCTCAGTGTGCGCGCGGGGTGGATCGTGGGCCGCAAGCGGCTCGCGCTCCTGGGTGAGAACGCCAATGAAGGCGTGGGCGCGGTCGAGGGCGCCACCTTCGCCATGATGGGACTGCTGCTGGCGTTCACCTTCACAGGTGCGGCGTCGCGTTTCGAACAGCGGCGCGACCTGATCGTGCAGGAAGCCAACGCCATCGGGACCGCTTGGCTGCGCCTCGACCTGATGCGCGAAGAGCCGCGGGCCCGGGCGCGCGAGCTGATGCGGCGTTACCTGGACCAGCGGCTGGAAGCCTACCGCGACGTCACCGACCTCGAGCGCCGCGCCAGGACCTTGGCGGCCGTCGCGGCACTGCAGGCCGAGCTGTGGAATCTCGCGCTCGAGCAATCGCGGGACGACAAGTCGCAGCCGATTCCGCAGGTGCTGCTGCCGGCACTGAACGAAGTCTTCGACATCGCCACGACGCGCGTCCTGGCCGGGCGCAACCACCCGCCCATGGCCATCTTCCTGATGCTTGGCCTGCTGGTTCTGCTCAGCGCCTTTCTCGCGGGATTCGGACAGTCGAAGGTGCCACGCCAGAGCCAGTGGCACCTGTTGGGGTTCTCGATCATCACCGCGCTGGCGCTTTATCTCATCATCGACCTCGAGTATCCGCGGATCGGCGTCATTCGCGTCGACGCCTTCGACCAGGCACTGATCGAATTGCGCGCATCGATGAACTGAAAGGATCCGACCCACGCGGCTGCTAACATGCGCCGCATGAACACCCTGCCAAGGATCGCGGTCGCGTTGCTCGTGGCAGTGAGCGCCCACGCGTCGCCGCCGCACCTTGAAGGACAGGGCGCCACGCAGCAACTGATCGTCAACGGCCGGCCCTTCCTCGTGCTGGGTGGCGAGCTCGGCAATTCCAGCGCCTCGAATGCCGCGTACATGCAATCGCATTGGCCGCGGCTGAAGGCCATGCATCTCAATACCGTGCTCGCGCCGGTCTACTGGGAGTTGCTCGAGCCGGCCGAAGGCAAGTTCGACTGGTCGTCGCTGGACGCGCTGCTGCGCGATGCGCGCGCGCACGATCTGAAGCTTGTGCTGCTGTGGTTCGGCGCGTGGAAGAACAGCATGTCCACCTACGTGCCGTCGTGGGTCAAGCGTGATGCCGCGCGTTTCCCGCGAGCGCAACTGGCCAATGGTTCGAGCGTCGAAATCCTTTCGGCTTTCTCGAAGAACACGCAGGACGCCGACGCGCGCGCCTTCGGCGCACTGATGACGCATCTCGCGCAGGTCGACGCGCGCGACCACACCGTGCTCATGATCCAGGTGGAGAACGAGATCGGCATGCTGCCCATCGCCCGCGAACGCGGCGCGGTGGCCGACAAGCGGTATAACGGTGCCGTACCCGCCGAGCTGCTGCGCGCGCTGGCCGCGCGGGGCGGGAAACTCGAGCCCGAGCTGCTCGCGCGCTGGAAGAAGGCCGGCGGCAAATCCTCGGGTAGTTGGGCACAGGTATTCGGTGAAGACGAGTGGGGCCAGGAAGTGTTCACCGCCTGGCACTACGCGCGGTTCGTCGAGGCACTCGTCAAGGCCGGCAAGGCGCGTTACGACATCCCGATGTACGTGAATGCCGCGCTGAACCGCACCGGGCGCAAGCCCGGCGAATACCCGAGCGGCGGACCCCTGCCGCACCTGCTCGATGTGTGGAAGGCCGGCGCGCCTTCGCTGGATTTCCTCGCGCCGGACATCTACTTCCCCAATTTCTCGCAGCTCGCGGCGCGCTATGAGCGAGTCGACAATGTGCTGTTCGTCCCCGAGGCCAACAATGCGACCAATCCGCAGGGGCCGGCGAATGCGTTCTATTCATTCGGCGAACTGGACTCCTTCGGGTTCTCGCCGTTTTCGATCGAGTCGCTTGGCGATGCACCGAGCGCGCTGTCGCAGGCCTACGAGGTGCTCGGGCAGCTGGCGCCGAAGATCCTCGAGAGTCGCGGGCGCGCGCGACTGGCGGGATTCCGGCCGACCATCCTCGAGGACGGCACGGTGATCGATACCCCGGCGAAGAGCACCCTGGGCGGTTTCGAGTTCACGGTGAGTTTCATGGATCCGTGGACTCCGAAGGATCAGCAAACCATCGCCAACCACGGCGGCCTCGTGATTTACGCCGGTGGCGAGGACTTCTGGATCGCGGGCCAGGGCATCACGATCACGTTCAAGGGCACGAATGCAGGCGCGCCGCTGGTCGGGATCGACATCGCAGAGGAAGGGACGTTCGGCGCCGACGGAAAGTGGCTAGGCGGTCGGCGACTCAATGGGGACCAGACGCACCAGGGGCGGCACATCCGGTTGCCGCCGGGAAAGCCGCAGATTCAGAAAGTGCGCCTGTACTCGTACCGATGAAATTGCGAGCGGCACAGCTGTTCCTCTTGTTCTGCACCGGCGCCTTCGGGGCGGGCATCGCGCCGGCACCGCGTTCGACTCCAGGGTGGCGTCGTTGCAGGTACTGAAGTAGCCGCCCTTCAAGCGGCAGCCGCGTCGCGACGTTACGGGATCGACGTCGCCTCTAGCTACCCGAGCACCACCAGCAGATCCTTGGCGTCCACCTGCATGCCCGGCTTCGCCAATACCTCGGCGACCGTGCCGTCGGTTTCAGCACGCACGCTGGTCTCCATCTTCATCGCTTCCATGGTCAGCAGCAGGTCGCCCTTGGCGATCTTCTGGCCGATCGTGGCCTTCACCGTGGCGACGGTGCCCGGCATCGGCGCGCCCACGTGCTTGGGATTGCCCGCTTCCATCTTGCGCTGCGGCGGCCGCTTGGCCACCTGCGAACGATCCGCCACGACGATGGACCGCGGCTGGCCATTGAGCTCGAAGAACACCTGGCGCGTGCCGTCGTCGCGCACCTCAGACACGGCCACGAAACGCACGATCAGCGTCTTGCCGCGCTCGATGTCGACGCTCACCTCTTCGCCCGGCTCCATGCCGTAGAAGAACACCGGCGTCGGCAGGATGGCGCAGTCACCGAAGTTGGCGCGATCCTTCGCGTAGTCGAGGAACACCTTCGGATACATCAGGTACGAGGCGAACTGCGTGTCCGTGGCGGGACGGCCCAGCTTCTCGTCGAGCTTCTTGCGTTCGGCGGCGAGGTCCAACGGGTCCATGGCGGCGCCCGGGCGGGTAGTCAGGGGCTTCGCGCCCTTGAGCACTTTCTTCTGGATGCCTTCGGGCCAGCCACCCTCGGGGCGACCAAGCTCGCCGCGCATCATCTGCACCACGGACTCGGGGAACGCCACTTCGTAGTCGGGGTCTTCGACCTGCGCGCGAGTCAGTCCGGAGGAGACCATCAGCAGCGCCATGTCGCCCACTACCTTGGACGACGGCGTCACCTTGACGATGTTGCCGAACATCTCGTTGACGTCGGCGTAGGTCTGCGCGACCTCGGGCCAGCGCGAATCGTCGAGACCGACGGAACGCGCCTGCTCCTTGAGATTGGTGTACTGCCCGCCCGGCATGGCGTGCACGTACACCTCGGAGGCGCCGGAGCGCATGTCGCTCTCGAACGCGAGGTAGTTCTTGCGCACCTGTTCCCAGTACATGGAGATGGCGCGCACCGCGCCGTGATCGATGCCGGGATCGCGCGGGCTGTAGCGCAGCGCTTCGACGATGGATCCGAGATTGGGTTGCGAGGTGAAACCCGACATCGCATCGATGGCGCCGTCGACCGCGTCGCAACCCGCGGCGACGGCCGCGAGCACGCTCGCCGCCGCAATGCCGGAGGTGTCGTGCGTGTGGAAATGAACCGGCAGGCCGAGTTCATCCTTGAGCGACTTCACCAGCGTGTAGGCCGCGCTCGGCTGGCACAGGCCCGCCATGTCCTTGATGCCGAGGATGTGCGTGCCCGCCTCCTTCAGCTTGACGCCCATCTCGAGGTAGTAGTCGAGCGTGTACTTGGTTTCTTTCGGCGAGTGCAGGTTGCCGGTGTAGCAGATCGCCGCTTCGCACAGCTTGCCGGTGTCGCGCACCGCGTCGATGGCCACGCGCATGTTGTCCACCCAGTTGAGCGAATCGAACACGCGGAACAGGTCGATGCCGGAACTCGCGGCCTGCTTGACGAAGGTCTTCACCACGTTGTCCGGGTAGTTGGTGTAACCCACGG
>Ga0315910_10004791_pt1 | contig 11232 bp, 6 predicted proteins | sample EdamamesoilMG_FD_204470 | JGI IMG/M metagenome (GOLD analysis project Ga0315910, IMG submission 204470) | Garden soil microbial communities collected in Santa Monica, California, United States - Edamame soil | ecosystem: Environmental > Terrestrial > Soil > Garden | place: USA: California...
GTGATTTGGGACACGCATCACACGTGGCGGATCGGTGGCGAATCACCTGAAATGACTTGGCGGCAGATCGGCAAGTTTGTCAAGCATGTGCAGGTGAAAGACAGCGTGGACAAAGCCTCTGCGAGACATCCTTACACCTATGTCCTGCCGGGCGATGGCCAGATGCCGCTGGGCGAAGTGATGTCGCTGCTGGAGCGAGAAGGTTTTGATGGCTTCGTTTCCCTCGAATGGGAACGTCACTGGCATCCATATCTGCCGCCACTCCGGGATGCTCTTGCTCGGATGGCCGAGCGCAATTGGTTTCTGGGTTCAACCGCGAAACCGTTGGTCGCTCCGAGTGCGGGTGTCGTTGCGGGTGCGTCCTCCATCGCCGCATCGCTTGATCCCACTGATCCGTACAACTGGTGGCGGAGCGCAGCGGAATCGCTCTTGCGGCCGCTTGCTGCGTTGATGCAACCAGGCAAGGCTGATTTGCCTTTGCGTGGTCAGGCCAGCAACCACGGGGCGCAGGCGGATCGGCTTGAATCCTTCGCCCGGCCATGCCTGCTCGCGGCGCACTGGCTGGCGAGTGAACCAGGGGCGAACGAGAAGCTTTCGCGGGCGGAGGTTGCAGACTGGTTTCGCAAAGGGCTGATCATCGGTACGAATCCAGACAGTCCGGAATATTGGGGGCCGACGGCGAATCACCACCAGCACACGGTCGAAATGGCTGCACTGACATTGGCGTTGCAGATCGCCCGGAAGCAACTGTGGTCGCCGTTGAGCAGATCAGATCGGGAGCAGGTGGCCCGCTGGTTTGCCAGCATCCGGGGCGGGGGATTGCACCGGAACAATCACATGTTTTTCAACGTGATGACACTGGCGTTTCTTGCGCAGGAGGGTTTTGGCCGGCGGGCAGATGAACCGGTGATGCGACATCTGCTCGATGTGATCGAGAGCATGTCAGTGGGCGGCGGCTGGTTCATCGATGGGATGAACGAGACGGTCGACTACTATCAAGCCTATGCGTTTCATTACTACGGTCCTTGGTGGGCGAAGCTCTACGGCCACACGGATCAGAAGCGCGCGAAACGTTGGAAGGATTGGCTCACCCAGTTCCTCAAGGACTACATCCATTTCTTTGCGGCCAGCGGCGAGAATCCGCCGTTTGGGCGCTCAATGTGTTACCGGTTTGCTGCTAGCGCGCCCTTTGGACTCGCAGAATACTGTGGCGTTTCGGCGATTCCGTCAGGGCAGGCGCGACGGGTTTGCTCGCGCAATCTGGAATTTTTCCTGCAGCAACCGGTCTTGCAGAAACAAGGCGCGCTGTCACTTGGCTGGACGGATGAATTCCCGGCGCTGACGGAAGCCTACAGTTGCGCGGGCTCGACATATTGGGCGGCGAAAGGTTTCGCGCCGTTGTTGCTTCCTGCCAAACACACCTTCTGGAAGTCACCAGAGAAGCCGTTGCCTTCCGAGGTGAAAGATTTTCAACGTGCGATTCCACAGGCAGGGCTTGTAGTGCGTGGCCACGCAGGCGAAGTGGAAGTGCTGAACAACGCAAACGGCATTTGCGTGGGCAACACCAAGTTCGGCACATGGAAATGGGGGAAACTTAGTTTTCACTCGGGGGTGGGTGGTGAAATCGCTCCCGCGGAGAATCGTTATCCGGCCGATGCTGCGCTCACGGCTGAGTTTCCTGACGGTTCGATCTTTGGCCGGCATCAATGCCAGCCGGAAGCGATTTCGGCAGATCACTGCGCGTCGGTTTATGGACTGGGTGATCGGTTCAACCAGAATCACGTCAGCGTCGAGACGCGGTTGTGGTGGAACGCGGGCTGGCAATTCCACTGGCATCACATCGAAGCACACCAGAAGACGCAATTACGGCTCGGCACGTACAGCCTGCCATTGTTCGACGCCGGCGCGGAGTCCGTGGAAATTGACGGGCAGTTCGGCGTCGCTCGTGACTCCCGCAACGGTGTGGCCGTCCAATTGGTCATGGGTTTCAAACAAGTTCGCCGCCAGGATTCCAAACCGGATGTGCGCACACACATCCTCGCTTGGCACTCGCTGATTTTGCTGGCGAAGACGGATTGGCTTACGGGCGCACACGATCTCGTGGCTTTGACATGGGTCGGGAGACCCTCGGATGAAGCGCAAGCTTGGGCCGTGGTCACCAGCCGATCGGGGCTCATAACGTTGAAGCACCCGGTGTTGGGTTTATGGAAAATCGAACATCCCGACTTGCCGGTTTACCCCCATGCGGCGAAGGTGGATGGGGCCAGTTAAGTTTGGATTGAAAAAACACTTGTCAGATAGGCTGTCGATGATTTAATAACTATTAAACCAAAACCCCAACATGAAAGTCTCAACCCCGATTCTCGCTTTTGGCTGCTGTTTGTTTGTCGCCGACGCGTCAGCCCAGAACCTGGCCAGTTACCAGGCGATGGTGCTGTCCCAGAATCCTTCCAACTACTTCAAATTGGATGGTTCGTATCAGAGCACAATCAATAGTGGCATTATACTGGAGACCAATGGATTGATTGTCGCCAATGGTGCGTTTGCCAACGACACATATCGTAATTCCGCAAGTTCCCATGCTTTTGATTCTGGTCAGGGGAATGCCTATTTGCGGTATATCACGACGCCGTTGATCAATGGTGGTGGTACTGCCAACAGTAACGCCACGGCGACCGGTTCAATCTCGTTTCTGTTCCGCACGCTGACGGGCCCAAATATCGGGGGGCAGCGATGGCTGTTTGACGCTACAACGACTGGCGGAATGGGGACATCAAATCACAACGCTTTCGCGTTGTTCTTTGAAAACGATACTGACCTGGTAAACACAAATTCCCTGAAACTGCGATTTGGTGATACCACCACCACCATCTTGCTGGCGTCAAATGTCGCCTATAACACGTGGTACTATTTCGCGCTGACCTACGATGAATCGCGGGTGCCCAACAAAGCGATCTGGTATCTGGCCCCCGCGGGTGGCCCCTTGATCACGGGGATGACGACCAATTCTGGAGACGCTGTGGCTGGTGAAGGCACGGGTTTCTACCTGGGACAAAGGGCAAGCTTTGGTGGCGCCTTCCGCAATCCCGGTTCTGGCAGGATCGATGAATTTGCGATCTGGGCGCGGGAATTGAGCTACACGGAGATCAGCAATCAGTTTGCCCGGTTGCCACAATCGCCGCCGCCGAATGCTACTTACCAGCAAGTAGTGCAAGCGCAGCTGCCCAAATATCATTTCAAACTTGATAATTCCTTCCTCGAATCGATCGGCAACACGCTGGCGCTCAGCACCAATGGATTGGCTGGAGCGTTTACGAGCGACGCGTTGGGGAATGCAAATTCGGCCTACTCGTTCTCGGCCACGAATGATGCACTCTACATAACCAATGACCTGGTCAACGGCGGGGGGCCGGGTGTGAATGCTTCCGCCAACGGAGTCGGTACCATCAGTTTTCAATTCCGCATGTTGAGTGATACCAACTATTCAGGCGAGCGATTCATCTTCTCCGCGCCTGGTTCGGAAGCGAATGCCGTGGACGACAATCAACTTGGACTCTTCATCGCCAGCAGCGCCGATGCGGTCAATCCTGGTTCGCTTAAGCTCCGGTTAGGCAATACCACCAAAGGGAACAGCGGCTCGTCCTCCGCTGACAACAACATTCCGGTGGCCTACGCCACGAATCTTGTTCCCAATGCCTGGTATTATTTCGCCCTTACTTATGATGAAAGCCGGAACACACCAGAGGTAAATGTCTATTTCGGCCAGGCCGGTGGCACGCTCACGGTTGGCACGATGAATCCCGCCAATAATGCCGTGGTTGGTAACGATGGGTGGCTTGTATTGGGAAACAAGGTCGTGACCAATACGATCATGGATAACGCCTTCCGCAATCCCGGTCAGGGTGCGGTTGACGAATTCGCCATCTGGCACGATGAACTATCATTGCCGGAAATCCAGGCACAGTTCGCGGCGATGACTCCGGCGACAGCGCCCGCATTGAACATCACCCTCGACGGAGGAAACGTGTTGCTTTCTTGGCCGTCCACCGCTTCCGCGAGCTACGTTTTGGAGGCTACCAACGTTCTAGATTCCACGACGCTTGGGGGCGTGAGTTGGCCCAGTGCAGGCAGCGCGACTGTGGTCGGAGGGAGTTACTATGTCACCAACAGCGTCGGGTCAGGCAACCGATTTTATCGCTTGCACAAGCCTTGAGTTTGTGAATTAATAAATATCAGCCAGCGGCAACCCCTATGAAGACTTTTGTCGCAACCCTTCTCATTTCTGTGGGCCTGATTGGACAGGTGACGGCCCAGACGCGTGCCGCATATCAGAGCGCGGTGAATGGGCAGTCGCCCGCGTATTATTTCACCTTTGATTCTTCGCTCATTGATTCAGTTGGCGGCTCGCTCACGCTGAGCAGCGCGGGCGGTGGCTACGGGACGGATTATTTTGGTAACGCGAACGGCACCCGCACTTTTAGCGGCAGCACGGATTCTCTCTCCACCTCCACGGACATCATTGCCGGTGGCGGACCGATCGGTGGCAATGCTTCAGCTACTGGCATCGGCTCCATATCTTTCCTGTTTCGATCGTTAGACAGTACCGCCCTGGGTGGGCAACGATTCCTGTATGGCCAAGGAAACACGACGGGGAATGCCAATTCCTTCAGCATGTTTTTTGAGAATCAAAGCAACACGGATCCCGGCGCGCTCAAGTTGCGGGTTGGCAACGGACCGACCACGACAATCATGCTCAGTAACGTCGTATCGGTCCAGAGTTGGTATTATTTTGCGCTTACGTACGATGAAACGCGCGATGCTGGTGAGGTAAAGTGGTATCTGGGATTGATCGGCGGCAGTATGAATTCAGGTACCATCAACATCGGCAATGTATCCGTCGCCGGCGATAATGGCACTCTGGTCCTGGGCAATAACGGGGTCGGCGCCACGGCGTCGTTTCGCAACCCCGGAACCGGCCATGTTGATGAGTTTGCCGTGTGGAATCGGGAATTGAACAATTCAGAAATCAACCTCCAATACGCGAGTTTGGTTCCTGAACCGTCAATCCTGACCCTCATTGCGATGAGTGGCGCGTTGCTGGTCGGGACGAAACGCTTTCGCTTCCGTTGATTGGATAAATGGTTGTCATGCGTTGCCGGGCTTGCCTTCTTATTGTTATCTTGTGGAATTCCCGACTTCTCGACGCGACCCGATTCATTGCCCTATTGCTTATCAAGGCGGCTCTTGATTCAAACCGGTGGGGTCATTGCCGGCATGACCACCAACCAGGCCTGACCACTCTCTTGCGATGCGGTGCAATCTGTCGATTGGTCACGTGGTTCATGATTTTGGCCGGGGGCAGTCTTCAGGCTCAAACCCTTAGCACAAACAAACCACCTGGGGGCAATTTCAACCTGACGAATTTTTATCTCGGCTTACCAGTGGACAGCTCAGGGACCACCAACGGCAATTCGGCTTCCGTCACTGCGGCGCAGTTGACTGCCGGCTACAGCAACGCATTTTATTTCTACACGAGTCCGACAGACGGGGCCATGACGTTTTGGGCTTTTGTGAACGGGGCCACGACCAGCGGTTCCGATTACCCTCGCTCTGAATTGCGCGAGCAGATCAATCCGCCATCCAACACCAGCAACTGGGTGCCTTATGGCGTCCACCTGCTGACCGCGCAATGTCGCGTCACCCAAGTGGCCAGCAATCCCAAGGTCATCATCGGTCAGATCCACTGCCAGACCGGCAACGCGCGGCCGCTGCTCAAGCTCCAGTTCAACAATGGCGTCATCGAAGCCCTGGTCAAAACCAACTCCAATTTCGATCCGGACTACAAGTTCTTCTTTCAAAACGTTGGGCTCAACAATCTCATCACTTACCAGCTAAAGATGGAGAATGGGCTGCTTACGACCACCGTGAACGGCTCAAATCAGTCCATCAACGTTTTTGCCACGGATCCCGATTGGGCTACCAATGGGCTGTATTTCAAGGCGGGCAGCTATTGTCAGGACAACGTTGGTCCTGACACCGAGGGCGCGCGCGTCTCCTTCTACGCCTTGGGCCGGAGTCACGCGCCGTCCATCACCAATCAACCTGTCAGCCGTTCGGTTGTCGCGGGCGGCAACACGACTTTCAGTGTCAACGCCGTTGGCAATGGCCCCTTACGCTATCAGTGGCGGTTCAATGAAACCAACAACCTTGCCAACGCCACCAACTCGACATTTTCGCTGACCAACATCCAATCTGGCCTTGCTGGCGGATATACCGTCAAAGTGACCGACAACCTTGGCAGCATTACCAGTGTGGTTGCAACTTTGACCGTGATTCTTCCGCCCGCCATCGTCACGCAACCCACCAATCAACTTGTCGTCTTGGGAAGCAATGCCGTTTTCGCCACTGCTGCGACGGGCAGTGTCCCGCTTGTTTTTCGTTGGTATTACAACACCAACACGCCGCTGGCTGGAGCAACCAATTCAAGTCTGGTGATCAGCAATGCCAGCGCCGCCAATACCGGTATGTATTCGGTTATCGTCACTAACAGTGCCGGTACCGCAACGAGCAGTCATGCGGCTCTCGTGGTCAACAACCCGCCCGTGCCCGGGAATGTTTCCGGCGTTACGGGGCAGGCAGTTCCATTGGCGATACCAACAGCCAACGTGCTTGCGGCGGCAACTGACCCTGATGGTGACTCATTGTCGGTTGTGAATGTTTCACCAACCAGCTCACAAGGTGGCACCGTCTGGCTAACTAATTCATCAGTTTGGTATTCGCCCGCGCCGGGTTTCACGGGCACCGATCAATGGAATTACCTGCTGACGGATTCGCGCGGGGCTTCGACGGCCGGTATTGCTAGCGTGTCGGTGATTCCCGCCAACGCTGTCACCCTTTTGCCAGTCGGCCAAGGCACTTCCAGCGACGGTTTCTATTCTGCCACCTTTCTGGGTGTGCCTGGTTTGGTCTACTCATTAGATCGCGCGACTGATCTGGCTGGCCCTTGGGAATTGGGATTTACCAACCTTGCTGCGGGGACAAACGGGTTATTCGGAATTTCAGGGCCAATTTTACCGGCGCCCGCACAACAGTTCTATCGCGTCCGTTACCCGTAGTGGAGAGATCCGCTTCAGGTTTTCTGTTGCCAGTGGCGTGTGAAGTGTCGACGGAACAGTAATGTTCCAATCCGAGGACCTAATTTTCGACTTGCGACAAAAGTGCGGAGCCGTGACAATCACAACTCGGAGAAACTGCGAAAGGCGAGTGAAATCAATGGTTTTAACAGGTCTTTCCCAGTTGGGTTGCGCGGTTAGCTCAGTGGTAGAGCACTACCTTGACACGGTAGGGGTCACAGGTTCGAACCCTGTATCGCGCACCATTTCCCTGATAATTTCCCGCTTCCCAACTTTACACCGGCTCGTCATGCTGCGACATAGCCCGGTAGCACTGAACCGCTAGTCCTGTGCCGGGTTAAACCAGTTACTGTACGCCATGAAACGCTACCCTGTGCCTTGGCGCAGCGCTTTCGCTGCAATCACTTTTGCGCTTGTCTGTACCCTCGCCACGCCGGCCATCGCGAACAAACCCAACATCCTCATCATCGTCGGCGACGACATGGGTTATGCGGATGTTGGCTTCCACGGGTGCAAAGATATCCCAACGCCCAACCTGGACGCATTCGCGGCTTCTGGCGTGCGTTTCACCAGCGGTTATGTTTCCGGACCATATTGCTCGCCCACGCGCGCAGGGATGTTGACCGGTCGTTATCAGACCCGTTTCGGGCACGAGTTTAATCCCGATGGTCCGGGCAATGGTCTGCTGCTCACGGAAAATACGCTGGCGGATCGCCTCAAGACCGCCGGTTACGCTACCGGGCTTGTCGGCAAATGGCATCTCGGCGCACAACCGCAGTTTCATCCGCTCAAGCGGGGGTTCGACGAGTTCTACGGGTTCATGGGTGGCGCGCACAGTTACTTGCAATCTGCCGGCATGTGGCGCGGTACGAATCCTGTCCCGGACATTGATTACACCACCGATGAGTTCGGGCGCGAGGCGGTCGCGTTCATTGAGCGTCACAAGCGTGAACCTTGGTTTCTATATCTCGCATTCAATGCCGTGCATACACCCATGGAAGCCACGGATGATCGCCTCGCAAGATTTGCCAAGGAACCGGATGAGCAGCGTCGCACCTACAACGCTATGATGCTGGCCATGGATGAAGCTATCGGTAATGTCCGTAAGAAACTTGCGGCTGCCGGTCTTGAAACCAACACCCTCGTCTGCTTCATCTCCGACAACGGTGGGCCAGTGATGCGCGGTACCGCCATGAACGGTTCCCGCAACGGACCGCTTCGTGGCAGCAAACGCACCACGCTCGAAGGCGGTGTGCGCGTGCCATTCCTTATGTCGTGGCCGGGGCGGTTGAAACCCGGCGTGTATTCCCAGCCAGCCATTCAACTTGATCTCCATGCCACGGCACTGGCCATTGCGGGCGTTACACCTAAACCCGAGTGGAAACTCGAAGGTGTGGACTTGATGCCATATCTGTTGGGCGAAAAAACCAGTGCACCGCATGACGCACTCTACTGGCGCTTTGGCGAGCAATGGGCGATCCGCGCCGGTGATTTCAAGCTTGGGCAATACGACGGCAATGCCGACACGCAAAGCGGCAAGCGCAACCAACCGGTGAGCGCGGTAAAACTTTACAACCTGGCCAAAGATATCGGCGAGACCGACGACCTCTCGGCGGCCATGCCGGAAAAGGTGAAAGAACTTCGCGCGAAATGGGACGCATGGAATGCGCTGAATGAGAAAGCGCGTTGGGGGGCGGCGCACACCGACAACGATGGCTTCGAACCCAACACCAAACCGGCAAAGAAGCTCAAAAAGGCCAACACTGACGAGACAAAACCCTGACAATATTCAAAATGAGGTCTCGGTTCGAAGGGAGAAGGCTTGGCGCGGCTGGTTTTGGTTCTGGGGGCAGCCTCAGGGCACGTATGCGGCGCGATAGAAGCGCCGTTCAAATTCGCCATTATTGGTTATGACCAAGCTGAACGGCGCGGTATTGGTACGCACAGGCTCCCAATCCATCAGGTTAGTGGAGGTGAAGACGACGTAGTTTGTTCCGGGCGCGAGGCTGGTCACATTGAGCGTTATCTGGTTTGATGCCGAATTGGATAAACGCAAGACCGAATTTAGCGCATAGATGCTCAATCGAGTTTCGGTGCTGGCTTGGCCAAATGGGTTGCTGACGATGACTTTGTAGTAGTGATTCGCAGAATCCGAAGGCGTCACCGATAACGAACTGTTAGTGGCACCTGAGATGGGGACGAATATCATATGGTTCGATGGGGTGTTCCGCAATTCGGACCACTGATAATACATTGGACCCGTTCCAACGGTCTCGACGTTGAATGTTGCGGTCTGCCCAAGGAGGATCGTCTGATTCTCAATCGGTGTGATAATGGTCGGTGGCTGAAGTCCTTCCCGATTGAGATTCTCGTCGAAGTGGAAGTTGAAATCGTTGTTGAGACTAATTTTCTTGGCAATGACCGAGCCAATGAACTCGTTGGTGCTGCCACCACCGCCACCTAAAATACACTCAGCATGCGGCGCATAAATACTGCCGATCAAAGGTGTATTAGTCACAAATGAAAACTTGGTATTTGCCGGGATGCCATAATAGATGAAACTCATGGCATTGGATGCGTCGTTGAGAATGCCCCGCCCACCGATCTTGAACGTGGCGCCGTACATGTAGATTTGCAGCCGGCCGCCATGGCAGATGCGGATTGCATTTGTGGGAGCCGCCAGATTTGCCGTGCTTAGCACCAAAAGGCGTACCGAGGCATTTGTGCCTACATAGACACTCTTCGTAAGACTCGAAACATAGTAATCGCCGCTGGTGTTCAGAACCCAACCGTAATTGATACCTTCAATGGTGGTGTTAATGAGCGGGGCCGCCAGCCAATTGGTGGTTGGCAAAGTGACGGGAGGAAACGGCACGTTCCAGATATCATTAAAGTAGCCCGGCTGGACCCCCAGGTTTCCATCTTCGACCCACGCCTTGCTGCCGATGGATGCACTTGGGCCGATGTTCAGAAACCCGCTTGTCCCTACGAATACCCTGCCTTTCATTTTGGCATTGCCTACCATGACGGCCCCGGACCAAGAGGATGGAACCGCTATGTCTCCTTTATCTTTCTGTCTGACTGGATCGAAAGGGTATTGCCCGTTGTCACTGAAAAGCGGATCTGCGGAATCGAAGCTGTCCGTTGTGACGTTCCGTCCCAGGAAACTAATAGACTCAGTGGCGCCAATGACGATTGAGTGCGCTGGTTGGATGGTGGAAAGCAATCCCAAGCATGTGGCAGCCCAAAACTGGACTATGCGAAGCTGTCGTTCGCATGATCTGAGGCGAAGCCACCAATGGGAAATCACAGTCATTATCCGCTCTGATAGCGGTTTCCGGGCCAGTTGCGAACGATCATTGCATTCGGCGTTCAACCCGCTATCCTCCCACTGACAATGAATAAATTAGAAAAGTCCACAGGGGACTTGGAATTGCAGAAACAGATCCAGGCTCTCATCAAATTCAAAGGCGGCGGTTTCAACGAAGACAGCGTCGCTGATATCATCGAAAACGCGCTCAAGCTGCTCAAGGATGTCGAAGACACCGGCGATGTGCGCGTCATTCAGACCGCGGTTCGCGAGTTGCGGTATGCCTATCGGTTGTTCGCTCCGTATGCGGACAAGCGGAAGGTGACCATCTTCGGTTCGGCGCGCACGCAACCCAGCAAGCAGGAATATCAACAGGCCGTCGAGTTTGGCCGCAAGATTGTCGAAGCCGGTTTCATGGTCATCACCGGCGCCGGGCCAGGCATCATGCAGGCAGGGCACGAGGGCGCGGGACCAGAAAACAGTTTCGGCGCGAATATCCGGTTGCCATGGGAACAGGGGGCGAATCCGGTCATTGCGCAGGACAAGAAGCTCGTCACGTTCAAATACTTCTTCACACGGAAGCTCACGTTCATCCGGCACTCGGATGCGATCGTGCTGTTCCCTGGTGGCTTTGGGACACTGGACGAAGGTTACGAAGCCATCACGCTTATGCAGACGGGCAAAAGCCAGCTCATGCCCTTGGTGCTCGTGGATAAACCGGGCGGGACGTATTGGAAGACGTGGGACAAAAACATCCGTGAGCATCTGTTGCGCGACGGCTTGATCTCA
>Ga0315910_10004792_pt1 | contig 11226 bp, 10 predicted proteins | sample EdamamesoilMG_FD_204470 | JGI IMG/M metagenome (GOLD analysis project Ga0315910, IMG submission 204470) | Garden soil microbial communities collected in Santa Monica, California, United States - Edamame soil | ecosystem: Environmental > Terrestrial > Soil > Garden | place: USA: California...
CACCGGCATGTCACGCGGTCCGTGCGGAGCCACCACTTCGCGGCCATCCACGATGCGGCGCACGCGCTCGGCCGGAAAGGTTCCGCCGGAGCGCCTTGCGATCAGCGTGAGATCGGGCGGCGACAGCTTGAAGAAGCCCGCCACCGGTCCATCGCCCTCGCCGCCGCGCCCATGGCAGCTGGCGCAGTACTGCCGGAACAGCTGCGCACCGCTGGATTTCGACAGGTCCGCGGACAAGGCTGCACTCGAACCTGCCAGTGCGAGCAGGGCGCAGCACAGTGCCGGGAGCTTGCGGAACGCAGACTGGTTCATCTTCGGTCTCCCGGTTCGGCGTGATGAGTCATGTTGCCGCTCCTGCGTGGCACGGTGCAGCGCGTACTTTCCGCAGGCAACTCCGTATTACCCCGTATGCACGCGCCTCGGTACGTAGATTTCCGCATGACTGTCCGCAGCGTCGCCGTCTAGTTTCCGGCCCTGGCACAGGACGCAGACAGGGATTCCATGGACACTTTGCGTGATGGCAGCAAGGTCACCATTCGCCCCATCAGCCCGCAGGACATCGAGCTGGAGCGGCGCTTCATCGAGGAACTCTCTCCGGAAGCCCGGCGCTACCGCTTTCTCGGCACCATCGGCACTCCCAGCGAGGCGTTGCTCAGGCGCCTGACCCACATCGACGATGCGCGCGAGGGGGCGCTGATCGCGCTGGCCGATGAACCCGGTGGACTGCGCGAAGTGGGCGCGGCGCGCTTCAGCGCCACGCCGGACGGCAAGGCGGAAGTCGCCGTCACGGTCAGCGATGACTGGCGTCACCGGGGCTTGGCCACGCTGCTGATGAAACGTCTCGCCGATATCGCACGCAGCCGCGGCATCCGCGCCTTCTATTCCATCGACTCGGCCTGCAACGAACCCATGCGGGAACTGGCGGCACATCTGGGCTTTGCCCGCCGTCCCGATTCCTCGGACAGCACGCAGGTCATCTATACGATGGAGCTGACGCCGGCGCAGGCTTCCTGATCGCCGCCGGAAGCAGTTCAGGAAGGCGTGAGACGCACCAGGGTTGCCGTCGCGCCCTCGCACACGCCTGCAGCATTGCCCTCGTCGGTATCCAGGTGCAGCTCGAGGCGGAAATCCGGCGCGACGCGTACCACCACATCGGCGAACACCAGGTCGCGGCCGTGGCTGTCGACGGCCACGCTCACGCATTCGCGGTCCCGCACGCCGAAACGCCGTGCCTCCTCCGGACTCATGTGGATGTGACGCTTCTGCGTCACCACACCGTGCCCGATGCGCACGCTGCCTGTCGGACCGACGATCTCCAGGCCCGGCGTACCTTCCAGATCTCCGGACACCCGCAGCGGCGCGTCCACGCCCAGCGCAATCTCGTCGCTGCGCGCCAGCTCCACCTGGTCGCTGGCACGCGGCGGACCCAGCACGCGCACATGCTCCAGCCGCCCGCGCGGCCCCACCAGAGTGACGGTCTCCTCGGCGGCGAACTGGCCAGGCTGCGACAGCGCCCGCTTCACCCGCAGCACGTGCCCGGCTCCGAACAGCGCATCCAGCGTCGCCTGCGTCAGGTGCACGTGGCGCGCCGAAACGGCGATCGGAATGCGCGCGGATGGAATCTGGCCCTCGGCCGGAGTCATGCCGGCCATTCTATCGGGCCCCGGCCGGTCGTGGCCGTCCCGCCCTTTGCCCTACAATGCGCGCTGAACACAGGCGCACGGGTTGGAGTCACCCAGATGCTGTCCGCAGAGCTCGTGAGCAGCGTGCTGGAGTCCGCGCCGGATGCCATGATCATCATCGAGGCGTCGGGGAACATCCTGTTCGCCAACCGCCAGGTGAGTTCGCTGTTCGGTTACGAGGCCGAAGAGATCCTTGGCCAGCCGGTGGAACTGCTGCTGCCCGAGCGTTTCCGGTCGCGGCATGTCGCCCATCGCCAGGACTATGCCGGTGCCGTGCGCACGCGTCCCATGGGCGCCGGCCTGGACTTGTTCGCGCGCCGCCGCGACGGCACGGAATTCCCGGTGGAGATCAGCCTCAGCCCGATCAGCCACCAGGGCAGCATGCTGGTGGCCGCGGCGATCCGCGATGTCACCGACCGGATGCGCGCCGAGCGCGAGCTGCGCGAGGCGCGCGCCGCTGCCGATTGCGCCAGCCTCGGAAAGAGCCGCTTCCTGGCCACGGCCAGCCATGACCTCAGGCAACCACTGCAGGCGCTGCTGCTGCTGAACGGCACACTGCGCCGCCTCGTCCAGGACGAGGACGCACGCGAAGCGCTGGACCACCAGGACCAGGCCCTGGGCGCGATGTCGCGACTGCTCAATGCACTGCTCGATGTGAGCAAGCTCGAGTCCGGTGCGGTGCGGCCGGAGGTCCGCGATTTCACGCTCGCGCCGCTGCTCGAGGAACTGCGTCAGGAATTCGCGCCCATCGCGTCCGGCAAGGGTCTGGCGCTCACCATCGAGGCGGGTGAGGCGCAGGTACATTCGGATGTGACCCTGCTGGCGCAGGCGCTGAGGAACCTCCTCGCCAACGCCATCAAGTACACCAGCGCCGGCCAGGTACGCCTGCGACTGGTGCCGGTTCCCGATGGCGTGCGCATCGAGGTGGGCGACACGGGTTGCGGCATCGCCCCCGACCATCTCCCCCACATCTTCGACGAGTTCTACCAGGTCGGTGTCGCTGCCAACAGCGCGCGCGATGGTTACGGACTGGGTCTGAGCATCGTGAAGAACATCGCGCAGCTGCTGGAGCTGCACCTCGATGTGCGCTCCCGGCCGGGCGAGGGATCCACCTTTTCCCTCGATGTGCCGGGCACGGCGGCTGCCGTCGGCAACACCGACTCCACTTCCCGCCAGCGCCGCAGCATCGGCCCGCGCGACGGCGCGGCCCGTCACCTGCTGCTGGTGGAGGATGACGCGGGCGTGCGCAACGCCACCCGCATGTTCCTGAAGGGTGAGGGCTTCCGCGTCTCGGTGGCGGCTTCCTATGAGGAGGCGAGCCGCCTGCTGGACGAGAAGTCCGATTTCGCGCTGGTGATCACGGACTATCACCTGGAAAGTGGCAGGACCGGTGCGGATGTCGTGGCGGCCGCACGCGCCCGGTACGGCGAGGGCTTCCGCGCCATCCTGGTGACCGGCGACACCACGCCGGAGATCCGCGACCTGCCCGGTGATGCGCGCCTGCGGGTGACCAGCAAGCCCATCAACGCCGAGGCGCTGCTGGGCCTGATCGCCTCCCTCGAGCAGGCCTGAACCCGTTGGCGCGGGGACCTGCGGCAAATGCGTACATCCGGGGCAGAGACCTGGCCCGATACTTTGTTTCCATGCCGCAGGATCAGCTCCAGTCCGTGCTCGATGCCGCCTTCGATGCGGTGGTCCTCATGGACCATGCCGGGCGCATCCGCTTTGCCAACCATGCCGTGGGACGCCTGTTCGGCTGGGAGCCGGGTGAACTGCCGGGCCGGGACTTCGGCACGCTTCTGGCGGCGCCGCAGGACGACGCCTGGAGCCGGCTGATGCCGGTGGCGACCAACCTCAGCCAGCCGGTGCTGGCACGGCACCGCGATGGAAGCAGCTTTCCGGCACGCATTTCCCTCCGGCAGGTTGCCGGTGCCGAACCCGCCCAATACGCCGGTTTCATCCAGCATTTCCCGGCCGCCTCGCCCGCAGCGGAAGACGCATTGCGCCTGAGCCAGCGCCTGATGCAGGTGAGCCGCCTCGCCACCATGGGCGAGATGGCGGCCGGCATCGCGCACGAGGTGAACCAGCCTCTCACCGCCATCAACAACTACGCGCTCGCAGCAGAGCGCTTCCTGGTGCTTGCCGAACCGGAGCTGGGCGAGGCGCGCGAGGCGCTGCGCGAGATCGTCGCCGAGTCGCATCGCGCGGCCGAGATCATCCGGCGCCTGCGGCGCATCGTGCGCGGCAACGAGGAGCACCGCGAGACGGTCGCGGTGGCGGAGCTGATCGAGGACGTGAGGGTGCTGTGCGCCGCCGATGCGCGCGCCGCCGATACGCGCCTGCGCTTCGAGCTGCAGCCCGACCTCCCGCGCCTGCGTGTCCACCGCACGCAGATCGCGCAGGTGCTGCTGAACCTCGTGCGCAATGCACTGGATGCCGTCGCGGCCGATCCGGCGGCGGGCCGCGAGGTGGTGGTCCAGTGCCGCCGCAATGCCGAGGGCGACTGCGAACTGGCGGTCTGCGACAATGGCCCGGGTGTGGCGCCGCAGATCCGTCCGCATCTGTTCCAGCCCTTCCGCAGCACCAGGCCCAATGGTGCGGGGCTCGGCCTGCCCATGAGCCAGACTATCGCCCAGGCACACGGCGGCAGCCTGCGCCACGAGCCGGCCACGCCGCGTGGCGCCCGTTTCATCCTCACGCTGCCGGCAGTGCAGGCCAGCTGATGCGCGCCAGACCCTCCACGGTGTTCGTGGTCGACGACGACGATGGCGTGCGCTCGTCGATCCGGCTGCTGCTGAAATCCGTGGGCATTCCCGCCACGCCGCTGGCCTCGGCACAGGAGTTCCTCGACCGCTTCGATCCGGAACAATCCGGCTGCCTGGTGCTCGACATCCGCATGCCGGGCATGAGCGGCATGGAACTGCAGCAGGAGCTGAACCGCCGCGGCGCCATCCTGCCGGTGCTGTTCATCACGGGCCATGGCGACGTGCCACTCGCGGTCGAGGCCATGCAGAACGGTGCCTTCGATTTCCTGCAGAAGCCATTTCGCGACCAGGACCTCATCGACCGCGTGCACAAGGCACTGGAGCGCGACCGTGAAACCCGCGCCGGGATGGCGCAGCAGGGGCGGACCCGGGAGCTGATCGCGGCACTCACCGAGCGCGAGCGTGAGGTGCTGAACCTGCTCGTCGAGGGCGACCAGAACAAGATGATGGCCGCGAAGCTGGGCATCTCCCAGCGCACGGTGGAGATCCACCGTGCACATGTGATGGAAAAGCTCGGGGCCCGATCGCTGGCCCAGCTGGTGCGCCTGGTGATCGACGCAGGCTGAGTTGGGAGGGCGTCGCAGCCCCAGGCTCTAGTTCATGCGCGACAGTGCATCGGCCAGCCCCGTGAGCTGGTCGTCGTCCAGGCCCTGCAGCATCTGCACATGTTCGGCGGTGAAGGCGCGCCGGCTGCCCGCCCTGGCCTCGTGGAACTGGCCGAGCAGGTACGCGAAATGCTGACCGGCCACCCGGGGCACCGCGTCCCCGGCATTGCCCTCGCCGGACTTGCCGTGGCATGCAGCACAGTGCATCGCGAACAGGCTGCGCCCGATGGACACGAGTTTGCCGTTGCCGGTGCCATTGCGCCCGCGGAACTCCAACGTGGCGACGTATGCCGCCACGTCCGCGATGGCCTGCGGATCCGCCAGCACGTGGGTGTCGGAGTAATGCTGCATGCGCGCGTCCCAGCGCCGCGCATGCCGATAGTCGGCCAGCTGCCGCATCAGCACGCGCGGATGCTGGCCCGCGATCAAGGGCACGCTGCCATCGATGTTGCCGCTGCCATTCTCGCGATGGCAGCCGGCGCAGGTGACGTAGAGGCGCGCACCACGCTGCGGGTCGGGTGTGCTGGCGATCGCTTCCTGGTAGTCCTGGGCCGCGGGTGTCGCCGCCCACACCGCCACGGGCCACAACAGCGCGGCGAGCAGCAGGGCGAAGAGTCGATGAGGCCTCATCCTTTCCATGGCGGCCCGAGTGTGGAGGAGTGGGGCACCCGCCCGGTATGCGGAGACATACGTATTCGGCATCGCGTGGCGCACTCCTACAATCCACGGGAACATGGAGGCCTGCAGCACATGATTTCCGTTTCCCTGTACAAGGATGCCGACGCGGTCAGTCAGCGACTGAAGCGCCGCCGCACCGAACTGCGCGAGGAGATCCGCAATACCCTGTTGCGTGCCAACTCCGAGCGCTATGCCGACATCGCCGACCAGCTGAACGATGCCGAGGACCAGTCCCTGGCGGAACTGCTGGCCGACGTGAGCACTGCGGAGGTTGCGCGCGACCTGGATGAGGTGCGCGACATCGAGGGCGCCCTCGGCAGGCTGACTGCGGGAACCTACGGCCAGTGCGTGAACTGCGGCACCACCATTGCGGCCCCGCGCCTGGAAGCCTACCCCACCGCCAAGCGCTGCCTGCCCTGCCAGCAGCAGCATGAACGTGAACGCCGGGGACCCCTGAGATAGCGGTCCGCTATCCCGCCTTCTTCCCCAGCTCCCCCAGCTTCGCCAGCCACTGCCCGCGCCGGCCCGCACTTTCGATCGTCCCGATGACACTGGCGCGTATCGGGCCGATGCCACAGAACGCCAGGATGTTGCGCTCCAGGCTCTTGAGACTGTGGGCGCGGTATACCCACCTGTAGAACAGCGCGGGCATGCCCATGGTCACCACGATGCGCGCCGACCTGCCCTTCAGCAGCTTGCGCGGCAGGCCCTTGCCCCGCGCAGCAGCGAACGCGAATCCGGGACGCAGCAGTTGCTCGAAGAAAGCCTTCAGCAGCGATGGCATGGAACCCAGCCACAGCGGGAAGAGGATCACCAGGTGTTCCGCCCACATCACCTGCTCCTGTGCTTCGCGGATTGCGCTGGGCGGCTCGCCCTTGAGGAAATCCTCCGGGCTGCGCAAACCGGGAAATTCCAGGCTTGCCACCTCGATCACGCGCACTTCATGGCCACCAGCCTTCGCGCCCTGCGCATAGGCCTGCACCAGCGCGTGCACGAAATGCAATCCGGCCGGGTCGGGGTGACCATCGATGATGAGGATACGGCGCGCCCTGGTACTCACTTGCCCCTGCCTCCGATCGCGGCGAGCAGTCGCTCGAAGGGTTCGACGAACTTGCGTACACCCTCGCGCTCAAGCTGGACAGCCACTTCCTCGAGGTCGATGCCCATGCCGCGCAGCGCATCCACCTGCCTCTGCGCGACGGCGACATCAGCGGGCAGGCGCACCTCAGGCTGGCCGCGCCCGCGATACGCGGCCAGCGTGGCAGAGGGCAGGGTATCCACGGTGTGCGGGGCGATCAGGGCCTCCACGTATTTCAGCTCGTCGTAGGCCGGGTCCTTGGTCGAGGTCGATGCCCACAGCAGACGCTGGGCCTGCGCTCCGAGATCCCGCAGCCGCTGCCAGCGCGGGCCCGAAGTCCATTTGCCGAACTCACCATAGGCCAGCTGTGCCAGCGCCAGTGCCGCCGCGCCCCGCAATGTGCGGGCATCCGAAGTTGCCAGCGCATCGAGCCGCGGGTCCACCGCGCTGTCGATGCGGCTGATGAAGAAGCTCGCCACCGAAGCAATGCCCCGCAGTGGCATGTGCCGCGCGGCCCGCGCCTCCAGGCCCGACAGGAATGCCTCCACCACCTGGCCATAGCGCGCAAGGCCGAAGATCAGCGTGACATTCACGTTGATGCCTTCGGCGATCAGCTCGCGGATGGCCGGCAGGCCGGCCGCGGTCGCCGGCACCTTGATCATGGCATTGGGACGATCGAGGCTGTTCCACAGCCGGCGCGCCTCGTGCACGGTTGCCGCCGCGTCATCGGCCAGCAGCGGTGAAACCTCCAGGCTCACGAAGCCGTCGGTGCCGCCGCTGCTCCGGTGCAGCGGCGCAAACAGATCAGCCGCGGCGCGCAGGTCTTCCACCGCCAGCGATTCATAGATCTGCAGGGCCGGCAGGCCGCGCGCGGCCAGCGCCGCGATCTGCGCGCCGTACTCCTTCCCCTGCAGGATGGTTTTCTCGAATATGGCCGGATTGGAGGTGACCCCGGCAAGGCCGTCGGCCTCGATCCAGCCCTTCAGCGTGCCGTCCTGAAGCCAGGCACGCCGGATGTCGTCCACCCACACGCTCTGTCCCAGGGCGCGCAACTGCAGCAGCGCATTCACGGCATCGATTCCTGATTTCGCCTGCCAATCCGGCGGCGCCAGTTTCGTGTCGGATGACGCGAGACGTCGATGGGTAAACTTACCTATTGCGGCGGTGCACACGGACCTCTAGCGTGCAGGGCACGCCGTCCCCGAGACGCCCGCCCCCGCTTCCACCCTGGGTCCGCCCATGATCGTGCTCACCGTCAACACCGGCAGCTCCTCGATACGGCTGCAGGCATTCGAGGCCACTGGCACGGGGCTGCGGCGCATCGCCGCCGCGCACCACACACTGCCCGTCGAAGACGCCCAGGCCGTGCTGCGCGAACTGCTGTCGCGCCTGCCGCAGCCGGCGGAACTGATCGCCCATCGCATCGTCCACGGCGGCGAGCGCCTGGTCGCCAGCTGCCTCATCGACGACGCAGTGGAAAAGGAAATCGCGCGCCTCGCCCCTCTCGCGCCCCTGCACACGCCCGCGGCGCTGACCTGGCTCACCGCCTGCCGCGCACTGCTCGGCTCGAAGCTGCCGCAGGTCGCCGTATTCGACACCGCCTTCTACGCCAGCCTGCCTGCGGTGGCGCGCCACTACGCACTGCCGCGCGAACTGACCGCGCACTCCGGGCTGCGCCGCTACGGCTTCCACGGACTGGCGCACCAGCAGATGCTGCAGCGCTGGCGGCAGCTGCAGCCCGAGGCCGCCGCCGATGCGCGCGTGATCTCGCTGCAGCTCGGCGCCGGTTGCTCCATCACCGCCTCACGCGGCGGCTCGCCCGTGGATACTTCCATGGGCTTCTCGCCCCTGGAAGGACTGGTGATGGCGACGCGCTGCGGTGACCTCGATCCCGGCCTGCTGCTCTACCTGCAGCGAGAGATGAAGCTGGACATGGCCCGTATCCACCACCTGCTCCATAACGCCTCCGGCCTGCTGGGCGTATCCGGCATCAGCGCCGACATGCGCGAGCTGCTGCAGTCCGCGGATCCGGCAGCCCGCTTCGCGATCGAGCTGTACTGCTATCGCGCGCGCAAGTACGTGGGCGCATACCTCGCAGTACTGGGCGGCGCCGATGCGGTGCTGTTCGGTGGCGGCGTGGGCGAGCACTCGCCGGTGATCCGTAAACGCATTCTCGCCGGGCTCGAGTGGGCCGGCATCGCCATCGATCCGGTTGCCAATGGCGCGGCCATCGGCACCGAGGCACGCATCGAGTCCGCACCTGGCAAGCCCGGGCGAGCAGCGGCGTGGGTCGTACCCGTGGATGAAGCCATCGTCCTCGTCCGGCAGGCACTGCAGGCCACGGGCCATGACATGCATGAGGAGAACACCCTTGCGTGAATCACAAACCACTGTTGCCGACGCGCCGCTGTCCGCCGCACACCTCACGGCACTGGATGCCTGGTGGCGCGCCGCCAACTACCTGTCCGTGGGCCAGATCTACCTGCTCGACAACCCGCTGCTGCGCGAGCCGCTTCAGATCCGGCACATCAAGCCGCGCCTGCTCGGCCACTGGGGCACGACTCCCGGCCTGAACTTCATCTATGCGCACCTGAACCGCATCATCGTGCGCGATGATCTCGATGTGCTGTATGTGGCAGGGCCGGGCCATGGCGGTCCGGCGCTGGTGGCCTGCACCTGGCTCGAGGGCAGCTACACGGAGTTCTACCCGGCGGTGACCCGCGATGCCGCGGGCATGCACAGGCTGTTCCGCCAGTTTTCTTTCCCTGGTGGGGTCGGAAGCCATGCCACGCCCGAAACACCGGGCTCGCTGCACGAGGGCGGCGAACTCGGCTATGCGCTGTCGCATGCCTATGGCGCCGCGCTCGACAACCCCGATCTCATCGTCGCCTGCGTCATCGGCGATGGCGAAGCCGAGACCGGACCGCTGGCCGCTTCATGGCATTCGAACAAGTTCCTGAATCCCGCCAGCGACGGCGCCGTGCTGCCCATCCTGCACCTCAATGGTTACAAGATCGCCAACCCCACGGTGCTGGCGCGCATCCCCGTCGATGAACTGCAGGCACTGTTCCGCGGCTATGGCTACGAGCCCTTCATCGTCGCGGGCGACGACCCGGCGCAGATGCACCAGCAGATGGCGGCCACGCTCGATGTGATCTTTGCGCGCATCCGCGCCATACAGACCGGGGCGCGATCCGGCGCGAAGCCGCAGCGCCCCCTGTGGCCGATGCTGATCCTGCGCTCGCCCAAGGGCTGGACCGGACCGAAGGAGATCGACGGAAAGAAGACCGAAGGCTTCTGGCGCTCGCACCAGGTGCCCTTCGGCAACCTGGAGGAACCCTCGCACCTGGCGGCGCTGGAACAGTGGCTGCGCAGCTACCGCCCCGAAGAACTGTTCGATGAAGGAGGCCGTCCCCGCGCCGAACTTCTGCAGCAGTCACCGCAGGGCACGAGGCGCATGGGCGCGAGTCCCCATGCCAATGGCGGCCTGCTGCTTCGGGATCTGGTCATTCCGGACTTCCGCACTTACGCGCTCGACGTGCCGCAACCGGGCACGGTGACGGGCGAGAGCACGCGCACCATGGGCCGCATGCTGCGCGATGTGATGCAGCGGAACGCCGCCACCCGGAACTTCCGCATCGTCGGTCCCGACGAAACCACTTCCAATCGCTGGAATGCCGTACTGGAAGTCACGCCGCGCACATGGATGGCCGAGCGCCTGCCCGAGGATGAAGGCCTTGGCCCGGACGGGCGCGTGATGGAGATCCTCTCCGAGCACACCTGCCAGGGCTGGCTGGAAGGCTATCTGCTCACCGGGCGGCATGGCTTCTTCTCCTGCTACGAAGCCTTCATCCACATCGTGGATTCGATGTTCAACCAGCACGCCAAGTGGCTGAAGGTGTGCGCCGAGATTCCGTGGCGGCGTCCCATCGCCTCGCTGAACATCCTGCTCACCTCGCATGTCTGGCGCCAGGACCACAATGGCTTCTCGCACCAGGACCCGGGCTTCATCGACGTGGTGATGAACAAGAAGCCCGACATCGTGCGCGTGTACCTGCCACCCGATGCCAACACCCTGCTGTGCATCACGGACCGCTGCCTGCGCAGCCGCAACCTGGTGAACGTCATCGTGGCCGGCAAGCAGCCGCAGCTGCAGTGGCTCGACATGAATGCCGCATTCCGGCATTGCACCGCCGGCATCGGCATCTGGGAATGGGCCAGCAACGACGCGGGCCAGGAGCCGGACCTCGTGATGGCCTGCGCCGGCGACGTGCCCACGCTCGAGACCCTGGCCGCCGTGCAGCTGCTGCGCGAACACATACCGGACCTCAAGGTGCGCGTGGTGAACATCGTGGACCTGATGACGCTGCAACCACAGGGAGAACATCCGCATGGCCTTCCGGACGCGCAGTTCGACG
>Ga0315910_10004793_pt1 | contig 11225 bp, 13 predicted proteins | sample EdamamesoilMG_FD_204470 | JGI IMG/M metagenome (GOLD analysis project Ga0315910, IMG submission 204470) | Garden soil microbial communities collected in Santa Monica, California, United States - Edamame soil | ecosystem: Environmental > Terrestrial > Soil > Garden | place: USA: California...
CGTGATCGAACCGGCGGCCTCGGAGCTGCGAGCCGAGCGGCGGTGTCACCGCCACGACGCTGGCGATGAGTCCGCCGTCGATCATCTCGCGGGCGAGTGCATGCGTATCCGCTCCCCAGAGCGGGAATACCGGTGCCAGGCCCGATCCCTCCAGCAGTGATTCACGGAACTCCCGGATATCGGCGAGGAAGAGGTCGCCGAAGGCGATGGCGGATGCACCCGCCGCAACATGCGGGGCGAGCGCGTCGAGGAAGCGCCGGCGATAAAGCTCGTTGGGGCAGGGGAGCGGGAGCGGCACTTCGATCAGGCGGAGACCCAGGCGACGGGCGTGCTCCCGGGCGTGATCGAGCGGGACACCGTGGATACCGATGACGTGGTCCATCTCCTGATAAGTCGTCACCAGTGCGGTCACCCGATGGGTGGCGGAGCTGCGCAGGCGATGCAAGGCCCAGGCGGCGTCCTTGCCGGTGCTCCAGGACAGGATGGTACTGATCATCATGAATCGTAGTGCAGCGTTGCCCGACTCCTGATACCTTGGGGCCCATGACTGACGGGACTGCGGCACTGGGCCGGACCCTGGTGGACACGTTCGGCCGAGGCTGGAGCAAGCTCAGGGTGGACCTGATCGCATCGGTATTCTCGCCCGAGGCGGTCTTCATCGAGACGCCCTTCACCGAGCCGATCCGTGGCATCGAGGGCATCCGGAAGTACTGGGGCGACATCCCGTATCACCAGTCGGAAGTGACTTTCACCTCGGGCGAGATCTTCACTGTGGGTCCCTGGTTCTCGACCGAGTTCAAGTGCGTCTTCCGCCGCCGCCGCACCGGCGAGTGGGTCGACGCGCGTGGGGCCCTCTTCTGCGAGACCGCCGAGGGGCTCATCACCGAGATGCGGATGTACTGGCATCGCTGGAGCGGGGGGAGGGAAACCGCCACCCCGAGGTGACCTCCCTTGTGACTCGCGTCCCGTCCCCGGGACACGCCATTCTCGCCCGGAATCCCTTCCTGTTGTCCTGCAATGACTTAGCTCGTGGCACACAAGTGGCAAAATGGGGCGGTGATCACCGGCTTTAGTCCGATGCCGGGTACACCGAACAGAACGAGGCTGGATCCATGCTTCACGCCATCCTGATTCCGGCTGTTGCCGCGATTGCCACCACGGGGACCATTGGGGCCCGGGTCGGCGACGGGCCCGACCCGACGATCCGCATCACCCTCAACAGCGAGGGGCGGTATCTCCCGGGCGATCGGGTGCGGGTACAGGTCCGCACGCGTGACGACGGTTATGTCGTCGTCTTCCAGGTCGATCCGGACCAGCGGGTCAAGGTTCTCTTCCCGCTCGACCCGACCGATGACAACTACATCCGTGGCGGGAAGAACTACACGCTGCTCGGACGCGGTGGTCGTGAAGGGTTCATGGCCGACGCGGGTGGCACCGGGACGATCTTCGCTGCGGTGTCGCAGGATCCCTGGCGCTTCGAGCAGGTGACGGTCAACCAGCACTGGGATTACCGCACGCTCAACGCGACCGTGTACGACGATCCCGAACCCCAGCTGGTCGAGCTTGCCCAGCGCCTGGCCGGCGGCCGGTACGAGTACGACATCCTGCAGTACAGTGTGCTGTCGAACATCTCGCACAGCTCGACCGGTACGGTGATCGCGGACGACAGCTATTACTCGAGCGGCTGCTTCGATTGTGGCGGCAGCAGCACCGTGATCTCGATCGGCTTTGGCGTTGGCTATTCGACCTGGGGCCTCTACGACCCGTACTACTACGACCCGTTCTACTGGAATCGCTGGTACGGGCCGTGGTATCCGGTCACCTGGTACCCCTATCCGGGTTACGGCTGGGGCTACCCGAACTATCCGTACTACCCGGCGTATCCGGTCTACCCGGCGTATCCCTACTATCCCCCGGGGCCGGTCTATGGCGGATCGCCCTACCGGTTCAAGGATTGGAACCGGCAGTGGAGTGGCGGCGGCACGCCGTACCGTGATCGCTGGACCCAGGGCTCGCTTGCGGCCAGGAACACGGTCGCCGGCCCGGTCAGCAACATCGGAGTCACGCAGCGCGCCGGGTTCCGTGACCGTTCCTGGAGCGGTGGCAGCGCCGGTACGCCGGTGGGTGCCGGGCGCGCGGTGAACGTGCCGGTGTCGCGTGCCGGCGGGACGGCGAATGGCGGCGGCCGCCGGGTGGATCCGTCGAGCAAGGCGAGCACGCCCAAGCACATCGACGGTGGTTACGTCGGACCGCGGCGCACCAGCAAGGTGGAAAGCCCGGGGAACGTGCCTGTGACGCGCAGCTCGCGTGAGCCCACGGGGTCCGAGGACCGCCCGACCAACACCTTCACGGCCCCGACTGGTCGCCGGGTGGAGGCGAAGAAGGCGGACAACAACCGCCCGCCCGTTTCCCGCGTGGATCGTTCCTCGACGCGCGAGGGGCAGCCTGAACTCCGGCGCCGCGAGTCGCAGCAGCCGGCGATCGAGCGGACTGAACCGTCACGCGCCGAATCGAAGCGGCCGGAGCCGTCGCGCACCGAGCCGTCACGGCCGGAGCCTCGCAAGGCGGAGCCGCAGCGCAGTGAACCGCAGCGGGCTGAGCCGAAGCGCTCGGAGCCCTCGCGCGGCAGCGGCTCGTCGCAGGGTGGGAGCAACGGTGGTTCGCGCGGTGGTGCCGTTGCCCCGCAGGGCGGTGGCCGCAGCAGTGGCGGCGGCTTCATGAGCGGAGGCGGTGGTGGCGGCAGCCGTCCGAGCGGTGGTGGAGCCCAGGCGGGTGGGCGGCGGCGGTAAACCGCAGTGTAGGGTGAAGCGTGACGGGGGAAGGGGACAAAGCTTCAGTCCCTTTCCCCCTTTCCCTTTTCGCCCTTCACTCTTCACCCTTCACTCTTCTTCCTCGCATACCCCACCCCCCACTGCATCAACTCCGCACTCCGCATTCCCACCCGCATCGCGGTATCGACCGCGTCGTCCTCCTCGAAACCGTGGTCGAGCATGAGGTGCGGAATCAGCGCCGCGCCGACCCGGTTTGCCGACGCGCAGTGGAGGAACACCGGTGCCTCGCCATCCTCCTTGAGCGCGCTCCGGATTGCATCCAGGGTTGCATCGGTCATGCTGTGGGGACCTACGGGGATGGGCACGTACTTCATCCCCAGCGCCTTGACCGTCGCCGGTTCGTCGAAGGGCCGGGGCTCCATCGATTCCCGGAGGTCGATCACCGTGGTGACGCCGGCGTTCTTGAGGGCCTCGAGGTGCGCCGCCGAGGGCTGGCCACCGGTGAGGACCCGGGGGAGGGGCTGGGCCGCGTTGACGACGCCCTTGATGGCTTCGAATGGTGTCATGAACGAATCAGTCCCCGCGCAACGAGCGAGCCCAGGAACACGGCCGTGACCGAGAGGGCCACGCTCAGCGCGATGTAGGTGAAGGCATGCACCACTTCACCGTCCTCGAGGAGGCGGAGTGTTTCCCAGCTGAAGGCGGAGAAGGTGGTGAAACCGCCGCAGAATCCGACGGTGAGGAAGGCGATCGTGTTGCTGGAAAGCTGTCCACCCTGCAGGGAGGAACGGAGCACCAGCCCGATGAGGAACGATCCCACGACGTTGATCGCGAGTGTTCCCACTGGAAGCGGGCCATGCACCATGCGCTGCACCATGGGTCCGACGAGGAAGCGCGCCACGCTCCCCAGCGCGCCGCCCAGGGCGATCCACCAAAGCATGGCGCTAATCTAACACGCCGCTTTTCGCTTAGATTCCGGGACTGATGCTACCCATCGCCCTGGCCCAGCTGCGCCCCCGCAAGGGACGCTACGCGGAGAACCTCGACCGGCTGGGCGCCATGCTGCGCGACGCGGCCGCACTGCCGGAGCCCCCCCGGCTGGTAATCGCCCCCGAGAGTGCGCTGACCGGCTACTTCCTCGAGGGCGGCGTGCGGGACCTCGCGGTCGAGGCGGAGCAGCTTTTCGAGGATCTCGGCCGGGTGCATCGCGAGGCCGGTGCCCCGCCGCTCGAGATCGCCCTCGGCTTCTACGAACGTTTCCGCAACCACATCTACAACTCGGCGATGTACGCCTCGCTCGGAGGGAGCGACGCCGCCATCAGGCATGTCCACCGGAAGGTCTTCCTCCCGACCTACGGCGTCTTCGACGAAGAGCGCTTCGTCTCCGCGGGCGATCGCATCGAGGCCTTCGACACCCGCTGGGGCCGGGCCGCGATGCTGATCTGCGAGGACATGTGGCACTCGGTCGCTCCGGCCATCGCGGCGCTGCAGGGCGCCGAGTTGATCATCGTGCCCAGTGCATCGCCCGCGCGCGGGCTGCGGCCGCCGTCAGGTGATGGGGACAAGCCCGCGAGCATCGAGCGGTGGGAGCGGATCGCGCAGGACATCGCGGGCGAGCACGGCGTGTTCGTCACCCTGGCCCAGCTGGTCGGGTTCGAGGGTGGCAAGGCATTCGTGGGCGGTTCACTCGTCACCGGGCCACGAGGCGACCTGCTGGCCGAGGGGCCGGTGTTCGATGAAGCGCTGGTGACGGCGATGCTCGACCTCGATGACATCGCGCGGGTGCGTGCCGAGATGCCGTTGCTGGCGGACCTCCAGACGCGGATGCCCGTGCTGGTCGCGCAACTTCGCGATGCGGGAAGTGACAGGACGGAGAAGTCGGAGAAGGCGGATACAGGGTCGGAGATGACGGAGAAGACGGAGACGACGGAAGCGCAGCCCCGTCCGTCGTCGAGACCCCGGCGATCCGCCCTCTCCGCCCTCTCCGCCCTCTCCGACGATCCCCTGGCGATCGACGCTCCGCTCGCGGAACGTTGGCTGGTCGAGTTCCTGCGCGATGAACTGATCCGCCGCCGCGGGTTCGAGAAGGCGATCATCGGACTCTCGGGTGGCGTGGACAGCGCGCTGGTGGCCTACCTCGCGGCGCGGGCACTCGGGCCCTCCAACGTCATCGGCGTGCGGATGCCGTATCGCACCTCGAGCCAGGAAAGCCTCGATCACGCGCAGCTGGTGATCGATGACCTCGGCATCGAGTCGCGCACGGTCGACATCTCGGCGGCGGTGGACGGAATGGTTTCGGCGGTGGGAGACACCGACCCGGCGCGGAAGGGCAACATCATGGCCCGCTGCCGGATGATCGTGCTCTTCGACCTGTCGGCCGCACTCAAGGCGCTGCCGCTCGGCACCGGCAACAAGAGCGAGCGGCTGCTGGGATACTTCACCTGGCACGCCGACGACTCGCCGCCGGTGAATCCGATCGGCGACCTCTACAAGACCCAGGTCTGGGCCCTCGCGCGGCACATCGGCGTGCCATCGGTCATCGTCGACAAGCCGGCGACGGCGGACCTCATCAAGGGCCAGACCGACGAGGCCGACCTCGGCGTCAGCTATCCCCGGGGCGACCGGATCCTCCATTTCCTGTTGAGCGGATACGCTCCCGAGGCACTGGTCGCCGCCGGGTTCACGCAGGCGGAGGTCGATGCGGTGCGTCGCCGGCTTGAGTCGACCCACTGGAAGCGTCGCCTCCCCACGGTCGCCATGGTGAGCCAGACGGCGATTGGGGAGTGGTACCTCAGGCCTGTCGACTATTGAGCAGTGAAGGGTGAAGAGTGAAGGGTGAAGGGGAACAGCCCCGAGTCCTTCCTCTTCACCCTTCACCCTTCACCCTTCACCTCCACCAATCCCCTCATGGCCCCAGTCCCCGAATCCCGCCCCATGTCCTACTCCCGAGGCGAGATCACGACCCTCGTGATGCCCTCGATGCAGAACGTTCTCGGCGACCTCTTCGGCGGTAACCTGCTCGCCATGGTGGACCAGGCCGCCGCGGTGGCGGCGATCCGTCATGCCGGTGGGAAGGTGGTGACGGCGTCGTTCGACCGGGTGGACTTCCGTGAGCGGATCCCGCTGGGGTCGCTCGTGACGTGCTACGCCACGGTGGATTACGTCGGGAACACGTCGATGGACATCACGGTCGAGGTCTACGCCGAAACCCCGAGCACCGGGGTCAGGCGGCACACGCACACCGCGCATGTGGTGTTCGTCGGGATCGACGACCAGGGACGGCCGATGCGGGTGCCGCGGCTCATCGCGGAAACCGACGAGGAGAAGGCGCGGATGGAACGGGCGCGCCTCCACCGGGAGCAGATGCGGCGATGAAGAGCGAGGCGATCCTCGTCCTCAGCGGCGGGGGCGCCAAGTGCGCGGCGCATTGCGGGGCGATGAATGCGTTGCGCGAGCGGGGGATCGCACCGGCCCGCTACGTGGCCACGTCGCTCGGCGCGGTGGTCGCGGCCGCACTGGCATCGGGGCTGGAGCCGGACATGGTGGTGCGGGCCCTGATGAACGAGGCCCAGGCGGGGCTCAAGCCCAACCGGTTCGTGGTCCTGGGCGGCATCTACTTCCCGGGTCTGCTTCGGCCCGCGCCCTTCCGCGCGGCGATCGAGCGGATCGTGCCGGCGCGGAGCTTCTCGGAGCTCAAGACACCGCTCACGGTGACTGCCGTGGATGTGGATCGGATCCAGACGGTGAAGTTTGGCGCCGGCGGGCTCGACGTCCCGCTCATCGATGCGCTCATGGCATCGAGTGCCCTGCCGCCCTACTTCCCGGCGGTCAAACTCGAGGAACACCTGCTCCGTGATGGCGGCCTCATCGCGCACCTCCCGCTCGAGGCCGTCGGTGACCGGGGGGAGCTCCCGGTCATCGCCATCGACGTGGGTCCCGGACTCGACAACGGCCGGGAGCCACGTGTCGCGGGTTCGGCGCCACCGCTCATCCGTGCAGTGGACGAGAGCATCGGGATCCTGATGGCCCAGGGCACCTCGGAACTGGTCGCCCGGTGGCAGCGGGACGAACCGGGGTTCATCTACGTCCGGCCGCGTACTGAACGCAACGTGACGTTCCGGGCCGATCGCGCCCGTGTCTACGCCGAGGAGGGCTACATCGCGATGCGGGCAGCCCTCGATGCCCTTGCCTCCGGCGACCCGCAGGCCAAGCTTTCGTGACAGTCATCCACAGGATGGGGAATGCGCGCGTCTGAAGTCATGGTGGAAGATCCGATCGTCGCGGTTGCCGGTGCCATGGCCAGCGAGGTCGCGATCATGCTCAAGAACCGGAACATTTCGGTCGTGCCCGTGGTGGACGACCACCGCACCCGCCGATTCCTCGGTACGCTGAGCGACCGCGACCTGGTCACGCGATGCCTCGCCGAAGGGAAGCATCCCTGGCACACGCGAGCTGACGCGCTGATGCGGACCAACGTGACGGTGGTCGGGCCCGACCAGGAGCTGGAGGGCTTCGAGCTTCGCATGGACCTCGAGCCCAACGAGTCCCACCTGCGCGCGACCATCACCGTGGTGAATGACGAGCGCCGGGTCATCGGGTTCATCAGCCATCCGGAACAGGTTCCCGGCATCACGATCGTCTGGGGCTGAGCATGGAAGGCCCGCCGGGAGAGGAAATCATGAAACCGGCAGCGCCGCGGATCTTCACTCGCGAAGAGGCGGAGCGCACCCTCCCGCTGGTCCGGCGGATCATTCACGACGTGCTGCTCGAGTTTCCCGCCTGGCGTCGCGCCGTATCCCGGTATGAACTGCTGGTGGCTTCGCTCCGCGCCGAGGACGAGGAGCCGGCGGAGGCCGCGGCATTGCACCAGGAGATCGCCGAGCGCGCGGCTCGCGTCGACGGCTATCTCGCCGAGCTGGAGCAGATCGGTTGCGTGTTCAAGGGATTCGAGGAGGGGCTGGTGGACTACTACTCGCTCCGGGAGGACCGGCTGGTGTTCCTCTGCTGGCGCTATGGCGAGGAGCGGATCACCCACTGGCACGAGATCGATGGAGGCTTCGCGGGACGGCAGCCGGTGGATGACCTGATGCTGAGCCAGGCGCCCTGATGGCGCTGCTCCGGCTGGTCCACCTCCTCGGGTTCACCGCGTGGCTCGGCGCGGGCCTCGCGCTCATGGTGATGTCGATTGCCGCGCGGAGCGAGCCGGCGACGTCGGCCGCGTCGCTCGCGCGGGTGCAGTGGGCGGTCACCCGGCTGCTCCTCCTGCCGGGCGCCCTGCTGACGGTCTTCTCCGGATTGATGCTCACCTTCCGCCTCATGCACGGCAGCACGATGGGCAACCCGTGGATGGTGACGATGCAGGGGGCAGGCCTGGTCGGCGGGTTCATCGCGCTGTTCGTGGCCGTCCCGGCTTCGGCGCGCCTCGCGAAGCTCGATCCTGATGGGCCCCACGCGGCTCATGTGACCCGGACCCGCCGCACCCTCCGGATCGCGTCGTCGGTCAGCGGCGCGCTCGGGCTCCTCGCGCTCGTAGCGGCGGCACTCTACCGCGCCGGCGCATAGCCACCTTTCCCGTCGAACACGACCGGGCCACCGGACATTCCGCACAGCGTGCCTCGCGCGCCGTGCAGATCAGTGCGCCCAGTTCCATGATCGCCTGGTTGAAGGCCCACGCCGAGCTGCCCCGGCCGGGCACGAGCGCGGCCGCGGTCCGCCAGATGCGCGCCGACGCTTGCGCGCCGCGGCCCAGGCGTGGGTGGAAGGCACGCCGGATCACCCGCTCCACGTTGGTGTCCACCGCGGGTGTGGACTGCTCGAAGGCGAACGTGGCGATCGCCCCGGCGGTATAGGGACCGATGCCGGGCAGCTGGCGCAGGACGGCGGGGTCGCGGGGTATGACGCCGTCATGCTCGGATCGCACCACGCGGGCGAGGGCATGGAGGTTGGCGGCCCGGCGATAGTAGCCGAGGCCGGCCCACGCCTCGCGTACTGCCGAGGGGCGCGCGGCCGCGAGGTGGTCGAGGCTGGGAAAGCGGCGAAGGAACCGGATGTAGTATCCTTCGACGCGGCTGACCTGGGTCTGCTGCAGCATGAATTCGGACACCGCGACGTGATAGGGGTCGCGTGTGCGTCGCCAGGGCAGGTCCCGGCCGTGGCGGCGGAACCAGGCCAGGAGAGCGCGGCGGAAGCGCCGCGCGTGCATCGTTCGCAAGCTGGACTTTGCCTTCATCGGCGGACAAGATACCAGACTCATGGCCACAGCCACGATGGACCTCCGGCAGTTCGCCGGCCGCATCGCCCTCGAGGGCACCTCCCACATCGGGCGCTTCAGCCTCTTCTTCGCCGAGACCATTCGCGGCCTGGCGGAAGTGCGGATCTGGTGGCCTCGCTACATCACCGAGGCGTGGAACATCGGGGTGGGCAGCCTGCTGCTGGTGCTGCTGATCGCCGGGTTCGCCGGCGCCGTGACGGCGCTCCAGACCGGCTACCAGTTCAGCGGCTCGATCCCGCTCTATGTCGTCGGCACGCTCGTCGTCTCCGCCGTGATCCTCGAGCTCGGGCCCGTGCTCACGGCGCTGGTGCTGGCCGGCCGCATCGGCGCGCGGTACGCCGCCGAGCTCGGCACGATGCGGGTCACCGAGCAGATCGACGCGCTCGAGAGCCTGGGCCGCGCGCCCTCGTCGCACCTGGTGGTCCCGCGGGTGCTGGCGGCCATCACCATGATCCCGGCGCTCACCGTCATCGCGAACCTGGTCGGCATCCTGGCGGGCTGGTGGTCGGTCAAGCTGGTGCTGCCGGTGACCGACATGGACTTCAAGTACGGCGCCCAGTACTACTTCCGCCCCTGGGACGCCTGGTACTCGCTCATCAAGTCCTTCTTCTTCGGCGGGACCATCGGCCTCGTCTCCTGCTACATGGGGATGAACGCCAAGCAGGGCGCCGAAGGCGTAGGCCGGGCCACGACCGGTGCGGTCGTGAGTTCGATGGTGGTCGTGCTGCTGCTCGACACCTTCCTCACGAAGCTGTTGCTCAACACGTGATCCAGCTCCAGGGAGTCAAGAAGCGCTTCGGCGCCCAGGTGGTCCTCGATGGCGTCGACTTCGACGTGCGCGAGGGCGAGACCGTGGCGCTGCTCGGTCCCTCGGGGACGGGGAAGAGCGTGCTGCTCAAGACCATCATCGGACTGATCAAGCCGGACGCAGGCAGGGTGATCGTGGACGACAAGGATGTCGCCTCGCTCAACCGGGACCAGCTCTCCGATCTCCGGAAGACGATCGGTTACGTCTTCCAGAACGGCGCGCTCTTCGACTCGATGAATGTCTACGAGAACGTGCGGCTGGGGATCGTGGACGAGGACAAGTTCACGGACGAGGCGTACGCCCGGAAGCGCGTCGCCGACTGCATCCGGCTGGTCAACCTCAAGCCGGAGCTGGTGATGCCCAAGTATCCCGCGGAGCTGTCGGGCGGGATGCGCAAGCGGGTGGGCATTGCGCGCGCGATCGCGGGAAGCCCGAAGTACCTGCTCTACGACGAGCCCACGTCGGGGCTCGACCCGGTGAATGCGGACATCATCGACGGCCTGGTGCAGCGCCTCGACCAGGAGCTGGGCGTCACCAGCGTCACGGTGACGCACGACGTGCGCGGCGCCTTCCGGGTGGCCAACCGGCTGGCGCTGCTCAAGGACGGCAAGGTGGTGATGCAGGGTACGCCGCAGGAATTCCTCGAGTCCGACAACGCGGACGTCCGGGCCTTCCTCGAGCGTGACTTCGAGAACGACCAATCGGCGGCCTGAGGACTCATGGAATCCCAATCCGGAAAGACCGTCATCGTCGGCTCCATCGTGCTGGTGGCTGCGCTGGTGTTCGCGGGCGGCGCGATGTGGCTCAGCGGGAAGTCGTGGAACAAGAAGGGCGAAGTGCTGATCATGTTCACCGATGTCGGTGACCTCAAGCGGGCGTCGCCCGTGCGGATCTCCGGCGTGCCGGTGGGCAAGGTGGAGGACATCCGGCTGATCAAGCCGGGCCAGGTGGAGGTCGGGATCTCGCTCCCGGGCACGATCGAGCCGCGGATCGATGCCTCCGCCTACATCCGGCCGAGCGGCCTCGCGGGTGACGTCACGCTGGTCTTCATCCCCGGCACCTCGCCGACGCCGCTGCCCGAGGGCCAGGTGATCATGGGCGTCAACCCGCCCGGCCTGACCGAGACGTTCGGCGCGCTCGCGAAGAAGGGCGACACGGTGCTGACGAACGTCCAGCTCCTGACCGGCAAGGACAACCAGGAGCGGATCGCGGAGCTGCTGGTGGAAGCCTCGCGGACGATGAAGTCCACCCAGCGGCTGCTGACCCAGTTCTCCGACCCGAACAAGGGCGCGGCGGTGGAGCTCAACCAGACGATGGCCGCGCTGCGCCAGACGCTGGCGCAGGTGGACTCCACCCTGATGAGTCCGGCGGTGGT
>Ga0315910_10004794_pt1 | contig 11224 bp, 11 predicted proteins | sample EdamamesoilMG_FD_204470 | JGI IMG/M metagenome (GOLD analysis project Ga0315910, IMG submission 204470) | Garden soil microbial communities collected in Santa Monica, California, United States - Edamame soil | ecosystem: Environmental > Terrestrial > Soil > Garden | place: USA: California...
CTCAACTCTAAACTCTCAACTCTCAACTCTCTTCTTCCTCCACCGGCGTGATCCTCGGCGGGACCGGGATCCCCTTCCGCTCCAGGTACCGGGTCACCTCGATCCCCATCGCCCGGACCAGGGCCGCCTCCCGCACCTCGGGCTTGGCGCGGAAGATGATCTCCCGGAGGGTCCGCATCACCTGGTCGGGCTGGCGGGTCTTGAAGAACTCCACCGCCGTGAGCGCCCGCTCCCAGTCGGCGAAGAGCCAGCCGAGCTGGTCCCCCTTGGCGGCCCCCCCGCCCTTCCGGCGCGGGGACTTGGTCTTCTGCTTCTCCCCGCCCCGGGCGACCATCGTCTCGTAGGCGAGGATCCCGCAGGCCTGCGCGAGGTTGAGAGAGCTGTGCTCCGCGTTGGTCGGGATCGTCGCCAGCGCGTGGCAGCGGTCGAGCTCGTCGTTGGTGAGCCCGCTCGCCTCCCGCCCCATCACGTACGCCACCGGCCCCTCCCCGGCGCGCTCCACCAACTGCTCCGCCGCCGCGCGGGGGCGGATCAGGGTGCGCTTGTGGGCGCGGCCGCGGGCCGTCATCCCGACCGTGAAGACGCAGTCCCCCAGCGCCGCCTCGAGCGTATCGTAGAATCCGATCCGCTCGACCACGTCGGCCGTGCTGTGGGCGATCCCCTCGATGCGGTACGGGTCGAAGACCCGCGGCTTCACGAGGCGCACCTGGCCCATCTGGAAGTTCTTGGCGAGCCGCACGACGCTCGCGATGTTGACCAGGTCCTGCGGCTCCACGAGGACGATGATCGGTCCGTCGGGGAGGGGGAGCGGCTTGCTCATTCCTTCATCGAGTCCAGGAACGAGGTGTCGTGGCGCTTGGCCTTGAGGAGCCCCGCGAAGCCGGACTTGTCGACCGACTTCATGTAGGCCTCCTTCGGCTCCACCAGCTTCTGGTCGACCAGGTCGATCAGGCAGTCGTTCATCGTCATCATGCCGGCCTTCTTGTTGGTCTGCATGATCGAGGGGATCTGGAAGACCTTCCCCTCGCGGATGAGGTTGCTGATCGCGGAGTTGGTGAGGAGGATCTCCTTGGCCGCCACCCGGCCGCCGCCGATCTTCTTGCAGAGGGTCTGCGACACCACCCCCTTCAGGGACTCGGAGAGCATCACCCGGATCTGCCCCTGCCGGTCGGCGCTGAACTGGTCGATGATCCGGTCGATGGTGCTGGGCGCGGTGGTGGTGTGCAGTGTGCCGAACACCAGGTGGCCGGTCTCCGCGGTCTCGATCGCGATGGCGACGGTCTCCAGGTCGCGCATTTCGCCGACCAGCACGACGTCGGGGTCCTCACGGAGCGCGGCGCGGAGGGCCTGCTTGAAGCCGGCGGTGTGGACGCCGACCTCGCGCTGGGTCACGATGCACGACTTGCTCGGATGCACGAACTCGATCGGGTCCTCGATCGTGATGATGTGGTCCGTGCGGGTCCGGTTGACCAGGTCGATGATCCCGGCGAGCGTGGTCGACTTCCCCGAGCCGGTCGGCCCCGTCACCAGCACCAGCCCCTTGGTGAGGTAGGCGAGGTTCTGCACTTCCTTCGACAGCCCCAGCTGGTCGGCGGTCAGGATCTTGGTCGGGATGATCCGGAAGACCGCGAAGGGCCCGAGGCGCTCGCGCCCGGCATTGCAGCGGAAGCGGGCCAGGCCGTCGATCTCGTACGCCCAGTCGGCGTCGTTCCGCTCCTGGAACTCCCCCATCGCCTTCGGGCTCTGGATGCTCCGGATGAGGAGCTCCAGCTCCCCTTCCGAGATCGGGGGGCCTTCAGTGCGCTCCATCTCGCCGTGCAACCGGAGTACCGGCGGCTGGTCGGTGCGGAGGTGCAGGTCGCTCGAGCCGCTCTTGACCAGCTCCTCGAAGAGCTGGTGCATCTTGGCGCGGTGCGGCGCCAGGTCCTCGGGCACCACCCGGTAGAGCTGGGAGGCGCGGGTCGGCGGCGCGGTGGCGCGCGGCTCGTCCGCGATCTCCCCCTTCGCCGCCGTCGGCGCGGAGGGCGCGGGCGCGACGGGGGCCGCCGGCACCTCGGAGGGGAGCGGGCCCGGGCGGAAGCGCGCCGTCCCGCCGTCGTCGTTCACGTAGAAGACCGCGACCTTCCCCGCCGGCGAGTCGTATTCGAACCGCGCCTCCTGGCCGGGGGCCAGGCTCTTCCGGTCGGTCGGCGCGATCTCGCGGACGAGGGCGGCGATCTGGGCCGCGGTGAGCGGGTCCTTGGTCATCGGCTTCGGCCCCGCCCCGGTGAGGAGGGTGGCGGGCTTGGAAGGGACGAGCTCGAGGGCTTCGGCCTTCTGCGTGACCAGGAGTTCGAGGAACTTGTCGAGTTTCGCCACGGGTCAATCCACGGGACGGACGGAGCGTACGTGGGTCCGGTTCACGGCCCACAGGATGCCATCAGCGGTGAGGGCGAAGAAAGCGCCCCCGTCATTGAGCAGGTCCAGCGCGCGCGAGCGGTTGGGCGGAAGCTCGCAGACGGCGAACCCCGAGAGCACCCGGTCGCTCATCATCGCGACCTCGAGCGAGACGTAGCGCACGGCGGAACGGCGGTCGCCGTCGGTCGCGTCGGGCTCCGGTGTCTCCACCAGCGCGATCTGCGCCTTCGGGATGAACCGGACCCCGTCCTCATCCAGCGAGATCGGGAGGAACGGCTCCGGCCGGTTGAGGAGCTCGGCCAGGGTCTCCGGCCCCGGATGGTGCGCCACCGCCGACTGCAGGTGCAGCGCGCCGGCGATCTCGGTGCCGTCGGCATAGTAGAGCGTCGCGGGGACGCGGACGGTGGTGGCCCAGGTCATGGTGTCCGGGTGCTGAGTGCGAGTGCTGAGTGCGAGTGCTGAGTGCGAGTGCTGGGTGCGAGTGCTGAGTGCTGAGTGCGTGCGGACGAGTGCGGGGTGCCAGGTGCGGTCGGCGGTGGGCCGTCAGCCCCTGATCGCGACCCCGGCGCGTTGTTCCGCCCGCGCGAAGGGATCCATATAGTCGGCGTCCTCTCCCAGCTCGGCGCGGAGGGCCGCCATCCGGGCCTTCACCGCCTCGAGCACCGGGGCTTCGACGCCCAGGGCGCGGTCCAGGTCGACCGCGATGCCGCAATCCTTGTCGAGCAGGGCGTGGCGGAAGAGTCGGGGATAGCTGCCATTCAACACCCGATCAGGGACGAGCACCTGGGTCGTGAACGAGGCGCCGCTCGAGGCGTTGATCGTCTCCACCGCGAGCCGCGGCGCGATCCCGGCCTTCACCAGCGCGGTGAGCCCCTCGGAGGCGGCAAGGATATTCGCCGCGAGCAGGGCGTTGTTCACCGCCTTCACGGCGTGCCCCGCGCCGACCGGCCCCAGGTGCACCACCTTCTTCCCGAAGGCACCGACGACCGTCCGCGCCCGCTCCACCGCCGCCCCCTCCCCGCCGAGCATCACCGTCAGTTCACCCTTGATGGCGAGCGGCACCCCGCCGCTCACCGGCGCGTCGACGAAATCGATCCCCCGCTCCGCCAGCCGCGCCGCGATCCGTCGCGAGGTGACCGGATCCCCCGAGGTGCAGTCGATCACCAGCGCCCCACGGCCCAGCCCATCGGCGGCACCCTCGGCCCCGAAGAGGACCTGCTCCACCTCGACCGAGGTGGGGAGGCAGCAGAGCAGGACGTCGGCGCCGGCCGCGGCCTCGCGAGGGGTGGCCGCCGCGGTCACCCGGTGCTCCCGCGCGAACGCCTCGGACCTCGCACGGGTGCGATTCCAGACGGTGAGGCGGTCGGACGATGTGAGGTGAGCGGCGATCGGCGCACCGATGGCGCCAAGCCCGAGGAAGGCCACAGGCATAGAGAAGGAACATACCGCGCCCCGGGGCACTCGCAAACCGCCCGATCGGCCGCTACCCTACCCGTGTGCCTCCCCGCGCCACCGCCACCCGGCTCCTCATCGCGGGCACCAGCGCCCTGCTGATGCTCTTCATCGTCGGCCCCCTGCTCCGCCTGGTGCTGGAAGCGGGGCCGATGAGCCTGGGCCGCGCATTCGCCGACGGCGAGGTGCGGGCCTCGATCCTCCTGACCCTGGGGTGTGCCACCGCGGCGACCCTCCTGGGACTCCTGCTCGGGCTTCCCCTCGCCTGGGCGCTGGCCCGCCGCCACTTCCCGGGGAAGCGATTGGTCCAGGGCCTCGTCGACCTCCCCGTCGTGGTCCCCCACCCCGTCGCCGGGATCGCGCTCCTCCTCTTCCTGGGGCGCCGGTCGGCGCTCGGTGGTACCCTGGCCGAACTCGGGCTCGAGATCGTGAACCACGTGCCGGGGATCGTGGCGGCGATGGCGTTCGTCTCGATCCCCATCCTGGTGAGCGGCGCGCGCGAGGCGTTCCTCGGCGTCGACCCACGCCTGGAGAAGGTCGCCCGCACCCTGGGGGACGCGCCGATGACCGCCTTCCGGCGCGTCACCCTCCCCCTCGCGCGGCGTGGGATCATCGCCGCCTCCCTCCTGGCCTGGGCCCGGGCGGTGAGCGAGTTCGGCGCGGTGGTGATCCTCACCTACAACCCGAAGGTCGCGAGCGTCCTGATCTTCGACCGCTTCACCACCGACGGGCTCCCCGGGGCCCTCCCCGCCGCCCTCGCCCTCCTCCTCGTGGCCCTCGGCGTCTTCCTCGTGGTCCGGCTGCTGCAGCGGGGGGAGGGGCGATGATCCGCCTGGAACTGGTCACCGTGCGCGCGGGGGCGTTCACCCTCCGCGACATCTCCATCGAGGTCCCCGCGGGAGGGTACGCCCTCCTCATCGGCCCCACCGGCGCCGGGAAGACCACCCTCCTCGAGACCATCGCGGGACATCAGGCGCCGCTCACCGGGCGGGTCTGGCTCCACGGCGAGGAGGTGACCGCCCTCCCCCCCGAACGGCGCGCGGTCGGCTTCGTCTATCAGGACCACCTGCTCTTTCCGCACCTGAGCGTCGCGGAGAACATTGGGTACGGGCTCGGGGGACGGACAACGGACAACGAACGACGGACGCTCGAGTTGGCGGAACTGCTTGGGATCGCCCACCTGCTCGGGCGAGAGATCGCTCGACTCTCGGGAGGCGAACGCCAGCGCGTCGCGCTGGCACGCGCCCTCGCCCCGAGGCCCTCGGTCCTCCTGCTGGACGAGCCGTTCGCCTCGCTCGACCCGGCGACCCGGAACGGGCTCCGACGGAGCCTCCTTGAGCTCCAGCGACGGGAACGGGTGACGATCCTGCAGGTGAGCCACGACTTCGACGAGGCGCTCCGGCTCGGCGACCTCGTCGCCGTGATGGCCGACGGCGGGATCCTGCAGCAGGGCCCGCCGGAAGAGGTGTTCCGCCGTCCCAACTCCGCGTTCGTGGCGCAGTTCACCGGCGCGGGGAACGTCCTGGCCGGCGAGGTGAGCGCCCTCGGCGTCGCGGAAGAGGATGGCCGGTTCCTGGCGCGGTTCACCTCCGGACCACTCGCCCTCGATGTCGTCGCGGAACGGACCGGCCCCTGCCACGCCGTGCTTCGCCCCGAGGACCTCCTCGTGAGCCGGGAGCCCCTCCCCGCGGGGCGGAACCACCTGACCGCGACGATCGAGCGGCTCGAACGGGTCGGGCCGGTCACCTACATTCATTGTGACGTCGGCCGCCCGGTGGTGGCGACGGTCACGACCCAGGGGGCGGAAGGGATGGCCCTCACGCCGGGGGACCGGGTGTCGCTGACGATCAAGGCGACGGCGGTGTTGCTCGTTTGAGTTGGGAGATGGGAGTTTGGAGGGGTGCAGTGCCGGAATCCGAGCACAGGACCCACCCTGCACCCCTCCCAACTCCTGACTCCCGACCCTTGACCACTACTTCTGCGGAGTTTCTACATATGCAGCGGACCATCTTGCTTGCCCTCGCCGCGCTCGGGTGCGCCGATGTCGCGCCCCGCGTGGCCCCCGCCGCGACGGCGGAGATCCTCGCCACCATCGGGGACAGCACCACGATCATCGAATCGGTGACCCTCTACGGCGGGAAGCTCTACACCACCGACTGGACCGGGCGCATCTGGGAGATCGATCCCGCGGCCCCGACGCCGAAGCAGGTCGGCTCCCTCCCGCTCAAGGAGCCGTGCGGGATCCTCGGCGAGGTGGCCGACAGCGCCGGGAACCTGCTCATCACCTGCGCGGACGACGGCACCGTCTGGCGGGTCGCGCGCGAGCGGCTCGGCGCCGCCGACTTCGATCCCGCGAAGGACGCGACCCGCTTCATCACCGGCGCCGGTCACGCCAACGGGATCGCCATCGGCGCCGACGGGCACGTCTGGGTGAGCGGCGGCGACATCGACACCCTGTACCACGCCGGTCCCTCCGGCGGGAAGGCGATCCCCTTCGCCGGCGGGTTCTCTCCCCTCTCTCCTGACACCACCATCGGACCGCGCGTCTACGTGATGAACGGCACTGCGGTGGATTCCAAGGGGAACGTCTACACGATGAACACCGGGACGGGGACCATCTGGCGTCTTGAGGTGAAGCCGGGGTATGAGGTCGGTGCCATCACCAAGGTGGCAGAGTCGCCGGAGCTGATCGGTGCTGACGGCGTGGTGGTGGGCGCCGGTGACACCCTCTTCGCGACCCAGAACTTCCGGAACACCCTCTCGCGGATCTCGCCGAGCGGGGAGATCACGGTCCTGGTCCCGGCGGGGCCGGCGCTCCGCTTCCCGGCCGAGCTCGTGAAGGACGGGAACATCGTCTACATCGCGAACCTGAACTTCCCGTACGGCGCCAACGCGGCGACCCACCGCCCCGGGGCGACCGTGGTGAAGGTGACGCTGCCCTGAAGGACCGGCCGTGCCTCCCCGCCTGATGCACGTCGACCTCGACGCCTTCTTCGTCGAGGTCTGTCGTCAGCGGATGCCCGAGCTCCGGGGCGTCGACCGGATCATCGTCGGGGGGCGCCCCGACGGTCGCGGCGTGGTGACCTCGGCGTCATACGGCGCCCGGAAGTTCGGGGTGCGGAGCGGGATGCCGACGGGACGGGCGCTCAAGCTCTGCCCTGACGCCAAGGTGGTGAACGGGAAATTCTCCTGGTATCGCGAGGCCTCGCGCGCGGTGCGCGCGGTGCTGGAGCGGCACGCCCCCCGGGTGGTGATGGCGGGGGTCGACGAGGGGTACCTCGACTTCACCGGGACCGAGTCGCTCTGGCCGGTGTCGCTCCTCCCGGTGGCGGAGCGGATCCGCGCCGATGTGAAGGCGGCGTCGGGGCTCGACGTCTCCATCGGCATCGGGCCCAACCGTGCGATCGCCAAGATGGGATCGGACTTCGCCAAGCCGCGGGGGATCGTGGAGGTGCGCGCGGGGTGGGAGGCGGGGTTCACCGCCGGGCTCCCGCTCCGTGCCTTCCCCGGCGTGGGGCCCAAGACGGCGGCCCGCCTCGCCGGGAAGGGGCTCACCGAGGCGTGGGAGGTGCAGCGGATGCCGCTCGACCGGCTGCAGCGGCTGGTGGGGGAGGAGGCCTCCTGGCTCAAGCTCCGCGCGGAAGGGAACGGCGGCACCACGCTGAGCCAGCGGGAGCGGGCGCGGAGCATCAGCCGCGAGACCACCCTGGGCCAGGATGAACGCGACCTGCCCCGGCTCCAGGGCATCCTGATGATGCTGACCGCGCGGGTCGCCTCCCAACTGCGCGATGAAGATCTGGAGGCGCGCACCGTGGTGCTCAAGCTCCGCCACGGGGACTTCCATACCGTGACACGCCGGGTGACTTTACCGGCCCCGACCGCGCTCGACTCCGAGTTGCTGCAGGCGGTGACGGAGCTCCTGAAGCCCGCGTTCGCGGAAGTGCGGCGCCGCGACCTCGGGGTCCGGCTGATCGGGATCGGGACCACCAACCTGGTCCCGGCGGCGGCGCCGGACCTCTTCGAGGACCCGGCCCGCGGCAAGCAGCGTACCCTCACCCACGCCGTCGACCGGGTGCGGGAGAAGTTCGGATTCGACGCCCTGACCCCGGGACGACTGATGTCCTTCAAGCGACGCCGCGACGATGACCGCGACCGCTGAACCCTCGACCCCGACCACCTGACACCCATGTACCGGAACCTCCTCCTCACTGCGCTGATCCTCGCCGGCGCCGCCGCCTGCGAAGGGGATACCTCCAACGACGAGGCCGTCGGCTCCAAGCGGATCATCATCACCACCAGCGGCACCTCGCTCGACGCCGACGGCTATTCCCTGACCCTGAGCGAGGTCGGGACCACCCCGGTGGCGATCGCCGACACCGTCGACTACGGCCCCATCCAGATCGGCGACTACGAAGCGACGCTCGGCGGGGTCGCGGCGAACTGCGCGGTGCAGGACGGCGCGACCAAGGACTTCTATCTCGCGATGGGAGTGAACCCCGTCCTGGTCTTCACGGTCACCTGTTCCTGAGCAGCCCCCGACCGATCGCGGGCCGTGACCACCGGATGTGCGGCGGATCACGGCCCGCCTTGCGTTGCGCTGATAAGATGGTCACTCTTTGCAAGTTCTCCCCCTGAAACTCCTTTTCCTGAGCATCCGCATGATCCCACGACCCATTCGCGCGACGGCTGCGGCCCTCGCGACCTGCGTCATCCTCCTTGCAGCTTGCGGGGATGACCTCCTGGCGCCACCGGATGGCACCGCCTGCACCGCCGGCACCATCGCCCCGGGAGATAGCATCGAGAGCGCCCTGACCGGTGCGAGCTGCGCGGTCTGGAGCGACTACAACTACGAGGCCACGGTCGCGGAGTCGTGGACGCTCAACGCCAAGGCCCACACGGCCTACGTGGTCCGCGTCTACCACCGGGCCGACACCGCCGGGTTCGACAACTGGAACGGCGACGTCTGGATCTATGCCCGCAACGACGCCGGTGACGCCACGTGGATGGGTGGGTGGTGGTCGAACTTCGGGCCCTCGTCCCCCAACAACGAGTACCACCAGGAGCTGATCTTCACGACCCCGGAGGCCCGCACGCTCTCCATCCGCGTCGAGGCCGACGAACCCGCCGACACCGGGGCGTACATCATCACGGTCGAGTCCTGCCCGGCCCCCGCCCTCGTCCCCGGGACCACCTCGGCCGGGGTCAACGTGACCGCCGGCTGCCTCACCAAGACCATGCTCGGTGGCGGAGTGGACGGCCGTGCCGCCTTCTGGACCTTCGAGAGCGACACCCTGACGGCGCCTCGGGTCGGACTCACCCTGACCGACGGGAACGGGTCCTTCCGTGGCTGGAGCACGGGAGAAGGACTCGACTTCGCCTGCTGGTCGGAGTATTGCAGCTGGGACGAGTTCAGCAACACCAACGCGACCGACACGCTCACTCCCGCGATCTACCTGAACGGCTACTTCACGGCGACCGCGGTCGTGCACGCCGACAGTAACGCCACCGTCACCGCGGGGCTCGTGAACAACGCGATCACCGCACCCCGTCCCCCCTTCGCCGGTCCGGCCCGCGCCGGCCGGGACCGCTGAGGCGCGCCATGACCAACATCTCCAAGCGCTTCGCGACCCTCGGCGCCGCCCTCCTCGCGCTCACCGCTTCGTGCAGCGACACCACCCTCGAGCCGACCTTCGGCGAGGGATGCCTGCGCGGCAGTCTCTCCGCCGGCGAGACCGTGCAGGGGAGCTTCACCCCGGCGGGATGCCAGATCACCTACCACTGGTACTCGGGGAACAACACCGTGTACGAGAGCTGGTCGGTCCACCTGGAAGCCGGCAAGGCCTACATGTTCTATATGGAGCAGGCCCCCGATCCGGAGCAGGACGGCGCGAATGACGTGGATGCCGTGCTCGCGCTCTGGGGGAAGGACGCCCAGGGACACTCGTTCCCGCTCGCGGTGAGCGATGACGAGGGCGGCGGGATCGATGGCCACAACAGCGAGTTCTGGTTCATCGCCCCCAAGTCCGGGGATTTCATCCTGGTGGCCTCGACCTACGACTGGGAGGACCTCGGCGGGTACCGACTCTCGATGCAGGCCTGCCCGATCCTCGGCACGATGGACACGTCGGGCACCTACATCTTCCCGAGCCGGTCGAGCCCGTGCATCCGGCACTACAATAGCGACTACGGCTACCCCATGGCCTACAACTTCATCCGCGTCGATGCCGATGCCTTCGAGAGCATCGATGTCTGGATGGAGCACGAGTCGGCCTACCCGTACTACGAGATGTTCGGGCCGGGGATGGACACCTACGCCAACATCTACGACGAGACGGAATCCGACTACGACTACGGCGGTTCCAGCGTCGACATCAGCACCGACGAGATCGGCGGGATCGTGACGATCGCGGTCGGCACCGACTATTTCGACGCCCCCGGCAACTACACCGTCTACCTGGACCGGAACGCCCTCCCGTCGGCACCCCAGATGCCGTGGCACGACGGAAAGTTCTCGCTCCGCTCCACCTTCCCGAAGATCGAGGCCAAGAAGGCGGCCACGCCCTGACCCGAGGGACGCAATGCGAAGGGGTCCCGGAGTGTACCGGGACCCCTTCGTCGTTGCGGCCGCCCCCTCAGGGGCGCTTCAGGTCCTTCGCTTCGAAACGGAGCCCCACCGTCCCATCCCCCGGCGCGACCGACTCCGCGAACCCGGGAAACGTTGCGGTCCGTCCGTCCGGCGCCGTGACCCGCACCGACGAGTTCTGGAAGAGCCGGTAGTAGCCGAGTCCGAGCCTCGTGCTCCCATCGGGGATGGTGCACCCGCATTCCGTCGCGGCGGCACTCCCTGGATTCACCGTCACCCGGAGCGGCACTCCCGTCGCGTTGGTGATGAGCGGTGCGAACATCGGCGTGCTCGCCCCCTCGGCGTCGGCACGGAGCGCCAGGCGACCGGTCACCGCATCGCGTGAGATGGTCCCCTGCATCCCCTCCCCCTGCGGCACCCCGGCCGGCGGGGTCACGTGCCAGACGAGCGCGAGGCTCTTCCCGCGCCGCACTCGGCGACGGATCGTCTCCCCCGGCGCCACGGTGATCGCCCCCTCCCCTTCCCACTGCACCTGGACCGGGAGGACGAGACGGTTCTCGAACCGCACCGGGATCCGGAGCCAGGCGAAGCCGCCAAGGAGGAGGGCGACGAGGACCACGGCGACCGCAACGATCGGCCCCGCCGGGCGCCGAGGCTTCGCGGCGACACGTTCGCCGCTCGCCGGGATCACCTCGGTCGCCTCCCCACCACGCACCCGTGCTGCCACCGACTCGGCCCGCTCCACCTGCTGGGGCCCGGAGGCGCGGCCGGTGGTGAGCGCGCGGACGACGT
>Ga0315910_10004795_pt1 | contig 11222 bp, 13 predicted proteins | sample EdamamesoilMG_FD_204470 | JGI IMG/M metagenome (GOLD analysis project Ga0315910, IMG submission 204470) | Garden soil microbial communities collected in Santa Monica, California, United States - Edamame soil | ecosystem: Environmental > Terrestrial > Soil > Garden | place: USA: California...
CGTGTGGGTCTGTTCGCTCGAGCTCGGCGGCAGTGTCTTGCGCATACAGACGGCCGTCGCGGGACACAGCGTGCGGAACTGCGCGGTGCCGCGGATGCTCTCGGGAGCGTCCGGGCGCGAGGTGGCCGAGAATCCGTGACGTTCGAAGAACGCGGCGGCGCCCGTGGTCAGCAGATAGAGCTCGCGCACGCCGCGCGCGGCGGCCGCCCCTTCGATGGCCGCGAGCAGCCCGGCCCCGACGGCGTGGCCGCGATGGCGCGAGACCACGCACAGCGAGCGTAGCAGGGCCGCTTCTCCTCGGTGCTCGAGCGCCACGGTGCCGATCGTGACGCCCTCCCACTTCGCCAGCACGAACTGAGCGACGTGTTCGTCGACGTCGTCGATGGGCAGGTCGCTCGCCGACAACACGGCGCGAATCACGTCGAGGTCGGCGGCTCGTGCAGCTTCGAAGCTGAGGGTCACCGGAGCCTCACGCGGGTGCGGTGGTGGCCGAGCCCGAAACCCAGCCCTCGGCGGCCAGCAGCTCGAGGACGCGGGCGCGCACGTCGTCGCGGATCTGGCGGACACGGGCGATCTCTTTGCCTTTCGGATCCTCGAGCGGCCAATCGAGGCGACGCAGCCCGGGGACTGCCGGGCACGCCTCTCCGCAGCCCATCGTGATGAGCAGCGCGGCGCTCTCTGCGAGCTCGGTGGACAGAAAGCGCGGTCTCGCGCTCGAGAGGTCGATGCCGACCTCTCGCATCGCTTCCAGGACCTCCGGGTGAACGCGGGTGCCGGGCGCCGTGCCGGCCGAGATGCCCCGAGCAGACTCGGGGTTCGCGAGCGCGTTGAACCAAGCCGCGGCCATCTGTGAGCGGCCGGCGTTGTGAATACAGGCGAAGAGCACGGTCTTCATGCGATGTCTTCCTGGGTCTGGGGGGCTGGGATGGCGAGACTCGGCGCGTCGATGCGGGCGCCGAGGGGGCGCGGGACGAGCCAGGCGAACAGCGCCGTCGCAGCGCTCGCGCCGACCAGCTGTGCCGCGATGAACCCGCCGACGTCGGCGGGACGAATGCCCGCGAACGTGTCACTCGCCGCTCGCGCGAGCGTCACGGCCGGGTTGGCGAAGCACGTGGAGGCCGTGAACCAGTAGCCCGCCGTCACATACGCTCCGACCGCAAACGGAACCGCCGTCGGGCGCGTCCGAGCGGTGCCCCAGATGGTCGCGAGGAGACCGAATGTCGCGACGAGCTCGCTCACGAGCTGCGGCGTGCCGGCGCGCACGTGCGCGGAGGCGAAGAAGACGGGCTCGCCAAACATCACGTGGGCGACGGCCACTCCCGCGAAGGCACCCGCGATCTGCGCCGCGACGTAACCCGGCACCTCACGCCAGGGCTTGCCGCCCGTGGCGGCGTCGGCCAGCGTCACTGCCGGATTGAAGTGCGCGCCCGAGATCGGCCCGAACGCGAGGATGAGCGGCACGAGCCCCGCGCCCGTGGCCAGCGTGTTCGCGAGCAGCGCGACAGCCACGTTCCCGCCTGCCAGGCGCTCGCCCATGATGCCCGAGCCGATCACGATGGCGAGCAGGAAGGCTGTGCCGAGCGCCTCGGCGACGAGCCGACGTGCGAGGTCAGCCCGCATGGTCCACCCGAAGCAGGCGCCCGAGAGCACGCGATGAGGCCCACGTCCGATTCAGCAGCATCCCGTCTTTCCTCGCTTGCAGCAGTCTTCCCACAGGTAATCCGTGAGCGCGCGTAGCGCGGGATACTCGGCCGCGTAGTAGTGGAACGTGCCCTCGCTACGGCTGCTCAACAGACCCGCGTCGACCAGCCGCTTCAAATGGTGGCTGAGCGTGGACGCGGGCATGTCGAGCTGGCCCTGGATCTCGCCGGCGGGCGCGCCCCCTTCCCCGCTCTGCACGACGAAGCGCAGGATCGCGAGGCGCACCGGATGACCGAGCGCGCTGAGCTGCTCGGCGTGGCGTTCCAACTTGGATGGCACACCCGTACTTCTAACAAATTCGAAGTAGCGCGCAAGGGTTACTTCGAATATTATGGAAATATTGCGCTGCCGCGCCGGCCCACTTCATTCTTTGCATCCTTCCGGCGGCTCGAGCGTCCTTCCCATCGAAGGAGTGAACAATGGAATCACGCAACGACGATCGAGTCAGAGAACAAGTCCGAACGGCCTATGCCAAGGTGGCACGAGGAGCCGATGGGTGCAGCGTGGGCTGCTGTGGGAACGAGGGCGGCGGCAGCCTGGCCATGGGCTACACGCCGGAAGACCGGGCGAGCGTGCCGGAGGGCGCTGACCTCGGCCTGGGCTGCGGCAACCCGCAGGCCATCGCTGCGTTGAGCACGGGCGAGACCGTGCTCGATCTCGGCAGCGGCGCCGGCTTCGATTGCTTCTTGGCTGCGAGGCGCGTCGGCAGGACCGGTCGTGTCATCGGCGTCGACATGACGCCCGAGATGGTGACGAAGGCACGCGAGAACGCCCGCCGCGTCGGCGCGGCGAACGTGGAGTTCCGGCTGGGCGAGATCGAGCGCCTGCCCGTGGCCGACGCGACCGTGGACGTCATCCTGTCCAACTGCGTCATCAACCTGTCGCCGGACAAGGCCGCCGTCTTCCGCGACGCGTTCCGGGTTCTGAAGCCCGGCGGGCGCCTCGCGATCTCGGACGTCGTCGCCATGCAGCCCATGCCGCCCCAGCTCGCCGAGAGCGTCGAGGCGCTCACGGGCTGCGTCGCGGGCTCGGCCAGCATCGAAGAGCTCCGGGCGCTGCTGGTCGACGCGGGGTTCGACGCGGTCGCGATCCAGCCCAGGGGCGAGAGCCGGGCAGTCATCGCCCAGTGTTTGCCGGGCGCCGAAGGGTACGTCGCCTCGGCGACGATCGAAGCTCGCAAACCGGGCGGCGCCAGCTGCTGCGCGCCCTCGTGCTGCTCCGCGTGAGGGTCGAATGATCGCATCGGAAGCCCGCGGCGTTTGGCAGGACCTCGAACGGCGGCTCAGGCCCTACGTCGCGCGCCGCGTGGCGTCCGCTGGCGACGTCGATGACATCCTTCAGGAAGTATTCGTCCGGATCCATCGAGGCCTGTCAGCTCTTCGAGACGGCGAGAGCTTCGGTGGCTGGGTGTATCGGGTCGCGCAGAGCTGCATCGCGGACGCCGCCCGCGCCCGAGCGCGGAGCCCACTCGCGCTGGTCGACACGCCACCCGAGCTGGCCGCCCAGGCCGCCGACGACGGCGAAGACCTCGCGAGTGAGCTCGCCCCGTGCGTCGCGCTGTTCGTCGCGCGCCTGCCCGCACCCTATCGAGAAGCGGTGACGCTCACCGAGCTCGAAGGCCTCACGCACAAGGAGGCCGCCGAGATGCTCGGCATCACTCTGCCAGCGATGAAGTCGCGGACCCTGCGCGGGCGCGAGAAGATCCGCGACATGTTCGAGGACTGCTGCCAGATCTCCGTCGATTGCCGGGGCCGAGTCAGCGCCTGCGAGCCCCGCGCGCTGCAGGACGTCCCCACGGACTGTCGAGAGACGGCCACCGCGTGGGCCGCCCGTCAGCGCCCCTAGGGCAAGCCAAGCGCCGCGCTGAAGGGGGTGGTGACCGTGCGCTGGCGCACCAGCGCGTCATCGTTTTGGCGCAAAGCCTGGTGCACGGTGTTCCGGAGGGTTAAGGACGCGGGGAAACTCGACCGAGCAGACAAACGGCCGCGTTCGATGCGGCTAAGATCGAGCTTCGTCAGTCCGCCGGAGGGGTATGTGAAAGTATCAGGATTGCTCGGCCTCGGGGCGCTCGAGCCCGTCGCGCTCGAGCGTCGTGCAGCAGCCGTGTCCGAATCTTCGACCCTCGAGGTCGGCGACACCCTGCAACTCTCGCCACAGGCTCGAGCGCGAGCCGAGGCTGCCGCTCACCCGCGGTTCGGAGTCTTGTCGGTGGCGGCACACCAGGACTCCGAGCTAGCGGATCAGCTGGCGTACGACTACGGCCATACCCTGCACACGCCGCTGTACGATCTCAGTCGCTGGGACGAGGAGGGTTTCCCGCGCTACTCGGCCACGGGCGAGCCCGTGACGGCCGAGAGCGAAGCGCGTTACAGGCAGCAAGGGGAGCTCCTCCGAACCGCGAGCTTGGCCCTGTACAACGAAGAGATCGCCAAGGGCACCGCCTCGGCCGACATCTTCGACAAGCTGCTCGCGCTGGGCGATCGGCAATCCGAGGAATTTCGAACCATCACGCTGTGGGATGCAACACCCGCGGACTGGGATCGAATCGACGACGGCAGCCGGCGTTCGCGTATTTCATAGAGCCCGGCGCAGCCTTCGCCCGGCCACGCGACCTCGCCAGCGGCGCCAGTTCGCGCTAGCCGTACGGATGCCGGCGATGACTACGATGACTCGCGCGGCTCGCGGAGCGGGCCGGCGCACGGCGCCGCGCCAGCAGGTATACCGGAACCGACGTCATGAAAAAGAAAGCCAGCGGAAAGAAGCTGTCCCCGGCGCGCCAGCAGGAGCTGCTCGAGATCCTGAAGAAGCGCTTCGAGAAGCACGCCGCGCGCCACCCCGGGCTGCGCTGGCAAGCCGTCCAAACCAGGCTCAAAGCCAACCTCGAGAAGCTCTGGTCACTCAACGAGATGGAGACGAGCGGCGGCGAGCCCGACGTCGTCCAGCACGAGCCAAAGACCGGCGAGTACGTCTTCTACGACTGTTCCGCACAGAGCCCGAAGGGACGCCGAAGCGTCTGCTATGATCAAGACGCGCTCGAGTCACGCAAAGAGCACAAGCCCAAAGACAGCGCCGTCGGCATGGCGGCCGCGATGGGAGTCGACCTGCTGACGGAGGACCAATACCGGCAGCTGCAGCAGCTCGCCGAGCTCGACACCACCACATCGAGCTGGGTGCAAACGCCACCTGACATCCGGCGGCTCGGCGGGGCTCTCTTCTGCGATCGCCGCTACGACAAGGTCTTCGTCTACCACAACGGCGCCGAGTCCTACTACGCCGCCAGAGGCTTCAGAGCTGCGCTGAGGGTTTGACACCGACGAGCGGCCGCCTCACCAGGTGAGCTCGAGAGCGTCGCGCAAGGCGTTCGGATCGAGCCGAGCCATCTCCTCATTCAGCGTTGCGAGTTTTGCTTCCAGCTCGCGCCTCTTCCCCCGCAGCTCCTCGAGGCGAACCGCGGCATCGTCCACGTTGCCCCTCGTCATCGCCGTAGCGTGCCGCGAAACGGTCTCCGCACCCGGCGGCGCCCTCAGAGCGAGCTCCGCCACGTCGACGCCCGCACCGGCGCCCCGGTGGCCCCTGCCTTCGCGGAGACCGAGGCCAGCGACCCCGAGCAGCATCGCTACTCCAACGACGAAACCCCAGTTCATGCTCTTCATGCGCTTGCCCCCTTTCGCGCCCCGTAAACGCATGCCCGTGGGAGCGCGAGATCGTCATCTGTCAATGACACAATCTCGAGTGAGTTCCACCCCCGTGCTTCACTTCTCGCCACCGCTTCGGGTCAGGACGTCCTCTGCTGCGCGTCGACGACCTGCGATCATGGCCCGGGAGCGAACACGTGACGGGATTTAACCGTTAACGCAAGAGGCGCCGCCGAAGCCGCGCGCCACCCCGGTCTGCGCTGGGAGGCCGTCCAAACCCGGCTCGAAGCCAACCTCGAGAAGCTCTGGTCACTCAACGCGCTGGAGACCAGCGGCGGCGAGCCCGACGAGGCGCTCGAGACACCAAGAGCACAAGCCCAAGGACAGCGCTGCGGCGTGGCTTCGAAAGCGATGAGAGCGCGCGGAATTTGCTGTACGGCTATTTTGAATGCTCGCCGAGCAAAGTGCCGCTCGCACGGATTGAGCCCCTGCCGCGCAGCGTGGGGCCTTGCCAATGCGATTCGTCGCACTCACCCGCGTTCGATCGCGACCAGGTGCTGGTGAGCGAGCCATATGGCGAATCTGGGGCTCGCCGATCTGTGTCGGCTCTTTCCTCGGCTCTTCCAGCTGCTCGCAGGCGGCCGTGTGTCGCTCTCGGTCGCGACCTTGCTGAGGGGGCGTCTGACGGATGCCAATCATCAACCTTTGCTTGCAGCAGTGTCCGGCAAGACGGTCGCCGAGGCTCGGGAGGTGCTCGCAGCCTGGTTTCCTCAGCCGGATGTGCTGCCCTTGTTGCGCCAGCTCCCCGCTCGAGCGGCTCCGGCCGCGACCGCGCAGGACATGGCCGCCTCGGTGGAGCCAGAGGTGATCTCGCCACGCTCGTCGAGCAGGCTCTCGACGTGCTGTTGGAGCAGACCGAGAAACGCCGCTTCGCGCGCGCGTCAGCGACGGCTGGCAGCCCGAACGCGCCCCAGGAACCCACCCGGCCAACGCCAGCCGAAGCAACGGCCGAGCCCTCGGCGGCGACGCGCTCGACATCTCTGCCCTCGGCGCGCCACATCCCGAACCAGGTCCGCCGCGAGGTCTACGCTCGCGACGCTGGGCGCTGCACCTGGCAAAGCCCGGACGGCGTCCGCTGCAACAGCCGCGCCTGGCTCGAGCACGATCACATCATCCCGCGCGGCCTCGGAGGCACCAACGAGGCTGCGAACATCCGCGGGTTCTGCCGCGCGCACAATCGGCTCGCCGCCGAACAGGTCTACGGAAAGGAGACCATCGCCCGCATCATCGCGCGAAAGCAGAGGCGTCGCGCCCGCGCGACCTCCCCGGCCCCGACGTGATGACCGCACACGACGAGCGCCCCGACAGGCTCACGGCGCGCGCAGAGATGCGCTCCGCGCGAACGCGGCAAACGCGTGAACGCGGCGAACGCGCATGGCCGAGCGTCGGGGAGACCCGCTGCGGCTGACGAGGCGCCCAGGAGGCATGCGGAGGGCGTCCGAAGCGAGGGCGCGGCACGTTTTACCGAGGCACTCTTGGGGCACCCGACCGAACGCGCCCCGCTGCCCGTGGTGGCCCCTGGACGCACGGGCCTCGCTGCGCGTGCGCAAGCATCGACGCGAGCGGCAAGCTCGTCGCAAACGACCCCAGCCAAACGGCGCCGCCCTTCACCGCTGAGCGTTTCGTCGGTATGGCCGCGATGCGATCCGGACGTGATAGCTCGCATCCATCGAGCGACGGCCCGTCGCCGGCCCCCCGTGGAGCACGTCGAGAGTGCCGTGTTCGGCGCCGCGACGCCCGGTTCACGTTGACCCCGGCGCGCCCGCTCGTTCGTGGCGCGGAGACGTTGCGTCTGACGCGACGAGCACGCCAGCGGGCTCGCTGCGCGCGCAGGTCCGACGCTGCCGGGCTCGGGACAACTCGGGGACGCGCCGCGGGGCGGTGCGTCCGGGGGCCACTACGGGTGGCGAGGCGCGAGCGGGCAGGTGCCCCAAAATCCGGTCTCGAGGCGGCGCGTGCGTCCCGGAGGTCGACGCCGCGCGTCAGCGTGGTTTTGACACAGACTCGACACGTTGCGGTCTGCCGTCGTGCGCGGCGCTGGCGGTCTGCGTGCGGGGGCCCGCGTAGGTCGCGCGGCGACGTGAATCGCTCTGGGATCGCGGTGTTCGCGGCTTGGACGCTTCGTTTCGGAGCCTCGTTTCGCTTGGACATGACATGGGTATTGCAGCCCATACACGCCGAGCGCGCCTGGCCGCGCACCGGTTAAGTCCCGCCGGAAGACTAAAGGCCTGAGGCGGCAGCGCCGATGAATGTAACCGCGGCTCGCCCGGAATCGAGCCGTCTCGCGGTGGCGAGAAGCCCAGGGGGATGTTGTGATTTTGGTGCAGAGGCAGGCGCTGCTGGTGCTGGCGGCGATGGGGTGGATGGTTGGCTGCGCGAGCGGCGACGAGATCGACGATGTCGATACGGACCATGACGACACGGAGAGCACGGCCGAGCCGCTCCACTGGTCCTATGCGGGGGAAGCCGGTCCGGAGCGCTGGGGTGAGCTCGGCGCGGAGTTCGCGACGTGTGGCAGCGGGCAGCGGCAGTCACCGATCGACATTCCGACGTCGATCGCGCCGGGCCACTTGAGCGCGCTCGAGTTCGACTATGCGCCGGGGCCGGCGACGATCGTCAACAATGGCCACACGATGCAGGTGGGCCTGACCGAGGGGGCGAACGTGCTGAGCATCGACGGCGAGTCGTACGCGTTGATCCAGTTCCATTTTCACGCGCACAGCGAGCACGCGATCGGCGGTGTGTACGCTCCGCTGGAGATGCATCTGGTGCACCGCTCGGCGCAGGGCGAGCTGGCCGTCGTCGGCGTGCTCTTCGAGGCGGGGGCGGAGCACGGGCCGCTCACGCACGTGTTCGAGGCGATGGGCAGCGCGAGCGCCGCGCCCATCTCGCTATCGCTCGACGTCGACCCGAGCGAGCTGTTGCCCGCGTCGAGAGACGGCTGGGCGTATTCGGGCTCGCTGACGACGCCGCCGTGTACCGAGGGCGTGCGCTGGCACTTGCTGTCGAGCCACGTGCAGGTGTCGGAGGCACAGCTCGGTCGTTACACGGCGGTGCACGAGCTCAGCCGTCGCCCGGTGATGACGAACACGAGCTCGATCACGAGCGGGAACTGAGCCTGAGCGCGCTCGCGGCGGCCGCCGTGCCATCTCGGTTCAGTCGGGCACGAGCCGGGGCTGCCGCGCGCGCTGGAGCGGGCGCGCTGGAGCGGGCGTGCGCGACGGAGCCGAGCGCGCAGTCCTGCCGGCTCGACGTGAACGTACGAGCGGTACTCGCGCTGACCAAACGTTCGGCAGGCGGCGCCGGGGGGCGCCGAAATGCCCTGGAAACGCTTCCGGGTGGCTTTTTGGCGGCGTTCACGGCGCAGGGGCTACTCGCTCGTTTCCTCAGCATTAAGTGCGATCTGACGGCAGCCTTGTGGCGGGCTGGCTCTGGTGTATACAGTGCGCCTCGAGACAACTCTGGAGACTAGAAGCAATGACCACTCGCATCGCGATTAACGGTTTCGGCCGCATTGGACGGCTCGTTTTCCGCGCCCTCCACCAGCAGGGCCTGTTCGGCAAAGAGGTCGAGGTCGTCGCCGTCGGTGATATCGTCCCGGCGGACAACCTGGCCTACTTGCTCAAGTACGACTCGGTGCAGGGTCAGTTTGGCGGCACCGTCGGCTCCAAGCAGTCGTCCCCCGACAAGGACGCGGACATCCTCGTCGTCGATGGCAAGGACATCAAGGTCGTCAGCGCGAAGACCCCGGCGGAGCTGCCGTGGAAGGCGCTCGGCGTCGACTACGTGATCGAGTCGACGGGCCTCTTCAACGACGCCGACAAGGCCAAGGGCCACCTCGCGGCGGGCGCCAAGAAGGTGATCCTGTCTGCCCCCGGCAAGAACGAGGACATCACGGTCGTCGTGGGCGTGAACCACGAGAACTACGACCCGGGCAAGCACTTCATCATCTCCAACGCGAGCTGCACCACGAACTGCCTCGCGCCGGTCGTGCACACGGTCATCAAGGAAGGGTTCGGCCTCGCCGAGGGCCTGATGACGACCGTGCACGCCTACACCGCCACGCAGAAGACGGTGGACGGTCCCTCGAAGAAGGACTGGAAGGGTGGGCGCAGCGCGGCCATCAACATCATCCCGTCCAGCACGGGCGCGGCCAAGGCCGTGGGCCTGGTGCTGCCGTCGGTCAAGGGCAAGCTCACGGGCATGTCCTTCCGCGTGCCGGTGCCGACGGTCTCCGTCGTGGACCTCACGTTCAAGACCGAGAAGCCCACCAGCATCAAGGAAATCAACGCCGCCATGAAGCGCGCGAGCGAGACGTACTTGAAGGGCATCCTGGGTTACACCGAGGACGAGGTGGTCTCCAGCGACTTCATCCACGACCAGCGCTCCAGCATCTACGATGCGGGCGCCTCGGTGGAGCTGAACAGCAACTTCTTCAAGCTCGTCAGCTGGTACGACAACGAGTGGGGTTACTCGAACCGCTGCATCGACCTGCTCCAGTACATCACCAAGAAGGACAAGAGCTGAGCCTCGCCTGGTAGCTCGCCGCTCTCCGCAGCGGCGAGCTCGGCTCGCTCGAAGCCAGCCTCACTCGCGCACGCGAGTGGGGCTTCGCTTTTTTGTGGCGCCGGCTCGACGCGGGGCCGGGGCGTCAGCCCTGCGCGCGTGACAGGAAGCGCTCGATGCCCTCCTGTTCGCCGACGAGCAGCAGCGTGTGCCCCGCCTCGATGCGGTAGTCGGCCGTGGGGAAATTGAGCCGCGGTTTGTGCGCGTCGCCGCCGAACCAACCGATGACGTTGAGCTCGAAACGCCTGAAATCCGCCTCGCCGAGCGACTTGCCCACGTAGGCCGCCGACGCCGTCCAGGGCACGACCCGGAAGTGCGTGGCGTAGTCGAGCAGGTGGCTCGACACGGGGTTCAGCACCTGCACGGCGAGGCGGCGCCCCATCTCGTTCTCCACCTGGATGGCGCGCGTGGCGCCGACGCGCGTGAGCACGCTGGCCTGGCGGTCGTTGGCGGCGCGCGCGAAGATGACCTTCACGCCGAGCTCGGCGAGCACCGACACGCACAGCACCACCACCTCGAAGGCCTCGCCGGCGGTCACCACGGCCACGTCCACGTCGCGGGCGCCGATGCTATCGAGGACAGCCGGATCCGTGCCGTCGGCGATGACCGCGGCCGACGCCTTGCTCTTCACTGCGTCGATGGCCTCGGGGCTGCGATCGACGACGATCAGGTCACAGCCGCTGTCCCACAGCTCATCGATCAGCGCCTGGCCGAAGCGGCCGACGCCGATGACCAGGACGCGCTTGGGTTGCTTTGTTACCATCGCAGGTCTCCTCGCCTCAGCCGATCAACACGCGCTCGTTCGGCAGCTGCACGGGCGCTTGCGCGAGGCGCCCGGACACCGCCAGCGCCAGCGTGAGCGGGCCGATGCGGCCGATGTACATCGTCGAGAGCACCAGCACCTTGCCCGCTGGGCTCAGGCTGGGCGTGATACCCGTGGACAGGCCCGTGGTCGAGAAGCCGCTGAACGCCTCGAAGGCGAGCGACAGCGGCTCGTGCGGCTCGACCAGGAGGAGTAAGAAGATGAAGACAGCGACCAGGCCGAAGCTCGTGAACGCGACGCCGATCGCCTTGCGGATCATCGCCAGCGGCACCGCGCGATCGAGCAAGTAAGCCGGCTGCCCCTGCAGCTCGGAGCGCAAGCCGGCGAACAGCACGGCGACGGTGGTTGTCTTGATGCCGCCCGCGCACGAGCCCGGGCACGCGCCGATGAACATGGCGACGCACGTCAGCATCAAGCTCGCCGGCCGCATCGCGCCG
>Ga0315910_10004796_pt1 | contig 11219 bp, 12 predicted proteins | sample EdamamesoilMG_FD_204470 | JGI IMG/M metagenome (GOLD analysis project Ga0315910, IMG submission 204470) | Garden soil microbial communities collected in Santa Monica, California, United States - Edamame soil | ecosystem: Environmental > Terrestrial > Soil > Garden | place: USA: California...
TCCCCTAACAGGGGTTCTTTTCACCTTTCCCTCACGGTCCTAGTTCACTATCGGTCTAAAAAGATATTTAGCCTTACCAGTTAGTTCTGGCAGATTCCTCCGAGCTACCCATGTCTCGAAGTACTCAGGAACACATGCAAGAAAGACAGCTAATGTTTCGGATACGGGACGATCGCCCACTATGGTTCTGCGTTCCAGCAGATTCTCCTACATTGCCATTTTGTAACTTTCCTCCCTTACGGGACACACGTGCCCTACAACCCCCACACAATATTCTAAAAGAAAATGTCTAGGTTTGGGCTCTTTCCGTTTCGCTCGCCGCTACTAAGAAAATAACTATTGTTCTCTGTTCCTCCGGGTACTGAGATGTTTCAGTTCCCCGGGTGCGCTCTGCACAAACGTGCAGTCATCTGGCATAACCCAGAAGAGGTTTCCCCATTCGGAAATCTCCGGATCAAAGGTTGATTACCACCTCCCCGAAGCTTATCGCAGGTTGTCTACGTCCTTCATCGCTCTTTTTAGCCAAGGCATCCACCATATGCTCTTGATTTCCTATTAGGAAATCTATACATCACAAGTAACACAATTCTGTGTTTGGTGTTTTAATACTTACAATTTTACCTGTTGCTGCCCAATCACTTGGACAGCGCCATCTCATAACCAACTTTCCTGAAAAGACCCGGGCTGTGATGTATCAAAAGACACATCACAGACCCTGGTTATGGATGGAATTTCATTGACAACGATCGTGTCGTGAAAAATAAAAATCGCTTTCTTTCGAAGCGATTCGCAAGCGGTTCCCCTCTTCCTAATTTACATTAGGGAGTTTGTTGGGGAGCCATTCCGAAGCTCCAAAATATTCGTGATAATACCTTTTTCGACAATGCCCACCATTATATACAAGGTCAGAATAGTGTCAAGCATTACCAGGCCTATTTGTGGAAACACCTGGGGATACAAAAAGGCCCCCGTAAAAAGGGGCTCTCTTGCAATGATTCAATAACGATTACTGGTCGGTAAATAGACCGCTGATTCAGGATAGATACTGAATGTATCGATCATACCCTTGATCGGAAAGAAGTTAGTACTATAGGTCTCGATACCATCAGCACAAGTAAAACAGACACTACAGAGACAACGCCTATTATCCTTTTCCACAAAGAAGAGATGAAATGGATGTTTTCTTGAAAGGAATTGGTTCCCAGGTTTACATAACTCTTGAACCATTGAAAAATCCTCTATAAAACTAATAGTACCGAAACATCTTCGTATCTCTTTGATCAAATCTTTCGCACGAACGTATCGCTTCTCTGAAGTAATAATTTTTTTATATGCAGTAAGACCTTCTGTTGCTGAATACCACTTTTTACCTGCATACCGTCCGAATTCTGCTTTCATCTTTTTGTACTTTCGCAAAAAGAATAAAAAGAAAATGCTTGTTTTCATAAAAAACGTATTTACCTACAACGTACCACCAGCCCAGTTTTTGTCAAAACAAAAAACCACCCTTGCGGGTGATTCTTTGGAAAGTAAATTATTCAGCTCTCTTCCTCACCTTACGGTTCGGAATCTCACTAAAGATTACTTTAACTCAACTTTTGCTCCAGCGTCTTCTAGTTGTTTCTTCAATGCTTCAGCATCGTCTTTCTTCATACCTTCTTTCAAGGTTGCAGGGATGTTGTCTACCAAATCCTTTGCTTCCTTTAGTCCAAGGCCCAATGCTTCTTTAACAACCTTCATAACAGCGATCTTTGCACCACCGTCCGAAGTAAGAACAACCGTGAAATCAGTTTTCTCTTCAGCACCTGCTGCTCCACCTGCTGCTACTGCAACTGCGGCTACTGCTGATACGCCGAATTTGTTTTCAAGAAGTTTTACCAATTCATGAAGATCCAAAACCGACATTGATTCGATTGAATCTACAATTGATTTGAATTTTGCAGGAACTTCTACTGAAGCTGCTGCCTGTACGTTTTCTTCTGACATAAATAAAAACTAAATAGCTAATAGATTAAGCTTTCTTTTCGGCGATTTGACCAAGAACCGAAACGAAACCTTGAATTGGTGAATTGATGATGTTGACGAACATACCACGAAGACCTTGAATCGATGGGATCGTTGCGATCTCCATCATTTCTGTCTGCGACATGTATTTGCCGTCAAAGACACCGCCGACAATACTGACCTGATCCTTGTGCGTTTTTGCAAACTCGTGCACTTCGCGTGCAGGAGCAATCAAATCGGTACCGTATGCAATCGCGATCTCGCCATCAAGCGCAGGCATGTCGCCTTCGTATGAACGTGCATCAAGCGCGCGGCGAAGCAGTGTTTTCTTCATCACTTTGAATCCCGCCTGGTTATCAAACAGTGCTTTACGCAACTGTTCGTTTTCCTTGTTCGGAAGACCCTTAAAGTGAACAAACACTACTGAGCCGGCATCTTTCAAAGCATCTACTGCATCACCAAGAATGCGTTCCTTTGTTGCTTTTGTAATTGCCATAATGCGTTTGCATTACTTTCTACTAAAAAAGACCCTTGCGGGCCGGTAGTGGTATATCGTAATACTACTAGTAGTATTACGATGAAAACCTCGGGAGAGCAACTTTAACGTTTTCCAAAATGGAGCACGACTCAACCGTCTACGGCCTACGTGCTAGATAGTACACACATTAACAATTCTTGTCAAAACATGTGGTGCCAGCTGTCTGACTGTTACTTTCAAACCAATCCAAATGGTTCCCCACCAACACACCAATAATGCCCAGTGCCAAAATCGAAGCAAAAGCGATAATAGTGCGGATATAGTTTCGCATACAGTTAGTATACACCAAAAAACACCCCAGTACTGGAGTGTTTTTTGTTGGTTTCGATGAGAAACTTATTGAGGATTTCGTTTTGTCTTACGACGAGAAACAATCGCCTGGTTTGAGTATTTCTTTGGCTTTCGGGTTTTAACACCGTATGCCAATTTACCGTGTCGGGTCTTTGGACCGCGACGCAAACCAATTCCCTGGCGACCTTCACCACCACCGTGTGGGTGATCATGAGGGCTCATGGCGCTACCACGAACCGTTGGGCGAATACCGCGCCATCGGTTGCGACCAGCTTTACCCTGGTTTACCAGTTTGTATTCGCTGTTTGATACTTCACCAATCGAAGCAAACGATGTGTCGGGTACGCGACGCACTTCGGTTGAAGGCATCTTCAGGTTGGTATAACCCTCGTTATGCGCTGCAACTTGTGCAAATGATCCAGCTGAACGAATTAGTTTCGCTCCACCGTTTGGTTTTAGCTCAACGTTGTATACGAATGTACCAACCGGGATACTCTTTAACTGCAAGCGATTACCTGCGGTTAATGGCGCTTCATTTGAAGTGATGATCGTATCACCTACCTTCAAACCTTTTGGTAACAATACATAACGACGTTCACCATCGCGATACACAATCAAACCAATGAATCCTGATCGGTTTGGATCGTATTCAATGGTTTCAATCTTTGCTGGAATGTTTATTTTGTCGATGAACAAGAAATCGATTACGCGGAATCGGCGCTTATTACCACCACCTTTGTGTGGGGTTGTAATGCGTCCCTGATTGTTGCGTCCCATATCGCGCTTGCGACCACGGGTTAGCGACTTCTTTGGTTTGGAAGCAGTAAGAACATTTTTATAGGTCACGGTTGTCATCTGACGTCGTGACGGACTTGTTGGTTTATACTTTTTCATACATTAGGCAAAATCAATTGAATCACCTTTTTTCAAGTAGACCACAGCCTTCTTTGAACCAGACTGCTTACCAAATCGACCACGAACAAATACATTCTTTGGTTTGGTGACAGAAATCGCAACCTTGGTTGGCACAACGCCATACACAGCTGTGATTGCTTTCTTAATTTCAAGCTTCGTTGCACGCGGCATAACATCAAATGTATATGCGCGACCTTCTGTTAGACGTGCAGCCTTTTCGGTGAAACGTGGACCAACAAGAATTTTGGTCACGTCGACCGATGCCTGTGCAGATGTTTTCACTGCTTTGGTTGTTTTCTTGGCCATACGCTATTTAGAAAGTTTTGTTGCAAGAAGTTCGACACTCTCCTGTGGTGCGCTAATCACCAAGTAGCGATACGTTAGTACATCTACTGGGTTAATATTACGCAATTCGTCTACATGCGCATGGTAGATGTTGCCAAAGCTTTTCTTTGCATTGGCATCATTTCCCGGAATGGTGACGTATACGTTATTGCGCTTTTTCGTGTTCAAGGTCTTGAACCCTTCAACTTTTGAAAGATTGTTCAAGATTCCTTGTGCATCTTTGGTTTTGATTGCAGATAGATTAACACCATCAACAAACAAGATCTGGTTGTTGCGCAATTTTTCTGACAGTGCAGTAAACAACGCTTTTACCCTCATCTTCTTGTTAATCTTTTGGGTGTAATCTTTTTCATTGCGCGGACCGAATGTCACACCACCCTTCACCCAAATTGGTGAACGTGATGAACCGGCACGAGCTTTACCTAAACCTTTTTGGCGCCATGGCTTTTTACCACCACCGGACACTTCAGAACGAGTCTTCGTGTGTGCAGTACTGGTGCGGGCATTTGCCTGCATTGCCATAACTACCTGATGCACCAAGTCTGGATTCGATGGTAAACCGAAAATGTTTTCCGGAAGCGCGATTGAACCAGCTTCTTTTCCTGTTGTTGCAGAATAGATTTTTGTTTCCATACGCTTATCCGATTATTTCTACCATCGTTCCGCGACGACCTGGAACGGCACCTTTAATTAACAAAAGGTTGTTTGCTGCATCAACTGCAAGAACTTTTAGATTCTTAACCGTAATACGATCAGAACCCATGCGTCCTGCCATGCGCATACCTTTGGCAACGCGGCCACCTGCGCGACCTCCACCACCAATTGAACCTGCTTCACGTTCAGAGTGCTTCTGACCGTGAGTTCGGCGACCTCCACCGAAACCGTGACGCTTCACGACTCCTTGGAAACCTTTACCTTTTGAAATACCTGTTACGACAATAGTGTCGTTAGCAGCAAATACATCAGCGGCGATAGTATCACCAACGGTGTATTTTCCTGCTTCAGCTTCAGGCATACGGAACTCTTTAACGAAACGGAAATTTCCCTTGTCGCCAAAATGTCCCTGCTGAGGTTTTGCAATCGATCGTTTGTTACGTTCACCTGATCCAATTTGGATAGCTGCGTAACCGTCTTTCGTTGCAGTTTTAACTTGGGTTACGGTAGACGGAGATACTTTGATAACGGTAGCCGCATGTGCGCGACCATCGTCAGCAAAGAATTGTGTCATCTCTGTCTTCGTACCGAGAATGAATTTCATACTGCTTAGTGGTTCCTACTCAAGCCCGAGAGGAACATAAGTTAATTAATGGACTACGCCATTTTGACGTCGATTTCAACGCCTGATGGCAAGTTCATGTTGGTAAGCGCCTCGATCACCTTTGGGCTTGGATTAATAATATCGATCAAGCGCTTGTGTACGCGGACTTCAAACTGTTCACGTGCATCTTTGTGGACGAACGTCGAACGGTTCACCGTATACTTTTTGATTTCGTTGGGAAGAGGTACTGGACCACGCACCTGTGCGTCGTAACGAAATGCAGTATCCATGATTTGCTTTACTGAAGCATCAAGGATTTTGTTTTCGTAGGCTCGCACACGAATACGTAGTTTTACCTCGCCTTCCGTTTTTTTAGTCTGTGTAGCCATAAGTAATTACCCTGTAAAGAATCGCGTAACCGCAAGGGTTGTACGGATTCTTTATTTAGTAATCTTGGTAACCACACCAGCACCAACGGTCTTACCACCTTCGCGGATAGCAAAACGCTGCTGATCTTCAAGAGCAATTGGAGCCAACAATTTAACGTTCAATTTAACGGTGTCACCAGGCATAACCATTTCTGCTCCTGCTGGCAATTCAACTTCACCGGTAACGTCAGTTGTTCGGATGTAGAACTGTGGCTTGTAACCCTTGAAGAATGGAGTATGGCGTCCACCTTCTTCTTTCTTCAAGATATATACTTCACATTCGAATTCGGTGTGAGGAGTTACTGAACCCGGCTTTGCCAATACCTGGCCACGAGTTACGTCTTCCTTCTTCAAACCACGGATCAAGATACCAGCGTTATCACCAGCCTGACCCTGTTGCAATGATTTGTTGAACATTTCAACACCAGTAACGGTTGTCTTTGCGGTATCTTTCAAACCGACAATTTCAACTTCTTCACCTACCTTTACGATACCGCGTTCGATTTTACCGGTAACTACGGTTCCGCGACCTTCAATACTGAAGATGTCTTCGATTGGCATCAAGAATGCTTTATCTAATTCACGAACTGGTTCTGGGATATAGGTATCCAATGCATTTACCAATTCAAGGATTTTTGCTGCCCATGGATCATTGTTGTCCGCTGATTCAAGAGCTTTCAAACCTGAACCACGGATAACTGGAGCGTTTGCACCGTCGAATCCGTTCTTGGTTAGGATTTCACGAATTTCTTCTTCGACAAGGTCGATCATATCGTTGTCATCAACCATGTCACACTTGTTCAAGAAGACAATAATCTTTGGAACACCAACCTGCTTTGCCAACAATACGTGTTCACGAGTTTGTGGCATCGCACCGTCGGTTGCTGCTACTACAAGAACTGCACCGTCCATCTGAGCGGCACCAGTAATCATGTTCTTAATATAGTCGGCGTGACCTGGAGCGTCGATGTGCGCATAGTGACGCGTTGGAGTCCAGTATTCGCTGTGTGACAACGAAATGGTAATTCCACGTGCCTTTTCTTCAGGCGCCTTGTCGATATCATTGATACCCTTTGTAACTGCACCATATTCACCACCCTGACGTGCAAGCACGCTCAAAATAGCCGCGGTTAAGGTTGTCTTACCGTGGTCAACGTGACCAATGGTTCCCACGTTTACGTGTGGTTTACTTCGATCGAATTCTGCTGCCATATGTAATGTGTAAGAGGCATACATGCGTTCACGATAAATGTTGCATGAACGTATCGGTATGAAACTCTTAATAATTTATTAACAACTAGTTAGTAATAAAAACAAAAATCCGCAATAAGCGAACAGACACCAGTGTACTGAAAAATAAGGCTAAGTCAAGAAAACCCTGCCAGTAGCAGGGCTTCGTATTATTCGGTTGAAATAGGTTCTGGGGAAGGTTCCGGATCAGGACTTGGTTCGGGTTCAGGAGCAGGCTCATCAGGGACATCACCTGGTCCAGGTTCAGGGGCGGGATTATCTATTTCGCCAGGATTTTCAGTGCCTCCTTCGGTATCACCTGGTTGTCCGTTATCGCCATCGGTTGGTGGAACGTCCCCTGATTGTCCTTGAGTACCACCAGTATCAGAGACACTGTCAGCACCTGTTGCGTCCAAGATCTGTTGCAATGAATCGCGATCAATACATACATCATCCAAACAGATTTCGCGGGCGCGCAAACGATCTACTACCAACTCGCCAACTTCTGCACCGGTTACTGTTCCAGCGGATACAAGATCTATCTTATTATTTAATTGCTGGATTGCCTGGGCCAAGAACGGAATCAAGTTGGTATATGCAACCGACTTCATACCGTCAGCATCAGTGATAACCAATTCTGGGAATATTTGTTCTAATTCCTGCGCAATAAAACCAAAACGAAGTGGAGCATCTTCGGTATCACTATTCCATCGATACTGCACGCTACGCAATCCAAGAACCTTACTTAGTGAATCTTGTATGGTATTAATTTCTTTCTTACGTCTACTATCAGATGAACATGCTAACGTTCCCACCGTTGGATCAATATCACAGGTACCGCTGACATTTTCTACACGTAAACGTCCTGTATTAGCTGAATATGTACTATCTCCGACTTCCAACAAGAAACCTGCGGTTTCAGTTGCTTCGTAGTTGTCGATACCAATACCAACATGACCGTCTTTCAAAATAGTAAGTGCATCTGAATGGGTACTACCAGCACCATTACCTACCGTTAATATACGATCAGCACCGTTAGTTGTGGTTGATGAGGCTGCGACATATGTTGTTGATTGGAAACCTAATGCGATTTCTGCAAATGACGGAGCTTCTAAAAGAGCACCAGCAGCAAACGCGCTGTCGCCATCAACAACATTGCCATTACCAATTGCTCCCGAAATATCACCATTAGCAGCCGAACTACCAAACGCAATCGACGCATATCCTACAGCATCTGAACCAATACCTGCAGCAAAAGAATGATCTCCCGAGGCTACAGTTCCTAATCCAAATGTAGCAGCATTAGCTCCCTGTGCATCAGTTCCAGACCCTGTTGCAAATGAGTTGTTACCGGAGGCAGTGGGACCGGTAAAACCAAAGGCAGTACTTGGAGCACCCATTGCAACAGCACCTTCGCCCGATGCAATTGCTGCCGTACCAAATGCAAGAGATCTATCACCTGATGCAACCGGACCGTTACCACCAGGGTTTCCGGTAATAGCACCACCAAAACCAATTGCCACACTTTTATCCCCAGCATTCGCGCCTTCCCATTCGGTTGTTGTAACCGATCCTGCACGGAAAGCATTATTAACAACATCAAAGAATAGTTTTTTCTCTTCTCCACCCAAACTGTTGTAGGTAGTATTATCATCATTCACGATGAATGTACCATTTTTAAAGATGGTTAATGCATTTGAAAACTCGTCGGCATCAAGGGGTGTACCATTTCCATTACCAACAACAAATAGACGATCGTCAGTATCAAACGCGGTGGCACTATCAGGAGTATATGTTGTTGCGTTTGAACCAAAAACTGTTTCTGCAAACGAGAATGCTTCGTTAGTAAAACCAAAAGCAGTTGCATTCGTACCGCTTGCAGTGGTTTGATTACCAAATGCGGTTGACGTTGTTCCGGAAGCTACTGTATCTGCACCAAACGCAGTCGATGTATCGCCAGAAGCAGTAGTTGATCCACCGAATGCAACTGCGTCATTAGCAGATGCTATAGCTCCATCACCAAAGGCAAATGACAAATCACCACTTGCAGTTGAGAACTGACCACCAGCAAACGAAGCACCACCTGATGCTGTATTGCCGGCACCAGTAACAGTTGAAGCTATTCCGCTTGCAGTTGTACCGGTTCCTGTAGCAAATGAATTGTCACCGGATGCAATAGGTGCTCCCAAACCAAAACCGGTATTAGTAAATCCTAACGCAATGCTGCCATCACCAACATTCACTCCTTCCCATGCATTACTATCAACTGAACCACCACGAATTGCACGGTTACTAGGATCGAAAAAGAATTTCTCCTCATCGCCTGATGTCCACGTAGTATCATCATCATTTAAAATAAACGTGCCATCTTTAATGACAGTCAACGCATTGTTGCGCGCAATACTACTACTACCATTACCTAAAACAAATAGACGATCATCGGTATCAAATGCTGTGGTGCTATCAGGAGTATAGGTTGTCTGGAATGAACCAAATACTGTTTCATATGCAGAATATGCTTCGGTCTGATTTCCTTGAGCAAATGAAAAGTCTCCTGATGCTGTCGAATCAAAACCAAGAACAAATGCCGAATCACCGGTTGCCTGAGTAGTAGTACCAAATGCAGTTGAATTATTACCAGTTGCCTGTGTTTGACTGCCAAATGTTACTGCGCGTTGTCCACTTGCAGTTGTTTGTTCTCCAAAAGCAGCTGCCATAGCATTACCTGCAGTGTTCTGCCAACCAAATACTGCTGATGCGAAACCAGATGCTAATCCATCAGAACCAGTCGCAAGAGATGCAATTCCTGATGCCGTTGATGCACCGGTTCCAATACCAGTATTTTCACCACCCAATGACACAGCGGCTTCTCCGGTTGCATTTGCGCCATTACCAATAGCAACGGCATTCGTACCACTTGCAGTTGGTGCACTTGGTAATACTGGATTCTCATCATACAAAACCAAAGCTGCTCCACCTCCCGGAACCGTCACCGTCAACGCTCCACCTGCTTCAGTTGCAGTGATACCTGCTCCAACAAAGTCTATGGAGAAGATGTTTGATCCAAATGATACGCCTTCGTCTGATGCGTCTAGTACTTGAACAGTACAGTTAGCTGATCCTGGTACACAGTTGGGGTCAAGTATTGCTCCTGGTGTGTAAGGAGAGACCGGTGGTACGGCGAAGACGGTGTAGGTGCCATAGGTGAATAGGAGGATAGCAAGAAGAAGCAAGAGTGAAACTTTTCCTCGTAATTTATGTGAACGCATATATATAGTATATAAAAACCCCTTTCGTTATGAAAGGGGTTTTTATATGTGCATATCTATAAGCCGAGTTCTGTACCACCCACGGTTGCGCTAGCGCTACCACCGCACGTGGCGATAATCATCTATCTAGCCCTAAGATTACTCCTAGGGTCAAGCGACTCAAAGGACTTGCGTCCAGTACGGTCTTGCACAGAAGTAAGGATTTAGCCGTTTCACCCACTGCGTTACCACAATGATTTATCCCGAAGGATACTGTAGTCTTTCGACATTCAGCGTCTCTGCTCGCACCTCTATTCTTACGAACGACGGGCGTTACCCGCTACTTGCTCCACACCAAAGCGTGGCTGTGCTCGGACTTTCCTCACCAGCAAGCTGGCGCGATTACCCAATATGCACGAAAATTATTATACAATCTTTTACAGATTTTGCAATAATTCCAGCTGATCACCTATTACAATATTCAACTGCTTAGTATTCCCTGCTGGAACTTCAAGTACATGTTGCGCCGGCGATTGCGGACTAAATAATTCTGGATACGTATCAGGTGAAATATTCTCTGTAATATCAATAACCCGCCAGTCACTATCAATCCAAATAATATCAATGGGAAACAACATATCCTTCATCCAAAATCGATAAACATCAGATTGGTCAAATATAAATAACATGCCGTGGTTATGCTGCAATGACGGCATACCAGATAATCCTTGCTGTCGCTCATCATCAGTATCAGCAATGGTTACCTGTACAGTCGCGCCGTTACTCAACACAATAATAGGATTATTGTTTGTACGCTGACTGCGCCATGTCAAAAAACAGGCGGTCACCACAATGATTCCAATACCTATCAACAAAAAATGTTTTCTACCCTTGCTCATGGGTTTAGTGTACAATGGTCTTTATTACATGAAAAATATCGTCAAAAAAATCATTCCCCAAAA
>Ga0315910_10004797_pt1 | contig 11216 bp, 10 predicted proteins | sample EdamamesoilMG_FD_204470 | JGI IMG/M metagenome (GOLD analysis project Ga0315910, IMG submission 204470) | Garden soil microbial communities collected in Santa Monica, California, United States - Edamame soil | ecosystem: Environmental > Terrestrial > Soil > Garden | place: USA: California...
AGTCGCTCTCGTCCTGTACCAGGCGCAGCGTGCGCCGGACGCGCGAGCTGCCGCCGTCGCAGGCCACGAGGTAGCGTGCCGCGACTTCCTCGGTCCTGCCTTGTGCATCCCGCAATGTGGCGACGGCGCCGCCTTCCACGTGACGCACGTCGGTGAGTTCCAGGCCCCACTCGGTGCCCTGGCCGTATTCCGAGTGCAGGAAATCGCGCAGCACTTGTTCGGTCTCGTGCTGGCCGTGCAGGTAGAGGCGTGGATAGCGGCAGTCCAGGGTGGTGAAATCCAGGCCCGGCCGCACTTCGCTGCGCCGGCCGGTGTCATCGACGAAGTGCAGCACATAGCCCTTGCTGGGCAGGGCGCGCGCCATGTAGCGGTCGATCAGCCGCTGGTCGATGCGCTCCATGATCTCGGCCGTGCGCGCATGGATGGTCACGGCTCGTGAGGTGCCTTGAGGCCGGGGCAGCCGGTCCACCGAACGTGCGGCGATGCCCCGGCGTGCCAGCTCCAGATGGAGCATGGTTCCCGCAGCGCCGCCCCCGACGATGAGTACCGGGATCATCACTGCTGAGTCTAATATGCCCCATGCAGATCGGGATGCTGGGTCTGGGCCGCATGGGCGCCAACATGGCGCGACGCCTGCTGGCCGCGGGGCACGAATGCGTGGTCCACGACCGCGACATGGCCGCAGTGGCCGGGTTGGTTCGCGAGCGCGCCACCGGTGCTGCTTCGGCGCGCGAGCTCGTGGCGGCCCTGGAGCGTCCCCGCAGCGTGTGGCTGATGATTCCGGCGGCCGCGGTGGATTCCGCAATCGCCGAGCTGATGCCGCTGCTGGAGCCGGGCGACGTGATCATCGACGGCGGCAACTCGCACTACGTGGATGACCTCAGGCGCGCCTCCTCGTTGGCCTCCAGCGGCATCCACTATGTGGACGTGGGAGTCAGCGGTGGCGTGTGGGGACTTGCCAACGGCTATTGCCAGATGATCGGCGGCGAGGCGACGGTGGTGGAGCGCCTGCGCCCCATCTTCGCTGCGCTGGCGCCGGTGGGAACGGCCGCGGGCGAAGCCTTGCCCGCGGGGCCCACCGCACCACAGGGCTACCTGCACTGCGGACCGGCCGGCGCAGGTCACTTCGTGAAGATGGTCCACAACGGCATCGAGTACGGCCTGATGGCCGCCTATGCCGAAGGCCTCAACCTGTTGAAGCAGGCGGATGCCGGCACGGGTGCACGCCGCGTCGATGCCGAGACCGCGCCGCTGAAATCGCCGGAGCATTTCGCGTACGACTTCGACCTGCCGGCCATCGCCGAGGTGTGGCGGCAGGGCAGCGTGGTCCGCTCCTGGCTGCTCGATCTCATCGGCAGCGCGCTGTCGCGCGATCCGGAACTGCAGGGATTCGCCACCGAGGTGGCGGATTCCGGCGAAGGCCGCTGGACCGTGAATGCCGCGGTGGAGGCCGGCGTGCCGGTACCGGTGCTCGCCACTGCGCTGTTCTCGCGATTCGGTTCGCGCGGCCATGAGCAATTTGCGAACCGCGTGCTGTCGGCGCTGCGCCAGGAGTTCGGCGGGCATGGCGCGCCGCCATCCGCGCAGGAGGGAAAGTGATGAAGCGCAGGACTGCCGTCTCCCTTGCCATGCTGCTGCTGGCCAGCGCGCCGGCCTTCGCGCAGTTCGCCGGTGCGGAGCGCAACGCCCTGGCAGAACCCTTCCGCGGCGTGACCACCGATGGCGCGACGCAGACTGGCCTGTTCCGCATCGAATCCAGCGGTGTGTCCACCGCGCCCGTGAAGGCTGCCGCAGAGGCCTTCCTCGCAGGTCTCAGCGAGGCGCAGAGGCAGGCTACGTCCTTTGCCGTCGACGATGACGAATGGCGCAGGTGGGCCAATGTGCATCGCTACCCTCGCCAGGGCGTGGCCTTCAGGGACATGGACCAGCGGCAGCGCAACCTGGCCTACGGCCTGCTGCAGGCCAGCCTCTCGGCGAAGGGGCTGAAGATCAGCCGCGACATCATGCGGCTCAATGAAACTCTGGCCGAGCTGACGCAGCGGCCGGAGGAGTACGGCGAGTATCTCTACTGGATCACCGTGATGGGCACGCCCTCGGCCACCGAGCCCTGGGGCTGGCAGCTGGACGGGCATCACCTGGTGATCAACTACTTCGTGCTGGGCGACCAGGTGGTGATGACTCCCACCTTCATGGGTTCGGAGCCGGTGCATGCCGCCGGCGGCAAGTACCAGGGCACGCGCATCCTGGAAGCGCATCGTGACAGGGGGCTGGCGCTGATCCGTGCGCTGACCGACGCGCAGCGCCGTGTGGCCATCATCGAGGAGACCAAGACCGGCAACCGCAACCAGACGGAGCTGTTCCGCGACAACGTGGTCATTCCCCATGCGGGCGTGCGCGCCGATGCGATGGATGCCCGGCAGAAGGCGCTGCTGATCGAGCTGATCGCAGAGTACGTGGACAACATGTCCGACGGACATGCGCGGGTGAAGATGAGCGAGGTGCAGAGGCACCTGGATGCGACGCATTTCGCCTGGAGCGGCGGTACCGCGCAGGACAGCGCCTTCTACTACCGGGTGCACAGCCCGGTGATCCTGATCGAGCTCGACCACCAGACGCCGGTGGCGCTGCCGGGCGAGCGCGTGCCCAGCCGCGATCACATCCACACCGTGGTGCGGACGCCCAATGGCAACGACTACGGCAAGGACCTGCTGCGCCAGCACCTGGAGCAACACCGGCAGGATCCGGGCCACGGGCACGCCCACGCGGACTGAAGCGTCAGCGGATCACTCGGGCTGCTGCAGGTCCGCGATGACCGCGGCGAGGAAACGCACTGCCTCGCCACCCGTCACGCAGCGATGATCGAAGGTGAGCGACAGCGGAATGCGCCGGTGCGCCTCGACGCGATCTTCCACCGCCACCACGTCGCGCGAGATGCGCCCGGCGCCGAGGATGGCCACTGCCGGCGGCACCACCACCGGCGTGGCATAGCGGCCGGCCATCACGCCGAAGTTCGACAGCATGATCGTGAAGTCCTTGAGGTCGGAGGCGGGCAGGGTGCGCTCGCGCGCGCCGGCCTTCAGGCGGTTGACCTCGGCGCGCAGTGCCGCGGCATCGCGCGTGCCTGCATCGCGGATCACGGGCACCAGCAGGCCATCGGGTGTGTCGACGGCAATGCCCACGTGGATGGGCTGGAACAACCGGCGGCCATGCGTGCTGCCGTCGAACCAGGCATTGAGGCCGGGCTCGGCGTGGCAGCCGGCGGTGATGGCGCGCAGCAGGCGCACGGTGTAGTCGCCGCCCTGCCGCCAGCCTTCGATGTCGGCGTCATCGAACACCGTGCATTCCATCACGTTGTCGCGCGCCAGGGTCATGCTCTGCGCCATGGCGCGGCGCAGGCTGCGCAGGATCTCGAGCTCCCCGGTGCTGGATGCATCGGTGCCGGTGGCCGGCCGCAGAGCGCTGGTGGCGCGCGGCAGCGGTGCAGGCGATGCGGTGGAAGGCTGTGCGGCCAGCACGTCATCGAGCGTCACCAGGCCGGCGGCGCCGCTGCCGGCAATGGATTCGATGTCGATGCCGAGGCGACGCGCGAGCTCGCGGGCCGCGGGCACGACGCGGTTGCGCCGCGTGCCGCCGGCGCGTGGTGCGGCGGCCTGCGTGCTGCCCAGCACTTCGTCGGTCTCGGGCATGTGGCCGACGACTCCGCCCTGGGCGACGGACGCCGCGGCGGGCCGTGCCGCTTCGGCGGGAGCCGCTGCAGGTGCCGATGCCTTGCCCTCGCCCTGGAAATCCACCAGCGGAGCGCCGGTGGCAATGGTGTCGCCGGGCTTGCCATGCAGCGCCTGGATCACGCCGGCCCAGGGAGCGGGCACTTCCACCACTGCCTTGGCGGTTTCCATCGCCACCATGGGCTGGTCGACGGCCACGGTATCGCCCACGGCCACATGCCAGCGGACGATTTCGGCCTCCTGCAGCCCTTCACCCAGATCAGGCAGGTTGAAACGGCGCATGGCTCAGGCCCTGAGTGTGTCGCGGACCGCATCGCAGATGCGCTCAACGCTGGGAATGTAGGCGCGCTCGAGCGCGAAGTACGGCATGACCGTATCGTAGCCGGTCACACGCTGCACGGGTGCGAGCAGGTCGTACAGCGCCTGCTCGGCCACGGTGGCGGCGATCTCTGCGCCGAGGCCGGCATGTCGCGCGGCCTCGTGCACGATCACCAGGCGTCCGGTGTGCGCCACCGAGGCGAGGATGGTGTCGTGGTCGATGGGCGAGAGGGAGGTGAGGTCGATGACCTCGCAGCCGATGTTCTCGCGCGCCAGCAGCTCGGCAGCCTGGCTGGTTTCGTGGATCATGGCTCCCCAGCTCACCAGCGTGACGTCATCGCCCTCGCGCAGCACCTCGGCGCGATCCAGAGGCAGCGCGATGCCATCGTCGACCACGTCCTGACGCGCCATGCGGTACAGGCGCGTGGGTTCCAGGAAGATCACCGGATCCGGATCGCGTATCGCCGCCAGCAGCAGCCCGTAGGCGCGCGCCGGGGTGGTGGGGCAGAGCACGCGCAGTCCGGCATGGTGGCACAGCAGCACCTCGAGGCTTTCGGAGTGGTGCTCGGGTGCGTGGATGCCGCCGCCGTGGGGCATGCGGATGACCACCGGGCAGGTCAGGCGGCCGCGGGTGCGGTTGCGCTGCCGGGCCATGTGGTTGGCAATCTGGTCCAGTGCGGGATACAGGAAACCCATGAACTGGATCTCGGCCACGGGCTTCAGGCCCTGCGCGGCCATGCCGACGGACATGCCGGCGATCAGCCCCTCGGCGAGGGGCGTGTCCTGCACGCGCAATGTGCCGAAGCGCTCCTGCAGTCCGGCGGTGGCGCGGAACACGCCGCCGTTGACACCCACGTCCTCGCCGAGCACGACCACATCCGGGTCATCGGAAAGCGCGCGGGCGAGCGCGAGGTTGATGCCTTCGACCAGTGTTACGCGGGGCATGATGTGCGTCAGTGCTGCCGCAGCGCGGAGGGGCCGTAGCGCCTGGCATTGTCGCGCTGGGGCGCGAGCCGTGCGGGCGGATTGGCGAACAGGTGCTCGAACATGTGGTCGGGGCCCGCCGGACTGCGATGCTGGTACCCGTGCACTGCCTCCTCGATGCGCACGGCACATTCGGCGCGCAGTTGCGCCTCGCGTTCATCGTCCCACCAGCCCTGTGCCGTGAGGTAGCGGCGGGTGCGCAGCAGGGGCTCGAGTTTCCAGGCGGCTTCCAGCTCGGCGGCCGGACGGTAACGGCTGGCATCATCGGCGGTGGTGTGGTCGCTGAGACGGTAGGTGACAGCCTCGACCACCATGGGCCCATCGCCCTGGCGGGCGCGATCCAGGGCGTCTTCCATCACCTTGCGCACGCCGATCACGTCGTTGCCATCCACCTGGATGCCCGGCACGCCATTGCCCAGGCCCTTCTGCGCGAAGGTCTGTGCGCCGGTCTGCGCCGAGGCCGGCACCGAGATCGCCCAGCCGTTGTTGACGATCACGAACACCACCGGGAGCTGCTGCGCGCCGGCCAGGTTCACCGCTTCGTGGAACGCGCCCTGCGAGGTGCCGCCGTCGCCGATGTAGGCCACCGCACAGCGCGGCTCGCCGCGGATCTTGAAGGCCATGGCCACGCCCGCCGCATGCGGGGTCTGCGAACCGATGGGCACGCACCAGGGGAAGTCATCGCGCGGTACGGCGAAGTTGGTGCCGCGCTCGTCACCGGCCCAGTAGGTGAGGATCTCGGTGAGCGTCACACCGCGCCAGATCTGCGTGCCGTACTCGCGGTACACGGGACAGAGCACGTCTTCGGCACGCATGGCCGCTCCCACGGCGACATGGGTGGCCTCGTGGCCGGTGCAGGGCGCATAGGTGCCGAGCTTGCCCGTGCGCTGCAGGTTGATGGCCTTGGCGTCGAACAGGCGGCACAGCACCATCATGCGGTACATGGCCAGCATCTGGCCTTCGTCGGCGGCAAAGGCGGGCAGCGCAGCCGTGGCGCGGCCCTCGCCGTCGAGCAGCTGCTCGTAGGCGATGGCGAATTCGGCGACTGTCTTCAACCCGCTTGGCTCCCCTGTTCTGGTCGCGTGAGCGCCAGTGTCCAGCCAGCAAAAATAACCGATTCAGGTGGCCTTGCGCATCTCGGTCAGGCGGCTGGCCGTGCGCTCGAAGCTGGACTTCAGCCGTTCGCCGCGGTAAAGCTGCGCCGGTTCGGCGGCTGCAGTTATGACCAGCTTCACGCGCTGGTCGTAGAGTTCGTCGACCAGCGCGATGAAGCGCCGCGCGGCATCATCGTTGCTGCCGTCGAATAAGGGCACGCCGGAGAGGAACACCGTGTGCAGGTGCCGCGCGAGCGCGATGTAGTCATCGGCCGAGCGCGGCCCCTCGCACAGTGCAGCAAAGTCGAACCACGCGAGGCCGCCGGCGTGGGCGATGGTGGGGATGGGCCGCTCCTCGATCTGCATCGTGCCGCCGGCGTCGATGGCCGGCTTGCCTGCGAGACGTTCGAACAGGGCGCGCAGGCGCGCCGGCGTGCCCGCATCGGCGCTGTGCAGCCAGGTGCCGGCCTCGGCCAGCGCGCGCCGCCGGAAGTCATCGCCGGCATCGATCTCCACCACGTCCAGCAGCCGCGAGAGCAGCGCGATGGCGGGCAGGAAGCGCTCGCGCTGCAGGCCGCCCTCGTACAAACGCTGCGGCGGCGTATTGCTGGTGATCACCAGCACCACTCCACGCCGCAGCAGGCCATCGAGTACGCCGTGCAGGATCATCGCATCGCCGATGTCGTGCACCATGAACTCATCCAGGCACCACAGCCGCGCCTCTCGCGCCAGTTGCGAGGCGATGCGCTCCAGCGGCCGTTCTCCGCCGCCGATGCTGCGGCGTCGCCGGTGCACCTCGCGCATGAAATGCTGGAAATGCAGACGGCGGTATTCCTGCGGGCTGCGTCCGGTGGCGAACAGGTCCATCAGCCAGGTCTTGCCGCGGCCGACGCCGCCCCAGATGTATAGCCCCCTGCAACTCACCGGGTAGGACTGGCGGCCGAGAAGCGCCTGCAGCTTGCGACGCCAGCGTGGCGGCGGGGGCGTTGCCGTCAGGCAGCGGTCCAGCGCATCCAGCCGCCCGGCCACGGCGCGCTGGGCGGGATCGGGCGCACGCGATTCGTCGCGCAGCGCCGCCTCGTAACGCTCGAGCAGCCGCATCAACCGGCGGCCTCGCGAGGGGCACCTGCACGGCGTTCCGGCAGCAACATCAGGCCCGGGCGACCCGCGCGAAGCTGTTCAGCGAACGTGGTGCATCCGGCAGGTCCGCGTGGCGCACCTGCACGTCATGGTGACGCTGCACGAATTCGGCGGCGAGCTGCTCGACCAGGTACACCGAGCGGTGCTGGCCGCCGGTGCAGCCCACCGAAACCGTCAGGTAGCGCCGGTTGCTGGCGATGAACTCGCTGATGCGCGCCTCGACGAAGCGCGCCACGTCCTGCTGCATGTGCGCCACCGCGGCATCGGCGGCGAGGAAGCGCGCGACCTCGGCATCGCGCCCGGTGAGCGGACGCAATGTGCGTTCCCAGTAGGGATTGGGCAGTGAACGGGCATCGAACACGAAGTCCGAGTCGCCGGGGATGCCGTACTTGAAACCGAAGGACTGGAACAGCAGCGCCAGGCGTGCCTCGCTGCGTCGTTCGACCCGCACGCGCACCAGCTCGCGCAGTTCGTGCACGCCGGTGCTGGAGGTGTCGATCAGAAGGTCTGCCGCCTGCACCACCGGATCGAGCAGGCGGCGCTCGATCTCGATGGCCTCGCGCAGGCTCTCGCCACTGCGGCTGAGCGGATGCCGGCGGCGCGTATCGGCATAGCGGCGCAGCAGCGCATCGTCCGAGGCGGTGACGAACACCAGCTCGCAGGAGAGTCCGGCGCTGCGCAGTTCGGCCAGCAGCGCCGGGACGGTGGCGATCTCCTCGGGTGTGTTGCGGGCATCGAGCCCGACCGCGACGCGCTCGTAGCGCGCATCGGCGCTGCGCAGGGTGTGCGAGACGAAGGCCTTGAGCAATGCCGCGGGAATGTTGTCGACGCAGAACCAGTCGAGGTCCTCGAGCATGTGCAGCGCCACGCTCTTGCCGGAACCGGACAGGCCGCTGACGACGATCAGGCGCATCGCATAGCCCGTCCGGTTCTCCCTGGCAGCCGGCGACTAGTGTCGCGCCGCCCGGCCCTCCATGGCGTGATGGTCGCGGATCATTTCCTTGTGGCGCACGACGCTGCGGTCCAGCTTGTCGGCCAGCGCGTCTATGGCGCGGTACATGTTGGTGTCGGAGGCGATGGCATGGATGTCATTGCCGCGTATGTGCAGCGTGGCCTCGGCCTTGTGTTCGTTCTTCTCGACCGACATGACCATGTGCACATCGATCACTCGTCCGAAGTGTCGCAGGATGCGTTCCAGGCGCTTCTCCGCGTAGGCCCGCATCGAGGGCGTTACTTCGACGTGATGACCGCTGAGATTCAGTTGCATGTTGACCTCCTCGTCCATTGTCACTTCACGGGAACCGGAGACTTCAGGTTTTCTTGCGTTCGTTGGAAGGGGCGATGCCCATCGATTCGCGGTACTTGGCGACCGTGCGGCGGGCGACGGGGATGCCTTCCTTCGAGAGGATCTCGGCGATGCGGCTGTCCGACAGGGGCGATTCCGGCGCCTCGTCGCGGATCAGCTTCTTGATCTTGGCGCGGATGGCGGTGGAGGAGGTGCCCGAACCATCGGCGCCCTCCACCTGGCTGCTGAAGAAGTAGCGCAGCTCGAACACGCCGCGCGGCGTGTGCATGTACTTGCCGGAAGTGACGCGCGAGACGGTGCTTTCGTGCATCTCGATGGCGGCGGCGATGTCGCGCAGGATCATCGGCCGCATGTGTTCCTCGCCTTGCTCGAGGAAGGCATGCTGGCGTTCGACGATGGAGCGCGCGACGCGCAGCAGGGTGTCGTGGCGGATCTCCAGGCTCTTCAGCAACCAGCGCGCCTCCTGCAACTGGCTGCGCATGGTGGCGTGGCTCGCAGCACGCCCGATGAGGCTGGCGTAGCTTTCATTGATCCGCACCCTTGGAAGGGTGGCTGAATTCATCTCCACCGTCCAGCCATTTGCGGTGCGGCGGACGAAGACGTCCGGGACGACATATTCGGGGGCCGCCGAGCTGATCTGGGCGCCCGGACGAGGGTGGCAGCCGCGCACCAGCGCCAATGCCAGTTCCAGCTCCTCGTCGGAGACCTTCAGGGCGCGACGCAGCAGGCCCATCTCGCGGGTGGCCACGAGGTCCAGCTGCGAGGCGGCAATGGCCAGGGCCGTTTCCAGGCCCGGCGTTTCCGGTGCCAGCGCCTTCAGCTGCAGGCTGATGCACTCGCCGACGTTACGTGCGCCCACGCCCAGCGGATCGAGGCCCTGCACCACTCCCAGCATGGCGGCGATTTCCTCGTCACTGGCCTCGATCTCGGGCTTCAGCGTGGCCGCGATGGAATCGAAGGGCTCGCTGAGGTAGCCGTCATCGTTGATGGCATCGACCACTGCCCGGCCGATGGCGCGCTGCCGCGGATCCAGGCGCGCCATTTCCAGCTGCCACTGCAGGTGTTCGTGGAGGGTCTCGCCGCGGCCGTCGGTGAATTCCTGCTGGCGCTCGTCGTCATCGGCCTGCCACGGTGCCTCGCCTGCGGCGGCGGAAGTTTCCTGCCAGCCATCCTCGAGTATCTCCACGGCCGGGTCGGCGGCCTCGGCCAGTTCCGTGGGAGCCTCCGCGGCTTCCGCATCTCCATGGGCGGTTTCGCCGTCGTTGGGGCCGGCACCGAGGGATTCGAAGACGCCGGTGGACTCGGTGTCCTCCTCGGCCTCGAGCATGACATTGGATTCGAGCAGTTCGCGGATGTGCGCCTGGAGTTCAAGCGCCGGCAACTGCAGCAGCCTGATCGCCTGCTGCAGCTGGGGAGTCATGGTCAGCTGCTGGCCAAGGCGAAGCTGCAGGGAAGCTTTGAGCATCGTACCTACATGCGGAAGTTCTGGCCCAAGTACACCTCGCGGACCCGCTCGTTCGCAAGGATTTCCGCAGCATTCCCGGACGCGATCACGGTACCGCGGTCGACGATCACGGCACGGTTGCAAACGCCCAGCGTTTCGCGCACGTTATGGTCTGTTATCAGTACGCCGATGCCGTGGGCAGCAAGATCGGTGACGATCTTCTGGATGTCCATCACCGAGATCGGATCCACGCCCGCAAAGGGCTCATCCAGCAGCACGAAGCGCGGCGAGGCCGCCAGGGCCCGGGCGATTTCCGCCCGCCGCCGTTCGCCCCCCGAAAGCGCTATGCCCAGGCTCTTGCGCACATGCTCGATGTGCAGCTGGCCCAGGATGCGTTCCAGTTCGGCGGCACGGCCGGCCTTGTCGAGGTCGCTGCGCGTCTCGAGGATGGCCATGATGTTGTGCTCCACCGAGAGCCGCCTGAATACCGAGGCCTCCTGCGGCAGGTAGCCCAGGCCCAGTCGCGCCCGGCGGTGCATGGGCAGGTGCGTGAGGTCCGCGCCGTCGAGGCTGATCGAGCCGGCATCGGCGCTGACCAGTCCGACGATCATGTAGAACGAGGTGGTCTTGCCGGCGCCGTTGGGGCCGAGCAGGCCCACGATTTCGCCGGACTCGACGTGCAGGGAAAGGTCCTGCACGACCACGCGGCCGCGATAGGCCTTGCGCAGGCCGGTGGCCCGCAGCACCGAGCGCGGTGAGGCTTCAGGCACGCTGGAAGTGTCTGGCTGCGTAACGGCGTTCACTGGGCCGTGCTCCTGTCGGGCTGGCGGGGAGGGGGTACACGATCGGCCTGGTTATTGCCCAGCCTGATGATGGCCCGCCCGCGGGTCTTCGGGTCGCCGTCGTCCCGCAGCGCGCCGCTTTCGATGTTGTAGATGATGAGATCCGAAGTGAGGCTGTTGCGCCCGTCGGTGTACGAGGTGTTTCCGGAGAAGGTTACCTCGGACGTGGCGGCGTCGAAGTCGATGGCGTCGGCGAGGCCGGTGATCCTGCGCTCGTAACCTTCGGGCTGGTGCGAGAACTTCGCCTGGGTGCCCTTGACGGCGACCGAAAGCAGCTCCTGCTCGCGGAACTGCAGCAGCGCGGAATCGGCGTCGAGCAGGGCACCGCGCAGATCGATGTGTACCCGGCCCGTCAGCTCCAGT
>Ga0315910_10004798_pt1 | contig 11216 bp, 7 predicted proteins | sample EdamamesoilMG_FD_204470 | JGI IMG/M metagenome (GOLD analysis project Ga0315910, IMG submission 204470) | Garden soil microbial communities collected in Santa Monica, California, United States - Edamame soil | ecosystem: Environmental > Terrestrial > Soil > Garden | place: USA: California...
GACGTCGTCTGCCGAGGAGGGCGAGCACACCGGCCAGGTGACGGTCCGCCTCAAGCCCGGCTCCTCCGTGCAATCCGAGGAGGATGTCATCGCGCGTATCCGCGCCGGTGTGCGCGACCTCCCCGAGCTGAAGATGGAGGTGTCGCACCCGTCGTTGTTCACCTTCAAGGCGCCGATCGAGGTGGAGGTGCGCGGCTACGATCTCGCGACCCTGCGGCGCCTGAGCCGCGAGGTGGAGACACGCCTGCGTGAGATTCCCGGGCTGGCCGACGTGCGCTCGTCGCTCCAGGCCGGCAATCCCGAGCTGCAGGTCGTCTACAATCGCGACCGTCTCGCCGAGTTCGGACTCACCCTGCGCGGCGTGGCCGACCTCGTGCGCAACAAGGTCCAGGGCCACGTCGCCACCGACTTCCGCCAGCGCGAGCGCCAGATCGACGTGCTCGTGCGCCTCCAGGAGCAGGACCGCGTGGGTCTCGATGAGCTGCGCAACCTCGTGGTCAACCCCGGCGGCGCCGTGCCGATCCCGCTCGAGGCCGTGGCCCGCATCTCCGTCGCCGAAGGGCCGAGCGAGATCCGCCGCGTCGACCAGCAGCGCACCGCCCTGATCACTGCCAACACGAGCGGACTCGACCTGGGCACCGCGTCGTTGCTCATCCATGACGCGGTCCGCGAGATCGATTTTCCCGCCGGGTTCCACTGCCTCGTGGCCGGCCAGAACGAGGAGATGCAGACCTCGCTCGACAGCATGATGCTCGCGCTCGGCCTCGCCCTGTTTCTCGTCTACATCGTGATGGCGAGCCAGTTCGAATCGCTCCTCCACCCGCTCATCATCATGTTCACCGTGCCGCTCGCGCTCATCGGCGTGGTGCTCGTGCTCTGGCTCGCGCAGATCCCGCTGAGCATCGTGGTGTTCATCGGCCTGATCATGCTCGCGGGCATCGTGGTGAACAACGCCATCGTGCTGATCGACTTCATCAACACGCTGCGCGCCTCCGGCGTGGAACTGCACGAGGCTGTGCGCCAGGCCGGCGTCGCGCGCCTGCGGCCGATCCTGATGACCACGCTCACGACCGTGCTCGGCCTGCTGCCCATGGCCCTCGGCCTCGGCGAAGGCGCGGAGATCCGCGCGCCGATGGCGATCACGGTGATCGTCGGCCTGACCTCGTCGACCGTGCTCACGCTCGTGATCATTCCCACGATCTACGTGCTGATCGAGCGCCGCCGTGGCTCGCCGGTACCCGTCGCCGCGAAGGCCGCGGCCGGCAAACCGGCCCCGCTCGCCCCGCCGCCCGCGGGCGAACCCGCGACCTCGACCTGACCCGACCTCCGGCCATGAGCACCCACCCCGGGCCTGACCCGCATCCGGAAAACCACGACACGCGTGGCGGCTGGCTGCCGCGCCTCTCGGTGCACCGTCCCGTGACGGTGATGATGATCCTCTTCTCGATGCTGGTGGTCGGCGTGATCGCCTACCTCCGCATCCCCATCGAGCTGTTCCCGGAGGGTTTCGAGGAGCGCGTGCTCATCGTCTGGGTGCCCGTGCCCAACGCCACGCCCAAGGACGTCGAGGAGACGGTGGCGCGCCCGATCGAGGACATCGTCGGCACGATCCCGAAGGTGAAACGCATCTTCTCGCGCGCCAACTCCGGCTCGTGCTTCGTGCGCATCGCCTTCCAGAACGGGGCCGACATGAAGGCCTCCTACGCCGAGCTGCGCGACCGCATGGATCGCGTCATGCCCGAGATGCCCGACGAGGTGGAGCGCATCTACGTGCGCCGCTTCGACGAGAACGACATCCCGATCATCTACATGACCCTCGCCCTCCCGCCGGAGGTGAAGGATCCGCAGTTCACGGTCGACTCGATCATCAAGCCCGCCCTCCAGCGCATCGACGGCGTGGGCTCGGTCGAGGTGAACGGCTTCCAGTCCAACGACATCATCATCGAGCTCGACACCGATCGCGTCCGCGCGCACGGAATCGACGCCGCCCGCCTCGTATCGACACTGCGGGGACAGGACGAAAACATACCCGGCGGCTGGGTCATCGAGGGCGACCGCAAGTTCTACGTCCGCTCCCTCGGCCGCTACTCGGGCGCCGAGGAGGTGACCGGGCTGGTCATCGACCCGGCCACCGGACTGCGCCTCGGCGACATCGCGCAGGTCTCCTACCGCGCACCGAGGCGTGAATGGGCCTACACCATCGACGGCCGGCCGGCCCTCGGCATCGAGGTGATCCGCGCCTCGGGCGGCAATATCGCCAACATCTCCGCCGCCGTCCACGCGACGATCGCCGGGCTCAAGGAGATCCCCCAGCTCGAGAATCTCCAGACGGAGGTGTTCTGGGACCAGGGCCGCCACGTGCGCGCTTCCATCGACAACCTCCGCGACTCCGGCCTGTGGGGCGGGCTCTTCGCCGCGATCATCCTCTACACGTTCCTGCGCGCCCCGCGCATGACCGCGATCATCACGCTCGCGATCCCGCTCTCGCTCCTCACGACGGTGGTCGTGCTCTACTTCATCGGCTGGACGCTGAACATGGCCACGATGATGGGCCTGCTGTTGAGCGTCGGCATGGTCGTGGACAACTCCATCGTCATCGTGGAAAACATCTACCGCCGCCGCCAGGAGGGCTACGAGGCGACGCGCGCCTCGATCGAGGGCGCGGGCGAGGTCGGTCTCGCGGTGGTCATGGCCACGCTCACGACGGTGGTGGTGTTCCTGCCGCTCATCCTCATGGGCTCGGACCAGGAATTCACCTTCTGGATGCTGCGCATCGGCATCCCGGTGATCCTCGCCCTGCTCGCCTCGCTCTTCATCGCGCTGGTCTTCATCCCCCTCGCCGCGCTCAAGCTCACCCGCGGCAAGCATCACGACGAGCTGCGTCCGATCGCCTGGCTGCGCGAGCGCTACCTCGCGGTCCTGCGCCTGGTGCTGCGCCACCGCGTCGAGGCCACGCTGGTCGCGCTGATCGCGATGGCCTCGATCGTGATCCCGCAGAGCAAGATCATGCGCAGCGACGGCGGCGGAGGCGGCGGCGACGACAATGTCTGGGTGATGTTCGACACACCCACGGGCCTGCCCCTCGAGGAGTCAGGCGCGTTCTTCGCGCGCATGGAGGAGAAGATCATGACGCGCCGCGAGGAGTTCGACATCCGCCTCCTCGAGACCAACTACCGCCGCGGCTTCGGCCGCATCCAGATCGTGAGGACGGACCCGCCCGCACTCGATTGGTATGCGGTCACCTGGAATCGCATTGCGGAAAAGCTCGGCTGGCAGCGCCCACGGCTGGAGAAGAAGGTGATCGAGGAGCACCTCAAGACGCTCCTCGACGTGCCGCCCGGCTACGTCATGCGCAACTCCTGGCGCGACCGCGAGCAGGACGCCTCGGCCGCGGTCAACCTCTACGGCGACGACACCGACACGCTCGTGGCCATCGCCCACGAGGTGGAGCGCCGGCTCATGGCGATCCCCGAGGTCATCGCCGTCGACACGGAGATGGAACGCGGCGGCGACGAGGTGCAGGTCCGGCTCGATCGCGACCAGGCCCGCCGCCTCGGCCTCAATCCCGAGGCCGTCTCGTCGACCATCGCCGCCAACCTGCGCGGGATGAAGCTCGGCGACTTCCACTCGCCCGACGGGCGCCAGATCGCGATCCGCCTCCAGAGCGACGACGACCGCGACAAGACCCTCGCCGACATCCGCGAGATGCTTTTTCGCAACCAGTCCGGCGAGGACGTGCCGCTCGAATCGATCGCCGACCTCCACGTCACGCGCACGCTCGGCCAGATCATGCGCGACAACCGCCAGACGACGCTGCGCATCACCGCGAGCGCGCGCCAGGCCGACACCAAGGCGCTCTTCGCCTCGGTCGATCGCGCCATGGCCGGGCTGGAGCTGCCGCGCGGCTACCGCTGGGACCAGGGCCAGCGCTTCCGCAACATGCAGGAGTCCGACGACGCGCAGGGCTTCGCCATGCTCATGGCGGTGAGCTTCGTCTTCTTCCTCATGGGCGTGCTCTTCGAGTCGTTCCTCCTGCCGCTCGCCGTGATCATCGCGATCCCCTTCGCGCTGCTCGGCGTCTACTGGACGCTCTACATCACCGGCACGCCCTTCAACATCATGGCGGGGATCGGCGTGGTCATCCTCGTGGGCGTCGTGGTGAACAACGCGATCGTACTGATCGACCTGGTCAACCGACTGCGCGCCGAGGGTCGCGACCGCTTCGACTCGCTCGTCGAGGCCGCGCGCCACCGCTTCCGCCCGATTCTCATGACCACGCTCACCACCGCGTGCGGGCTCATCCCGATGGCGCTGGGCGACAGCAAGCTCATCGACATGTCCTACACGCCGCTCGGCCGCGCCATGATGGGCGGGCTGATCTGCTCGACCGTGCTCACGCTCGTCGTCGTGCCGCTTTTCTACACCTTCCTCGACGACCTGCGCGGGGTGCTCATGCGCGCGGCCGCGAGCGTGTTCGGGGGCTCGCGTCGGGCTTCGCCCGATACAGCCGCACCGAAGGGCGCGCCCGCCGGCCGCTGAGGCGCGCGCCGCCGCGCGCATTGGACCAAGGTGCATCGCCTGGCGCGATACGCGTCCGGGATGTCCCTTGACCCATCCGCCCGCCGGGCGTGTCCTATCCGCTGCTACCCATACGACCAACAAACCTGAGACCTGAACACATGAAGAAAATCATCGTTCTATCAGCACTCGTGGCCGCGTCGGCTTTCACCGCGCGCGCCGAGTTCTATGTGGGCGCATCACTGACCTCCACGGCCGCCGACATCGAGGCGGCCGCCGAGAATTTCTCCTCCGACGAGATGGGCTGGAAGGCCTACGTCGGCTGGACGTTCCTCGACTTCCTTGGCGCCGAGGCCGGCTACCGCGACCTCGGCACCTTCAGCGAGGGCGGCGAGACCGAGCGCTTCGATTTCGACCTCGCCGTCATCGACGTCTCCGCCCGCGCGTTCCTGCCGATCGGCGACCTCTTCAACCTCTACGGCAAGGTCGGCTACGCCAACATCGCCTGGGACGGCAAGTATGAGGACGCCGACGGCGAGTTCAGCATCGACGACGACAACTGGGAGCTCTTCTACGGCATCGGCACCGAGTTCAAGCTGGGCAAGAACTTCGCCATCCGTGCCGAGTGGGAGATGTACGACACGGACGAGGACCTCAACACCCTCTCCGCCGGCCTCCTCTTCCGCTTCTGAGCCACGCCACTCATCGCACCGGGGTCGGGAACTTCCTGTTCCCGGCCCTTTTTGTTTTCAGCGCCGTCGCCCGACGATGAATACGGAGCTGCCCACCGGCGAGGCGAGGCCGAGGCGCTGCCAGCCGTGCTCCACCGCCGCGAGCGCACGTAGCGCCGCCTCGACCGGCGCGGATGACAGCGCCACGTCGCTCGTCGGCCGCCTCGGTGGAAACAACTTCCGCCGCGCCACGACCAGCGGGAGCAGCAGACCGTTCGCGTAGCTCGCGAACGCGATCTCAAGGCCGGCGGCGCGAAACGAGGCCGCGAGCTCGAGCCGCGTGAACCGTCGCTTCGAGTCCACCGCCTCGTCGTGATACGACCAGAGCCAGCGGTAGGCGGGCGCGTTGACCACCACGACCCCGCCGGGGCGGACGCAACGCGCCAGTTCGCGCACTGCACCCTCGGCATCATCGACCTGGCAGACCACGTCGCAGGTGGCGATCGCGTCAAACGAAGCGTCGGCAAACGGCATCGCCGTGATCGAACCCTGAGTGATCGGCACGCCGGTGCGCTCACGCGCGAGTTCGCAGGCGAGTGGCATGAAGTCGAGACCCTCGAGCTGCCAGTCCGGACGCGCGGCGCGCAGGCTGCGGAGCAGTCCGCCGGTGCCGCAGCCGGCGTCGAGCACGTGCGCCGACCCGGACGGCAGCAGTTTCTCGAGCCAGTGATGCACGCGCCGATGGAGCGCCCGGAAGTACCACATCCGGTCCTCGATCTCGGCGAGCTTGCGATGCTCCTCGACGTGCATGCGCCCGAGGTGGTGCACACATCGCGCACCTCAGGCGATGCGAAAGCCGGCCGGGCCGCCATCGTGCGCACTCCGCTGGCGCGGCTCGGCCAGAGGCCTCGCCCTACCGTGCCAGTGCGATCCTCGAGTCTGCCACGTGCGACTCAGGTTTCCTGACGCAGCAGCTCGAGGGGCGGCTGGTTGAGCAGGCGGCGGCCGCTGAGCGCGCCGACGAGCACCGTGAGCGCGCTCACGCCGAGCCAGATCACGAGCAGCGGCGCCACCTCGGGCAGCGTGCGCGTCTCAAACATCGTGTGACCCAGCCCCCAGGCCGCAAACCACGCCAACGCCGCGCCGGTGAGCGCGGCGATCGAGCCGAGCATCCAGTACTCCACGACCTGGATCCACGTGATCTGCCGGCGCGACGCGCCGATCGTGCGCAGCAGCACGCTCTCGCGCAGGCGCTGCAGGCGACCGCTCGCCATCACGCCGAGCAGCACGACCACGCCCGTGCCCACGATGAACGCGGCCATGAAGCGGAAGATGAACCCGGCCTTGTCGATGACGGCGTTGACCGTCTCAAGGATGAGCGTGAGGTCGATGGCCGAGACATTGGGATACGCCTCGAAGAGCGTGCGCTGGAGCGCACCCGAGGCCGCCGCGTCGGGCACGTGCGTGGACATGATGAGAAACTGCGGCGCCGCCTCGAGCACGCCCTCGGGAAACACCACGAAGAAAAACGGCCGCACGCGCCGCGTATCCACATCGCGGAGCGAGCCGACCACGCACTCCACGGGCACGCCCTGCACGTCGAAGACGAGCGGATCGCCGACCTTCACGCCGAGGTCGCCGGCGATCTCGGCCTCGAGCGACACCGGCACCGGCCCGGCGCCGGGCGTCGACTCCGCCACGAGCGTGCCCGCGATGAGCCGCTCGGCATCGTTGAGCGTCCGTCGAAAGGTGGATCGGTATTCGCGCTGCAACACCCAGCGCGGGGTACGGCGCGCCTTGTCCTCGAGGAGCTCGGCCACGCTCCGGCCCTTGACCGAGGCGATGCGCATCGAGACCACGGGCGCTTCGTCGATGATCTGGAGACCCTGGCCCTCGATCGTGGCACGCACGGCGTCGCGCTGGTCGGTCTGGATGTCGAAGAGGATCATGTTCGACTGGCCGGCGGCGCGCGAGACCTCGAGCTGGCCGATGAGCATGCGTTGCGTCAGCAGCATCGTCGCGACCAGGCAGGTGCCGAGGCCGAGCGCGACGATGAGCAGCAGCGTGCGGTTGTTCGGTCGGAAGAGATTGGCCACGCCCTGGCGCCAGACGTAGCCCGCGCCGCGCCAGGCGAGGCGGCGCGCCAGCGCGGTAAGTCCGCGGCCGATGAGCGCGAGCACACCAAACACGACCAGCGCGCCGACGACGAAGGCCCCACCCCGGCGCACGCTCGCGGCCTGGTTGACGGCCACGAGCGCGACGGCGGCGAAACCGAGGACAAGCACCGCGAGCGTCGCCGGGTCGCGCCACGAGCCGCGCGGCGGTTCCACGCTCGAACGGATGGCGAGCAGCGGCGAGACGCGGCGCACCGCCAGGAGCGGCAGGAGCGTGAGCGCGAGCGTCACGCCGACACCGGCCGCGAGGCCCTCGGCCACGGCGCGCCAGCTCACGACCAGCTCGAGATCCTCGGGCAGGAAACTCCCGAGGAAACGCGGCAGCGTCGCCTGCACCGCCAGGCCGAGCACCACACCCGCGAGCGCGCCGGCGAGACCGAGGCCCGCAGCCTGCACCAGATAGATGAGAAAAGTCTGCCGCGCGGTGGCGCCGACACAGCGAAGCACCGCGATGGAGGCGAGTTTCTGGCGCACGAAGACGTGCACCCCGCTGGCCACGCCGACCGCGCCGAGCAGGAGCGCGACGAAGGCGACGAGCCCGAGGAAACGCTCGAGATTGGCGATGGTGCGGCCGAGCGACGCCTCGCGCCCGCTCACCGTCTCGAGCCGCACGCGCTGCTCGTCGAAGCGGTCGTCGTGCTCGCGGCGGAAGGCGTCGACGTCGACCGAGGGCGGCACCTTCACGGCGAGCCGGTATTGCAGGCGGCTGCCGCGCTGGACGAGCTGGGTCTCCTCAAGGTATCCCATGGGCAGATACACGCGCGGGGCCACGAGGTTGAAGCCCGGCGACTCGCCCGGCACCTTCACGAGCGCCCCGGCGATCTCGAAGGTCTGCGTGCCGAGCCGCAGCTCGTCGCCGACCTTCGCGCCGAACTGGAGCATGAGATTCTCCTCCACGAGCACGGCACGACGTCCGCGAAACGTCGTGGCCGCCTCGACCGGCCGCGTCTCGATCGTGCCGTAGAACGGCAAGCCGTCCTCGATCGCGCGCACGCTCACCAGCCGCGACTGGCCGCTGGCGGGGAAGAGCACCATGGACGAGAACCCGATCTCCTTCGCGCGCTCGCCGCCGAGCGTGGCGAGCGTGGCCTCGATCTCCGGGCTGAGCGGCGCGTTCGAGCGCGCGACCAGGTCCGCGCCGAGCAGCGCGGTGGACTGCTGGCGCACCGCGCGCCGCAGGCTCTCGCCGAGCGAGGCGATCGCGACCATCGCGCCGATGCCGAGCGAGATCGAGATCGCGTAGAGCAGCAGGCGCCGGCGCGACGTGCGCGTATCCCGCCAGGCCATGCGGAGGACGAAGGCGGTGGCACGGGAGCCTGAAGACCGGGCCTGCGGAGGAGAGGCCACCGGGGCGGCATGCGACGGAGCGTCCATCGTTCAGCCTTCGGCCCTCGGTGCGTCCGCCTGTTCCACCGCGCCCCGGCGCAGGCGGACCACCCGGCCGGTGCGGGCGGCGAGTTCGTGGTCGTGGGTGACGAGCACGAGCGTGGTGCCGGCCTCGCGGTTGAGGGTGAAGAGCAGGTCGACGATCACGGCCGCGGTGTCGGCATCGAGATTGCCCGTGGGTTCGTCGGCAAAGAGGATTTTCGGCCGGTTGATGAATGCCCGCGCGAGCGCGACGCGCTGCTGTTCGCCGCCGGAGAGCTGGACCGGGTAGTGGTCGAGACGGTCGCCCAGGCCGACGCGCGCGAGCAGTGCCGCGGCCTGCGGCCGCACGTCGCCGGCGCCGCGCAGCTCCGCCGGCACCATGACGTTTTCCAGCGCGGTGAGCGTGGGCATGAGCTGGAAGTTCTGGAAAACGAAGCCCACGACGTCGCGCCGCACCCGGGCGCGCGCATCCTCGTCGAGCCCGCCCAGCGGGATGCCGTCGAGCACCACCTCGCCGGAGGAGGCGCGGTCGAGCCCGGCGCACAGGCCGAGCAGCGTGGTCTTGCCGCTGCCCGAGGGCCCGACGATCGCGGCAGTGGCGCCGGCCTCGACCGTGAAGGAGACCTCGCGCAGGACCGTGAGCGGTCCGGTCGCGGAAGGATAGGTTTTCGACAGGCGCTCGATTTTGAGGATGGTTGGACTGGCCATGGGCAATGCGTTCGCAGGAAAATGCATCTTCTGGATTTCACAATGCGACGCGCACTTTCCATGACGTGTCAGGCCTTGGTCGCGGTTGCGCTCATTTTCGCGGGCGGCGCGGCGGCGCGGGCGGACGAGGCGGCGCCGGCGGTGGTGTTTTTCGGCGACAGCCTGACCGCGGGCTTCGGCCTCGATCCCGAGGAAGCCTACCCGGCGCTGCTGGAGGCGCGGATGCGCGAGGCGGGGCTGACGCTCCCTGTGGTCAACGCCGGCCTGAGCGGCGACACCACGGCGGCCGGCCTGCGGCGCACGGCGTGGGTCCTGCGCCGGCCGATCGCGGTCTTCGTCCTCGCGCTCGGCGGCAACGACGGCCTGCGCGGCATCCCGCCGGCCGAGACCGAGCGCAATCTCCAGGCGATCGTCGACGCCGTGCGGAAGGCGCAGCCCGGCGCGCGGATCGTCCTCACGGGCATGCAGTCGCCGCCGAACATGGGCCCGGACTTCACCACGGCGTTTCGCGAGCTGTTCCCGCGACTGGCGGAGAAAAACGGCGTGCCCTTCGTGCCGTTCCTACTCGAAGGCGTCGCGGGCGTGCCGGATCTGAACCAGCCCGACGGCATCCATCCCAACGTCGAGGGCCAGCGCCGGATCGCCGAGGTGGTGTGGCCGGTGCTCGAGCCGCTGGCGCGCGAGGCGGCCGCACCCGCGACCGCCGCGGCGCGCTGAGTCGCGGCGTATCCAGCGCATGCATCTCGAAATCGTCGTCCAGGCGCATGCCGCCTCGTTTCTCGGACGCACCGCGTGGGACGTGCGCGGCCAGGCGGACCTGCTCACCGACGCACATCGCACCGCGTGGAACTGCTACCGCCAGCGCACGCTGCTGCCGGGCAACGACGCACTCACGCTCGAACTCGAGGCGTGGGGCGTGGAGATGCGCCCGACGCTCGTGGGCGACGCGTGGACCGCGGCGAAGCCGGTGCTCGGGTCGTTGATTGAGGTGCTCGACCTGCCGGAGATCGGGCGCGACGGCGCCGGGGTGTTCGCTCCCGTGCTGCGCGCGGTCGACGAGCTGCTCGCCTCGACTTCGGCGCACGTCACCGTGCCGGTCACCGGGCCGCTTGCGCTGGCCGACCAGCTCGTGGGCCGCGAGGTGCTCGTGCGCGAACTGCACGACAATCCCTTCGGCTCACGCGAGCTGCTGCTCGCGCTCGTGCGCAAGATCCGCCCGTGGCTCACCACCCTGACACGACGCGGCGCGAAGATCGCGATCGCGGACAACTACTTCAGCACCACGGACGTCGAGCCGGAGATCTTCAGCGGACTGGTCGCGCCATCGATCGCGTGGCTCGTGAACGAGGCGACGGCCGTCGGCAGCGAACGCCCGCTGCTCGCGGTCGCGGGCGATGTCTCGAGCGTCGCCTACAAACTCTTCTCGACCAACGCCGGCACGGTCGTGTGCCCGGCGGCGACGCGGCGTGCGCGCTTCTTCCCGCAGGCGAGGGAATTTCCGAATACGACGGTGCGCCTCGACCTGCCGGCGGGCCTGTGGACCGGGCACGACTGGCCCACGATCTGCCAGGAAATCGCCGCAGCGCGCACGGCGGCGCGGCATCATCCGAACACGATCCTAGGCACGGGTCCGCTCCCGGCCGATGCCTCGTCAGTGCTCGTCGTCGACGCCTCGCACTTCACGGCGAGCCTGGACGAGTGGGTGACATCCTGAGTTGGGTCCTCGGCTGCCGCGGCAGGCTCTCGTCTGCCAAGGTAGGGCGAGGCCTCCGGCCGA
>Ga0315910_10004800_pt1 | contig 11213 bp, 9 predicted proteins | sample EdamamesoilMG_FD_204470 | JGI IMG/M metagenome (GOLD analysis project Ga0315910, IMG submission 204470) | Garden soil microbial communities collected in Santa Monica, California, United States - Edamame soil | ecosystem: Environmental > Terrestrial > Soil > Garden | place: USA: California...
GCCGTGGCGGCGAACACCTGCTCGTGCACCACGTACACGAGGCCGAACACGTTGGGGAAGGGCAGCGGGTTCCCCACCGGCGTGCCCACGCCGCTCGCCGGATCGATGCGGACGAGCCGGCTCTCGATCCCGTCCGACGCGACGCCGTACAGGAGCCGCGCGTGCGCGTCGAAGGCCAGCGCGCGCAGGCCGAAGAGCGGCGTCCCGCCGGGGTAGGTCAGCGCGACCTCGCTCAGCGCGTGACCATTGGCGCGGTTCACGACGAGGAGCTTCCGGCTCAGCCGGTCCGCGGCGTACAGGCGGCGCGTGAACGGATCGAAGGCCAGGCCGTAGACCTCGAAGAGGCGCGCGCCCGACGTGTCGACCAGGTTGCCGAGCACGGTGATGTGGCCGGACAGCGGGTCGACGCGCAGCAGCTTGTCGTTGCGCGCGTCGGTGGCGAAGAGCAACCCCAGCGTCGAGGCGTAGGTCAGCGCGTGGATGTCGCGGAATCCGAGGGGTCCGAGCAGGGTGCCCTCGCCACTGCTCCGGTCGATGCTGAGGAGCTGGGCCGTGTTGGCGTCCATCGCGAAGAGGACGCCCGAGGCCGGATCGATCGCGATCCCGCGCACGTCGTTGAACCCGGCCGGGCCGAGGCCCTGGGCCAGGGCCGTGCCCTGCCCCGTCGCACGGTTGATCGTGATCAGGCGGTCGCCCTGCAGGTCGACGCCGTACAGCGCGCCCGTACCCGGGTCGCACGCCAGGGACGCGACCCACACGAAGCCCAGCGCGCCGACCACCGTCGCCTGCCCCGTGTTCTTGTTGAGGCGCAGCAGCGTGTCCGCCGTGCCGATGTCCGTGCCGTAGAGGATGCCCGTGGTCGGGTCGAGAGCCACGCCGCCGACGTCGGCGACGCCGATCGCGCCCACGAGCGTGCCCTGTCCCGTCGCCGGGTCGATCGAGATGAGCCGATCGGAGGCGCCGCCGACGACGTCCACGCCGTAGATCCTTCCGCTGGCGGAGTCGAAGGTGATGCTGCTGACGCCGAGGAACCCGATCCCGCCGATGGGCGTGCCCTGGCGCGTCACCGGATCGATCTCCACGAGCTCGTGGACCGCGGTGTCGACGCCGTAGAGCTTGCCCGTGCTCGCGTCGAAGGCGAGACCCTGCACGCTGCGGTAGCCCTCGACACCCACGCCGGAGACGCGCTCGGCACGCCCCGTGAGCGGATCGACGGCGAGCGCGACGTTCTCCGAGTTCACGCCGGCGAGGCGCGCCTGGCCGTCACCGGCCTGGGCTTCCGTCCCCCTCGCGAGGCCGAACGCGACGACGAGCGGAGCGGCACGGACCGGCAGATCCCGGACGCAAAAACGCATGAACTTCCCCATGCGCGGGACCTTCGACAACCGCTCCACGCGATGCTGAACCTCGTTGCGCCTTCGAGGGTAATTGTTCCTGCACCCGCGCGCCACGCGCCGTCCGCGCGCCTCGTGCACCGGACTCGAACATCGAGGGCGCCGCGCACGCGCCGGCGCGCTATTCCGGACGCGCGCGGAGGAGGAGCTCGCCCAGCCAGGCGCCCGCGGCCTCGGCGGCGGCGGGCAAGGTCCGTCCGAGGGCGAGACCGGCGGCCAGGGCGCTCGCGTGGCGGCAGCCCGAGCCGTGCAGGCGCGCGCCGCGCGTCCTCGGACGCGGGAGCCAGACGGGCTCGGCGCCGCGGGCGAGGACGAGGTCGGCGAGCTCGGCGTCGTCGGCGTGGCCGCCCTTGAGGACGACGGCGCGCGCGCCGCGCTCGAGGAGCTCGCGCGCAGCATCGACGCGCGCGCCGCGGTCGGCGGCGAGGGCGAGCGGATCACGGCCGGTGAGGCGCGCGGCCTCGGGCAGGTTCGGCGTGAGGACGACGCCCCGCGGAACGAGCTCCCCCAGCAAGACGCGCACCCCTTCGTCGTCGAGGAACGGCTCGCCGCCCGAGGCGGAGAGCACCGGATCGACGACCACGGGCAGGGTCCGGGCCGGATCGAGCTCGGCCAGCAGCGCGGCCAGCGCGCGCACGTGCGCGGCGCCGGGGAGGAGCCCGCTCTTCAGCGCCTGGAAGGGCGCCTCGGCGGCGGCGCGCGCCTCGCCCACCCATTCGGCCACCGGCCGCGCGCCCAGGGCGCGCACGCGCGTCCCGTCCTGGTCCGTGCGCGCCGTCACGACGCAGCGCGCCTCGACGCCGAAGCGCGCGGCCGCCTCGCGGTCGGCGTCGACGCCCGCGCCCCAGCCGATGCGGTACGACGGATCCTGGCCGGCGACGACCAGCAGCGCCTTCACGGGATCTGCGTCAGGCGGATGCCGCGCGCGCCGTTCTTCTCGGCCGCCGGGATCAGCTCGAGCGCGCGTGCGCGCAGGCGGCGCTCGATGCGCGAGAGCTCGCGCCAGTCGCTCGACTCGAGCGGGACCTGGCCGCCCGCCACCGTGCCGCGCCCGCCGAAGGAGCCGACGCCCCCGAGCACGTGCTGCAGCACGGGATAGGCCTCGGCGCCGTCGGTGCGCAGCGAGAGGTGGTAGGTCTCCCCCACCGCGCCGCCGACCAGCGACCAGCGGCACGGCTCCATGCGCCGGAAGAAGTCGGCCATCTCGGCCACGGACTCGGGGTTGCCCACGCGCCCGAGGAAGCCCAGCACGACCGCGCCGTAGCGACGCGCGCGCGAGAGCGAGCGGTAGAGATCGCGGTAGTAGGCCGGCGGCAGCGACGGGCGCTGGATGCGCGCGAGCTTCTTGTGGTCCGAGCGCCGGAAGGTCTCGTAGAAGGCGTCGCTGTCGAGGGGCGTCGCGCTGATGGCGAGGTCGAGCGTGTCGAAGCGCACGCCGCAGCACAGCGCGGTGGCCGTGCGCGTGTCGAGCTCGACCCCCGCCTCGGCCAGGTACCCGTACATGAGGGCCGAGGTGGCGCCGACCTCGAGGCGCAGGTCGAAGTGCGGCGGCAGGGGCTTTCCCTCCAGCGCGGCCGTGTCGGGTGGGCGGTGGTGGTCGAACACGGCCACGACCGGGATGCCCTCGGGCAGGATCGTGTGCCCGAAGCCGGGCTGGGTGTCGACCAGGAAGACGCCCGCGTAGAGCGACGGGTCGATGCGCTCGGCGTCGGCGAAGACGAGCTCGAGCTCGCGCAGCATGGCCACGTTCTCCGCGCGCGAGATGCGCCCGCTGGCCGCCACCTCCGGGTTCAGGCCGAACTCGCGCCGCAGGAGCACGTCCAGGCCGAACATGGCGCCGAGGGCGTCGGGGTCGGGCGTGCGGTGCGTCAGGATGAGCGGACGCTTGCCGGCCCAGCCCGGGCGCAGGCGCGCCACGACCTCGCGCAGGTGGGCGAGCGGCGACACCCCCTCCGGCAGCCCGACGCCGGGCGGCAGCGGGCCGGCATCGAGGGCGTGCGGCAGGGCGTTCGAGCGTCGCTCGGCAGACATGGAAGCCGGACATCCTATCGGGTGCGCCCCGGGCCGCGCCTGCGCGGCCCGCGGCGCACCCATTTGCCATCTCCTATGAAGCCCCTTGCTCCCGCCCCGCGCTCCCCGCTATGGGGACGGACGCCGTCCCGGCGTGGGCTCAGCGCGGCCTGGCGCGCGCGGCGACGAGCAGCACGGCCACGAAGAGGAGCAGCGCTCCGATCGGGACGAGCACGATCGCGCGCCCCGGATCGCCGGCGTGGATCACCCACCCGCCGAGCAGGAAGCCACCCGGCAGGAGCAGCGTCGCGCCGCGCAGGGCGGCCGAGGCGTAGCCCGCCAGGCGCGCGTCGAGCTCGGCCGTCGTCAGCGTGAAGGCGAAGCCGAGGTGCACGAGGCCGAGCAGCGTCCCGTGCGTGTGCGCCAGGCGCAGGAGCAGGCGCCGCGTCTCGTTGTCGGCCGCGAGGAACCAGCTCACCTTGAAGCCATGCATGGCCTCGAGCGCGATGCCGAGCGAGAGGAAGAGGAGCAGCGTCCACCAGCCCCAGCGCACGTGGCGCCGGCGCAGGGCCGCGACCGGATCGACTTCGCTCATTCCTGCAGCACCACGTCGGAGTTGTCGCGCCCATCGAGGAGCGCGTCGACCGTGTCCTCGAGCCACACGCCGCCCGGGCCGAGCAGGAGCTCGGGCCGCGCCGGCTCGCCGGCCGCGCGCGCGCGCGCCCAGCCCTCGAGGAGCTCGCCCGCCGCGGCTTCGCGGCGCTCGGGCGCGTCGAGGTGGTCGTACTCGACGCCCTCGAGCAGCCCGAGCTCCCCCGCCGAGCGCCCGGCGATGAAACGCACGGCGTGATAGGGGTCGTTCATGAGCAGCGCGAGATAGGGCGCGATCCAGTCCTCGCCCGAGGCGGCGCGCGCCTCCCTCCAGCCGAAGCTCCAGGCCATGAGCGCGCGCTCGCCCGCGTCGCCCTGCAGCGTCCACAGCACCGAGGCGGCCAGGGTGCGCTCGGCCTCGCCGAGCTCGGGCACGCTCGTCCCGTACCACTCGTGCAGGTGCTCCGCGGTCCAGGCCAGCGTGCGGTCGAGGTGGCACTGGTTGCAGGCGTTGGGCCGGCCCGTGGCCAGGCTCTCCTGCACCGTCGGCCCGCCGACCTCGTGGTTGCGGATGCCGCCGAGGAGCCCGTAGGTCGTGTGCGGCATGTGGCAGTCGAGGCAGCGGCTGCCCGAGGACGCGCGCGCGTGGTGCGTGTGCGCCTCGAGCGCGGTGCCGTCGTCGAACTGCCCGTGGCACTGCGTGCAGGCGCGATCCCCGTCCATGCCCTCGGAGAGGAGGTCGTTGCGCCACACCTCGCGCGGGCGCGGGTCGTCGGCCGCCTGGTGCATGCGGTGGCAGGCGAGGCACGACATCGCGCCGGCCTGGAAGCAGGGCGTCCTCTGCAGCGCGGTGTACTCCCGGCCCGTGACCCGCATCTGGCCGTCCTTCCAGAACTTGCGGTCGGCCGCCTCGGCGTCGGGCTCGCCCAGGCCGCGCGAGACCAGGAGGTCGTCGCCCGGGCGGAAGGAGAAGCCGTTCTTCACCCAGTCGCGCCGGGCCTCCTGCGTCTTCAGGTGGGTGACACCGTGGCACTGGCCGCACACCTGCGTCGAGCGCTCGACCGTGAGGTCGGCCGGGTTCACGATCGTGGCGTCGCGCTCCTCGCCGTCGTGCAGGCGGTAGCGCCGCAGGGGATTGCGGTTGGCGGCCACGTGCTCGGCGGCCGGGCCGTGGCACATCTCGCAGGCGATGCCGAGCTCGGCCACGCGCGTGTCCATCTCGGCCGCGCTCGTGAAGCGCGCCTGGCCGTGGGTGGCGTGGCACTTCTGGCACGAGGTGTTCCAGCGCCCGAGCACGGTCGACTGCCCGCCGCGCGGCGGCGTGAGGAAGATCGCGCCGATCGGACGCCAGCGCGCCTCGTCCAGCCGGAATCCATAAGGGAAGAGCCCGAGCGCGCGCGTGTGCCCGGTGGCGAACCAGTAGAGCTGCTGGTGGTGCGAGCCCGTGGTCTGCACCACGCGGCGCTGCACGGTCGGCGCCGGCCCGGGGCCCTCGTGATAGGGATCGACGAGCTCGACCCAGTACTCGTCGCCGCGCCGGAACGGCACGAAGCGCTCGCCCAGGGCGGCGTCGCCGAGCACGCGCCCGTCGAAGGGCGCCTGCACCGCGCCCTCGACGGCCGCGTGCGACATCGTGCGGTGGTAGGTGTCGTACCAGGAGTCGTATTCGCCCGGGTGGCAGGCCTGGCACTCGTCCGAGGATACGTAGCCGTCCGAGGCGAGCTCGAGCGGGCGCTCCTCGAGGGTGCGCAGCGACCAGGGCGGCGTGCCCTCGCGCGCCGCCGCCGCGCCGGCCGCGAGCGCGGCCAAGCCCCACACGACCGGCGCCCCGCGGCGCACGAGGGCGGAGCGCGCGCGGCGCGCCTCGCGGAGGAGCGGCAGCGTGGCCACGGCCAGGGCCAGGACGACCAGCGGGACGGCGAGCTCCAAGCGCGCCTGAGGATAGCAGCTACGCGCTGACGCGCGCCCGCGCCGCTCGAGAAGGGCCTGAGATCGAGGCCCTCGGCCTCGATCTCAGAAGCCGTGGTCGAGCAGGAACTGCACGGACGCCAGGATCTCGGCGCGCCCGTGGCGCGGGCCGATCTCGAGCACCTTTTCGGCGTCCTTGGGCAGGTACTCGGACAGGAGCTTGAAGTCGACCTCGCCGGCGCCGATCGGCATCTCGGCTTCGTCGCCGGTCGCGTCCTGCAGGTGCACGCCGAGCATGCGCGGCGCGAGCGTGTCGAGCCACTGGCCCTGCGGCGTGAGGCCGAGCTGCTGGCGCTGGTGGATGCTGCCCACGTCGTGCCAGTACTTCAGCGCCGGCTGATCGTCGAGCACCCAGCCCATGGCCTCGAAGCCCAGGAGGTCGTCGATCTCGCGCCCGGGCTCGATCGCGAAGGTCATGCCGGGCGTCTCCTGGGCGAGCGCGTGCAGCGAGCGGCAGAACTGCTCGACCTGGCGCTGCGACTTCCGCTGCATGCGTCGGACGAAGGACTCGACGTCCTCGCGCAGCTGGCCGTTCTCGCCGCCGCGCGCGACGCGCGCCTCGAGCGCCTCGGCCTCGCGGCGCAGGCTCGGGTCCTCGACCTTGGCACCGCGCAGCACGATGGCGTTGCAGCCCCAGCGCTGGGCCAGGCGCACGTGGCGGCGCACCGAGTTCATGGCGCGCTCGCATTCCTCGGAGACGAGGCTGCCCAGGCGCTCGACCGGCATCGTCCCGTTCAGCGGATCGCGGCAACCCACGATCATCGACGGGATGGTGACCCCCGTCTCGCGCCGCGACTCCTCGAGCCCGTCCATCGACGGCGGGGCCTCGGCGAGGCCCAGCTCGATGCGTCGGAAGCCCATGCCCACGGCGGCGAAGATCTGGTCCTGGATCGAGCCCAGGCGAGTCCCGAAGCACGTGGTGGAGAGCGAGTAGTCGTTGGGGATGCCCGGAGTCGTCACGACCGAAATTCCCAGGGGGAATGGGTGCTTCGGCGGGGATTCGCCGCGGAAATATACCTCGACCATCCGGCCCGAGAAGAACACGCCCCTCGCGAAAAACCGTTCGGTTGGCCAACACTCGGCCGTCCACCGGCATGTCCGTGGGCGAGCGCTCGACCGAGCGCGAACGTCTTGCCGCGTCTCGCCTGCGCTCGGTCGCCGCTCGCTCCGGGCGATCCCGGGCTCGTCCTGCCCCGAACCGATCCTTGCGGTTCCTTAAGACAAGGAACCGAGCGGAGGGCGCTCCGTGCCCGCTAGACCCGCACTCCCGCCTTGCGGGCGGGCACGTCGCTCCAGCGGGCGAGCAGCGGGTCGAGCTCCTCGGCGAGGTACTCCTCGACCTGCCGATCAGCGCGCCCGATCGAGCGGGCCGGGTCGAGCAGCGACTCCAGGCGGGCGGCGAAGGGCTCGAGCACCGGGTCGGAGGTGAGCAATTCCTTCAGGGGATTCGCGTGGCCCTCGAGCAGGGCCTCGACCGCCTTGTGGGTGGCGACGCGCAGGTGCTCGTGGGCCTCCTGGCGGTCGACCCCGCTGGCGGCGGCGTCCATCATCAGGTGCTCGCAGGCCAGGAAGGGCAGCTCCTCGGCGAGGTTGCGCTCGATGCGGCGCGGGTGCACCACCAGGCCCCCGCCGACGTCGAGCACGAGCTCGAGGATGCCGTCCGTGGCCAGGAACATCTCGGGCAGGGCCAGGCGCCGCACGGCCGAATCGTCCAGGGTGCGCTCCAGCCACTGGTTGGCGGCCGTGTGCGCCAGGGCGTCGAGCTGGGCCAGCACGTGGCGCGCCAGCGAGCAGATGCGCTCGGAGCGCATGGGATTGCGCTTCCAGGGCATGGCCGAGGAGCCGATCTGCTTCTTGCCGAAGGGCTCCTGGACCTCGCGCCGGCTTGCGAGCAGGCGCAGGTCCGAGCCGAACTTGGCCGCCGACTGCGCGACTCCGCACAGGGAGGCACCCACGTGGAAGTCGAGCTGGCGCGGGTAGGTCTGGCCGGTGACGGCGAAGCAACGCTCGAAGCCCATGCGCTCGGCCACGCGCCGCTCGAGCTCGCGCACCTTCCCGTGGTCGCCGCGGAAGAGCGACAGGAACGAGGCCTGCGTCCCGGTCGTGCCCTTGATGCCGCGGAAGCGCAGCTCGCCGCGCAGGCGCTCGACGTCGGCCAGGTTGCCGGCCAGGTCCTGGATCCACAGCGTGGCGCGCTTGCCGAGCGAGGTGGCCTGGGCCGGCTGCAGGTGCGTGAGGCCGAGCACGGGCTGGGCGCGCCACTGCCAGGCGAAGGCGCGCAGCGCGCGCAGGGCGTTCACGAGCGCGTCGCGCACGAGGCCCAGGCCGTCGCGCAGGACGACCAGGTCGGCGTTGTCGGTGATGTCGCAGCTCGTGGCGCCGAGGTGCAGGATGCCGCGCGCCTTCGGGCAGCGCTCGCCCCAGGCGTGCACGTGCGCCATGACGTCGTGGCGCAGCTCCTTCTCGTAGCGCTCGGCCACGGCGTAGTCGATCTCGCCTTCGTGAGCGCGCAGCTCGGCCACCTGCTCGGCGCTGATCGGCAGGCCCAGCTCGCGCTGGCTCTCGGCCAGCGCGATCCACAGCCGGTGCCAGGTCGTGAACTTCTTCGCGTCCGAGAAGTTCGCGCGCATGGCCTCGCCCGCGTAGCGCGTGGAGAGCGGGCTCTGGTAGTGCTCGTGGTCGCTCGCGGCTTCTTTCATGGGGAGCGGCAGGATAGACGAGCGCGCGCGCCTCACGAAAGGGAGCTCAGCGCCGCGGCCGCGACGGAGGCCGCCATGGCCGCCACGAGGCGCGCCCACAGCCCGCGCTCGCGCGCGTCGGGGCGCCCGAGGTAGGCCACGATCCAGAGCACCATCGCGGCGCCGACCACGTCGGTGACGACGTCGAACGCCGAGGAGTCGCGGCCGGGCGTGCGGCTCTGGTGCCACTCGTCGAGGACACCGTAGGCCCCCACCAGCGCGACCAGCGCGAGCGCGCGCGCGCGGCTCACGACCGGCCAGCCGCGCGAGCCGAGCGAGCCTCTCGACCCGCGCCAAGTGAACGCGGCCGTGAAGAGACACAGGAGCCCGAACAGCGGCGCGTGCGCCAGGTTGGAGACGAGCTCCCACACCACGCTCACGCCCGTCGGGAACGGGACGGGCCGCGAGGAGAGGCGCCAGATCAGCCCGGCCCACAGGACGGGCAGCGCCGCCGCCAGCGGCCAGGGCAGGGCCAGCAAGCCGCGCCCGAGCGCGCGCAGGGCGCGCGTCATGAGCCCCGCGCTCGGCTCGACGGCCCCGACGCGCTCAGCGACCGCCATGCCGGCGCGTCAGGCGGAAGGTCAGGCCGCGGCCGTCGGGCGAGGGGTCGACCTCCATCGAGTCGACCATCTGGCGCAGGAGGAACAGGCCGCGCCCGCGCTCGTCGTCGAGCTCGGGCATCTGGGCGTTGCGCAGCACGGCCCGGACGCGCGCCGGATCGCCGCCGCCCTCGTCGGTGACGGACAGCACCCAGTCGCGCTCGCGCACACACAGGAGCAGCTTCATGCGCAGGTCGCCGTCGATGTCGCTCTCGTGCATGGCCGGCGGCCGGCCGGCGTGGTCGATGGCGTTGGCCAGGAGCTCGGACACGATCAGCACGAGCTGCTCGGTCTCGGCGTCCTTCACGCCCTCCAGGCGCGCGAAGTGGCGCACGACGTTGCGCGCGACTCGCACGCCGCGGTGCGCAGCGGGCAGGTCGAGCGCGAGCTCGTAGCGGGGCGTCTCTCCCGTCACCGCGCGGGCTCCAGGCGCAGGGAGAGGTCCAGGGCCGGCGCCGAGTGCGTGAGCGCGCCGATCGAGATGCGCTCCACGCCTGCGGCGGCGAAGTCGGCCACGTTGGCGAGCGTGATGCCGCCCGAGGCCTCGAGCTCGAGCGGCCGCGCGCGTCCCGCGGCTGCGGCGCGCAGGCGCGGGCACAGCGCGCGCAGCGCGGCCGGCGTGAAGTTGTCGAGCAGCACCACGTCGGCGCCGCCGGCCACGGCCGCCAGGGCCTCGCGCTCGTCGCGCGCCTCGGCCGTGATCAGGAACGACGGCCCGTGCCGGGCGCGCAGGGCGGCGACGAGCTCGCCCAGGTCGCGGCGCGCCAGGTCGACGTGGTTGTTCTTGAGCATGGCCTGGTCGAACAGGCCGAAGCGGTGGTTCTCGCCGCCGCCGCAGTGCACGGCGTGCTTCTCGAGCGCGCGCAGCCCGGGCGTCGTCTTGCGCGTGTCCAGGATGCGCGCGCGCCCGCCGGCCGCGGCCACGAAGCGCGCCGTCAGCGTGGCGATGCCCGAGAGGCGCTGCACCAGGTTGAGCGCCGTGCGCTCGCCCGCCAGCAGCGCGCGCGCCGAGCCCGTGAGCTCGACCAGCGCCTCGCCCTCGCGCACGCCGGCGCCGTCCTCGACCCGCGCGTGGGTCGCGACGCTCGCATCCAGGAGCTCGAACACGCGCACGAACACGGACAGGCCCGCCACCACGCCGCGCCCCTTGGCCACGAGCTCGGCGCGCGCGCGCGCGTCCGGCGCGAACAACGGCGCGCTGGTCGCGTCGCCGGCCAGGCCCTTCGGTCCGAGGTCTTCCTCCAGCGCCGCGCGCAGGAGGCGCTCGACGTGGGCGTCGATGAGCGCGTGCTCGCCCTCGCGCGGAACCTGCAGGCCGGTCACGGGGCGAGTGTACGGTCTCGCACTTGGGGCCACTAGCGGGCCCCCGCGAAGGCCTCGCGCGCGAACGCGACCAGGAGCTCGTGGAAGCGCTCGGGGCGATCCAGGTAACAAGGATGGGAAGCGCCCGGCAGGATCTCGACGCGCGCCCCCGGCAGGAGCCCGGCGAGCTCGGTCGCCCGCGCCACGGGCACGATCTCGTCCTTCTCGCCCCACAGGATCAGCGTCGGCACGCGCACGCCGGCCGAGGGCGCGAAGTCGTCGATGCCGGCCGGCGCGATGGGCACGAAGCCGGCCACGCGCGCGGGCGCCCCGGCCACGAGCGGGAACGCGAAGGTACCCGCCAGCGAGGGCGCGACCACCAGCGCGCGCGCGGCGCCGACCCGGTCGAGCACGGCCTCGAGCAGCGCGCGCGGCTCGGGCTCGGCCGCGAAGGCCGGCGTCGCGCCATAGCCCGGCCAGTCGAGCGCCAGCGCGCAGAAGCCGGAGCGCGCCAGCAGCGTCAGCGTGCCGAGCTCGCGCCAGGTGTCGGCGCGGAAGCGCCCGCCGTGGAGGAGCAGGACCAGGTCCTGCTCCACCGCGCCGCACGAGAG
>Ga0315910_10004801_pt1 | contig 11210 bp, 9 predicted proteins | sample EdamamesoilMG_FD_204470 | JGI IMG/M metagenome (GOLD analysis project Ga0315910, IMG submission 204470) | Garden soil microbial communities collected in Santa Monica, California, United States - Edamame soil | ecosystem: Environmental > Terrestrial > Soil > Garden | place: USA: California...
CTCCCGCCTCGCGCCGCTCCCTATGACCCTCCGCTCTCCAGGCACGTAGGCGTTGCGTAGCAACGCCAATACAGCAGCTACGCTGGCTTGACGGCGAGCCAGCTGTCGAAGCAGGCGCTTCGCGAGACGAGCTGGACCTCGCTGAACCCAGCCTGACCCAGCAACGCCACGTTCTCGTGGTCGGTGAGTGGGACCAGCTGGCCCTCGATGCTGCGGGCCTTCTGGGCGATCTCGTGCTCGGTGAGGCCTTGGCGTCGCTTGAAGGCGTGGTGCTGGCGCTGGCAGCGGGCTTCGTGGACGGGGTCTTCGCGCAGGACTTTTTCGGTGAGCACGAAGCCGCCGCCGGGGCGCAGGGAGGCGAAGATGCGGCGGAGCGCGTCGAGGCGGTCGTGCTTGGGGAGGAACATGAGGGTGTAGCAGGCGCAGGCGAAGTCGAGGCGCGGGAGCTCGATGGCGCGCACGTCGCCGGCGCGATACTGGGGGCGGTCGCGCGTGAGGCGCTTGGCGGCGGCGATCATGCTGGGCTCGATGTCGATGCCGACGACTTCGACGCCGCGGAACTGGTTGGCGAGGCGCGCGGTGAGGGTGCCGGTGGAGCAGCCGAGATCGCAGGCGCGCCGGCCCGGGCCCAGAAAGGGCTGGGCGAGGTCGAGCACGGTGTCGTGCACGAGGTCGTAGCCGGGGACCGATGCGCGGATGTGCTGGTCAAAGTGACGCCAGACGTTGCCGCCGAAGCTCCAGCCGCTTGCGGGGACGACGATGCCGTTGCCGACCGAGAGTGTGCTGGCTTCGGGCGGGGGCGATTCGATGCCTCCTGGGGGGAGAGCGGCTTGGGTCATTCGGCGGGACCGTAGCCGGAGGGCTAGCCCTTGTCACGCGGTAGAACGGGTGGAAGACTGGCGGGAGTGACCGGGATGCGAAGCAGCGTACTGCTCGGAGCCCTGCTGCTCGGGTGCAGCGGCCCTGCGGCATCGCCGCCGCCGCTGCAGCCCAAGGGCGCGCCGACCCCGCCTGTCGTCGAACAGGTGAGCGCTGTCCCGAACGTCCCGCGCGAGGTGCCGCCGGTGGCGCGCGATTCGGTGGCGTACGAGTTTGCGGACCCGCATCGCAAGGAGCGGCTGGTGCAGGGGTTGTCGGATCTGCAGAGGTGGGCTGAGCAGCGCGGCAAGGAGCTGAACGTCGCGGGGCTGTTCGTCGGGGTGGTGGTAGACGGCGAGCTGGTTGCGAGCGGGAGCTACGGCACCCAGAACGCCGCGCTGGGGACGGCGGTGGATGCGGAGAGCGTGTTTAGGATTGGCTCGATCACGAAGCCGATGACGGCGATGGCGGTGCTCGAGCTGCGCGACGCTGGCAAGCTCCGTCTGGATCAGCCGGTGGCTACGTATCTACCGGAGATTGCTCAGGTAAAGACACTGACGCGCGACGCGCATCCGCTCACGATTCGGCACTTGCTGACGCACACTTCGGGGTTGCCGCGCGAAGCGGCGACGGCGGATGACACGGGCGGGCGGGGGACGAGCGAAGGGGCTGTGCTGGCAGCGCTGCCGGGGATCGAGCTCGAGTTCGAGCCGGGGAGCCGTTACCAGTACTCGAACTTTGGCTTCACGCTGCTGGGGGTGGTGATCGGGCGGGTGTCGGGGATGCCGTATCGCCAGTACATGCAGGAGCATGTGTTTGGGCCGCTCGGGCTCGCTTCGGCGACCTGGGAGGCGGCGCGGGTGCCGCCGGAGCACCTGGCGCTGCCGCACAAGCTCGACGCGACGAAGCTGTTTCAGGTGGATCCGAAGGAAGAGGTGTTCGGGACGCGCGAGGCGGCGGGGGGGCTGTACATTTCGGGGCGCGACTTTGGGCGCTTTTTGGCGTGGCAGCTCGCGGCTCAGCCGCCGGGGCAGGCGGCGAGCGCTGTGGGGCTCGAGGCGGGGCTTGATGTGGGGCTCGGGCGTGCGAGCCGGCGCGAGGCGCAAGAGCCTGGTCGTCTGACGGGGTTCAGTGTGCAACCGCCGCGGGCGGGGGCGCCTTGGGTGGCGAACGCAGAAGCGAGCGCGGTGGGGTTGTCGTGGCACGGCTACAGCAACTGCGATTTCGACTACGTGGTGTTTCACAATGGGCTGGTGCACACCTACGCGAGCGATGCGGCGTTCTTGCCGCGCTACGGCGTGGCAGTGTTTGCGTTCGCCAACTCGGCGCCGACCGACGTTGGCCGCGTGAGGCGCGAGTTGCTCGAAAAGCTGAAGCAAACGGGAGCGCTGGCGCCGCGCGAGCAGCGCCCGCTCGAGGCGCCGCGGCTCGAGCGAGCGCTAGCGCAACTGCTCGAGGTCCAGAACGACTGGGACGCGAGCAAGTATCAGGCCATGCTGAGCGAGAGCCACAAGCAGAACATCACCGAAGAGCGCGAACGGCAGGAGCTCGCGGAGTATCACGAGCTGCACGGTGCTTGTCGCTCGGGGCGCATGCTGCACTACACGAGTCAGAACTCGGCGCGCTACCTGCTCGACTGCGATCGAGCGCGGCTCGAGATGGCGCTCTACCTCAATCCGCAGAATGGTCTGATCGACGGGTTCGTGGGTTATTCGAGCAGCGTGGAGGCTCCCGCCGACATGTCGCTGGCCGCGAAGAAGACCATCGATCTCTTGAACAAATGGGATCAGAAGGGGTTCGAGCGGCTGATGGCGCACCAGGTGGACGCGGGAGGCACGAAGGCGCTCTCGGCGCAGGTGCAAGCGTTCGGTCCGTGTGCGCTCGGTGCGCTCATGGAACGCGACGGCAACCGCACGTACCGGTTCCGTGCGAGTTGCAAGAGCGGGCCTGCTCGCGTGCTGACGCTGCATTTGGATGATAACGACCGGTCCCGTGTCGACGGGCTCACGTTCGCGCCGGTGCCTGGCGCCGGGGCGTGCGCTGAGAAATAGCGTGCGCTGAGAAATAGCGACGGGCTCAGCTCGACGGCACGGCGTGCACGCGGAGCAGGCTCTCTTCGGCGGGCACGCCGAGTCGGAGCGGGAAGCCGTAGTGTCCGGTGCCGCGATGCACGTAGAGCCGATCGGTGCCGCGTGCCCAGAGGCCGTGGTCGGGCATCTTCGCGAACAAGCGCAGCATGGTCCAGGGCAGCCCGAGGCTCACCAAACCCACTTGGCCTCCGTGCGTGTGGCCGCTCACCACCAAGTCGGCCTCGCCTTCGGGCAGGTGTTGGAACGCGCCGGGATCGTGCAGGAGGGCAATGCGGAGGGCGCCGGGCAGCCGCGGGTGGGCTTCGCAGCAGGCTTTCATGCGGAGGGCGCGCTCGCGGAAGCTGAAGTCGAAGCCCACGATCTGCACGCGGCCAGCCGCAGTGTCGATGACGCTCGCAGCGTCGATCAAGAGCGTCGCGCCTGCGCCCGCCAACGCCTGACGCACGGTGTGGGGCGCTTCGTGGTCGTGGTTACCGAAGCAAGCAAACACCCGCCCCTCGAGCGCTTTCAGGGGGGCGAGAGCGCGACCGAGGATCATCGGGTCTTTCTGCGACTCCATCGTCAGAAAGTCGCCCGTGAGCAGGATCAAGTCGGGGTTCCGTTTCACGGCGCGTTCGCAGATGCCCTTCAAGCGGGCTTCGGACATGAACGGGCCCAGGTGCGGATCGGTGATCTGCACGATGTGGAGCGGTCGCTCGACGCGGTGCTGACCCGCGCGATGCCGCTGCACGCCGTGCACGACCTCGCCGTCGGCCACGGTAATGTCGATCTCTTCGCTCCGAGCCGTGAACGACTGGACCAAGCCGACGAGGGCCGCCAGATACGGGAGCCAGGGTGCCCACGGGTCGAAGCCGATCGCTCCGGCGATCGCCCACGGCAGCGCGAGCAGCGTTCCCGCCGACATGAAGGCAGACGGAACGCTCACGAGCGCCCGGTACCACAGCGGCCGCATGCGCGGCGCGACCAGCGCCAGCGAGTGCACGAACACCGTCGCGTGCAGATAGTAAAACGCTGGTGCGACGGGCGCGAGCTGGCGGACCATGGCCGACGCCAAGAGCACGTAGAGGCCCAGCGAAATGGCCCGGAACACCATGTAACTCCGGGAGCGACGGCTGGCGACGGCGACCACACACGCCCAGGCGGCGAGGGACGCGAGGAGGAATTCGTTCACGGTTGGAGAATCTGGGGCCGCGGCCGAAGATTGCAACCTGGAGCTTCGGATCCAAGCGATTTGATGGTCTTACGGGGTGAAGGGCGCAAGCCCGTGCTAGCCTCCGCCGCGTCATGCAGGCGCTCAGTGTACGTGTGGGCGACATCACCGCGGTCGAGGTCGATGTGATCGTCAACGCTGCCAACGAGTGGATGTTGGGCGGCGCGGGCGTCGACGGGGCGATCCACCACGCCGCGGGCCCCAAGCTCGTCGCCGCCTGCCACGAGGTCCCCGAGGTGCGCCCCGGCGTGCGCTGCCCGACGGGCGAGGCGCGCGCGACGCCTGCGTTCGACTTGCCCGCGCGCTGGGTGGTGCACACCGTGGGCCCCGTGTGGCGCGGCGGGAACGCCTCCGAGCCGGAGCTCTTGGCGAGCTGTTACCGAAACTCGCTGAGCCTAGCGGCGTCCCTCGGTGCAACATCGATGGCGTTTCCCGCGATCAGTTGCGGCGCTTTTCGGTTTCCGCCGGTGTTGGCGGCCGAGATCGCCGTGCGCGAGGTGACCACGTTCCTGACAGCGCGCACGAGCATCGGGCAAGTCGTCCTAGTCGCCTTCGATTCCGGGATCGGCGACGTACTGCGTCGCGCCGTGCGGATGCACGGAGGTTCCTGAATGTGGATCTGTGAGGTCACGCCGCTTTCGGGACATGCAGGGTTTCGCGTGAGCGTGCTCGCAGAGGGCCGGCGCATCAGCTACGCCGAGTTCTTGGCTGGGCTCGAGACCGACGCGGACGCGCGCCGCGTCTTCGCGGAGTGCCTGGCGGCGATGCCGTTCCCGTCGTTCTTCTGGGAATGCATCTCGGTGACGCGCGCGAGCTCGACCGAACCATTCGAATGCGCCGTGCTTTCCGCTCCGGTGCTCGCTCGCGCCGCGCCGGATGTAAGAAGCTTTGCCGAACATTTCAGAGACACGGAGTCCGTCGTGTGTTTCGAGAATCTCGGTCGCGATGCGACCTTGATCGTGCCGTGCCCGCGCGCTGAGCCGAGCGCGTATCCGCACCTCGCGGTCTTCTTGCGAACGGCGCCGCCCCAACAAGTCGACGCCCTACTAGAAACGACGGCGCGTGCCGCGCGCGAACGCATGCAAGGCGCACCTTTCTGGCTCAGCACCTCCGGCGCGGGGGTCGCGTGGGTGCACGTGAGGATCGACTCGCGCCCCAAATATTATCAGTATGCGCCCTATCGACGCGAAGCGTCCGGGGCTGCGGGAGAATGAGTGTGAGGCTAGTCTGCTTGAAACTGGGAGTTCTCTGCTGGTGCGTCGGCGCGCTGCAGGGCTGCGGCGGCGAACAGGGCACGACCGAGCTGAGCGACGTCCGCATCGAAGAAATCACCGGAAATCGCGCGGTGGTGCGCTTCGAGACGACGCAGCCGACCACCGGCAAGGTGGCGTTCGGAACCTCCGACGACGAGCTCGACCAGACCGGCACCGATATCGCGATGAACCTCGGTGAGCTCTCGTTCACCCACGAGGTGCCGCTCGAGGATTTGGAGCCAGACACCAAGTACTACTGGCGCCTCGAGGCAGTCGATCGCGACAACGTCGTCTTGCGGTCAGGTCTGGATTCCTTCACGACCGAGGAAGACGCTGAGCCCGCGCCCGAAGCCGAAAACGTGGCGCTGCTCAGCGCGGGCGCCGAGGTGTTCGAGGTCTCGAGCAACTGGGGCGCTGGCGACGACGAGTCGACCTACGGCGCCAACCACGCCTTCGATGGCAAAATGGCGTCCGAGTGGGCGAGCGACGGCGACGGCGACGAGGCTTGGATCGAGCTCGAGTTCGGCGAGCTACGCAAGATCACCAGCTGGGCATTTCGGAGCCGCCACATGGCCGACGGCACCGCAAGCATCTTCAAGGTCGAGCTCGCCTTCGACGGCGACACCGAACGCGGCCCCTTCGACGTGCCCGACCCCACCAAACGCTACGTGTTTCCGATCGAACCAGCGGTGGAAGCCTCCCGCGTCCGGATCAAAGCCGTCGAAACCAGCGGCGGCAATACGGGAGCCCGCGAGATCGAATTCTACGAGTAGTCTGCCTTCTTTCATGCGCTAGCCGAGCTCCCGGCGGGCTCAGGCTCCCTCAGGTGTTGCCTACGAGGCTCGGCTTCGCCCGGCCCGTAGCGAGCGAGGGGCTCCCGCACCTTCGGCAGCTTCTGCTCGCGCTTGTTGGCCATGAAGCGCGCCCCGGCCTCGTGCTAGTCGATGAATGGCCAGAGTAGCTGCTTGCTCTTTGGGTCGAGGCTATCGAGGGGCGGGAACAGGTAGAGGTCGCCGGCGATGTCTTCGATGATGAGGTCGCCGTTGGGGGTGGTGTGGGGCCAGGCGTCGAGCAGGGTTTGGAACGAGCGGGGGCCTTGTTCGGTGTGGACTTGCCAGCTGCGGATCTCGAAGTCTTCTTCGATGCTGGTGACGCGGGTGATGCAGAGGACGAAGCCGGCGGCGACGAGGGCGCCCTCGAGAGCGCGGCGCGAGGTTGGGTCGAGCAACTCGAGGCGTTCGATGAAGCAGAGCTCGGTGTCGCTGGCGTCGCGGAGGGAGACGTAGCGTGAGGGCTCGGACCAGGGGAAACAACGAACCACGCGCACAGAGTGCGGCGGGCCGTCGTTGCGTTCGACGACGAGACGGCCGTCTGCAGCGAGGGACAGGCGGCACTCTGCGGATGGATTAGGCTGCGTGGTGGTCGGGGACATTGTGGACCTCGAGTTGTAAGCGGTAGAGTTTCCGATAGATTCCGTCGGGTTTTTCCAGGAGTTCGCTGTGGGTGCCGCACTCTTCGAGGCGGCCGTCTTTCACGACGAGCAGGCGCGAGGCTTGGCGCAGGGTGGAGAGCCGGTGGGCGATCGCGAACACGGTTCGGCCCGCGACGAGCCGGTCGAGGGCTTCTTGGATCTTGCGTTCGGTTTCGGTGTCGACGGCGCTGGTGGCCTCGTCGAGGATCAGGATGCGCGGGTTGCGCAGGATCGCTCGGGCGATGGAGATGCGCTGGCGTTCACCGCCCGAGAGGTTGTGGCCTCGCTCGCCGACTAGGGTTTCGTAACCCTGGGGGAGCTTGCAGATGAAGTCGTGGGCGTTCGCGGCGCGGGCGGCTTCGATGACTTCGTGCAGGCTGGCGTCGGGCATGCCGTAGCGGATGTTCTCGGCGATGGTGCCGTGGAATAGGTAGGCCTCTTGCAGCACCATGCCGACTTGTTGGCGAAACTGCTCGCTGTCGAGGTCGCGCACGTCGACGCCGTCGATTTCGATCGAGCCGGAGGTGACGTCGTAGAAGCGAGTGAGCAGGTTGGTGAGGGTGGTCTTGCCGCCCCCGGAAGGGCCGACGAGGCCGATCAGCTCGCCGGCGCGCACGTCGAACGAAACGCCTTTGATGACCTGCCGCACACCGTCGTACGCGAAGGTCACGTCGTTGAAGCGGACGCGTCCGAGCAGATTGGGTAGGCGTTTGGGAGAGGGTTTGTCGACGAGCTCGGGTTCGGTGTCGAGCACCTCGAACACGCGATGCGCCGAACTCGTGGCGCGGTTCATGATGCGGGCCATTTGTCCGATGATCTCGATCGGTTGCGTGAACATGCTGGTGTAGAGCAAGAAGGCCACGAAGGTGCCAACGCTCAGGTTGGGACCGAACGCGGATGAGCCTTCGGGGATGAGGCGCGGCAGTGCGAGCACCCAGACCAGCACGATGGTGGCTTGGACAGCGAGCATCAAGAGCGGCCAAAAGCTGGTCCACACTGCGTGGATGCGGCCGAACTCGCCCACGACGTCGTAGTTCTTTTGGCTGAAGCGTCGCCGCTCGCGCTCTTCTTGGCTGAAGGCTTTGACGACGCGCATGCCCGGAATGGTGTCGCTGACGACGTCCGTCACGGATGACCACTTGCGCCACGCCCGCAGGAACAAATGGTTCATGGTCTGTCCGTGGCGCCAGATCGCGTAGCAGAACACGGGAACGGGCAGCGTCATCGCTAGACCCAAACGCCAGTCCAGGCTGATGAGCACGCCGCTCAGGCCGATCAGCATGAGGAGCGAGAGCGACACCTCGACCACGCCGAACGCCAGAAAGTCCCAGAGCCGGTCGGTGTCGGAGCTGACGCGGGTGATCAGGCTGCCAGTCTTCTTGCGGGCGAAGAAGCTCAAGCTGAGTTTGTGCAGGTGCGCGTACAACTCCTCGCGCAGGTCGCGCGCGACGTATTCGCCGAGCATTGCCATGAGTCGGAGCCGCACTCCGGCGCACAGTTGGCGCAAGAGCTGCACCACGGCCATGCCGCCGACCGCGAACCATGCGGTGCGCGAAACGTTGGAAGCGTCGATGCGACCGCTCTGGACTGGGCCGATGACGTCGTCGACGAGGTAGCCGGTGACGTAGGGCGGCACTAGCGCGAACAGGGTGATTCCGAGCGCCGCCGACATGCCGAGCGCGACGCCTTTGCGGTACGGTTGGAGGTAGCCCAAGAGGCGCCACACGACCGCGAGCCGGTTGGGCACGATGAGCGCTTGCGCGTCCTTGATCGGCTGCACGACGCCGCTCAAATAGAACTGGTCGGGATCGCCGAGCGGGATCTCGCGCCCGTTGAGCGCTTGCGTGAGCACGAACTGGATGGCTTCGATGGTATGGCGCTGGCGCTGGGTGTGCCTGAGCACCATGAGCAGCTCGTGCTCAGCGTGGACCCGAATCACCCGGCACGAGAGGCCTTCGTCCGCTGACAACCTCACGATCTTGGCGCGCGGCACCCGCTCGATGCGCGGGCTGCCCGAGCCCTGGCCGCCGATCGTGACGAGCCAGTGACGGCTGAGCGCGACCCAGCGCTCGCATAGCTCGAGCTCCTGGTTCAGATCGACGAGTGCGTACGCAAGCAGCGGCTCCCCATCGAGCGCGCGACCCAGTTCCGCGCGCACACCGTCCGGCAGCCTAGCCGGTTGATCGGTGTAGCGCTCCGCGAGCTCAGCGTCCGAATACTGCTCGCGGTTACTATTGGTGCTGATCATTGCTGGAATTCCCTTCAACTTCCGGTACCTTGGGGCACCTGGAAGGCTGGGATTCCAGCTAATTCAAGGTGCCGATTCTTTCCGACGCTGCGCCCGAATATGCGGGCGAGCGGCGCGCACACACTCCACCGTCGGACCCATCGGGTCTGCGGAGTGCCGCACGAGGGCGGCGCGGAGGTGGAGGTGCGTGGCTTCCATCAGAATCGTTTCTCGCTAATCAGGCTCTGTGGTCTCGGCGAAAAATTCGCCAGGAAGCACACCATACGCCCGGAGCGCTTTCGGGTCAACTCAAGATCGAGGCAATGCGTCAGTCAAAGGTTTTGGACGATTGAGCTCGAGTGCCAGAGCGAGACGATGATCCAACGCGCCCTGGTGCACTCGAGCCGCTCACCGCAGGGCGCTCCGAGTGCGACGGAAATTGTAAGTGTTACCGCTCGAGTAGTGGTCGGGGGCCGTCGCTGCGAACTGCAGCTCCGACGTATCCAGGCTATTCTCCGCCGATGCGGGTCGCGATCGTTCCTGGAGTCGATGCGTCGTCTGAACTCGACGCTGCAGTCTGTCTTGCGAAGCATGTGCGCGACGCCGACCTGCGCGAGCAACTCAGCGTCGTGCCTGAAAAGCTCACGGCCGCCGAAGCCTTGAATAGCGTGCTCGATCTCGGGTCGCCGCTCGACCCGCGCACGATCTTGATTCGCTTGGGCTCCTACGAGGTGCTGGATGAGGACACCGCGTCGCTCTTGAATCCGCACTTCGACGCGGCCGAGCAGGAGGTCGCGGAGCAGGTGGCCGAGTTCTTGCGGCAGGCCGAAGCCTTGGCGCAGGAAGGCGACCTCGCGCTAGCCGGCAATCACTACCGCGCCGCCGACGCGTTTCTGCGCCACGAAGTCAGTGAGCGCAGGGCGCGCCTGCTCGGGGCTTTGGCCGAGGTGGAGCGGAAGAGCGGCAACGCCCGCGAGGCGACGCAGCTCATCGACGAGGCGCTGGCGATCTTGCCCCACGACCCCGCCATGCTCGAGCAACGCGCTGCCGTCGCCAACGAAAGCGGCGAAAGCGCGGTCGCCGCTGCGATGCACCACCGGCTCTTGGTGCAGGGGCCTCCCGACGCGGAACGCAGCGTGGCCCTGTGCGATACCATCGCGAGTGAATCCTTGGGTGCCGCGCGCCAGGCGCTGGAACACGCGCTCGTCCTCAAGCGCGGGGACCGCAGGTTGCTTCAGCGACTCGAGCGCGTGCTCGAGGCGTCGGAGGACTGGGCAGGGGCGGTCGGCGTCGCGGTCGAACTCGCCGAGGGCATTCCCTCGAAGAAGGCGCGCGCGCGTGCGCTGGTGAATGCGGCGCGCCTGTGCAGCGACAAGACCAAGAACATGGCGCGCGCGGTGGCCATTTACGAAGCCGCGATCGAAGACGATCCGGAAGTTCCAGGCGGCTTCGCGGCAGTCGAAGAGGCGCTCTTGAAGGCGGGCGATCACGAGGGGCTGGCGTCGGCGTACGAGCGCCAAGTGGCCCGGCTGGCAGCACCCAAGACGCCGAGCGAAGCCGAGCTCTCGGGGGTGCTGCTGCGTAAACTTGCCGAGCTCTACTGGCAAACCCTCGAGGACAACGACAAGGCCATCCACGCGCTCGAACGCCTGATCGACCGGTTGCCGGCTGACCCTCAGGCGCGCTGCGCGCTCGCCAAGATCTTGGAGGAGGAAGGGAACGACTACGGCGCCATCCATTCGCTCGAGATCGCGGCGACGCTTGCCCCGCGTTCGACGGAGATCTACCGGCGCTTGCACGAGCTGGTGTCGCGCGGGTCGAACACCGACCGCGTCTTCCTCACGGGATCGGTGTTGGTCGCCCTCGGCGAAGCGGAGATCAACGAGCAGCTGAGCTACACGCAGCACGCACCCGAAGGGCTCTTGCGCCCGACGCGGTCGTTCGATGCTGCCACCTGGACCAAGCTCTTGCCGGCGCACCACATCGCCGAAATCGACCGCGTGATGGCGGCGGTCGAGCCCGCGGCGATGGCCTATTGGTTCGAAAGTCAGGCGCCGCGACTCAAGGGCCTGATGCCGCAGGAAAAGAGCCGGGTGAACGC
>Ga0315910_10004802_pt1 | contig 11208 bp, 11 predicted proteins | sample EdamamesoilMG_FD_204470 | JGI IMG/M metagenome (GOLD analysis project Ga0315910, IMG submission 204470) | Garden soil microbial communities collected in Santa Monica, California, United States - Edamame soil | ecosystem: Environmental > Terrestrial > Soil > Garden | place: USA: California...
CGAGGGCGAGTTCCGCAGCGCACCGTCTTCGGTGCGCGAGGACTGTCTGAGCCAGCGCACACCCTTTTGAGGTGCGCCCGACTGCGCGTCCGTTGAGCCAGCGCACACCCCTTTGAGGTACGCCCGACTGCGCGGGCTCCCGCCCAGTTCCCGGGAACTGGCTCACAGATTGACACGCCGCCGCCGCCTTATGTCACGCGCGGAAGCTTTTCCCGACCCAAATCACAGCGCAGGACCCGCGCCAATCCTAGGATTGCGCCCCGTTATCGGACGTTTCCCTGAAAACTGGAGTGCACTCAATGAATCTTCGCAAACTGGCTCTGGCTTCGCTGCTCACGGCGGGCGCCGGCATCCCGGCTGTTTCGATGGCCGACTCGGATCTGGCTTTCGGCGCGTCGGCGACAGCCACGGTCGACCTCAACTTCTCGATCGTCATTCCGCAGTTCGTCTACTTCCAGGTCGGCGCGAGCGCGGTCCCGGGAGTCTCCGACTCCGTGTTGTTCAACCTCGCGGGCGTCGAGTCGGGCTCGGGTACGAACGTTGCCGACAGCAACGGCCCGGTCGATGTCGTGCTGCGCAGCAATGCGCAGGTCACGATCTCCGCCGAGGCGCTGGCGGGCAGCGGCCCGCTCGCCGCGGGCTCGACCGAGATCCTGGTCTCGGCCAGCAACGCCAGCATCCCGGTGCCTGCTTTCGGCGCCTCGGCTGCTCCTGTCGCGGGTCCGGTCAATGCCACGGGCACCTGGACGTTCGCCTACGACAACTTCAACGTCTATACCGCCAACAACTATACGGACACGGTCACCTACACAGCCGCGACTCCGTAAGCAACGACCATTGCGCTCCGTCTTCGAGGAGCGCCCAACCTGGCCTGGGCCGGGCAGATCCGCTAGGATCTGCCCGCCCAGGACACCTTAAGTTATGCGGCTTTGCCGACTGTCAGCGATCGTGGTCCTCTGTGCGTTTGCGACGCCGGCCGGCGCGCTGACTTTCACCTGGAATTCGCTGATCTACTGGCTGCCCTTCGTTTACATCGAAGTCGGCGCCGGCGAGCCGGTCGCCACCGTGAATTTCTCCGTTCCCGCCGGCCAGGCCGGCAATGGCGTGGCCGTTGTCGGCACGCCGGCGGTGCTGGTCCGTGTCATCGGGCGGCGCACGCTCCTCGGCAGCTCGAGCTATGTCGTCACCGTCGACTCGTCGACGGCGCTCCGGAATGCGCGCGGCGTGCCGCTGCCGCTCTCGAATTTCACCTGGACGGCGGCGCAGGGCGAGTTCGCCGCGGGCACGTTCAATGGCACCGTCAATCAGCAGTTCTTCCGGTACACGGGATCCTATCTCGGCTTCGAGGACATGCTGACTTTCCGCTATCGCAACACCACCGTCTTTCCGAGCGGGACCTACACGGGTCAGGTCCGCTTCACGATCGCGCAGCTCTAGCCCATGCGAATGGCGGCCCTCACAGCGACGGTCCTGCTGTCGGTTTGCGCAACGGCAGAGGCGCAGCGCATCCGCCTCGATGACTCGCAGTCGCCGCGCGAATCCGTGCCGGTGAACCTCGCGTTGCCGGCCGACGCCATCGCCGGCGTCCTGGCCCGGGGCGCGGCGCCGGCGGAGCAATGGGCCACGGGCCAGACGCCGGGCGTCGAAGTCCGCCTCGACACGAGCGCTTTCGTCGGCCAGGCGGCCCGCATCTATCTGACGATACCGGCCACGGCCGCCGACGGCTCCGATCTCGAGCTTCGCTGGGAGGCCCAGGGCCAGTTTCTTTCGGGAACGGCGCGCCCCGGCCAATCCGCCCTGGTTTTCGAGGGCCGGGTCGACCAGCCGTTGACCAGTGCCGTATTCAATTTCGTGCTGCTCGTCGGCGAACGCACCGGCACGCAGCAAAACCGCATGGAAGTCTTTTATGAGCTTGAACCGCTGCCATAGTCTCATGCTGATTCTCGCGACCTCGCTCGCGGCCGCTCCGGGCACGCTTGCCCAGGGATTTGCCGCGGCGATTTCGCCGAGCCGCTTCGAGCTCCGCGCGCAACCGGGCGATGTCGTCCGCGAGACGATCACCGTGCTGAATCCCGGCGAGCGACCCGCGGACTATCTCTTCCGGACCATCGACTGGCAGCTCGACGAGGCAAGCGGCATCCAGTACCTCGAGGACGTCCTCGGCCCGGACAGCTGCCGGCCCTGGGTCACGCTCGAGCGCAGGACGGTCACGATCGGGGGTGGCGACAACCGGAACTACCGCTTCGAGGTGCAGGTTCCCGCGGACGCCGCGCCCGGCCTCTGCCGTTTCGCAATCCTCATCGAGCCGCCGGCTTCCACGGCGCGTGTCGCCGAGGGCGAGGTCGCGCTGCCGGTCGTCGGCCGTTACGCGGTCATCACCTACGTGACGATCGGCGATGCCGCGGCGAAGATCGAGTACCTGGGTCTCTCCCGGATCGACACGAACGGCCTCGAGCTGCCCGCGATCACGGTGCGCAATTCCGGCAACGCACACGACCGGGCCTTCGGGCAGATCACCGCCGAGGACGCCGCGGGGCGGCGCTTTTCGCTGACCCCGTCGACCTTTCCGGTTCTCCCCGGGCGGACGGAAACGCTGGCGCTTGCGCCCGAGACCGACCGGGCGGGTGCGAGCCCGATCACGCTCGAGAATCAGCTGCAATATCCCGTGAAGCTCCGCGGCACCGTCGAGATAGCCGGGCAGACGATCGAGATCGACAGTACCGTCGACTAGGACGGGCCTGTCGACCAGGACCTGGCTCAGTTCATGACGGTCAGCGGGAAGCTGATCGTCGCCGTCGTGCGATAGGCCACGCGGGCGCGCCGCGGCGTCTCGTCCTCGAGGCCCCAGGGCAGGGGCAGATTGTCCATGAGCGCGATGACTTCGTGATCGCCGGTCGGCACGGGCATGAAGCTGTAGTAGCCGTTCTGGTCCGTGCGGGTCTCGTAGCGACCGTCGAGCACCACGATGACGCCTGCGGCGGCTTCCTCGCTCGGCTGGCGGACGCCGTCGCGGTTGCCGTCGAAGAACACCTGCCCGTCGAGCGTGCCGCTGCCCGAGGTGCCGTCGTAGCGGCGCCCGACATCCGCGTAGCGCCGGCCCGAGGCCTGACGGTAGCTGACCGACAGCCAGAACGAGCTGGTCCCGGTGTCACCGGCCATGGCGCCGGGCAGAAAGTCGACGGCGGCGACACTGGCCTGGTTCCGGTACAGGCTCGCCGTGCCGGTCCAGCGATCGAGGAATGACCAGGACGCATCGGCGCTCAGCGACAGGCCGCCTTCCTCTTCGTAAAGCTCGCCCGCCGTGCGGTAGAGGCTTGCGTTCAGTCCCATCGACACGTTGCCCATGAGACCGAAGCGGAACAGGGTCGAGAGCTCCTCGCGGCGTGTGCGGCCGCGCTGGTCGAGATTGTCCTCGACGCGGAGCTCCGTCATGAGCCGCACGCGCTCCGGCATGTCCCAGTCGACGCTCGCGGCAATGCTCTGGCGCTCGCGGCGGTTCAAGGCAACCGGGCTCGTGATCTGGTCGAGGAACAGGTCGACGCGGAGCCCGCCATAGCCCTGCGTGATCGAGGAGAACAGATTGAGGCGCGACACTTTCTGCTCATCGATGAAATCGCCCGTCAGGCTGCGGTCCGCCAGGCTGCTGTTCAGGCCGAGCGTCAGCGCCCGGCTGAATCGCAGGCTGCCGTTGAAGAACACCGAGTGCTTGTCGTAGGACGAGGGCGCGCCGGTCTCGAGGCCGTACCGCTGATAGTCGTAGCCGCCGGAGACGCTCAGCGTCGCATTCACGGCGTCGGCCTGCACGTAGAGGCCCTGCTGGTTCCGGTTGATCGGCAGGTCGGCCCAGACGATCTCCGGGTCGAAGTGGAAGATGCCGTAGCGGAGCGTCGTCGAGCTGCCGAGATCGTGGCGGCTGTCGGACCAGAAGGCGATGCTGCCGCCGTCGTCGCGCATGAGTCTCGCGGCGTGCTCGCGGGCGTCCGAGGTCGGCCGGTAGCGCGTGCCGAGCAGCAGGCTCGTGTGATCGCGGATGTCGTCGTCGTTGCGCAGGCTCGTGGCCTCGATGCCGAGCGCAAAGCGCTCGCCGATCTCGCGATCGACCGCGAGCGAGCTCAAGCGGCCGCCGCTCTCCTCGAAGCGCGGGATGCGCATGCCCTGCAGCTGCCCGGTGTCGCCGACCGTGAGGCGGACGCCGTTGCCGTTGGAGCGCACTTCGGAGCTCGCTCCCTGCAGCACCGAAGTCGGCAGGCTCAGGCGATAGCTGTTCTGCAGTATCGGGCTCGAGACCAGGCGCAGATGCCCGAGCGTGGCATTCATGATGCCGCTATTGCTCACGGGCACCGCCGACTGCCGCAGCGTCAGCATATTGAAAGTGCCAGACGCCTCGCGGCTCAGGTGATCGCTCTCGATCCGGGCGAGGGAAGCGTCGACGTCGATCGTCCCCCAGTTCAGGGTTTCGCGGCCGTAGCGGAAGGCGAGTCCCTGCTCGAGATCGTCGCCGAGCAGGTCGTCGTCGGCCGAGTAGTACTGGGAATCGAGCTCGAGGTACCGTCGTCCGAGCGGCTCCGGCGTGAAATCGGGAACGATGCCGTCGTTGCCCGCGGTGCCGCTGCCCTCGAACAGGTAGCGGTCCTCGTAGACGACCGGCTCCGGTTCGACGGGAACGGACTCCACGGGAACGGGATCGACCGGAACGGGATCGACGGCCCATGCGCTGCCCGCAAGCGCGAGCGGCAACAAGGCAGACAGCACGGCCGTGCGTCTCGCGGCCGCAAGCAGGTAACCGGGAAAGGGCACTCCAAACCTCAGAACCGGTGAATGCTGGAATTTTAGTGAGACGCAACAGGAACTTATGTGAAACGGGTCCGATTCAGGCGCGCGGTGTCCGCGCAGAACCCGACGCAGTTCTCAAATCGGCCCCGGTCCGGATGCATTGCTACAATCGTCGACTCCGCCCCTCTGTCCGGTTCCCATGTTCCGCTTCTTCGAAAATCGCGTTCCGCCCTTTCCGGATGGCGAGCCGGGCCAGCCGCCCGCGGGCCTGCTCGCGTTCCTGCGGCACTATTCGCGCCCCGTCATGCCCTGGTTGATCGCGATGTCGGTGCTGACGGCGATACTGTCCGCGTCGGAAGTCGCCTTCTTCGGCTTCATGGGTTCGCTCGTCGACTGGCTCGGCACTGCGGACCGCGCGACCTTCTGGGCCGAGAACGGCGGCCGCCTGATGCTGCTCGGTGTCGTCGTCATCCTCGTGTTTCCAGTGCTCGCGCTCGTGCAGTCGCTGATCGTCCACCAGACGATCTTCGGCAACTACCCGATGCTCGTGCGCTGGCTCGGCCATCGCTATCTGCTGCGGCAGAGCCTCAAGTTCTTCCAGGACGAGTTCGCCGGCCGCGTCTCGCAGAAGCTCATGCAGACCGCGCTCGCGATCCGCGAGACGGTGATGAAGATGATGGACGTCTTCGTCTACGTCGGCGTCTATTTCACGGGCGCGCTCGTGCTGATCGGGCAGTCGGATCTGCGGCTGATTGCCCCGCTCGTCGTCTGGGCCGGCGCCTACGCGGTGCTGCTCTGGTATTTCGTGCCGAGGCTTCGCGACGTCGCGATGTCGCAGGCCGACGCACGCGCCCTGATGACGGGCCGCATCGTCGACACCTATACCAACATCCAGACGATCAAGCTGTTCGCCCACACGCAGCGCGAGCAGGACTACGCGCGCGAGGCGATGACGGACTTTCTCGGGACGGTGCACCGGCAGATGCGGCTCGTCACGGGGCTCACCTTCTGCCTGCAGACCGCCAATACGACGCTGCTCGTCGGCATGGCGGGGGTCGCGATCTATGCCTGGCTCAATGCCTCGATCACGCTCGGCGCGATCGCCATTGCGATCGCGCTCGTCATGCGGATCCGCGCGATGTCGCACTGGATCCTCTGGGAGGTCGCGGGCCTGTTCGAGAACCTGGGCACCGTCCAGGATGGCATCAACACGCTCGCGCAGCCGCTCGCGATCGTCGACCGGCCGGGTGCCGAGGAGCTCACGGTGCCGCGAGGCGAGATCCGCTTCGAGCAGGTGGGGTTCCATTACGGGCGCGCGCGGCGTGTCATCGAGAACCTGAGCCTCACGATTCGGCCGGGCGAGAAGGTCGGGCTGATCGGCCGCTCGGGTGCGGGGAAGTCGACCCTGGTGAATCTGCTCCTGCGGTTCTACGACCTCGAGAGCGGGCGGATCCTGATCGACGGCCAGGACATCGCCGAGATCACCCAGGAATCGCTGCGGCGCAATATCGGCATGGTGACGCAGGACACCTCGCTGCTGCACCGCTCGATCCGCGACAACATCCGCTACGGGGCGCCCGGCGCGAGCGAGGACCGGATCGTCGCCGCCGCGCGGCGGGCGCACGCACATGAGTTCATCGCCGGCCTCGCCGACAAGCACGATCGCAGCGGCTACGACGCCCACGTCGGCGAGCGCGGCGTCAAGCTCTCGGGCGGCCAGCGCCAGCGCATCGCGATCGCGCGCGTGCTGCTCAAGAACGCCCCGATTCTCGTGCTCGACGAGGCCACGTCGGCGCTCGACTCCGAGGTCGAGGCCGCGATCCAGGAGCAGCTGCACGAGCTCATGCGCGGCAAGACGGTGATCGCGATCGCGCACCGGCTGTCGACGATCGCGGCGCTCGACCGGCTGGTCGTCATGGACGACGGCCGCATCGTCGAGGAAGGCACCCACCGCGAGCTGCTCGAGCAGGGCGGGATCTATGCCTCGCTCTGGCAGCGGCAGTCGGGCGGGTTCCTCGGCGTGGATATCGAGCAGGAGCGGCGGGTCGGGACCTGAATCGTGCGGACGATTCCGCGGAATCGTCCGAAGCACCCCTGCGCTCGTTGGCAGGCGGTGCCTAGTAGTCCTCCATGAACCGCGCCGCGACTTCCGGGTCGCAGGGCTCGCCCGACGGTGTGAGATCGGGACGATAATCCCAGCTCGCGCCGATCGTGTAAGGCTCGGACAGGGCCCCGGCGTCCTCGACGGTGATCTGATAGTCGATGTGACGGCGGTCTTCGCTCAGTGTCAGGCGCTCTATCGTGCGCTTGGCCGCGGTCGAGGGCACGCCGTGGGCGATGCCCTGGCGGTGCGGGGTATAGGCCACCGTGTCGACCACGAGCGTGTCGCCTTCCCAACGGCCGATCGAGTGTCCGAGCAACGACGGCTCGATGTCCGCCGGATGCTCCGTCAGATCCAGATGGATGACTTGCTCCGCGTCCATCCAGTCGAAGCGGATCGTCACGCGCGAATCCTCGATCTCGATCGACCGCTGCACGGAGATGAGCGTCAGCATCGGCTGCGGATAAGCGATGCAGGTGGCTTCGGCGGCGACCAGGGTCGTCCGGTCGGCCATCGCCTCGCGCGTGGCTGCCGTGACCGGCAGCGTGGGAACCACTTCGCGGAAGAGCCGCATGAAACTGTCCGGCAGCGGCGCCCATGACCCCGCGAGACTTTCGGCTTCCGGCGGGGGCGGTGGCAGGGTTCGCCGGCCGCTGACGTGCAGCGGATAGACCGAGCCATCGGCCTTGGTCATGTCGATGCCCATCACGGTGCGTCCCGGGCCGCTCCGGTTGGGATTGGCGCGCACCGAGACCCGCTCACCGACCGTCAGAGCGTCCCGCGTCAGGCCCAGCGGCTGGAGCGATGCCGCCGGGCCGACCTCGACGTCCTGCAGCATCGTTCCGCCATCCGGCGCGACCGTTTCGAGCGTGAGGTAGATGTGGGGATTCCGCCAGGAGACTGCAGCGACAGTGCCCTGGACAACGATCTCGCTGGACCGGTCGAACGACGCCGGGCTGTGGTGGGCAAAGGCCGGGGCTGCGAGCGCGAGAAGCGCGGCGCAGCGGATCGCTAGTCGCGGGCTAGTGATGCCCGTCGCCGTGATCGTCCTCTTTACCCTTGGGCAATGCATCGTTCCCGCGAATCCAGATGAGCGCGCCGTAGACGAACAGCGCAATGGCAATCGTCGCGAGCGGCAGGGGCGGAAGCCAGACAGGTATCGTTTCCATTCCGGTCACATAGGGTTCGAGTAGATAGGAAAGGGCCCAGGCGAGCAGCACGCCGACGAGCACGCCGCCGGCCAACGACAGGTTGCGCTTCCAGAGCGCTCCCCACACCAGCAGGGCGACAATGACTCCGACGAGCCACCAGAACATGGTCAGTGATGCTCCACGGGAACGACGGCCGGTGGCGCGGTGAAGGATTCGATGCGCGTGCCCTCGGTGAGCTTGCCTTCATTGACCATGAAGCCGATCAGGAACAGGAGCAGGACCGGCGGCCCGAGGATCGCCCAGGCCAGCGCGCCGCGCTCCCATTTCATGTGCATGAAGATCGCGATGATGAAGCCCGCCTTGGCGAGCATCAGGGTGACGATGACTGTCGAGCGGAACAGTCCGTGCGGCAGGAAGTCGCTGCCGTAGGAGGCGGCGCTGAGCACGAACAGGAGGCCCCAGATCCAGAAATAGATGCTTAACGGGTGCTGCTGGCCTTCGGTTGCCGTTGCCATGAGTCGTTCCTTACCAAAGGTAGAAGAAGGCGAAGATGAAAACCCAGACGAGGTCGACGAAGTGCCAGTAGAGGCCGGTGATCTCGACGATCTCGTAATTTCCTTTCCGTCCCGGCTTCTCGTAGAAGCCGTTGATGACCCGGCGCGCGATGACGGTGAGGTAAATCACGCCGGCCGAGACGTGCAGGCCGTGGAAGCCCGTGATCATGAAGAACGTGGCGCCGAACTGCTCTGCGCCGAAGGGGTTCTCCCAGGGCCGGACGCCTTCGATGATGAGCTTGGTCCACTCGAAGGCCTGCATGCCGACGAAGACCGCGCCGAAAGCCGCCGTGATCAGCATCAGCCCGGCCGCTTTCGCGCGGTCGCCGCGGTAACCGTAGTTGACGGCCATCGCCATCGTGCCGCTCGAGGTGATCAGCACGAAGGTCATGATGGCGATCAGGATCAGCGGCATGTCGATGCCGAAGATGTTGAGCGCGAAGACTTCGCTCGGATTCGGCCAGCTCGCGGCGGTCGAGATCCGGTCGTGGCCGTAGCCGACGAGGAAGGACGTGAAGATGAAGGTGTCGCTCAGCAGGAAGATCCACATCATCGCCTTGCCCCAGGGGACGTGGAATGCCTGGCGGTCCGCAGCCCAGTCGGTGATGAAGCCCTTCATCCCTGTCGGGGTGGCGGCTGTGCCTTCTTGTGCCATGGTTCTTGTGCTTCCTCGGGTCTTAAGTGGTCAGCAGGACGGCGAACAGGACGAGCCAGATCAGGAGCAGGTAGTGCCAGTACGTGGCGCAGAGCTGCACGCTCTGCCGGAGCGCCGCGACCTCGCGGAGCTCCGCGCTCTCGAGCCCGCGGCGGATCCTGCCCGCGGCGCGGCTCCAGACGACGAGCCCACCGACGAGATGCAGGCCGTGCACGGCGGTCAGCAGGATGAAAAAGCTCCAGGAGGCGCTGTCGACGCCAAACTCGCCCGTTGCGTAGAGCTCGCGCCAGGCGAGGACCTGGCCGACGAGAAAGGCCATCGTCAGCAGTCCCGCGGCATTGAAGTAGCGACGCATCTGGCCGCGGCCCGTGGGCGATGAGCTGAAGCCGTGCGCGAGCTGGATCGCGATGCTCGCGAGCACGAGGAGAATCGTGTTGATCCAGAGGATCCCGGGTTCCTCGATCGGCACCCAGCCGCCGAGCTCGTGCGCGTGCTCGGCCGAACCCGTGCCGCCATGGCTCATGTCCATGCGCATGTAATAGGCGCCGATGAACACGGTGAAGATGCTCGTGACGACGCCGAGGAAGGCCCAGAGCCCGACTTTCGGCGCCGACGAGGTCAACCCGTCCTGGCTGCCCTCGAGCACGCCGTGCTGCGTCCACGGCTTCTCCTGCAGCCGCCGGATGATCACGAAGGCGACGATCATCGCGAAGCACATGGCTATGAGCAGCAGCGTGAACACGGGATCGCTCCGTCAGGCCCCCACGCTCGCCTCGCCCGGCTTCACGGCGTGGTTCTGCGGAATGAAATCCTCCTTGTCGCCCGGCACGCTGTAGTCGTAGGCCCAGCGATGCACGACCGGCAGCTCCTTGCCCCAGTTGCCGTGCTTCGGCGGTGTATCGGGCGTCTGCCACTCGAGCGTCGTGGCCTTCCACGGATTCGGCCCGGAGGGCTCGCCCTTCTTCAGGCTGTAGAAGATGCAGATGAAGAACACGACCTGGGCGACGGCGACGAAGATGGCCGCGATCGTGATCGCCTCGTTGACGCCATGCGCCGACGCCGGGATGAAGTCGGTGTCGCCGTAGGCGTAGTAGCGCCGCGGCATGCCGAGAATCCCGATGTAGTGCATCGGCAGGTAGATCGCGTAGGTGCCGAGGAAGGTCATCCAGAAGTGGATCGTGCCGAGCGTCTTGTTCGGCATCCTGCCCGTCATCTTCGGGTACCAGTGATAGATCGCGCCGAAGAGCACCATGATCGGCGAGACGCCCATGACCATGTGGAAATGGCCGATGACGAAGTAGGTGTCGGAGAGCGGCAGGTCGACGGTCACGTTGCCGAGGAAGAGGCCCGTGAGGCCGCCGTGGACGAAGGTGAAGATGAAGCCCGTCGCCCAGAGCATCGGCAGGTTGAAGTGCAGGTCGCCGCGCCAGAGGGTGAGCACCCAGTTGTAGACCTTGATCGCGGTCGGCACGGCGATGATCAGCGTGGTCGTCGCGAAGAAGAATCCGAAGTAGGGATTCATGCCGCTGACGTACATGTGGTGCGCCCAGACAACGAACGAGAGCGCGCCGATCGCGACGATCGCCCAGACCATCATCCGGTAGCCGAAGATGTTCTTGCGGGCATGCGTCGAGAGCAGGTCCGAGACGAGGCCGAAGGCCGGCAGCGCCACGATGTACACCTCGGGATGGCCGAAGAACCAGAAGAGGTGCTGGAACAGGATCGGGCTGCCGCCTTCCGTCTCGGTGGCGTCGCCGGCCAGCATCAGCGCCGGCATGAAGAAGCTCGTGTCGATCGCGCGGTCGAGCAGCATCATGATCGCGGCGACGAGGAGCGCGGGGAAGGCGAGGAGGCCGAGGATCGTCGCGACGAAGATGCCCCAGACCGAGAGCGGCATGCGCATCAGCGTCATGCCGCGGCAGCGCGCCTGCAGGACCGTGGTGACGTAGTTCAGGCCGCCCATCGTGAAGGCGA
>Ga0315910_10004803_pt1 | contig 11207 bp, 8 predicted proteins | sample EdamamesoilMG_FD_204470 | JGI IMG/M metagenome (GOLD analysis project Ga0315910, IMG submission 204470) | Garden soil microbial communities collected in Santa Monica, California, United States - Edamame soil | ecosystem: Environmental > Terrestrial > Soil > Garden | place: USA: California...
CAGATGCTCGAGAGCCTGAATGCGGCCGGGGCGTCGGATGCCAGCGCCACGTTGATCAGGAAACCGGCATTGTGGCGTTGGTACAGGAACGCCATGCCCCACACGACCGCCAGGATCAGACCGAGACTGCCCGTCAGAAGGTGTCGTCCCATGTCGTTCCTTTCGACGCTCAGACCTCGAGCTTGCCGTTGCTGTCGCCGAAGCTGTCCTGATGCACGCCGAGCTTGTCGAGCAGTGACAGCATCAGGTTCGACATCGGCGTGTGCGCCGGGAACGCGAGATGGCGATCGCCCTTGAGCTGACCGGACGCGCCGCCGGCCACGAGGATCGGCAGCGGATCGTGATCGTGCTGGTTGCCGTTGCTCATGCTGCTGCCGTAGAGCACGACCGAGTGATCGAGGAGGTTGCCGTCGCCGTCGGGTGTCGACTTCAGCTTCTCGAGGAAGTAGCCGAGCATCTGCACGTGATAGCGATTGATCTGCGCGAACGTGTCCATGCGCGGACGCGCGTTCGAGTGATGTGATGCCGTGTGGAAACCGTCGCGCACGCCGCTGCCGGGATAGGTCGCACCGCTCGTATCGCGCGCGTACATCATCGTCGAGATGCGAGTGATCTCCGCCTGATAGGCGAGCACCTGCAGGTCGTACATCAACTTGATGTGATCTTCGAACGCTTCGGGTACGCCGACAGGCGCTTCGGGGACATCAGGGTTGTTGGCTGACTGCTGGGTCGCCTTCTGGATGCGGCGCTCGATCTCGCGGACGTTCTCGAGATACTCGCCAAGCCGCGCGCGATCGCCCGAGTCGAGCCCGGTCTGCAGCCGCGCCACCTTGTCGGTCACCGCGTCGAGGATGCTCTTGTCCTGCTGCTTGCGAGCAAGACGCTGCGCGGCGTTGGTGCCATCGCCGAAGAGCCGCTCGAACACGACCTGCGGGCTGTTTTCCATCGGCAGCGGCAGCGTGTCGTTTCGCCACGAGATGGTGTTGTAGTAGGCGCAGCCGTAGCCGGCGCCACAATTCAGTGCGACTTCTTCGATGCACACCTCGATCGAAGGAAGCGGCGTCTCCTGCCCGATGTGGTCGGCCAGCACCTGGTCGATCGTCTTGCCGCCGTGCACCGTGCCCTTTTCGGGATGCGCTCCGCTGAGGAACACCGCTGCCGATCGCGCGTGATCCGCGCCGGCGTCCGATCCTTTGCCGCCCGCTAACGGGTGAGCGAGATTGGTGACGACGTTGATGCGGTCGCGGAGTTTTTCGAGCGGCTTGAGCGACTCGGTGAAGTCAAAGCCACTGCCTTCCGTTGCCGGCGTCCACTTGTCCATCGTCGCGCCATGCGGGATGTAGATGCCGCAGAATCGGCTCTTCGGGAGCGCCGCGGTGTGCACGAGCCGCGTGGCGGCGGGAATCATCGAGTCGAGCAGCGGCAGCGCGAGCGTGACACCCATGCCCTGGAGGAACGTGCGACGTGGCAGATGCTTCTTCGTGATGAAAGACATGATCTACTCCGCGCGGTCTGAAGACCGCGCTCTGCTCCGCGCGATTGGAAGACGCCGCTCTACTGGTGTCGACTCTGTGTCGACGATTCTCATTTGAAAGGGACCGCTTTTGACGATGCCCATGATGAGATCGCTGAAGCGATACCGATTCTTCGCCGCGTCGCGCATCACGGTGCGAACGGCCGGCATGTCGTAGTACTTGATTTCACGGCCCATGCCGTACATCAGCAGCTTCTCGGTCATGGAAGTGACGAATGTGTCTGAGCGTCCGAGCATCGCTTTGCGCAGGGCGGCTGGCCCGTCGATTACCGTGCCGTCCACCAGTTGGCCAGAGGCGTCGATCTTGACGCCCTCGTCGGTCGTGCGCCATCGACCGATGGCGTCGAAGTTCTCGAGCGCCAATCCGATCGGGTCCATGATCTTGTGGCACGACGCGCACGCCGGGTTCGCGCGGTGTTGTTCGATGCGCTCGCGAACGGACTTCGCGGTGGCGGTCGGTTTCTCCTCGAGCGGCGGCACGTCGGGTGGCGGCAGCGGCGCCTGGCTGCCGAGGAGGTTCTCGAGAATCCACTTGCCGCGAATGACGGGTGACGTGCGGTTGGCGTTGGACGTCACGAGCAGCAGGCTGCCGTGCCCGAGCAGGCCGCGGCGCGCATCGCTCGGCACCGGCACGCGACGGAAGTCAGGACCGTAGATGTTCGGGATGCCGTAGTGTTTCGCGAGCCGCTCATTCACGAACGTGTAGTTCGCATCGAGCAGGTCGAGAACCGACTTGTCCTCGCGCATGACGCTCTCGAAGAGCATCTCGGTTTCGCGCTGGAATCCCTGACGCAGGTTGTCGTCGAAGTCCGGGAACACCGTGACGTCGGGGTTTGCGTTCTTGAGATCGCGCAGAAAGAGCCACTGATTCGCGAAGTTGGTGACCAGTGAGCGAGCCTTGGGATCGGCGAGCATCCGACGCGTCTGCTTCTCGAGTATCGCGGGCTCGTGCAGTTTGCCGTCGATCGCCAGCTTCAGCAGCTCATCGTCGGGAATCGTCGACCAGAGGAAGAAGGAGAGGCGCGATGCGAGCTCGGTGTCGCTGATGCGATAGGGGATGCCTGCTTTGGCGTTCGCCGGTGCGGGCTCGAAGCGGAAGATGAACTCGGGATCGGCGAGGATCCGGCGCAGCGCCATCTCGATGCCCGCTTCGAAGTTGCCGGTTCGCTCGCGCTCCTGGCGGTAGAAGGTGAGCATCGAGCTCAGGTCGGCTTCGGTCGGTGCACGCCGAAACGCGCGACGAACGTGCGTCGAGACGATCTGTCGCGCGCAAGCGCTTTCATCCGCGGCGGATGCTGGGCGACAGACGAAGACGCGGCGACGGCTCGGCGTGTCGCCCAGGCCCGTCGCGTTGTACGGCCCGGTGATCACGACGCGCGAGAGATGCGGCGCCGTGGTGTAGCCGTACTGCATACCGATGAACACGTCGTAGGTGCTCGAGACCGGACGCTTCACGAGGTCCTCGTTCGCGGAGTAGTTCTTCTGCAGGAACGTCACACCGATGTCTTGTGGCCCCGCCTTCGCCTTGAGCCGGAACTCGAGCCTGATGTCGGGCGTCATCTTCACCCGCTCTTCGAGCGGATCGGTGGGCTGCGGCTTTGCCGGATGCGAGCCTGGCGACTCGCGCATGAAGAACATCGGCACTTCGTCGAGCTTGAACAGCTTGATGCGTTGCCCGTTGAGCGTGACCTCGAGCTCTTCGCCTTCCGCGCCCTCGCCAAAGACCTGACCGAAACTGAGCTTGAGCAACGACAGCTTGATCACGTACTCGCCGTCGACCGGGAAGTTGTGCCGGATCGTCGTGCCGCCGCGCGTGCCGAGCGGCTGGCCTTCGAGCGTCCGGTTCTGACTCAGGTCGCCCTTGATCGTATAGGTGACCTGTGCCGGCGCTGCGTCGCGCTCCCCGACCGCGAGACGACTGATCTTTGCGGCAGCGGACACGTAGCGCTCGAGCAGCGATGGCGAGACGCCAAGGACATCGGCGATGTTGTCGAAACCGTGACTCGAGTCGTCTGCCGGCAGCAGGGTCGACGGATCGACGTCGATGGCGAGCAGATCGCGAATCGCGTTCGCGTACTCGACGCGGTTCATGCGATGCAGCGGCGCGCGCCCGAAGTTCGGTTTGTTGGCGGCGAAGTGGTCGATGGTGCCTTCGATCGATGTCGCCAGCGCGTCGAGCGATCCTCTGTCGGGCCGCTTTGCCCCAGCGGGCGGCATCAGCCCTGCGCGGACTTTACGAACGACCTTCTCCCAGGTCTCGGCATCCGCTTCGATGCGGCTCTTCTGCAGCGTGTCGAGCGCGAGGCCGGCAGTCTTCAGCCTCTCGTTGTGACACGTGACGCAGTACTGATCGAGCAGTGCCTTTTGCGAGGGGCCGGCGAAGAATGCGACATCGGGGCTGGGGGTTCGGGATTCGGGACTCGGCAGCCGAGGTGCAGGATTCTGTACCGCTGCCTGCTGTGCATCGATGTGAAGGGGTCTGACCCCGCACACAAGGACGAGCGCGAGCGCAAAGAGGGTTCGCGTCATTCCATCAACTTCTTCAGGAGCGCCATCGCTTCTGGCTTCGCGACCGGCGGACGGATAGCGAGGAAGATGCCTTCCGCGAACGTCATTGGCGTGCGGCCGTTCGCGTCTTTCACATCCAGCTTCGCGCCGTGGTCGGCGAGGATCTGAATCACGGGGACCCAGCCACGGTTCGCAGCCCCGTGAATCGCGGCAAGCCCGAGTGAGTTGGTGGCATTCACGGGCGCGCCACGTTCGAGGCACAGCTTCACGGCCTCGACGTAGTCCGCCTCCGAGCGTGTGAACGTCTGCGCTGGAATCCAGTTGATGCCGGACGCGGCCATCAGCGCGGTCGATCCCTGCGCGGTCGCGATGTTCGGATCGGCCCCGTGCTGCAGAAGCAGGCGCATCACCTCGATGTCACCCGACAGCGCCGCACGAATGAACGGTGTCTGCCCGTCGAAGTTCACCCACGAGCCGTCGAATTGCATCAGCCCGTGCACGGGCACCGTGTCGGTCCTGAGATTCGGGTCGGCGCCTTTTGCTAGCAGCGCCTTGATCAGATCCAGCGGATCGCGCCCGTCATCGTAGAGAAACGGGTACTTGTCGTGATTGAAGTTGCGCAGATCGATGGCCGCGAAAAGCGCCGCCCGATGAAAGTCGTCCGCCTGATTCGCGTCGGCGCCTTTCTCGAGCAGCTCCATCGCCATCGTGACCTGGCCATTCAGCAGCGCGATGAGCAGCGGCGAGGTGTGATTGCCTGACGTCTGTTTGATGTCCGCGCCGAGCTCGAGCAGGAGTCGCGTAATCTCGACGTTGCCATCTCGCACGGCGAAGAGCAGCGGTGACATCCCGCCGTCGGCTTTCGGAAGCGCACGCTGACGGATGATCCCCGGACCCGATGCGCCGCCTGCGCGCGCAGGCACGTACTCACCCTTTGGTGTCGAAACGATCGTCTTCGCGTTGACGTCAGCGCCACGTGCCACGAGCAACTTGACGACGTCCGGGTGGTTCTCTGTGACCGCCCACATGAGCGCCGTCTGCCCGCGAACGGTATCTTTCGCGTTTACATTGGCTTTGCGATCGAGCAACAGCGCGACGGCATCGACGTTGCCCGTACGGGCGGCGGTCATGACCGCCGTCTCTCCGCCGGGAGTTGCTGCATTCGGATCGGCACCGGCATCGAGCAATGTCCGGAGCATTGCGGCATTGACATTGAGCGCCGCAAGGCCGATCGGCGTGACACCGTATCTGGTGGTCGCTTTGACGTCGGCGCCGCGCTTGATGAGCGCCTGCGCGCTCGCAAGATTGTTCTCGCGCACAGCCTGATGCAGCGGCGTCGTTCCGTCGGGAGTTGCAGCCTCGCCGTAAGCCACCTGCGCGCTCGCGTGCGTGGCGCTGCCGGCGATGAGCGCGAGCAGCAAGGTGGCCGGACGCCAGAAGCTCGTCGATCGCATGGCGCACATATTACGCCCGACTGCCCCACAAAAACGGTGGAAACTGGCCTTCGCAGACCTGTAGCGCTGCGCAGACCAGTCCAGATATGCTGCGACTTTCCAGAAAGGGCTGACGTGAGCCGACTCGAACAGTTCCTGTCGAGCGTACCCATCCTTGCCTCGCTGACGCCGGAGCACGTGGCGAAGCTGGCTACACGCACGACCGCGAGGGAGTACCGGGCTGGCGACCTCATCCTGCGCGCCGGCGAACGCAACCGCTCTCTTCACTTGCTCGAGTCCGGGCGCCTGGCGGTGCAGGTATCCCGTGGCGGTTCGATCGAGACGGTCGCGCACCTGCATCCCGGCGCTCCATTCGGCGAGCTCTCCTTCATCACCGGCCGCACGTGCTCCGCCGACGTACGAGCTGTAGCAGATGCGACGGTCGTGTCGGTTTCTGAATCCGCGCTGAACGAACTTCCCGATGCCCGTCACCAGGTCCTCGAGATGCTGGCGATGACGATGGCTGAGCGGCTGCATGCGTCGGTCAGCCAGCGCGCCGAGCCGGCACATGCGCGTGTCGTGCTGCTGCACCAGCACGCGGGGTGGGATGCACCACTTGCGTTCGCAGCGGAGCTCACACGCTCTCTCGCTCGCCAGGCCGAGTGGTCCGTTCTGCGTGTCGAGGTCAAGCCAGCCGCGTCGCACGCACCCACAGTGAGCGCCGACGGTGTGTCGGTCGCGAGCGTTTCGTCGCTGCAGGGGCCCGATGCCGTTCATGCTGATTTGCGCGCACAGCTGCCTGAATGGCGCCAGCGCTTCGCCTGCATCGTGCTGAACACGACGGCGGATCTGACGGCATATGCCGACTCGCTTGTATCGCTCTGCGACTGGAATGGATATCTCCTTGGCCCCTCCGATCGTCTTCACCAGGAGATATCGCCGCGTGAGTTCGTCGTTCAGGATTCCGTGGGCGCCACGCTGTTGCGGCTGTCCGGGCGCGAGCAGCTGATCCCGGATGTCGCACGTGCCGAGCAAGCCTACGTCTCGCGGCAGCCGATCAGCTTGCGCTTCACGCGCACGGTCGATTCGATCGCTCGCTGCATCGCGCAGATGCAGGTCGGCATTGCCCTTGGCGGCGGCGGCGCGTGGGCATGGTCGCACATCGGCTCGCTGCGCGTGCTGCAACGCGCGGGTATTCCTATTGACGCCATCTCAGGATGCTCGATGGGCAGTGTTGTCGGCGCCTTGATCGCCACGGGCCACGATACGGCGGCACTGGAGGCTGCTGCGCTCGAATGGCGTCGTCGATTTCTCAGCGTGCTCGAGTATCGGTTCTGGCGGATGCATCTTGGACGGGTCAATGGGATCGCCGGGATACTCCGCGAAAGATTCGGGGATCGGCTGGTCAATCAGACCGACATTCCGTTCTGGCCCAATGCGCTCGATATCGAAGCGGTTGAAGAGATCGCGCTCGCGGACGGCGATATCGTGTCGGCGCTGATGGCGTCGATGGCGCTGCCCGCGTGGCTGCCACCCAAGTTGCGCAATTCCCGGCTGCTCGTCGACGGCGTATTCATCGATCCGGTGCCTGTGAGCCTCACGCGCCGGATGCACTGTCACTTCAACATCGCGCTCAATGCCATCGGGCCGTTCAAGGCGCGAGCGCTGCCGACGCGGTTTCCGTTTCGAGCATATGATCTCGTTTCCCGATGCCTCCGCATCGTGGGTCACCAGATCGGTCAGTCGCAGATCGAGGCCGGCGCCGACGCCATCCTCGTGCCGGATCTGCCTCCGGAGACGAGCATGCTCAGCTTCGATCGCTACAAGGAGATCATCGCCGCAGGTGAGCGCGAGGCCGAAGCGCGGCTCCCTTCGATTCTGGCGACATACGGTGAGTTGCGCCGCGCGGCCGCGTCCGCTGGCGCCGCGATTGCGACATCTTGATCTCTGCAACTCCGGCGTGTTGTTAAAGGGGAACCAACGTGGCATCGACGAGCGATCAGGTGAGCGGCAAGGAATACTTCTGGGAGCGTTACTTCATCGTCTACGACACGCTCAACCTGTCGCCGCTCTACCGGCGGCTCATCACGCGGCATGTGGATCTCCTTCAACCCTCCAGCGGTGAGGACATCCTTGATGCGGGAGCGGGAACAGGAAATGTGACCGAGCTGCTCGCTGTGCCGGGCGCGCGCGTCACCGGGATCGACTTCTGTGCGCCGGCGCTGGTTCAGTGCCGCAAGAAAGTTCCGTCCGCGCAGTTTCACCAGGCCGACATGACGCAGCCGCTGCCGTTCGAATCAGCCTCGTTCGACAAGGTCGCCTGCAGCGTGACGCTTCACTTTCTCCCGCCCGAACGGCAGGAACTTGCGCTGAGTGAATTGCTGCGTGTGCTGCGGCCGGGAGGCCAGGTCGCCCTCAGCGTCTTCAACGAGGGGTTCAACGCCATGCGCATCTACACCGAGACGGTGCGCGAGTTGGTTCAGACGCTGGGATTCTTCAGGGGCATGTGGATCGCCACACGGTGCATGGTCGACTCGGCTCTGATCCTGTATTACCAGTGGCGGATCAGGAGAGGCGAGCGTGCCGGCATCCATGGCTATTTCTCGGCCGACAAACTGCACCGGACGCTGGAGAAGATCGGCTTTACAGACGTCAAGGTCGAAACCGTGTACGCAGGGCAGTGCCATATCGCGCACGCCGCGAAGTCGGTTGTTCCTGTGGGAGCTCTGCGCGAGGCCGCGCAGAGTGGCGTGTCAGCCTAGCAGTCCGGGCAGCCGGGTCTTGCGGCGCTTCTCGCGAACCACGACGACGACGGCCTGCGCGTCGCTCGCAAGGGCGCCTGCGGTCCGGAGTTCCTCGATGGACGCGTTGACTTCGTCCATCAACCTGCCCTCACCGCGGCGAAGCTCTTTCACACGCTTCTTACGCTGTTTTCCGAGGTCGAGCACGATGGGCGGCGAGACGGTCATGGTGTTCGCAGGTCTGGGCGAACCCTCGGTGCGCCCGGGTGTCGTTGCAGGAGTGGCAGCCATCGATGTGTGTGCCTTTTCTGTCTCAACCGCGGACCAGTCGGACAACGTCGTATTCCTTCATCCCTTTGGTCGCTGCTCTGGACAGGTTGAGAGGCAGGTCCCTGAGCCAACCATTTCGATTCTTGCGATTCGATTTGCGATGGCGCCTCGCGTACATGCTCGCGAAGCTGTCATTGCCGTCAGACATCGTCCGGACGAGGCGTTCGACAGGCTTGAGCGCCCGCGTCTGCTTCTTCTTGTTCCGGCGACGGTTGAAGACGACCACGGGCCGCAAACTGCCAGCAGCGTCGCGTTCGAAGACGGTGATCTTCTTAATCTGCTTACCGAGCCGCGGTAAATCCATGGGAGGTTCTCTCAGGAATGGGCTGAATTTGCTGGTTCTTATACCATAACGAACACCGGCGGGCAATTGAACGACAGCGCCGTGCCCGGAACTTACAACCATGTTGTCACCCGCGTTGACTCCAACCCGGCTCGATTCGTCGCGACGGAGCCGGATTGTCATCGTCGATGTCCAGCCGGTCTCGCGTCTTCGAACCGTCACGACAGTGATCGCGTTCACGCGGTTGATCCGGCGGCTGTTGTGGCTTCGCTTCAGAGGCCGCGCCGAGGCACGCCTGGTTGGCGAAATGGTGCGCGATACGTTCGAGCACCTTGGCGGACTGTGGCTCAAGGCCGGCCAGCTCCTTTCGCTGCGGGTCGATCTGTTTCCCAAGGAGTTCTGCCAGGAGCTCGCGCAGCTTCAGAATCGATCGTTTGGCTTTCCGACGCCGGTTGCGCGTCAGATTCTCGAACAGGAGCTTGGAGCCCCGGTCGATGAGCTGTTCGACGAGTTCTCGCCGCAACCCTTCGCCGTCGCGTCCATCGGTCAGGTCTATCGTGCCCGGCTGAAGCGCGAGCAGGTGTACGTCGCCGTCAAGATCCAGAAGCCGTTTTCTGAACAGCTGTTCGCCCGCGACATGATGCTGATTCGGTGGATCGTCCGCTTGCTGGCGGCGGTCCGGTTCCGCACGCACATGCGATGGGACCTCGGTTACAACGAGCTGTCGGATGTGATGAAGGAGGAGCTGGACTACCACTACGAGGCATCGGCGCTGCGGCGGATGAAGCGCGCGCTCCGCGGCCACAAGATCTACGTGCCGCGTTTGTTCTCGCGCTACTCGAGCCGCCGGGTCCTCGTCACCGAGTTCATCCACGCGATCCTGATGGCCGACTACATCAGGATGTCCGACGAGAATCCGGAGCGCCTGGCCGCATGGCTTGCGGAGAACAACGTCAAGCCGCGGAAGGTCGCGCGCAAGCTGATTCAGTCGATGTATCGGCAGCTCTTCGAAAACAATCTTTTCCACGGCGATCTTCATCCAGGCAACATCGTGCTGCTTCGCAACAGCCGTATCGCGCTCATCGACTTCGGATCGACGAGTTTCACCGAGCGCGAATACCTGGAGAAGTTCGTGATGTTCGTGCAGGCGCTCGCCACGCGTCAGTACGCCAAGGCAGCAGATCTCAGCCTGATGCTGACAGCGAGCCTGCCGAACAACCTCGATGTCGACCAGGTGAAAGAGGATCTCGTCAGGACCCTGAGGTCGTGGGCCACGCGCACGCTGGTCAAACAGCTCCCGTATCACGACAAGTCGATGGACAACGTCACCATCGAGCTCGTGCGAATTCTCGTGGGTTGTCGCTGCACGATGGAATGGGGATGGCTGCGCATTCATCGAGCGCTGACGACGCTCGATACCTCGCTCGTCTATCTCTATCCGGATGTGAACTACACCCGGATGCTCCAGAGTTACTTCGCACGCGCGGAGCGCCGCCGACTGCGCGCGCTGCTGAATGCCGGCTTTCCGTTGCGCATCCTCAGCGGCTACGACACGCAGCTCAATATTCAGGATCGTGTCGGTGAGTACACGCTCTTCCAGGGAGAGCTCGTACGCCGCCATGCCCAGGTCTTCCGCGGCTCGATCAGTAAAGTCTCGGCCGTCATGCGCGCCATCGTGCAGCTGTTTGGCGCCGGTGTCGCGCTTGCCGGGATCGCCGGCGCGATAGTGTTTGTCGATCAGCGCTACGGCCTGCCGGCACCCGATGTGCTCGGTCCGCAACTGACCGCGTGGATTCACCGCATTCCCGTTCTGGACCCGAGTGTGTGGATAGCGCTGGCACTGGTCTACGCCTACTTCGTTGCGACACTCATCAAGCTGCGCAGCCGCCTGCGGCACCGCGAGGCGGGATCGCACGAAAAGGTAGCGGCGGTGTAGTACGTAGCGCCCGGCTTTAGCCGGACTTTTGACACGGTCCGCCTGAAGGCGGACGCTACGTACGGCGAAGAAGGAACGACAGGACGCGCTTTTTCGTGGCGTCGTAAGGCGGACGCAGCAGCGAGAGCGCCGACCAGCGCGATTGCCAGAACATCCCTTTCTTGTGCGAGAAGGTCTCGAACCCGTCGAACCCGTGATAGCGGCCGATCCCGCTCGCGCCGAATCCACCGAAGGGCAGCGCCGGTTGTCCGACGTGAAAGATGCAGTCGTTCACGGTCACGCCACCTGACTGCACTCGTCCAACAACATCCCGCACGCGCTCGGCGTCGCCGTCGAAGTAGTAGAACGCCAGCGGGTGCGGTCGCGCGTTGACGTAGCCGATCGCCTCGTCGAGGGTCTCGTACTCGAGGATCGGTAGCACGGGCCCGAAGATCTCCTCCTG
>Ga0315910_10004804_pt1 | contig 11207 bp, 8 predicted proteins | sample EdamamesoilMG_FD_204470 | JGI IMG/M metagenome (GOLD analysis project Ga0315910, IMG submission 204470) | Garden soil microbial communities collected in Santa Monica, California, United States - Edamame soil | ecosystem: Environmental > Terrestrial > Soil > Garden | place: USA: California...
AAGAGGTCGACGGCGAAGTTGCGGTTCTGGGTTCTCCAGATCGCGGCCGCGGGATCGAAGCGAATCGAGCGGTACTGATCGTACGTGAGGCGCTCGCGCTCGCCTTCGGGGCGCGGCGGCAACGCATGCGGCTGCTTCGCGAGCTCCGCCGCGCGCGCGAGCAGCAGATCGCGACTGAACGGCTCCGTGGGCCGATCCTGCGCCGACGAGGCGCCGGCCACACAGAAGGCCAGACACAAGATTGATAAGTAGCGGCGCAGCATCGCTCTATAGATCGCCCGACGGGGCAATCCGGCGGGAGCTTTTGATTCTACCAAACCGAGCTTGTGCCAGCCCGTCGAGGCGAAGGCCAGCTGTTGCCGAACGGCGCCAGCGTTTCAGCCAAAAACGCCGTGCCGCCTTGGGCTTAGCCGCCATACAATAGCCCGCCACCGCGGAAGACCTACGCCCTGCATGCCGACCAGCTCGCTCGACGCCCTTGCCGCACGCCTCCGCAGCGAGCTCACGGGCGACGTGCTGTTCGACGCCTGGAGCCGCGGCCGGTACTCCACGGACGCCTCGATCTATCAGATCGAGCCGCTCGGCGTCGTCGTGCCCCGCACCGAAGCGGAGGCCGTCCGGGCGGCCGAGATCGCCGTCGAGGCCGGCGCCCCGATCCTGCCGCGCGGCGCCGGGACGTCGCAATGCGGCCAGACCGTGGGCGCCGCGCTCGTCATCGACACGAGCAAGCACCTGAACCGGTTGCTCGAGGTCGACGAGCGAAACGCGACGGCGTGGGTCGAGCCCGGCATCGTGCTCGACGATCTCAACGCCCGCCTCAAGAAGCTCGGCCTCTGGTATCCGGTGGACGTGTCGACGTCTGCGCAAGCCACGATCGGCGGCATGACGGCGAACAACAGCTGCGGAGCGCGATCGCTGCGCTACGGCAACATGGTCCACAACGTCCTCGAGGTGGAGACCTGGCTCACGAGCGGCGAGACGTTGACGTTCGGCGCCGTCGACGCGGGACCGCCACAAGGACCGCCGCGCCAGCGCGAGCTCGTGACGACGCTTCGCGACTTGTACTCGCGCGAGCGCGACGAGATCGAAGCGCGCGTGCCGAAGCTGCAACGGCGCGTGGCCGGTTACAACCTCGACATGGCGTCGAGCGACGCATTCAATGCGGCGCAGCTGCTCGTCGGCTCCGAAGGAACGCTCGGGCTGTTTCGCAAGATCAAGCTCAAGCTGGCGCCGCTGCCCGCGCACAAAGCGCTCGGCGTCGTCCACTTCCCGACGTTCTATCAGGCGATGGACCTCACTCGGCACATCGTCGCGCTCGGGCCGGCCGCCGTGGAGCTCGTCGACCGCACGATGATCGAGCTGTCGCGCGAGATCGCGGCGTTCCGCGCGACGATGGACAAGACGATTCGCGGCGAGCCCGACGCCATCCTGCTCGTCGAGTTCGCCGGCGACGAGCGCGCGCCGCAGCTCGAGAAGCTCGCCGCGTTGAGCGAGCTCATGGGCGATCTCGGCCTGCCGGGCAGCGTCGTCGAGATCGCGGACGCGGCGTGGCAACGCGACGTCTGGGAGGTTCGTAAGGCGGGCCTCAACATCATGATGTCGATGAAGGGCGACGGAAAGCCCGTGTCGTTCATCGAAGACTGCGCAGTGCCGCTCGAGCACCTCGCGGAGTACACGGACCGCTTGACGAACGTATTCGCGAAGCACGGCACGCGCGGCACGTTCTACGCGCACGCGTCGGTCGGCTGCTTGCACGTTCGCCCCGTTCTCAACTTGCGCACCGAGCACGGCGCGCGCCAGATGCGCGCGATCGCCGAAGAGGCCTGCGCGCTCGTCAAGGAATACAAGGGCTCGTACTCGGGCGAGCACGGCGACGGCCTCGTGCGCTCGGAATGGATCGAGCCCATTTACGGACCGCGCCTCACGCGCGCGTTCGGTGAGATCAAGCGCGCCTTCGACCCAAAGGGCCTCATGAACCCCGGCAAGATCGTCGCCGCGTCGAAAATGGACGACCGCAGCTTGTTCCGGTTCAAGCCCGGCTACGCGACCGCCCCGATCGCCGCGGGCCTCGATTGGTCGGAGCACGAGGTTGGCCCCGAGAACCGCGGCCGCGGGTTCGCGGCGGCCGTCGAGATGTGCAACAACAACGGCCACTGCCGGAAGTTCGACGCCGGGACGATGTGCCCTTCGTATCGCGTCACGCACGACGAGCAGCACGTGACGCGCGGCCGCGCGAACTCGCTGCGCCTCGCTCTCTCCGGTCAGCTCGGCCCCGACGGCCTCGCCTCGCGGGAGCTCTACGACACGCTCGCGTTGTGCGTCTCGTGCAAAGGCTGCAAGCGCGAGTGCCCGACCGGGGTCGACATGGCCGCGATGAAAGTCGAGTTCCTGCATCACTATCACCGGCGGCATCCGCGCCGGCTGCACGATAGGCTCGTGGCGCATTTGCCGCGCTACGCGCGCACCGCCGCGCGCCTCGCTCCGCTCCTAAACCTGCGCGATCGCGTGCCCGGCCTCGCGAAGCTGTCGGAGCTGATCGCCGGCTTCGCGGCGGGGCGCACGCTGCCGAAGTGGCGGCGCGATTACTTCCGCGCCGGCGAGCTGCCCGCTGCGCCGCTGACGGCGGCCGCGGACCGCGAGGTGGTCCTCTTCGCCGACACCTTCAATACATACTTCGAGCCCGAAAACCTACGCGCCGCCGCGGCCGTCCTCGCTGCCGGCGGCTATACCGTCCGAATGGCTGGCGCGCCGGACGGCCGCGCGCTCTGCTGCGGCCGAACGTACCTCGCTGCGGGCATGATCGAAGAGGCGCGCGGCGAGGCACGCCGCATGCTCGACGCGCTGGCGCCCTTCATGAGCCGCGGCGTGCCCGTCGTTGGGCTCGAGCCGTCCTGCATTCTCGGGCTGCGCGACGAGCTCAAGATGCTGTGGCCCGGCGCGGCGAGCGCGGCGGTCGCCCGCGCGGCGCTGACGTTCGAGGAGTTCTTGGTCCGCGAGGCCGGCGCCGGCCGTTGGTCGCGAGCTTTCCGCCGCGCGCCCTACACGCGTGCCCTCGTCCACGGGCATTGCCACCAAAAGGCCTTCGGCGTCATGCCGGCGGTCGTCGCGGCGTTGAAGCTAATACCCGACCTCGCAGTCGAGGTCGTCCAGTCGAGCTGCTGCGGAATGGCGGGATCGTTCGGCTACCGCCCGGAATACCTCGATGTGTCGCAGCGCATGGCCGAAGCCACGCTGCTGCCCGCCGTGCGGAGCGCCGGAAACGACACCGTAATAGTGGCCGACGGCACGAGCTGCCGTCACCAGATCCACGACGGCGCTCGGCGCGACGCGCAGCACGTCGCACGCGTGCTCGCCGCCGCGCTTTAACGGTTACTCCGACCCGCTCGGTTCGGTTCTCACGGGCCCGCCGCGCGGGAGCGCCGTGCGACACCGTGTGACACGTCCAGGCACGACCTTCCGAAAGCGAACATACGGCCTCCAGCACTGTGCCGAAACCGGTAATGCGCACCCAAGCACCCGCCCTACGCGTCCCCGCGACGCCGTCGTCTCTCTCTGCCCTCGCCGAGCAGCTCCGCGACGGGCCGCTGCAGCACTTATTGGAGCTGCAGGCCCAGATGAAAGAGCTGACGGAGCGGGTCGCCGACTGCCCGACCAGCCGCGTCGACGACCTCGCGCAGCTCGTCCAGCTGTCCGTCGCCGCCATGGAGCATTTCAATGCCTTCACACGCGAGTTTGCTGCGGTTCTCCGAGACCTCACCGATGCCCAGCGGGAACCGCACTAGCCTCTATGCGAGGCTGATCGACCTCTGCGAGGAGTTTGCGGCACAGGGCGACATTCGCTGCGAAGTGAATCTCGCGGCGGCCCATACGCGCTTCGACGAGGAAGTCAGCGACGTCGTCTACCGAACGATCCGCGAGCTGCTGACGAACGTCCGGCAACACGCCGTGGCGAAACGGGTCACGGTCTCGAGCATGGGCCGGCGCGACGGGTCGATCGGCCTTACCGTCGCCGACGACGGCATCGGACTGCCCGCGCACAAGCGCCGGGGCAATCCGTGGGCGGAGAGCGGCGGCATCGGTCTCTGGAGCATCGACCAACGCCTGCGTGACTTCGATGCGGTGCTCGACGTGGAATCGACCGACGGCCATGGCACCCGCGCCATGGTCATACTGCCCGGCAGGCTGATCGTCGGCGGCTAGCCCACCGCCGGCTCGGCCGCGCCGAGCCGAAGACCCGCGGCACGCAGCCCGTTGACCAGCGCCGCTTGAAACGCGGGGTCGAAGTGCCAGCGCTCGAAATTCGTGAGCGCTTCGGCTTCGAACCGCGGATACAGCTCGCGAATGCGCTTGGCGGCGCTCTGTGCGATATCGGCGCGCCCGCTCTGCGCCGCAGCGGCCGCCAGCACGGCCTGCGCGAAAACCCAGTTCTGCGAGTCGACTTTGACGGCTGATTCGAGCGCGGCGGCGAACTGCCCATCGCGCAGCTGGCTCGCCGCGTGGGTCAGGTAATAGAAGCCGACGGGCACCTTCGTCAGCTCCTTTGCCCTCTCGGCCAACGCAAGCCCATCTTCCGAGTCGCCTGTGATCACGAGAAGGAAGCCGCCTTGCGCATACGCTTGCGCACTACTCGGGCGCAGCTCGATCGTCCTCGCGATGCTGTTGCGAAACGCCGGATCGCCGTCGAAGAACTGCACGCGAGTCAGCGCGAGGTTGGCCTGGTAGTCCTCCCCGTCGATCGCCAGCGCCTTGTCCGTCGCGAGGCGCGCGGCCTCCAATGCCTGATCCCCGGTGCGGCCAAACGACGATGAGTACTCGTCGATCTGCAGCATCGCGAGACCGGACCAGACCGGCGCGACGCTCGGCTCGCGCACGCTGACGTTCTCGAGGCACGCGAGCGTTTCCTGATAACCCGCCGGCGTCACTCGCCGCCGGTACTCGTGATACGTCGCGAAACAGTCGCGCAGCATCGGCGCGTGCGCCGAGCGCCGCGCGCGCGCGAGCTCGGCCTCGAAGATCGGGCCGTACGGCGCGGCGATCGCGGCGACGTCGCGAGCGACGCGCTGTTGCACCGCGGGCACCAGGGCCGGCGTCAGCGGCTCGTCGTACGCGGTCGTCCAGAGCTGCGCTCCCGTCGACGCCTCGATGAGCCGCGCCGTGATGCGCGCGTGCGCGCCGGTGCCGCGCAGGCTTCCCGTCAACACGTAGCCGCCGCTGGCAGCCGCCGCGTCGAGGTTGGTCTCGTCGCCCGGCCCGTACCAGCTCGCCTGACTCGCGACGACGAACAAGTCGAGCTCGTCGAGGCGCAGCATGACTTCTTCGGTCATGCTGGCCGCCAAGGCATCGAGCTCCGCGCTGGCGCTCAGATTCTCGAACGGCACGACGAGAATGCGCGGCCACTCGGTTCGATACGGCTCGTCGAGCTGCGCGAGCGTGCGACTCGCTTGGCGCAGCTCCCATTGCTGCCAAGTGATGACGCTGACCGCAGCTACGAGAAGCGCCCCAAGACCGAAGGCGACGTAGCGCCAACCCGGGGAGCTCTGCGCAGGCGGAACGGGAGGCGCCGCCTCCGGGGAAGGCTGCTCGGTCTGCTCGTCGGGGCGCGAGAACCGATAGTCCACGGCGTAGGTTCCGCGCGGCAGAGCGATTCTGACGGGATCGGCGGCGCCTTCGTTGGCGTAGTACTCCACGAGCCGGCGGCGCAAGCGCCCCGCCTCGACGCGCACGAGTGCATCCGACTGCGCGTCGAAATCCGCGGGGCGGCCGAAGACCTCGACGCCGATCGTGTAGCCTTTCAGCCGCTGTCCATTGCCGAGCAATGTCTGGTCGACGACGAAGCGCAAGAAATCCGACGCGCGCCCGGCCTGCTGAAAACAACGGCTCGCAAGAATTCTCTCGAGCGCCGCGCGAACGTCCGTCGCGACCGGTTTGCTCGGTCGAGCTTCGGCTGCTTCAGCTGCTGGGCCATCGCCTTGCGTGCGGCTCTCGGACATTCCTTCTGCTCCTGCCCTTACGCGCGCGGCGAAACGATTGCATCGAACACGCCGACGTCAACCATGCGCACGTATCTCGCTCGCCTGCTCGACTGTAGTCTGCATTCGCGGGCGTTCGTTGTAATCAATTGTTACACCGACAGGAAGAAGATCAAGATGGAAGGCTCGCCGTCTTGGGTCAAGTTGCGAAGGGCGCAACGCATTTTTTTCTGCGCTATACGGATCGTTTTCCCGAGCGTAGACTCCGGGCTAAGGGCTGGACCTGATCTCACACAGTCAACAGCTTGACAGATCTGGTCAACCAGTTGCTCCCACAGAGGAGCGTTTCGGACCAGACGCTCGTACCAAGGGCCGGTAGTGAGCAGGTTCCAGCCCGTCGAATTCAGTCGAGCCCAAGTCAATCAGAGCTAATCAAAGAGGGCGCGCACTTCGTCGCCGACGCGCACGTCTCCGCCCTTCACCACCCACGCGTTGATGCCGCGCAGCGAGAGTGCGAGCCCTTCGCTCGAGCCGGCGAAACGCTGCGCCTCGAGGCCGAAGCGCTCCGCGAACAAGCGGCATCCCGTGTGCGGCTCGGGGCTCACTTCGATCTCCGCTGCGCCGAGCGCGATGCGCGTGCCGGGCGGCACGTGCCCGACGCTCAAATCGAAATCGACGTATAGCTGGTCGCCCGCGAGCGGCCACCGCTCGCGCTGCTGCGCGACGAGCGCGACGAACCGCGTATTGATGAGCGTGAGCTGATTCACGCGCCGACGCTTGCCGCGCGCCCAACGATCGCCGAGCAGCCCTTCATCGACGTCGAGCGTGCCGACCTCGAGCACCTCGCGTTGCCCAGAGCTCGGCCGCCGCACGATCAGCTCGACGCGGCCGCGCTCGCGCGGCGAGCGCTCGAGCTCCGGCAACGCGGCGGCGAGCGCGGCATAGCTCGAATGCACCACGGTCATGCGCGCCTCCGCGCTCGTGCGCTGACGGTTCGGCGGTTCACGGCGCGGGCGGAGCCTCGAGCCCCAAGTGGCGCACCATGATCCCAAACAGATCGCTCTGCCGCACGGCGGCGGGAACCTCGTTCGCGGCGGCGCCGTAGGCGAACAGCGGCACGTCGGCGCCCGTGTGATCCTCTTGGAGATTCGAGTCGTTCGTCGCGTAGTTGACGCCCATCACGGCGCCCTCGGGCGTACGGATCCGCGCGAAGTATCCGGGGCTCGCGGCGTTGAGACCGGCGAGCCAGCTCGTCTCGGGCACGAGCTGCGCGGCCTGGCTGTGGTCCGCCGTGACGAGCACGAGCGTTTCGGGATGCGCGGCGGCGTACTCGAGCACGAGCTTCAGCGTCTCGTCGAGCTGCTTGAGCTCGCCGATCTGCCCGCACGGCCGGCGCGCATGCGATTGCTTGTCGATGGACGATGACTCGACCATCAGCATGAACGAGCGTCCGTCGTCGAGAAAATCGAGCGCGGCGCGCGCCATCGAGGCAAGCGGCGGAGTGGCCGCGTAAGCGGGATCCGGCTCGCACGCGAACGCCTCGGGCAGCACGACGCGCCCGTTGTCGGCATGCTGCACGCGCTGCGCCTGCGCACCGCCCGCGCCGCGCCACTGCACGGGCATCGTGCTCGGCGCGAACAACCCGAGCACTTTGCCGCCGCGCTTCAAGCCCGCGAGCTGGTCCGCGGTGCCGATCACGCGAAAGCCGTTCGCAACGGCGAGATCGCGCACCGTCTTGTCTGGTTCGCCCTCGGCCGGCTGCGCGAAGTTGCGCTCGCCGCCGCCGAGCACGATGTCGATACGCGACGCGGCGATCTGCTCGGCGATCGAGCCCTTGCCGCCATTGGCTTTCAAATCGGCCGAGCAATCGGACGCGGCGAAGACGGCATTCGCCGTGTTCGTCGGAACCATCGTGCGCGGGCTCTCGCAGAGCCGATACGAGACGTGCGCGACGAACGACGCGGGCGTCGCGTCGGTGACGCTCGAGGTCACGACGATGCCTGTGCCGAACCCTGCCGCCGCCGCGAGCTCCATGATCGTCGGCGCGTCGCGGTCCGTGCCGGGCGTCGTGGCAATGCGCCCCGTGCTCGTCACGATGCCGGTCGCGATCGACGTCGCCGTGTTCGCGGAGTCCGCGACGTACTCGGGCACGCGCGGGTCTTCTTCGACGACGGTCTGGATCTGCACGCTGCTGCGCACGGGCAGCGTGTCGAGCGTCAGCCGGCCGGAATTGCCTGCGAGGTAGTTGCGCGCAATCGTGATCTGATGCTGGTCCATGCCGTCGCCGATGATGAGGATGACTTTCGGCGCTGCAGTGGGAGTCGCGGAACGCTGCTGAGCCGGCGACGGCCCGGCGGCGGCAAGCCCCAGCAACAACGCGACGGCGGCGGCAGCTTTGCTCATCGATCCAATTTTCGGCACGGTCAGTTCCAGGTAGGAAGAAATGCGTAACGATCCGCGTACTCGAGCATCTGCGCGGCGAAATCTTCGGGGTGCTCGATGCGCACGTCGACGATCTCGTCGCCATCCCGCACGGGCACGAGCCGCGGGCCGATGAAGCCGCCATAGGCGGGCACGTCGAGCGCCGCATAGCGTGCGCGCACCTCGGCGTTGAGCGCTGGGTCCACCTTGACGGCGTAGCGCTCGACGAGCTCGCGGATGGCCGCGTAGTCGCCGGTCGACTTGATTCGCTGCAGCTCGCGGAGCAACCGCCCGAACAATGCACGCAGCTTCGCGTAGTCGTTGATCACGAAGAACGTCTTACCGTCGCGGACGCGCCGCTCGATGACGTTGTCCCCTCGCCCGTGCTCGTACGCCCACGCCGCGATGAGCTGGCGGTTGCGCATGTGATCCTCTTCGAGATCCTTGCCCGGCTCGATGCGGTTCAACTGCTGCAGCAGCGCGTTGCGGATGAACTGATCGTACGCCGTGTAACCAACCTCGACCGACGGCTGCAGCCCGAGCTCGACGAGCTTCGGATCGACGGCGAAGTACAGCGCGACGAGATCGGCGCGCGCTTCTTCGAGCGTCGAGCCGTAGGTCTTCATCGTCTCGTGCAGCGGACCGACGCCCGGCTCGATCTGCCCCGAGCCGTGGCCGATGACCTCGTGCAAGTCGACGTGCAACGAAGTCGCAAGCTCGCCGTAGCGCTCGTTGCGGTCGACCTCCGCGGCGCCGTACGAGAACTCGCGGTCGACGCCGCCGCGCACCGCGTTGTACGCGGCCACGACGTTGCCGAGCGTCACGGACTTCGAGCCGTGCTCGCGCCGGATCCAATCCGAATTCGGCAAGTTGATACCGATCGGCGTGCTCGGCGACACGTCGCCGGACTCGATGACCACCGTGATGACTTTGCCCGAGATGCCGGTGACGTTGGCCTTCTTGTGGCGGCCGAAGAACGGCATGTGATCCTCGAACCACTGCGCGGCGCCCGCAATCGTGCCGATGCGGCGCGTCGCCTCGGGATCGCGAAACGACACGACGCTCTGGAACGTGCCGCGCATTCCGAGCGGGTCGTTGTACACCTCGATGAAGCCGTTGACGACGTCGACGTGCGACTCGGTGTCGCGCAGCCACGCGATGTTGTAGCTGTCCCAATCCTCGAGACTGCCGGTGCGATAGAACCGGATCAGCTCCTCGAGCGCCGCGCGCTGCGCGGCGTTCTCCGCAACGGTGACTGCCTTCTCGAGCCAGCCGACGATGTGCTCGATGGCTTGCGTGTATCGCCCGCCTACCTTCTGCACCTGCTCGACGGCTGCGCCGTCGACCTTCACGAGCCGCGAGTTGATTCCGAGCGCGACCGGCGTCCGGTCTCCCGGCACCGCGAGCTTCGCGTAGAACGCTTCGACCTCGGGTTGCGTGAGCCCCGAATAGAAGTTCACGGCCGAGCTCGTCAGCACGTCACGGTCCGCGCTCTTGCTGACGAGCTTCGCGTCGACGTTAGCCTCGAACATCACGTGCGCGAGCTCGTCGATGAGCTCGCCGAGCGTTTGGCCGTCGCGAAGCGGAAACGGCGCGGGCGTGCCGCGCACGAACGCCGCCAACGCCGACGGCGCAAAGCCCGGCGCAAATTTGTCATGCCCGTAGTGGTGATGGATTCCGTTCGCGAACCACAGCCGCTTCAGATACAGCGTGAGCGCACGAAAATCGGCGGTGTCGCGATCGCCGGGATAGTGCCGGACGATTTGCTCGAGCGTCCGCTTGATGGCGAGGTTGTAGCGGTACTTCTGGTCGTAGGTGATCTCGCGGCCGCAGAGCGCCGCTTCGTATAGGTAATAAAGGAGTACCTTCGTGCGCGCGTCGAGCGCCTCGAAGCCGGGGACGCGATAGCGCAGGATTCGAACGTCGGCAAAACGCTCCGTTTCGACTCGAAACTCCGCGCCGGCCGCGGCCGGTTCGGCGGCCGACGGGCGCGCGCCGCCCGGCGGCTCAGCCCCTTGATCGGCCGCGGTGCCTGCGGCCACTATGGAGGACAGCATTCGGACGTCCTTTGTCGGGGGAAAAGACCATGCGCACACTGGCGCCGCGAGAGGGGCAGGATCATGACACATTGCTTCCTACTGCGGCAGCATTCCTCCTCGCCTTCACCGCCGGCGCGCTGACTGCAGCGCTGCCGTCGCAAACGGCCGAGGCGCAAGCCGGGCCGCCGTGCACGGCCATTCAAGACGACGCGGAGCGGCTCGCTTGTTATGACCGCGCGCTGCGCTCGGCAGCGCCCGCCGCGCAAACACCGGCCGCGCCGGCTGCGCAAGCTCCCGCCCAACCAGCGCCGGCCGCGCAGTCGGCGCCGTCTTCGCCCGCGGCCACGTCGTCGTCGCCCGCCCCCGCACCGAGCGAGCGCCGCATTCGCGACACGGCCGCACCCGTCGCGCCCGCGGCGCCGGTCGCGGGCAGCAGCGCAGATGACGATGACGACGACAAAATCATTCCGATCGTCATCATCGGAACGCGCGGGCATCCGGGCCGCGAGATGTACTTCACTGCCGAGGACGGCAGGACGTGGGTGCAGACGGACAGCCAGCGCGTCGTCGGCTTGCCGGACCCGCCGTTCGAAGCGGAGATCAAACCGGGAACCATGGGCAGCCAGTTCCTCGTGCCGAAGAACCGCGGGCGTGCCATCCGCGTGCGCGCCGCCGAGCAGCGCTGAGCGCTCTACTCGCCGTTGAAGTGCTGCTCGAGCCGCCCGGCCTCGACTAAGTCGCGATAGTAGCTATCGGGATCGCAGCTCGCCTGCTCGCT
>Ga0315910_10004805_pt1 | contig 11206 bp, 10 predicted proteins | sample EdamamesoilMG_FD_204470 | JGI IMG/M metagenome (GOLD analysis project Ga0315910, IMG submission 204470) | Garden soil microbial communities collected in Santa Monica, California, United States - Edamame soil | ecosystem: Environmental > Terrestrial > Soil > Garden | place: USA: California...
TCGCCCTCGGCGAACGAGCCGCCCGAGACGACGGCCGCGACCAGGTGGCGCAGCAGGCGGCGCGCCACCTCGACCGACTCGCGCGGCACGCCGTGGAGCTCGAAGTCGACGTGGCCGAACTTCTCCATGCCGTGCGTGTGGATGAAGAAGGGGCGCTGGCCGCGGTCGACGTGGATCGAGACGTGGTGCAGCGGGTCGAACGCCCGCTCCATCTCGCGCGCGATGTCGTGCGCCGCGAGCGCGAAGCAGGCGATCGGGTCGACGACGATGCCGCCGGTCATCGCCGCGATCTCGCCGGCGATCAGCAGCGCGGCGCGCAGGTAGCCGAGGTCCTCCGGCTCGACCTCGCTCGCCTCGATCCGCCAGATCCACTTCGCCTGGCGCAGCCGCGCGTAGCTGTCGAAGTCGAGCGGCGGCAGGAAGTCGCTCGCCGCCGGCAGCGAGCCGCGCGCGTGCTGCTGCGCGACGGCGCCCTCGAGCGGCGTGATCTCGAGATGGCCGGTCGGGACCGGGTGGCGCGCCACGATCTGAGCGAGCTCCGCGTCGGGGAGCCCCTCGGGAGCGGTCGCGTGGACCTGGTAGACGACGCGGGCGGCGCGCAGCTCGGACATGCTGCGTGGATCGGTCGCGCGACCGGGTCGGATGGAACGGGAAAAAAGGTCCGGCGGCGCCGGCAGAATGGCTGCCCAGGGAACGGGAGCGCGCGATGGCGCAGGTGCGCAAGATCTATCGAGGCTGCAAGGTCTGGGCGGACGCCGACGAGGCGGGAGAGCTCGTCGTCGAGCGCGGCCTCGTGAAGGTGCGCTACCGCCGCGAGGACGCCGCCAGCTACAGCGCCCGCCTCGACGAGATCGGCGACGTGCCGCCGGAGGCGCCGCGGCCCGAAGGGCTTCCGGAGCCGGCGGCGGGGGACGCCGCGGACGCTCCGCCGAAGCCGAAGCGACCGCGCGCGCCGCGCAAGAAAGCGGCGCCGAAGGGCGGCGCGGCGGGTGGCGCCGTCGCGGGCGAGACGCTCGTGATCTACGCCGACGGCTCCTGCTTCGGGAACCCGGGACCGGCCGGCATCGGCGTGCTGCTCGAGTGGAAGGGCAAGACGAAGGAGCTCTCCGAGTACCTCGGCGAGGGGACGAACAACATCGCCGAGCTGACCGCGATCGAGCGGGCGCTGCAGGAGGTGAAGAACCGCCGCCTGCCGGTCCGCGTCCACACCGACAGCCAGTACTCGATCGGCGTCCTCTCCGAGGGCTGGAAGGTGAAGGCGAACCAGGAGCTCGTCGCGCGGGTCCAGCGGCTGATGGACGACTTCACCGACCTCAAGCTGGTGAAGGTCCGTGGACATGCCGGCGACCCGCGCAACGAGCGGGTCGACCAACTCGCCCGCGACGCGATCGAGCGCCGCGGCGGCCGCTAACCTGCGCGCCCCGATGGCCCGACCCGCCCGCGCGCTCGTCCCGTTCCTCTCCGGCCCGCCGCTCGTCCGGCTGGAGAACGCCTTCGCGCGCCCCTACGAGAACGCGGTCGCCACCGCGCGCACCTGCTACTCGGCGAGCGGCGTGCTGCGCGCCGAGGACGTCTCGGGCGACGACCTGCCCGAGGAGAAGCGGCGCAAGAAGGTCGAGCAGCGCGACCGCATCGCCGCCAGCACCTACCGCGCGGGCCACCACACGACGCTGCAGCACGCCCACTTCCAGTTCTCGATCGACCAGCTCTCGCGCCACTGCATCTGGTCGTTCCTGCACAGCCACCCGTTCTACAACTCGGAACAGGTGAGCCAGCGCTACGTGACGGTGAAGCCCGGCCACTACGCGATCCCGCCGCTGTCGGGTGCCGCGCTCGACTCCTACCGCGCGACGTGCGACGGCCTCGTGACCGACTACCAGCTCCTGACCGAGGCGCTGATGCCGGTGGCGGCGGCGGAGTTCTTCCGCCGCTTCCCCGCGCGCCGCGCGAACGAGCTCAAGTGGCGCTCGTCGATCCAGAAGAAGGCGCAGGAGGTCGCGCGCTACGTACTGCCCGTCGCGATCCACGCCTGGCTCTACCACACGATCAGCGCGCTCACCCTGCTGCGCTACCACCGGTCGTGCGACCAGTTCGAGACGCCGCTCGAGCAGCGCTGGCTGGTGGACGCGATGCTCGACGCGGTGGTGCGGCACGACCCGCTCTTCGCGCAGGTGGTCGAGGACCCGCTGCCGCTCGAGGAGACGCCGGAGTACCGCGCCTTCGAGAGCTTCGCCGCGGCGCGCGCGGCGGGGTCGTCGGCGGAGTTCCGCCGCGAGTTCGACGCGAGCCTGGGCGGGCGCACCTCGAAGCTGGTCGGCTGGAAGCACGGGCAGGAGGAGCTGCTCGCCGCGTCGGTGCGCGAGGTTCTGGGCCTGCCGCGCGCGGCGCTGTCCGACGACGACGCGATCCGCCTCGCCCTCTCGCCGGAGAAGAACCCGCTGCTGGGCCAGTCGCTCAAGGTCGGGATGCACAGCAAGCTGTCGCGCTGCCTGCAGCACGTCGGCTACACCTTCCGCAAGAAGATCTCCCACACCGCCGACTCGCAGGACCAGCGCCACCGCATGGTGCCGGGCTCGCGCCCGATCCTCGCCGCCCACCTCGGGCCGGAGCCCGACTTCGTGACGCCCGCGCTGGTGCGCCTCGACGCGCGCGCGCAGCAGCTCTACGACGCGGCGATGGTCCGCGCCTTCGACGGCCGCGCGCGCCTCCTCGCGCTGGGCGCGGGCGAGGAGTTCGCCGACTACGTGTTGCCCAACGCGGTCTCGGTCCGCTTCACCGAGTCGGCCGACCTCCTCTCGCTCCACCACAAGCTCGTCGCGCGCCTCTGCTACAACGCGCAGGAGGAGATCTTCGCGGCGAGCCTCGACGAGGCGCAGCAGATCGCCGCGGTCGACCCGCGCATCGGCGCCGAGCTCGGCGCGCCGTGCGTGCTGCGCAAGCGCGGCGGCGTGACGCCCTACTGCCCCGAGGGCGACCGCTACTGCGGCGTGCCGGTCTGGAAGCTGAAGCTCGACCAGTACGAGCGGACGATCTAGCGACCTAGCGCAGCCAGCTCTTCGCCACGGCGAGGTCGTCGCTGATCGCGATCACCTGCAGGTCGTCGATCAGCGCGAAGGCGGGCGTGCGCCAGATCGAGAACTGCTCGAAGGCGTTGCGGCGGTGCTCGCCCGCGACGACGACCAGCTCGCGCAGCCGGTTCGCGGCGGCCGCGGCGCGCACGGGCGCGGGCGCGCGACCGGCCGCGACGTGCCAGAGGAGCAGCTTCGGGACGGCCTTCTCGCGCCACGCCGCCTCGAGCGCGGCGGCCTTCTCGACCGACGCCGGCAGCTCGGGATTCCAGAAGGCGAGGACGACGCGCGTCTCCGCCGTCTCGCTCAGCATGCGGACGCGGCTCTCGAGGTCGACGCCGGCGAAGTCGGGCGAGTCGGCCTGGGGCGGCGGCCAGCGCGACGACTCGGGACCGAGGTCGCGTCGCCACGCGTCGAACGCCTCGCGGATCGTGCGGAGCTTCCGGCCCTCGGGCACGTCGATCGCGAACTCGACGCCGCCGAGCTTCGCGTCGAGGTCGAGCTCGAGGAGCGTCTCCTCGATCGCCACCTCGCCGATGCGCGCGCGCACGCGGCGCGGGAAGAGGTCGGCGTCGCCGATCCAGAGCTCGCCCGGCGCGACGCCGGGGAAGAGGAGGCGCGAGCAGCCGACGCCGCCGATCTCGACGCCCGGCCCCTCGCGCTGCGGCTTGCCGAGCGCGCCGGGCAGGAAGCAGGACGGCTTGCCGGTGAACGCCGCCGCGACGAGCTCGCCGCAGCCCGTGACGACGAGCGCCTCGTGCAGCTTGCGCGGCTGCGCCAGCTCCGCGACCTCGTGGATCTCGAGCTGCTCCGCGCGCAGCCGCTGCCCGTCGTGCACCTGCACGAGGTGGGGCGCGGCGCGGCCGAAGTCGCGCGTCGACGTGCGCACCCGGCCGCCGCGCGCGTCGATCCAGCTCTCGACGAAGCGGACCGTCGCCGGCCCGTCGCCCGCCTTCGTCTCCTGCCGCACGAGCGCGCGCAGCTGCGCGTGCTTCGCGGTCGCCGCCGTCATCGCGTCGAGCAGCGGCATGCCGTCGACCTGGCGCGGCGCCGCGAGGAGCAGCGGCGCGGCGAGCAGCGGCGCGAGGAGCGGGGGGAGTGGCATGTCGGTCGGGCTCGGGCGGCGAGGCTACCATCGCCCGCCGCATGGCGCCGTCGCGCTCCCATCCGTTGCCGGCCACGCTCACGCCGCCCGCGGTGGTGGCGGCGTGGCGACGGCGCGGGCCGGTCGTGGCGCTCGAGACGGGACTGCCGAGCGGCGCGCACGGCGAGCAGTCGCTGGTGGCCGGCGTGCCGCGCGCGCTCTTCGAGCTCGCGCGCGGCCGCGCGCGCGTGACGCGGACGCGCGGCGGCGAGCGGTGGCCGACGGAGCGCGAGCTCGCCGGCGCGCCGTCGCCGTTCCACGCGCTCGAAACGTGCGTCGCCGCGCTCGCCGATCCGCCCGCCGATCCAGCGGCGCCGTTCGGCGCGTTCGGCTGGTTCGGCTACGAGTGCGTCGCGCCGCCGGAGCTCGCGCGCCTCGACCCGTTCCCGGACGGCTGGTTCCTGCTCGGCGACGCGGTCGTGCAGTGGGAGCGGCGGGGCGCGGCGCCGAAGCTCTGGTGCAGCGACGAGGCGCTGGCGCGCGAGCTCGTCGCCGAGCTGACGGCGGCGGCCGAGCTCGCGGCGACGTCGCGCACCGAGGCGCGCACCGACGCGCGCACTCTGGAGCACGACGACGCGCGCGAGCCCGCCGTCGCGCCCACCGACCTCGCGCGGCCCGCCTACGCCGACCGCTTCGCGCAGGCGCGCGCGGCGCTGGCCGCCGGCGAGAGCTACCAGCTCTGCTTCACCTACCCGCTCGAGCGGCCGCTGCCGTCGCGCGCCGCCTTCGACCTCTGGCTCCGGCTGCGGCGCGACAACCCGGCGCCCTTCTCCGCCTATGTCGAGGAGCCGCGCTTCGCGCTGGTCTCCTGCTCGCCCGAGCGCTTCCTGCGCGTCGATCGTGCCGGCCGCGTCGAGGCGCGTCCGATGAAGGGGACGGCCACCAAGCCGGCCGATCCGGCGGCGCGCGCCGCGGTCGCGCGCGAGATGGGCGGGTCGGAGAAGACGCTGGCCGAGAACCTGATGATCGCCGACCTGCTGCGCAACGACCTCGGCCGCGTCTGCCGGCTCGGCAGCGTGCGCGCGTCGCAGCCGGCGCTGGTGGAGGAGCACGCGACGCTGCTGCAGATGGTCTCGGTGATCGAGGGGACGCTCGACGCGGGGCGCACGACCGCCGACCTGCTGCGCTCCGCCTTCCCGCCCGGCTCGATGACCGGCGCGCCGAAGGAGCGGTCGGTCGAGCTGCTGCGCGCGCTGGAACGCGGTCCGCGCGGCCCTTACTCGGGGATCCTCGGCTGGCAGGGACCTGGCGGCGCGTGCGACTGGTCGGTGGTGATCCGCACGGCGCTCTGCGCCGGCGGCGTCGCGCGCGTGAACGTCGGCGGAGGCCTCGTCTGGGACTCGCGCGCCGACGACGAGTGGGACGAGAGCCGCGCGAAGGCGGCGCCGCTGCTGCGCGCGCTCGAGGCGATGGCGCGGAGCGCGCCGTGAGGATCGTGCTGGTCGACCATCACGACTCCTTCACCTGGAACCTCGCCCACCTCTTCGGCGCGCAAGTGGGCCGGCTGCCCGAGGTGGTGGCGAGCGACGCGCTCGACGTCGGCGCGCTGGCCGCGGCGCCGCCCGACCTCGCGCTGCTCGGGCCGGGGCCCGGCCATCCCTCCGATCCCGCGGCGGCGCGCTCGCTGGCGCTCATCGCGGCGCTGCGCGGACGGGCGCCGCTCTTCGGCGTCTGCCTCGGGCTGCAACTGCTGGCCGTCGCGGCGGGCGGCCGCGTCGTGCGCGCCGCGCGGCCGATGCACGGCAAGGGATCGGCGATCGTGCACGACGGGCGGCGCCTCTTCGCCGGCCTGCCGCCGCGCGTCGCGATGATGCGCTACCACTCGCTCGTCGCGGAGCGCGCGACGCTGCCGGCCGCGCTGCAGGTGACGGCCGAGAGCGACGCGGGCGAGGCGATGGCGCTCGAGGAGCCGGCGGCGCGCGCGTGCGCGGTGCAGTTCCACCCCGAGTCGATCGGCTCGCCGCTCGGCGCGCGATTGGCGGCCAACGTCGTCGCGTGGGCGCGCGCAGGAACGTGGCGCGACGCATGACGCCGGACGCGCCGCGCTCGGGCGAGGCGAAGACCCTCAGGAGGGCACCCGGCCGTCAGCGCGCGGACGCGCCGGCCGCCGGATGCCTCCCCAAGGTTGAGGTCGCGGAGCGCGGTTGGCCGCGGGCCAGGTCAGTGTCCCTTCGCCGATCGCTTCGACGATGCGGCGCGCCGCGTTCCGTGATCGACGGCGGGATGATAGCGCACGGACGGTCGATGCGGAGGCGAGGCGAACGATGACGAGCGATCCGATCGCGGTCGTGCTGGCGGCGGGACGCTCGTCGCGCATGGGCGCGGTGAAGGCGTTGCTCGAGCTCGACGGCGAGCGCGCGCTCGCGCGCGTGCTGCGTCTCGTGCGCGAGGCGTCGCTGCGCGCGACCGTCGTGCTGGGCCACCACGCCGACGCGATCCGCGCCGCGATCGACTTCTCCGGCGTCGACCTCGTCGTCAATCCCGCGCCCGATCGCGGCCAGTCGAGCAGCGTGCAAGCAGGCGCGGCGTCGCTGCCGCTCGGGGCGTCGCTGCTGCTCTGGCCCGTCGACCACGCGCGCGTGGAGGCGACGACGCTCGCGACGCTGCTGGCGGCGTTCCGCGCGCGCGCGCGATCGATCGAGCTCGTCGTGCCGAGCCACGGCGGCCGCCGCGGCCACCCGCTCCTCGCGGGCCCCGCCGCCGTCGACGAGCTCCGCGCGCTGCGCGACGGCGAGCCGGCGCACTTGGTCGTGCGCCGCGATCCGGCGCGCGTGCTCCACGTCGACGTGGCCGATCGCATGGTGGTCGACGACTTCGACACGCCGCAGGATCTCGCGCGATGAAGACGCTCGACGTCGGATGGGGGATCGAGCTGCCGCTGCGCGCGCTGGAGATCAGCTACGCCCGCTCGGGCGGGCCGGGCGGCCAGAACGTGAACAAGGTCGAGACGAAGGCGGTCGTCCGGCTCGACGTCGCGAGCTCGCGCGACCTGCCCGGCTGGGTGCGGCCGCGGCTGCTCGAGGCGCTGGCGACGCGGCTCACCAAGGAGGGCGTGCTGATCGTCGCGTCGGAGCGCCATCGCGAGCGCTCGCAGAACCTCTCCGCCGCGCTGGCGCGCATGGCCGAGCTGCTCCACGAGGCGTTGACGCCGCGGACGGTGCGGCGCGCGACGAAGCCGACGCGCGGCTCGCAGGAGCGGCGCCTCGCGTCGAAGCGGAAGCGCGGCGGCGCGAAGCGGACGCGGCAGGACGGGGGCGACGACTGGGACGACGGCGGCGACTGAGACGCGGGCCGTCAGCTCCCCTTCGCGTAGGCGAAGCCCAGCGCCTTGCCGGCGCCCTCGGCCCACTCCTTCCACGCCTTCGCGTTCTCGCACGTCACGCCGGTGAGGTCGCGCAGCCCTTGCTTCGCCTCGGCGCCGTAGACCTTCCACTCCTCGTGGCGCTGCTGCCAGTACGACGCGGGCGGGTTGCTCGGGTCGTTCGGGTTCTCGGGCTGCGGATCGTCGTAGCGGTCGACGAGGAACGAGAAGGCGCGCTTCTCCTTCGCGCGCCCGAAGGCGTCGCAGATCGCCGGCTGCACCTCCTTCACGCCGCCGTCGAAGAGCTTGCGCAGCTTCTCGTAGCCCTTCTTGCCGAGGCCGACGTCGCCTGCCGCGCGGATCGCGGCCGCGCAGACCGCGGGACGGGCGGCGAGGTTCTTCGCGTTGCTGCCGAACTCGATCAGCGCCTCGGCGTTGCCGGGGAACGGCTGGTTGCCGAGCGCGCGCGCCGCCGTCTTCGCGACGTCGTCCTCCTTGTCCTTCAGCAGCGCGGTGAGTCGCTTCATGTAGTTCGGGTGGCGGCGCACGAAGAAGGGCTCGAGCGCCTTGATGCGCGCGCGCGCTTCCTTCTCGCCGAGCCCCTTCTCCGCGTCGGCCAGCACCTTCGCGGCGGTCTCGGCGTCGTCGACGTCGGGCTTCTCCTTCGCGTCGGCCGGCGCCGCGGGCTTCGCCGGCGCAGGCGCGGGAGGAGCGGGCGGCGCGGGCGGCTTCTCCTGCGCGGACGCGGCTGCCGTCGCGAGTCCGAGGGCGAGCACGAGCGCGCGCATGGGAGCTCCTCCTCTCCGCCGCGAGCGGCGGTGGGTCAGCGGAACGGCACCTCGCATAGCACTCCGTCGATCCGTTCGCCCGACTTGACCGTGTAGACCGGGGTGCCGGGCTTCGAGTAGTCGCTCTTCACGAAGGCGAGCGCGACGGTCGCGTCGAGCCGCGCCGAGCGCGCCGCGCTGGTCGCGTGGCCGACGCGCAGCAGGTCCCAGAAGATCTCGTTCACGTCCTTCGGGTCGACCGACGCGGGGAAGCGGGCGCCGACGAGGTGGCGCTGCACCTTCGCGTAGCTGTTCAGCCGCGCGACGACCTCCTGGCCGAGGTAGCAGCCCTTGGTGAAGGAGACCGCCGCCAGCAGGCTCGCCTCGAGCGGGTTGGCGTTCTCGGTGATCTCGCGGCCGTGGAGCGGGATGCCGGCCTCGACGCGCACCTGGCTCCACGCCTCCTCGCCGATCGGCGCGAGGCCGGCGTCGGCGAGACGGCCGAAGAGCGGCGCGGCGAGCGCGGCCGGCGCCAGCAACTCGAGCGAGTGGAAGGGCGGCGCCCCCGCGCCGAGCACGACGACGCGACCGCCCTCGAACGGGGCGAGCGCGACGCCGAACGCGCCGTCGACCGCGGACGGCGCGACGCCGAGGACGGAGCGGACGGCGTCGGCGGCGCGGGGACCGAAGGCGAGGAGCGACGCGTCGCGCTCCGCGAGATCCTCGATCGCGAGCTCCTCCATCACGACGTACTTCTCGAGCCACGCCTTGAAGGCGGCGCCCTTCCCGTCGCTGCCGAGCAGGAGGAGCTCCTCGTCGCGGGCGCAGACGCGCGCGACGTCGAAGAGGCGCCCCTTCGCGTTGGTGAAGGCGGCGGCGATCCCGACGTCGGGCGCGACGCGCTTCACGTCGTTGGTGCACATGCGGTTCACGAACTCGGCGCGCTCGGCGCCGCGGATCGCGATCCGGGCGCGCGCCGACGCGTCGCGCACGACGCCGCGCTCGAAGGCGGCGCGCGCCTCGGCGGCGGGGGCGCCGAAGTGGAGCGCGTTCGGCAGCGGCGACGCGCTGTCGAAGACGGCGTGACGGCGGGCGAGCTCGGCGGCGAGGGCGGGCGGGCGCATCGGAGCGGTGGGATCCAGGGAGTGCATGGGAGGCGGCTGTTCGAGCCGCGCAGGGGCGACGATGGTATCGGGCCGCGCCGCCCGCTGCGCCCGTGCATGGCGCTAACGTGCGCGGCCTCGCCGGAAGGCCGATCGCCCTCGGTTCGGAGCGAGCGGCGCGGAGGAGCTCGTCATGGCCGCGTCGGTCTTCTGCAGCCTCGCTCTCGCGGCGTTCGCCGCCGCGCAGGAGGCGCCTCCCGCCGCGCCGCCGAAGAGCGTCGAGCCCGGTGCGGTCGCGGCTCCGGCGAGCCGGCCGCGGAGCGTCGTCTTCTATCTCATCGACACCTGCCGAGCCGACCGGATGAGCGTGAACGGCCACCCGCGGCCGACGACGCCGTTCCTCGAGGAGATGGCCGCGCGCGGCGTCCGGTTCAGCCACTGCTTCTCGCAGGCGCCGTGGACCAAGCCGTCGATGTCGGCGATCCTCACCTCCTGCTATCCGAGCGTGACGGGCATGTACAAGCTGCTCGACCAGCTCTCGAACGACTTCGTCACGTTGCCCGAGGCGTTCCGCGACGCCGGCTGGTACACGGCCGGCTTCTCGTGCAACCCGCTGATGGGCCGCACGTCGAACTACGCGCAGGGGTTCCGCCGCTTCACCGAGGCGACGACGCTGATCCCCAACGGCGATCCGATCGGATTCGCCAGCGGCTCGGCGAAGCGGATGAACCTGCAGGCGCTGCCGTGGATCGAGAAGAACGCGCAGTGGCCCTACTTCCTCTACCTGCACTCGGTCGACCCGCACGAGAACTACGAGCCGGCCGAGGAGTACCTCGAGCTCTTCGCCGATCCGGCGCTCGAGGCGGAGTACCGGCGGCAGTGGAAGGCGCTGCTCGACGCGAAGCCGCAGCGCATCGCGAACCACTGCACGAAGGAGCACTTCGAGAAGGCGGGCGTCGCGATCGAGCCGTTCGTGAAGTACGGGCTCGACCTCTACGACGCCAACGTGCGGGCGAACGACGACGAGGTGCTGCGGGTGATCGAGGCGCTCGAGAAGAAGGGGGACTTCGACGACGCGATCTTCGTGCTGACCGCCGACCACGGCGAGGAGTTCATGGAGCACGGCGGCACCAGCCACGCCTTCATGCTCTGGAACGAGCTGATCCACGTGCCGCTGATCGTCGTCGCGCCCGGCCTGCTGCCGGAAGGGCTCGTCGTCGACGAGCCGGTCCAGTCGCTCGACATCTACCCGACGCTCTGCGAGCTGGCGGGCGTCCCGGTGCCCGAGGGGCTGCAGGGCCGGAGCTTCGCCCACCTGCTGCGCGGCGAGCCGGGCGACGGACGGCCGATCTTCTCCGAGAACCACGAGATGCCCGGCAGCGAGCAGTTCTTCTTCAGCCAGGGCAACACCCTCTCGGTCATCGAGGGGCAGTGGAAGCTGATCCTCAACCTGAAGTCGCCCTACAACCGGCCGCGGCCGCGGCACGAGCTCTATCGGGTCGATCGCGACTTCGCCGAACGGAACGACCTCGCGGCGGGCGAGCCCGAGATCGTCGAGCGGCTCGAGACGAAGCTGCTCGAGTGGTGGGCGAGGAACCGGGCGCGCCATGAGGGCGTCGAGGTGGGGAGTCTCACGCTCGAGGAGTTGCAGACGGCGGATCCGGAGACGCTCGAGCGGCTGAGGAAGCTCGGGTACGTCAAATGAGCGTTGCAGCTGACGAAGGCGCCGGAGCGGGACGAGACGGTTCGCGGGACGAGTCGGCGCCTTCGCAGCTGAACTGGCGTGCCGGTGAGGCCGCGCGGCGCGCGGCTCACCTCCCGGC
>Ga0315910_10004806_pt1 | contig 11203 bp, 10 predicted proteins | sample EdamamesoilMG_FD_204470 | JGI IMG/M metagenome (GOLD analysis project Ga0315910, IMG submission 204470) | Garden soil microbial communities collected in Santa Monica, California, United States - Edamame soil | ecosystem: Environmental > Terrestrial > Soil > Garden | place: USA: California...
GTCCGGCTTTTTTATTGTTATTTTCCTGGTTTATTTATAGTGCATCCATCCATAAAAATTCTTTGCTTAATCATGCTTGCAGTCCTGCTGCACCGCGTTGGTAGCTGGACGGACAGCTATAAGACGCTCCTGTCCATGAGTGTAGGTTTATTCTCAAGTTTGCTTTATTACCGAGCCACAGGCTTCTGGAGGCTGTTGCGACGCGTGCGCTGGCTATTGGTTTTCCTGCTGCTGATTTTTGCGTTTAATACGCCAGGAGAATACGTAAGGCAGTGGCCACTGGACGCGGGGCAGGCATTTGTACCAACTTATGAAGGCATATCCGCAGGATTATTACAGGCTACAAAGCTGTGTGTCATGCTGGCGGGCTTGTCCTTATTGCTTGTGACGACAGATCGTGAAAACCTGATCGCAGGTTTTTATCTGCTTGCTACCCCGTTTCGTATAGTAAAGCTGAATCCGGAGCGATTTGCTGCGAGGTTGTGGTTAACGCTGCATTATGTTGAGCAGGCGCCGAAAACCGGGGTAGAAAAAAGCGGGGTTCGGCGTCACATATCAGACAGGATTTCCGAATTGAGTATGCCGGAGGACTCTGCAAATGGTGCGCCAGAGCATATCCAGTTAATGCTGCCTGATTTGACTTGGTGTGATGCGCTGGTTGTGACAGGTTTAGTTGTAGCCGGGATTTATTTATTATGCGTGTAGCGCTTGGGCTTGAATACGATGGTGCAGGTTTTTGTGGCTGGCAGAGCCAGGTGAATGGCTGTGCGGTACAGGATTGCCTTGAGAAAACACTGCAGAAACTGGCGGGCCATGAGCTAAGAGTCTCAGCCGCAGGCCGTACCGATACCGGGGTGCACGCGCTTTGTCAGGTGGTACATTTCGATACCACCAAAGCAAGACCCATGAGCGCTTGGGAGCGTGGCACGAATGCGAACTTACCAAAGAATTTACGCGTGCTGTGGGCAAAGCAGGTAGACGATAGTTTTCATGCAAGATTTGATGCACAGCGGCGAAATTATCAGTATCTGCTGGTTAATCAGCCTGTGGCTTCGGCAATCATGCTGGGAAAGGCAGGCTGGTTTCACCGGCCTCTGGATGTGCGCGCAATGCAGGAGGCTGCGGCATATTTGGTTGGTGAACATGATTTTAGTGCTTTCAGGGCGGCTGAATGCCAAGCCAAATCACCCGTCAAACAATTGCATCGTGCCGAGATTTCAAAGATAGGCAATTATTTATTGTTTGATTTTTGTGCGAACGCATTCCTGCATCACCAAGTGCGCAATATGGTGGGCGCGTTAGTATATGTAGGTAAAGGCAAGTATCGGCCGGAGTATCTGGCGGAACTTCTTGCAAGCCGTGACCGCAAGCAATCTCCGCCTACGTTTTCGCCTGATGGTTTATATCTCACCGGGGTGAAATATGATGCAAAATGGGGCTTGCCGGAAACGCAGCGCAGTTTAACCTTGCTTTAAACCCGGCAGCATTCATGTGACAGTTTTAGTGCTTTAAGTTACGCTATCACCCTCATCAATTCTTACTCATCATCCAATTGCGAACTCGTGTAAAAATTTGCGGCATTACCAGTATCAAGGATGCGCTAGCTGCAGTCCGGCATGGTGCTGATGCAATAGGCCTGGTGTTTTACGCCCAAAGCCCACGTAATGTCAGTATTGCCCAGGCGGCAGAAATCGTAGCCGCACTGCCAGCTTTTATTAGTGCAGTCGGTTTATTTGTGGACGCTGCGCCTGAAGAAATACAGGCGGTATTGGCAAAGGTGAAGCTCAATTTATTACAGTTTCATGGGAATGAAACCCCTGAAGCATGTCGCCGCTATGGCTTGCCTTATATGAAGGCAGTACGCGTCCAAGCCGATACAAATTTGCTACAATACGCGGCTGACTACGGCGATGCAAAAGCCCTGTTGCTGGATGCCTATAGCGAAGGTGTTGCAGGCGGTACCGGGCAAACATTCGATTGGAATTTAATCCCGAAGAATTTGCCACAAAATATAGTGTTAGCCGGTGGCCTGAATGCCGACAATGTCAGTTCAGCCATTCGACAAGTGCGCCCTTATGCAGTGGATGTGAGCGGCGGCGTGGAACAGGAAAAAGGAATCAAGGACGCAGGCAAGATTGCTGCGTTCATGCAAGGGGTATTTGATGCAGCAGAAGTATGATTTTCCCGATGCACATGGCCATTTTGGCCCTTACGGCGGCATTTTTGTGGCGGAAACGCTGATTGAGGCACTGGAAGAATTGCGTGCAATGTATGAGCGCTATCGCAATGATCCCGAGTTTCTGGCCGAATTTGAACATGACCTGAAATATTTTGTCGGTCGCCCCAGCCCGATATATCACGCTAAACGCCTGTCTGATCATTTTGGTGGCGCGCAGATTTACCTTAAGCGCGAAGATCTCAACCATACCGGCGCACATAAGGTTAACAACTGCATAGGCCAAGCCTTGCTTGCCAAGCGCATGGGCAAGCCGCGCATTATCGCCGAAACCGGCGCAGGGCAGCATGGCGTGGCAACTGCAACCGTGGCGGCACGCATGGGGCTGGAGTGCGTGGTCTACATGGGCTCGGAAGACGTGAAACGCCAATCACCCAACGTGTTCCGCATGAAGCTGCTAGGCGCCACTGTGGTGCCGGTAGAGTCTGGCTCTAAAACACTCAAAGACGCACTCAATGAAGCCATGCGCGATTGGGTGACCAATATTGCCGACACTTTTTACATTATCGGCACTGTGGCTGGCCCCCATCCCTATCCGATGATGGTGCGCGATTTTCAATCTATCATCGGCATCGAAGCTAAACGACAAATGCTGGAATTGGTTGGCCGTCAGCCGGATGCCATCATCGCATGTGTCGGCGGCGGCTCCAATGCCATGGGGATTTTCTACCCCTATCTCGACGAAAAGAATGTGCGCCTGATTGGTGTTGAGGCCGCTGGATTGGGTATGGAAACCAGCAAGCACGCCGCACCTTTGACGGCGAATAGCCCGGTCGGTGTGCTACACGGCAACCGTACCTATCTGATGCAGGATGAGAACGGTCAGATTATTGAAACACATTCGATCTCAGCCGGCCTTGATTACCCTGGTGTTGGCCCGGAACACGCTTGGCTCAAGGATATCCATCGCGCCGAATATGTGGCAATTACCGATGACGAAGCACTGCAGGCTTTCCATACCTTGTGCCGCATGGAAGGCATCATCCCTGCTCTGGAGTCCAGCCACGCATTGGCCTATGCTGTCAAACTTGCGCCTACCATGGCCCGCGACCAGGTTCTATTGGTGAATCTTTCCGGCCGCGGCGACAAGGATATCAATACGGTAGCCAATCTTGCTGGAATAAAACTGTAATGTCCCGAATTCAAGGTACGTTCGAGAAGCTCAAGCAGCAGGGCAAAAAGGCCTTAATCCCATACATCACGGCGGGCGACCCGCATCCCAAGCATACCGTCATGCTGATGCATGCTTTGGTTAAAAGCGGTGCGGATATCATTGAGCTTGGCGTGCCATTTTCCGACCCGATGGCGGATGGTCCGGTGATTCAACGTGCCAGCGAGCGTGCGTTAGCGCACCATGTAAGCTTGTCCGATGTGCTGGGTATGGTTGCCGAGTTTCGCAAGCAAGACTCGCAAACGCCGGTGGTATTGATGGGTTATGCCAATCCGGTCGAAGCGATGGGCGCAGAGCGCTTTGCTGACCGTGCCAAATCGGCAGGTGTGGATGGCGTACTTACGGTGGATTACCCGCCGGAAGAATGCGGTGAATTTAATAGTTTATTGAAAAACCGCGAGATTGACCCTATATTCCTGTTATCGCCGACTACTGAACCGTCGCGCGTGGAACTGATTGTTAATCAGGCCAGTGGTTTTGTTTATTATGTATCGTTAAAAGGTGTCACTGGCGCCCAGAATCTGGATATTGCCGAAGTGGCTAAGCGTGTGGCGGGTATACGCAGTAAAACTGCTTTGCCGGTAGGCGTTGGGTTTGGCGTACGCGATGCGGCAACGGCCAAAGCCGTCGCCTATATTGCAGATGCCGTGGTAGTGGGTAGCCGTATGGTACAAACCGTTGAACAATCAATTGAGAAAAATCTGGCTGCGAATATAATTGCGTTGATGACCGAGTTACGTAGTGCTATAGACTCTGACTTGGTTACTGCAAAGGAATAATCCATGAGCTGGCTAGGAAAAATTTTACCCCCTAAAATCAAGCGTGCCATTGGTGCCGTCAGGAAAACTGTACCAGAGGGGCTTTGGAGCAAATGTCCTTCATGCGAATCGGTGCTGTACCGCACTGATCTGGAAGGTAATGCCGAGGTATGTCCCAAGTGTGGGCATCACAATCGTATCTCTGCCAGAGCCCGTCTTGATTTATTGCTGGACGCCAAAGGCCGGACCGAGATTGGCGCTGACGTACAGCCAGTTGATTCACTCAAGTTTAAAGATACCAAACGCTATACAGACCGCCTCAAGGCCTCGCAGTCGGAAGTTGGTGAGACAGATGCCCTGATCGTCATGCAAGGCACTATCAAGACAGTGCCTGCAGTAGTTGCTTCTTTTGAATTCAAATTCATGGGTGGCTCCATGGGCGCAGTAGTGGGCGAGCGTTTCGTCAGGGGCGTGGAGGCAGCCATCAAGTACAAGACATCGTTCATCTGTATTTCTGCCAGTGGCGGTGCGCGTATGCAGGAGGGCCTGTTATCCCTGATGCAAATGGCCAAGACCAGTGCCGCCCTCACGCAATTGAGTCAGGCCGGGCTACCTTATATTTCGGTGTTGACCGATCCCACCATGGGCGGTGTCTCTGCCAGCTTTGCCATGCTTGGCGATGTGATTATTGCCGAGCCACAGGCGTTGATTGGCTTTGCCGGCCCGCGCGTGATTGAACAAACGGTGCGCGAAACCCTGCCCGATGGTTTTCAGCGCGCCGAATTTTTATTGGAGCATGGTGCGATTGACATGATCGTGGACAGGCGGCAATTGCGCGACAAGATTGTGACGCTCATTACCAGTATGCAGCGACTACCGGCTGTTGCCTAGTTTACGCGAAACATCACCTGTGATACTCCCCGCACTGCCGATTGATTTGGCAGGCTGGCTTACCTACATTGAAGCGCAACATCCGAAATCCGTTGCCATGGGTTTGGATCGTGTTAATGAAGTCAAGCAGCGATTAAAACTGAATCCTGATTTTCCCATCATTACAGTCGCTGGCACCAATGGCAAAGGCTCGACTTGCGCCATGCTGGAGCGCATCTATCATGAGGCAGATTACCGCGTTGCCTGTTACAGCTCGCCCCATCTTTTGCATTATAACGAACGCGTTCGTATCGGCTGTCAGGAAGCGAGTGATGAGGATTTATGCAGGGCCTTTCTGGCAGTAGAAGCGGCGCGCGATGAGATTTTACTGACCTATTTTGAATTCGGCACTCTGGCTACGATGTGGCATTTTATGCAGTCGGGTGTCGATGTGGCTATTCTGGAAGTGGGGCTGGGAGGAAGGCTAGACGCGGTAAATGTGTTTGATCCTGCGTGTACGATTGTAACCGGCATAGACCTTGATCATATGGATTTTCTTGGCAATAGCCGTGAGGCTATTGGCTATGAGAAAGCAGGCATTTTTCGCCAGGGCATTCCGGCCATCTGCGGGGATATCAACCCGCCAGACACGTTGGTACATCACGCAACCAGTATCGGCGCTGATTTGATGCTGGTTGGACGGAATTTTGAATTTAGATTAACCGGTAACGGATGGGCTTATCGTCAAGGCCAAACAGAAATTGATCACCTACCATTGCCCGCACTGGTTGGTGATTTTCAGTTGTTTAATGCAGCCTGTGTAGTAACAGCGATTGAAGCCATGCAAGAGGCTCTGCCTGTTACTCCAGCAGCAATAGCCACAGGCTTACGCACAGCGACTTTGGCAGGACGTTTCCAGCTGCATTCAAATCGTCCACAAGTTATTCTGGATGTTGCGCATAACCCACATGCAGCTTCTGCGCTGGCTGAGAATCTGCGCAGATTGTCTTGCCATGGCCGCACATTGGCGGTGTTCGCCATGCTGGCGGATAAGGATATTGCAGGAGTGGTCGCAGCTGTGAGCATGGAAGTGGATAGCTGGTATGCGGCCGGTATTGGTAATACGCGCGGTGCGAGTGCGCTGCAGTTAGTCAATTTAATCCATCAACAAGCCTCAGGAAGCGTTATTCAAAGTTTTCCTGACGTGACTTCAGCCTATCTTCAAGCCTGTATGGATGCGAGTGAAAATGATAGAATAGTCGTGTTTGGTTCGTTCTTTACAGTAGCCGACGTTATGCGCGTTTTAACTCAAGATACACTCGATGATTAGGATTATTTGAATGCCGCCAGACCAGTCGATTGAGCAGGAAATTCAATTCAAAAAACGTGCCCGCAGGCGCCTAGTTGGCGCAGTCGCGTTAGTGTTACTTATGGTGACGATATTGCCCATGGTGTTAGATGATCGCGTAGCCAAGAGCCCACAGCAAGAAATAGCAATCTCCATACCCAGCCAGGATGGACCAGAATTTTCCTCTAAAGTAGTTCCGGTCGGCCCAATTATGCCGGAGCCGATTGTGGCGCCGGAATCGAAACCAGATAAAGCTCCGGCAAGTGGGGCTGCATCAGCCAAGACGATTGAGCCACCACTATCTGCAAAGACAGAAACCCTTGAGTTAGTAAAACCAACAGCCAAGCCCGCACAAGTCGTTATGCCCAAGCCGGAAACGGCAAAGACAACATTCGCTCAGGAATCGCCAGCTGAGAAAACCCTTGAGCAAAACAGTAACGCTAGAGGCGGCACTTTTACGGTACAAATCACCGTATCTTCTTACCCAGCTGAGGTTAAAAAACTACAGCAAAAGCTGCAAACATTAGGTTATAAGTCTTATAGCGAAACGATAGGTACGCCAAAGGGTGAGAAAATTCGTCTACGTGCCGGACCTTTTGCCAATCGCGAGCAGGCCGATAGCGCGTTGGTAGTGATTAAGGACGCTGGTTTGTCCGGTTTGGTGGTGCTAAATAAATAAACTTCATAAGCGCCAGCGTCGAATCTCATGACGAGTTTTGATTATGCTGTACTCGCGATTATAGGGCTGTCAGTGTTGCTTAGCGTGTTGCGTGGGTTTGTGCGTGAGATTCTGGCTCTGGCAGGTTGGATTGTTGCCTGTTTTGTGGCTAAAATTTATACACTCCAGTTAGCGCAGTTATTGCCGCCAGCAATACCAAGCGAGTCTTTAAGATTGTTGGCAGCTTTCCTGATGTTGTTTCTGGTGGCGCTATTGATATGCACTTTATTGGTGATTGCGTTGTCTCACGTATTCAAGAAAATGGATTTAGGCTGGCTGGATCGCTGTTTGGGCGGTGCATTCGGTCTGGTACGCGGTGTGGTAATTGTTACCATACTGGTTTTCTTGGCCGGATTTACCATGGCACCAAAAGATGTGCGCTGGCGTAACGCCATGTTTAGCGCGCCTTTCGAGGCTATAGTGATTAGCCTGTTGCCATGGATTCCGCAAGGCATTGCCAAGCATGTTAAATACGACTAAATTGAGCCACTCATGCAGTTCTATGTATCCTTTCTTTGAGGCGTTTAACTCATGTGCGGAATTATTGGTGTAGTCAGCAAAGTCCCGGTGAATCAGCTGCTTTATGATGGGCTGCTGGTGTTGCAGCATCGCGGTCAGGACGCTGCCGGGATTGCCACTTGCGATGGCGGCACCTTTCACATGCACAAAAGTAACGGCATGGTGCAGGATGTGTTCCATTCACGCCATATGCGTAGCCTGAAAGGCAATGCAGGTATTGCCCACGTGCGCTACCCAACTGCAGGCTCTTCTTCAGCCGCTGAAGCGCAACCATTCTACGTCAACTCACCTTTTGGCATTGTGCTGGGGCATAACGGTAATCTCACCAATTCTGCGCAATTAAAACAAGAAATGTTTCGGCAGGATTTACGCCATATCAATACCAGTTCTGATTCTGAAGTTTTGCTCAACGTGCTCGCACACGAGATTGAACACACCGCACATAATGCCGTGCTCAATGCCGATATGGTGTTTGAAGCTGTGGCGGCAGTGCACAAGCGCTGTCGCGGTGCTTATGCGGTAGTCGCCATGATAGCCAATTTTGGCTTGCTGGCTTTTCGTGATCCGAACGGCATCCGCCCGTTAGTGATAGGCAAACGCGTGGACGAAAATGGCGCGGAATATATTGTTGCCTCGGAGAGCGTGGCGCTTGATGTTTTAGGCTATAAGCTGGTACGCGATGTCATGCCGGGTGAAGCTGTTTTTATCGATATGGATGGCAATTTCTTCTCACGCCAATGCGCAGAGAAGCCCAAGTTAAACCCCTGTATTTTTGAGTATGTCTATCTGGCGCGTCCCGACTCCGTCATTGACGGTATATCTGTTTACCAAACCCGCTTGCATATGGGCGAGAGCCTAGCTGAAAAAATCCACCAGGAATGGAGTCATCTTGAGATAGACGTGGTGATTCCTATCCCCGATACCAGCCGTCCTAGTGCTTTGCAACTCGCCAATGCGTTAAACCTCACTTATCGGGAAGGCTTTATCAAGAATCGCTATATTGGCCGAACTTTTATCATGCCTGGGCAGGCATTACGCAAAAAATCGGTGCGGCAGAAGCTCAATCCGATAGGCATGGAATTCAAGGGGAAAAACGTTTTACTGGTAGATGACTCCATTGTACGCGGAACCACTTCCAGGCAAATCGTGCAGATGGCGAGAGATGCCGGTGCCACCAAGGTTTATTTCGCTTCAGCGGCTCCCCCAGTGCGCTTCCCTAACGTCTATGGTATTGATATGCCAAGTCGCGATGAACTGCTGGCGACAGGCCGGACCGATAAAGAGATCTGCGCGGAAATTGGTGCTGACGCACTAATCTATCAGGATCTGGGGGCCTTGGTGAATGATGTGCGCCTGAGCAACCCTAAAATCGAGCATTTTGACTGCTCCTGTTTTGATGGTGATTATGTAACCGGTGATGTGGATGCGGCCTATCTGGCTGGTATAGAGGCTACGCGAGGCGATAATGCGCAGGAAGAAAAACCGGTCAGTTCTACGCAAATGGATCTGAATCTGGTGACGGCAGAAGAACAGGAAGAAGCCGCCTGACAATCAAGCTGTGCAACTTGACGGTATAGGCCGCGAGAGGCTATGATTCGACCTGCGCTGATTTGAGGTTGCCACATACGGTGATAACTCAGCTTGCGAGCGCATTATAAATACTGCTAAAGCGAGTCCATAACCCGTTTTAGCGATTAGCTATTGCGGGTTTTTTTATGCCTGAACATTCAGGCAGGGAGATTTGAAATATGACGAAAAATCAATGGCAGCCGGAAACGTTAGGCGTTCGTGCCGGTAGCGAACACACGCAGTTTGGCGAGAATTCAGAAGCACTATTTCTCACCTCAAGCTTTGTTTTTGATAACGCGGCGCAAGCAGCAGCACGCTTTGGTGGGCAGGAGCCGGGGAATATTTATTCACGCTTTACCAATCCCACGGTTACCATGTTCCAGAACAAACTGGCGGCATTGGAGGGCGCGGAGACTTGCGTGGCTACCTCATCCGGCATGTCCGCAATTCTGGCCTGCGTCATGGGTTTGTGCTCAGTCGGCGATCATGTAATTGCCTCGCGCAGTATCTTTGGTACCACAGTGCAGCTGTTCGGCAATATCCTGCAGCGCTGGGGATTGGAGGTTACCTTTGTTTCCCTGACCGATGCTGAAGAGTGGAAAGCCGCGGTGCGCCCCAACACTAAACTGTTTTTTGTTGAGACACCGTCCAATCCGCTGCTTGAGGTGTGTGATATTGCGCTCTTGGCTAGTATTGCCCATAAGGCTGGCGCATTGCTGGCGGTAGATAATTGCTTATGCTCACCCGCGCTACAAAAGCCATTGGAATTAGGTGCGGATATCGTTATTCATTCCGCGACCAAATATATTGACGGTCAGGGGCGCTGCCTGGGTGGTGCAGTGCTGGGCAAGAAGGACGTACTGGAGCCGGTTTACGGATTCTTACGCACTGCGGGGCCGACCATGAGCGCTTTTAATGCTTGGGTATTCCTCAAGGGTTTGGAGACGCTACACCTGCGCATGGAAGCGCATTCGCGTAATGCCTTGGCTTTGGCTGAATGGCTGGAGCAGCAGGCTGGCGTTGCACACGTTTATTACCCAGGCTTGAAGTCTCATCCGCAACATCAACTGGCAATGAAGCAGCAGAAGAGCGGTGGGGCGATTGTATCGTTTGACGTCAAGGGCGGAAAAGAAGCTGCTTGGCACTTAATTGACGCGACCAGGCTGATCTCGATTACGGCTAATCTGGGCGATGCCAAGAGCACGATTACACATCCTGCCACTACGACACATAGCCGTGTTACGCCGGAAGAACGTGTAAAAGCGGGCATTGCTGATGGTTTGGTGCGTATTGCAGTGGGGCTGGAGCATGTGGAGGACATTAAAGCAGACTTGGAAATGCTGTATTAAGAGGTCAGATTGCAAACAAAAAACGGGGCGATTGTCCCGTTTTTCGTTGCCTGAAGCTACAGTAAAATCTAATGAAAAACAGGCATGATTTAGCCTCTTTATCATGCTAAAATCCTAGACTTTAAGCCACGTTTAGTCGATAGCACACAATGGATCAGTTCGCCAAAGAAACACTCCCCATAAGCCTTGAAGATGAGATGCGCCGTTCTTACCTTGATTACGCCATGAGCGTGATTATAGGGCGGGCATTGCCCGATGTGCGCGATGGTCTAAAACCTGTGCATAGGCGTGTGCTTTTTGCCATGCATGAGCTAAGCAATGACTGGAATCGGGCCTACAAAAAATCCGCACGTATTGTCGGCGATGTGATTGGTAAATATCACCCGCATGGCGATACTGCGGTATATGACACTATTGTGCGCATGGCGCAGGATTTTTCACTGCGTTACATGCTGGTTGATGGCCAAGGCAACTTTGGCTCGGTTGATGGCGATAACGCAGCAGCGATGCGTTACACCGAAATTCGCATGGCCCGGATCGCGCACGAACTGCTGGCTGACCTGGACAAGGAAACAGTGGATTTCGGACCAAACTACGATGGCTCTGAACATGAACCTCTGATTATGCCGGCGCGTATACCTAATCTGCTGATTAATGGCAGTTCA
>Ga0315910_10004807_pt1 | contig 11201 bp, 9 predicted proteins | sample EdamamesoilMG_FD_204470 | JGI IMG/M metagenome (GOLD analysis project Ga0315910, IMG submission 204470) | Garden soil microbial communities collected in Santa Monica, California, United States - Edamame soil | ecosystem: Environmental > Terrestrial > Soil > Garden | place: USA: California...
CGCGTTCTTGCCGAAGCCGACGCCCGGATCGAACACGATGCGGCTCAAATCGATGCCGGCGCGTTCCCACGTGTCGATGCGCTCCTCGAGCCAGCGCTCGACGGCCGTCGTAGGATTTTGATCGGCGGGGAGCGTGCGGGCCTTGTCCGCCGGCACGCCGAGGTTGTGCATCGCGACGAACTCGGCGCCGCTCGTCGCCGCGAGCCCGATCATCGCCCGGTCCGTCAATCCGCTGACGTCGTTGATGATGTCGGCGCCGAGCGTGAGCGCACGCCGCGCGGTCTCGACGTGATAGGTGTCGACGCTGAGCCTTGGCCGCAGCAGCGAGCCGCTGTAACGGTCGACGAGCCGGCCAACGACGGTCTCGAGCCGCGCCCACTCTTCATCCGCAGTCATCGGAGTCGCGCCCGGCCGCGTGGACTCGGCGCCGATGTCGATGAGCTCGGCGCCGGCGCCGACGAGCTTCTCGACTCGTGCTTCGGCGGCGGCGTCGTCGACGAGCTCGCCGCCGTCGGAGAACGAGTCGGGCGTCAAATTCACGATGCCCATCCAGAGCGGCAGATGGTGGCCGCCGGCGCGCGCGTGCTCTAGCACGGTGCGTGTGCCGGCGCCCGGGATCGTCATGCGCGGCTCGAGCGCCGCGAGCGGCGTCAGCACGAACGCGCGCTGCGTAATGCCGGCGTGCGGCACGCGCAACCGCTCCGTCGTCAACGTCTCGCGGCCGTAGAGCAGCAGATCGATGTCGATGGGGCGCGGCGCCCAACGGCCGCGGTCGACGCGGCCGAGCTCGCGCTCGATGGCTTTCAGGGCATCGAGCACGTCGAGCGGCGAAACTTCTGTTTGGCAGTGTGCGACGAGATTCAAGAAAGGCTGGTTCCAATCAGCGGGCGCGTCGTCGGGCAGCATCGCCGGTGATTCGACGACGGGCGAAACACGCACGAGTTGCACGCCGCGCGCAGCGAGCCGCTCGAGGGCTCCCGCGAGATGGCCGCGGCGCGCACCCAAGTTCGAGCCGAGCCCGAGATAAACATCCATCACGGCTATTCGTGTAATCCTTAAGTCCCTACAATCATGCCCAAACCAACACTCGCTTGCAGGAGGAAGAAGAATGAAAACGAGAGCAGCAGTCGCGTGGGAAGCCGGCAAACCGCTGAGTGTGGAGGAAGTCGACCTCGCTGGGCCCAAGCAAGGCGAGGTGCTCGTCCGAATCATCGCGACGGGCGTCTGCCACACCGACGCGTACACGCTGTCGGGCGCCGACCCGGAGGGCGCGTTCCCCTCGATTCTGGGACACGAAGGCGGCGGCGTCGTCGAAGAAGTCGGTAAGGGCGTGAAGAGTCTCAAACCCGGCGACCATGTAATTCCGCTCTATACGCCCGAGTGCAAGAAGTGCAAGTTCTGCAAGTCGGGCAAGACGAACCTCTGCGTCGCGATCCGGGCAACGCAGGGCAAGGGACTCATGCCCGACGGCACGAGCCGTTTTTCGAAGAACGGCAAACAAATCCTGCATTTCATGGGCACGTCGACGTTCTCCGAGTACACCGTGCTGCCCGAGATCGCGCTCGCGAAAATTCCGAAGAAGGCGCCGCTCGAGAAGGTGTGCTTGCTCGGCTGCGGTATCACGACGGGCATCGGCGCCGTGTTGAACTCGGCCAAGGTGAAACGCGGTTCGACGGTCGCCGTGTTCGGTCTCGGCGGCGTGGGTTTGAGCGTCATCCAGGGCGCCGTCATGGCGAAGGCGGCACGCATCATCGCCGTCGACATCAATGCCGGTAAAGAAAAGATGGCGCGCGAGCTCGGCGCCACGGACTTCGTCAATCCGAAGGACTACGACAAACCGATTCAGCAGGTCATCGTCGGCATGACGGAGTGGGGCGTCGACTACTCGTTCGAATGCGTCGGCAATACACAACTCATGCGCGCCGCGCTCGAGTGCTGCCACCGCGGCTGGGGCGAGTGCACGATCATCGGCGTCGCGGCAGCAGGCCAAGAGATCAGCACGCGGCCATTCCAGCTCGTCACCGGACGCGTCTGGCGCGGCAGCGCGTTCGGCGGCGTCAAAGGCCGCACGCAGTTGCCCGGCATGGTGAAGCAATACATGGAAGGCAAGATCGAGATCGACTCGATGATCACGCACACGATGGGGCTCGAGAAGATCAACGAGGCCTTCGATCTCATGCACGAAGGCAAGAGCATCCGAGCCGTCATCCACTATTGACGACTGCTGGATGGCGCCGTGCGCCGCGCTCTTTTCATGTTGGCTCTTTGTGCCGCGCTCGACCCTACGGCCGGAGCGGCGCAGGTTTTGAGCGACGGCGCCAACGCGCGGCCGTACCGAGTCGAGTGCGCCGGGCCAGGTGAGGCGTGTCGCGCCGATCTCGCGACGTATATCGGCTGGCGCGTTTTCCAAGCTCAATGCGCGACGTGTCATGCCGTCGACGTGCGCGGCTCGACCTTCGCGCCGGACCTCACCCTGCGCATGAGCGGCATGACGCAACGCGACTTCTTCGCGGCCCTCGATCGAGGTTACTTCGGGTCGGCAAGCACGATGCCGCCGCGCGGCCGGGATCCCAACGTCGCGCCGTACTACGAGGAGCTCTGGTCGTTTCTGCGCGCGCGTACCACGGGCGACTTGCCGGCCGGTCCCGTGACTCGGCTGCCTGGCGACGGCACGACGGCCAACTGAGTGGCGCGTCGCTCACGGTCGAACGCGGATAATAGTCTTTCCCGGGCGTCGTTCGGTTGGGTTGAGGGCGGCGACGGCATCGTCGAGGCTCGCGACGGTGCCGATGTTCGTCCGCAGCCGTCCGTCCCGCACTCGCTGTACGATCTCGCTCAGTTGAGCACGATCGGACTCGACGACGAAGTCGACCGCCAGCGCGTTGGCGGGCCGGGTTTCCGACGGTCCGACGATCGACACGAGCGTTCCTCCTGCTCGAACCAGGCGCGCCGACCGCTTCCCGATGTCGCCGCCGATGAGATCGAACACCAGATCGACTACGCCGACATCTTCGAGAACCTCGTTGTCGAGATCGACGAACTCGTTTGCGCCGAAGTCGAGCGCCGCCTGACGGTCGGCGGTGCGTCCGGTACCGATGACGTGAGCGCCCGCCAAGCGCGCGAGTTGCGACACCAGCGAACCGACCGCGCCGGCAGCACCGTGCGCGATTACGCTCTGCCCTGCCCGAAGGCGGCCGTGCTCGAACAGTCCCTGCCACGCAGTCAGCCCTGAGATCGGCAGGCTCGCCGCCGCCGTGAAGTCGACGTCCCCCGGCAGCGGCGCGAGGTTGCGTGCCTCGACAGCCGCGTACTCCGCCAGGGTGCCGTCGCGAGTCCAGTCCGTGAGGCCGAACACGCGCTGTCCCAGTGACAGCCCCGTCGTGCCATAGCCGAGTGCCGTCACCACTCCGGCCAGCTCGTGCCCGGGAACAGTCGGCGTTCGGTCACGATTGAGGCGATCGGTCCAAGTGGAAGGCCAACTCAACTCGGTTCCGACGAATCCCGCCGCATGAACCTCAACGACGACGTCGTTTATCGCTGCCTGCGGCTCGGGTCGCTTCGCCAGTTTCATCCCGGCCGTGCCCGCAGCTCGGTCCGTCACAACGATTGCTTTCATCGTCCACCTCCATATGTGGCATGTGGTCATCCTACGCTTTGCGCGCCGCGCTCGACCTCGCGGTCGGCGTGGCGCAGCCTAGTCAGAGGAGGGCGGCTCGACCGCCGAGCGCGCTGGCCGCTAGAGCTCGATTCGAAAGCCGATCCAGGCCGCGCGCGGCGCGCCGGGTCCCACGAAGTACGGCTCGTCGAACTCGCCGCCGAGCACTTCGTCCGCTTGACCGAACAAGCCGAACGTCGCGTATTCCTCGTCGAGCAAGTTGTCGATGCTCGCGAACACGCTCGCGCGGTCGCCGAAGCGGTACTCTGCACGGACGTTCAGGAGGGAGTAGCCGTCGAGCTCGTCGAGCAAGTTCCCTTCGTCGCCGCGGAAGAACGCACCGGAAGAAGCTTGGACGTCGGCACCAAGGGTCAAGGCGTCTGTGGCGGCGAAGCGCACGCCGGCCTTCAATAGTTGCTCCGGGATTAGCGGCAATCTGTCACCGACTTCGACTTCGATTTCGCCGTCGACGGCTTCGGGATGGTTCGCGCTCATGACGGTGAAGTCCTCGCGGAACGTCGCGTCGAGGTAGGTGTAGTCGAGCGACCACGTGAGCCGTTCGCCCGCCGTGCCAGCGAGGTTCGCTTCGAAGCCGTCGCGGCGCGTTTCCCCGACGTTGTCGAAGAACCCTTGGTTCGTCAGCGCGCCGGCGCTGATGAACAAGATGTCGTCGTCGTTCGTCGTGCGGAAGACGCCGGCGTGCCATCGCCCGCCGCCGTTCCATTCGCCGCGCACGCCGGCCTCCAGCGTCTTCGCTACGACTTGCTCCAGAGGCGGGTCCGCGAGGAACGCGTTCGGCAAGCGGCACGGGTCGTCCTCGTCGGCGCACGTCAATTCGACGGGGGAGGGTGCTCGGTTGGCCTCGCTGTAGCCCGCGTAGAACGTGACAGCTTCCGTGCCGAAGGTAAGGCCGATGGCCGGGTTGAAGCGCTCGAACGTGTGGTTGCCGTCCAGGTCGTCCTCGAGCTGGTCTTCGAGCTCGACGTGCGTGCGGTTGTAGCGCCCGGACACCGTGAGCGCCGTGCGCTCGCCGAGTGAAAACGTGTTGCTCAAGTAAAAGCCGGTATTCGACACGGAGGATTCGAGCCCCGTGAAAGCTTCACCGACGTATACGCCGCCGCCGATGGCCTGGCGCGTGGAATCGAGCGCGCCGAGCTCCGTGCTGGCGCCGAACTCGACGTCGGCCTCGTCGAGCGCCGCTCCGATGGTGAAAAGGTTCTCTCGCCCGCCAAGGTCGCCGGTGAAGTCCGCCTGCAATCCGAATCCCGTGCCGTCCTGCTCGGTGCCGCTGCGATTGACGGCCCCGCCCTCGAGGTCGTCGTTGGCCACGATGGGTAGCCCGTTCTCGTCGAGCGTGATCTCCTCGCTGCCGCCCTCTTCCTCGCAGATGAAGCCCGGTGTGCCAGTGCACTCCCTGAAGTCCGAGTCGTCGCCATTCAGTGTGTCGATGTCGCTCGCGCGTAGGTAAATGTTTCCGCGCATCGTGATGTTCGGCGACACCGATTGCTCGGCGCTGACGCCCAGCATCGTCAGCGCGTTCTCGGTCCGATCGGGATGCGTGAAGATCGCCTCTGGATCGAGCTCGAGCAAATCCTCCGGCGCCGCGCCGTTGCCGACGAGATCGGTGTCGACACGCGTCAGACTAACGTCGACGCGCGAGTTGTCGCCGCGCCACGTCAGCTTGCCGAAGATTTGCTGCGCGTCCGTTGGCGAAAAGTCGCGCCAACCGTCCTCTTCGAGAAGCGATGCGGTGACGAAATAGCCGAGGTCGTCGCTGAGAGCGCCGCCGGTTTCGGCCTGGACGCTCATGCGGCCGAACGATCCTCCGGTCAGCTCCACGCTCGTGCCGTCGTTGGCGAAGCCGTCTTTGGTTCGTACCGCGATCGCACCGCCCAGCGCATTCAAGCCGAACAACGGGTTCGCTCCCGGAACGAGATAGAGCTCATTGATCGCGCTCTCGGGAATCAGCGCCCAGCTCACGGTGTCGCCGAATGGCTCGTTGACGCGCACGCCGTCTTGGTAGACCGCGAGTCCTTGCGGCAAGCCGAGCAGCGGCGAGCCGACGAAGCCGCGGTACTGAACGTCGGGCTGCAGGGGGTTGCTCTGCGCTTCGTTGACGAACACGCTGCCCATGCTGCGTTTCATGAAGTCGGCGAGGTCGAGCGCGTGTTGCTCGCGAAGCTCCTCCGCCATCGCAGTCTGGACGTTGGCCGCGATTCGATCGGTGTCGAGGTTTCCGCCGAGCGGTGTGACACCGACGACCTCGATCGTCTCGATCGACGCGTCGGTCTGGGCGGTGGCCGGACTTACGACAGCGAGCCCCGTGGCCGCGAGCGCAGTGGCGGTAATAGCGGTGTGGAGTTTCATGGGCGAGGGATTCTAGCGAGTGGACTTCGGTGCGGGTGATTGCGGCGAAAACTCGGGAAGAATTCCCGGCCCGCCTCCGGCCCGAAACTTGGGCAAGCCGCGGGCCGAGCCGCCAGAATGGTGTCGCATGAGCTTGCGCGTGCGCTTGAATCTGCTGATCACCACGATGTTCGTGACGATCCTCGTGCTCGGCACCGTGCTCGTCATCGTCAACGCGCGCCGGGCCGTGCTCCAAGAGATCGAGTCGTCCGCGCAGCTCGCGTTGAATCTCCTCGACGTGCCATCCGCCGAAGCGCCCCTTGCCGGCCAGGCTAGCGAGCTCGAGCACTTGCGCGGCCGGCTCGGTGCGCTCGCCGGCGCGCGTCATCTCGAAGTGCTGCTCGTAGCCAACGGGCGCGAGACCATGTTGCTGCGTCCGCGTGCTCCGAGTGCCGCGGTGCCGCGCTGGTTCGAGCGGCTCGTGGCTCCGGCACCGATGGAGTTGCGACGGCCGCTGACAGCGGATGAGCACGCGGCCACCGAGGTCGTCGTGCGTGCCAATCCGGGCGACGAAATCGCCGAATCGTGGCGCGATGCCTGGCCGCTGCTCGTGCTCGTATTCGCCGTTTCTATCGTGGCGAACGGCGTGTTCTACGTCGTCGTGGGACGCTGGCTCAAGCCCGTCGATCGCATCGTCGCGGCGCTCGACGGCATCGAGCAGGGTGACTATCGCGCGCGCTTGCCGCAGTTCGACCTGCCCGAGCTCGCCGGCGTTGCCGCGAAGTTCAACGGCATGGCCGAGGTGCTGGAGCGCAGCCGCGCGCAGAACCGCTACTTGGCGCAGCAGACGATTGCGATCCAAGAAGACGAACGCCGTGCACTCGCGCAAGAGCTCCACGACGAGCTCGGCCAATCGATCACGGCCGTCAAGGCGGTCGCGGCGTCGATGGGGCAGACCGAGGAAGTGCCGGTGGTCAGCGAAGGTGCCGCGACGATCACGGAAATCGCCAACCAGATGTATTCCGTCGTCCGCGGCATGCTGCGGCGACTGCGCCCCGTGCTGCTCGACGAGTTCGGACTCGTGCGTGCGCTCGAGAGCCTCGTCGACGGCTGGAACGAGCGGCACGCGGACGTATTCTGCCGCTTGGTCGTGAAGGGTACCCTGAGCGATCTCAGCGACGCCGCGAACATCGGTCTTTATCGCGTCGTGCAAGAGTGCCTCACGAATGTCATCAAGCACGCGGCTGCAACCGAGGTCTCGGTGACGCTCGAGCAGATCGGCGCGCGGGTGCGCCTCACGGTCACTGACAACGGCCGAGGGTTCGCCCCCGACATCGCGCCGCCCGGCCTCGGGTTGCTCGGCATGCGAGAGCGCGTTGAAGCGTTGCAGGGTACTTTCACGGTCACTGCCGCGCGGGGTAGCGGCGTTGCGATCGCGGTTGACATACCTGCGGTGCCGACAGCATGAAGACGGGGCCGCGCACGCGCGTGCTGCTCGTCGACGATCACGCCGTCGTGCGCGCGGGCTATCGGCTGCTGCTTCAGCACGAGCCAGACGTCGAAGTCGTAGCCGAGGCGGAGAGCGCCGAGAGCGCGTGCCGGCAGTACGCGGATCTCGCGCCGGACGTCGTCGTCATGGATCTCACGCTACCGGGCATGAGCGGGCTCGAAGCGATCAAGCGCATTCGCATGCGCGACCCAATGGCGCGCATCCTTGTTTTCAGCATGCACGAGGAACCGATGTTCGTGGAGCAAGCGCTCGCAGCCGGTGCATCGGGCTACGTGCCGAAGAGCAGCGCACCTGCGGCGCTCGTCGAGGCCGTGCGGCAAGTCGCTGCGGGCGGCCGCTATCTCGATCGGGCGCTCGAGCAGCGGCTCGCGTTCGACCGCGTGCGCGGCTCGGATTCGCCGCTGATGCGACTTTCGACGCGCGAATTCGAGATCTTTTGCCTGCTCGCCGAAGGCGAGAGCTCGGCCGAGATCGCGCGGCGATTGTCGTTGAGTCCGAAGACGGTCGCGAACTACAGCACGCAGCTGAAGAGTAAGCTCGACGTGAGTAGCGTCGCCGAGTTCGCGCGGCTCGCGATTCGGCACCGAATCATTCGCGCCTAGCGTCAAGGAGGAGTTGACGGCGAGTCTACGGCCGCAGAGGCTGACGCCATGGCCGTTCCCGCCACCATGACCGCGATGCGCTTGAAGGGCCCGGGCCGCGTGCTCGAGCCCGACGTCGTCGCCGTCCCGCAGCCGTCACCCGTCGAAGTGCTGCTCGAGGTGCTCGCGTGCGGCGTCTGCCGCACGGACTTGCACGTGCTCGACGGCGAGCTGCCCGACCTCCGTTATCCCGTGACGCCGGGCCACGAGATCGTCGGCCGTGTGGTCGCCGTGGGCGACGCGGTCACGAACGTGCGGATCGGTGACCGCGTCGGCGTGCCGTGGCTCGCTGGCACCTGCGGCACTTGCGACGCGTGCCGGCGCGGCCTCGAGAATCTGTGCGAGCGCGCCGTGTTCACGGGTTACACGGTGCCCGGCGGCTATGCGCAGTTCGTGACGGCCGATGCGCGCTATTGCCTCGCGATCCCGGCGCGCTATTCGGATGCCGCCGCCGCGCCGCTGCTCTGCGCCGGGCTCATCGGTTATCGCGCGTATCGCGCGGCCGGCGACGCGCACCGTCTCGGCCTCTACGGCTTTGGCGCGGCGGCGCATTTGCTCGCGCAAGTCGCGCGCGCCGAGCAACGTGACGTCTACGCTTTCACGCGGCCCGGCGATCGCGCCGGCCAAGCCTTCGCGCGGCGGCTCGGCGCCGTTTGGGCCAGCGGCTCCGACGAGCTGCCGAGCGAGCCGCTCGACGCCGCGATCATATTCGCGGCCGTCGGTTCGCTCGTGCCGGCCGCGCTCGCTGCGATTCGCCCCGGAGGCCGCGTCGTCTGCGCCGGCATCCACATGAGCGACATCCCGTCGTTTCCGTATCGGTTGTTGTGGGGCGAGCGGTCCGTCGTCTCGGTCGCGAACCTGACGCGTGACGACGGCCGCGAGTTCATGCGTCTCGCCGCCAAGTTGGATCTCGATCCAAGGGTCGAAGTCACGCCGCTGACGGCGGCGAACGAAGCGCTCGCGCGGCTCAAAGCGGGCAAGCTCGAAGGAGCGGCCGTGCTAGTACCCGAAAGATGAGGCGTTTTTTCGCGTCGGCTCAGCGGCGCAGGAGCCAGAGGACGAGCGACAGCACGACCGAGACGAGCAGGCAGGTCGCGAGCGGAAAATAAAAGACGCTGTTACCGGTCTGAATGCGGAAGTCGCCGGGCAATCGCCCGAGCCCGAGCTTCGACAGCCACGGCCAGAGGAGGCCCGCCACGAGCACGGCGATGCCAATCGTGATCAACGTGCGCTGCATGGCTAGTGGAGCGCGCTCGCGAGCTTGCGGCGGTACTCTGCAACGAGCTGCGGCTCCGAAGCGGCAAGTGTGAACAGCGCCAGCAGTTGCTCGCGTGCCGCGTCGCCATGCGCGCGGCGCCCGAGGCGAACGACCTCGAGCAGCTCTTCCATCGCATCGCGAAAGCGGCGCTTGCCCGCGAGCACGCTCGCGAGCTTGATGCGCGAATCGTGATCCAGCGGATCGATGCCGAGCGCTTCGCGGAGCTCCGCTTCGTCAGGTCCGCCGCTGCCCGCTTTCGCGAATGAGATTCCTCGCTCGAGTGCGGCGATGCGCTCCGAGACTGCGATGTCGCGCGGCACCTGGGCGAGTAACTCGGCAGCGCTGTCCGGGTTGCCGGCCGCAAACGCCGCCTCGGCTGCCCGCAGCGTCTCTTCGCCGGCTGAAGGGACCAGCTGGCCGAAGAACTCGCGAACTTGCGCTTCGGGAACCGCGCCCATGAACTGCGCGACGGCCCGCCCACCCTTGAAGGCGATGACGTTCGGGATCGAGCGGATGTTGAAGGCCTGCGAGAGCTCGGGATTCTCGTCGGAGTTGATCTTCACGAGCTTGACGCGCCCGCCGAAGTCTTGCGCGACCTTGTCGAGAGTCGGTCCCAGCGTGCGGCACGGGCCGCACCAGGGCGCCCAAAAATCGACGACGACGGGAACGGCGTTCGAGGCTGCGAGAACTTCGGTCTCGAAAGTTGCGGTAGTAACGTCCATGGGCGGCATTGTACTGCACGGCTCTCGCCGGCCGTGGCCGTGGTGCTGAGGTTTTGGCAAGCTACGCGGTATGGCTGGAGCCGATAAAACGCGTGTGCTCGTTGCGCTCGGTGCCGTGGGCGGCGCGGCGGTCGTCGGCGTCGCCCTGTGGCTCGCGCGCGGGTATGTTTCGACATCCGCTGAAACCGAGCCGGCATTGGCGGGTTATGCGCCGAGCGCGCCGGCGACGGGCTCGATGCTGCGCTACGAGACGGAGTACCCGACGATCCCGTATACGACGGGCGCACGCACGGACCGCGTTGCCGTCTTGATCGCCAACCTAGAGCGCGGCCAGGCGCAGCTTCGGCATGAAGGCGAGCGCGGTTATCTCGAGTCGCTCCTGGCGGCGCTCGAGATCGATCCCTCGTCGCAGACGCTCGTGTACTCGCAGACGAGCTTGCAGGGCAAGCTCATCGGCCCGAGGACGCCGCGCGCGATCTATTTCAACGATGACGTCTACGTCGGCTACGTGCAGGGCGCGGCGGCGCCGATCGAGATCGCGTCGCTCGACTCGGACTTGGGCCCCGTGTTCTATCTGCTCGACCAGAGCGCGCCCAAGCCGAAATTCACGGCCGAGCTCGGCCGCTGCATGAGCTGCCACGACTCGTACTCGCTGACGGGCGGCGGCGTGCCGCGCTTCATCGTCGGCTCGGGCTACACCGGCGCCACGGGCATGCTCGTGTCGCACGAAGGCTGGATTCTCATTTCCGATCGCACGCCGCTAAAGAGCCGGTGGGGCGGCTGGTACGTGACGGGACAGCACGGCAGCCAGGTCCATCTCGGCAACATGATCATCAAGACGCTGTACGACTTCGACAAGCTCGAGGAGCTGCGCGTCGGTAATCGGGACACACTCGACGGCTTGGTCGACACGAAGCCGTACCTCACGAACAAGAGCGACATCGTCGCGCTGCTCGTGCTGCAGCATCAGGCCGACGTGCAGAACTTGATCACGCGCGTCAGCTACGATGCGCGCACGGCTGCCGACAAGCGCGAAGACCCGCTCGAATCGACCGTCGAGCGCCTGCTC
>Ga0315910_10004808_pt1 | contig 11201 bp, 11 predicted proteins | sample EdamamesoilMG_FD_204470 | JGI IMG/M metagenome (GOLD analysis project Ga0315910, IMG submission 204470) | Garden soil microbial communities collected in Santa Monica, California, United States - Edamame soil | ecosystem: Environmental > Terrestrial > Soil > Garden | place: USA: California...
AATCGGCGCGCTTGGGAACCTTAAAATTAACCCTCACAAGTTCGCTCCATTGAACGACTTGCAAACGCATTTTCAAAAATCAATTAGATGCGTCTGCCCTGCCCCTTTGCTCCTGCCGTCTTGCGTGAGACGCGAACCCTGATACGTTTTCGCCATCGGCTCAACCACCCTCTTCCGTTCCCACTCGCGAGGGAATGAATTCTCGGGACGTTTACCCGAGGCTTCGGTGAGACTTCAGTTAGGTTTCGCGGGAATTGCTGCGTCTGATGCATAGCGCACACAGCCACGCTCCTTTGAAGCACGAGCGTTCAGTTCAGCGGGAGGGTCAAAACGATTCTCGTTCCACCTTCCGAACCTGGCAGTATGTGGGCAGTCCCACGATGAGCCTCCACAATCCGACCGACGATTGCCAAACCCAGGCCGGTGCCCTTTTCTTTCGTGGTGGCCAACAAGGAGTTGAACGCACGCGATCGTTGTTCCTCAGTCATGCCAGTGCCGGTGTCCTCGAATTCGATCACCGCACCAGCGCGGCTTGCTTCGTTCGGAAAATGCCCGACGGCATACGAACGCACCGTCAGTTTGCCACCCTCGGGCATGGCCTCTGCCGCGTTCAACATCAGGTTGAGAAACGCCTGCTCCAACTGGGTCGCGTCGCCCAGCATCATGGGCAGATCGGATTGCAGCTCGCGCACCAGTTGAATCCCTTGATGGGAAAACTTGTGCCGCACCAGCAGGCCAAGCTCCTCAATCAGTTCGTTAAGATTGAGGGGCAGAAATTCCGGTTCGGCGGTACGCGCGAAATCCAGAATCCGCTCCACGATCCGGTTCAAATGCTGAATCTTCTCCTCCATCACCCGGGCGTCTTCTGTGCGCGGATCCCCGGCGGGGAATTTCAAATCCAACGAGTGATACAACAGCTTCATCACCGTGAGTGGATTGCGGATTTCGTGCGCCACCTCCGCGGCCAGCAAACCGAGCGCCGATAGTTTTTCGTTCCGCCGCAATTGTTCCTCCACGTCCATCACCCGCTCGTAAAGCCGCGCCTTCTCGATCGCGATGGCGGAAAGTTCCGCCAGCGCAGCCAGAATGCGGATTTCCTCGTTGGAGAAGGCATAACGCTGCCCCGTGTAAATGTTCAACGCCCCCACCGCTTCGCCATTGAAAATCAGCGGCACGCTCAGCAATGATACGAGGCCCTCGCGCCGCGCCACTTCCACGTTCTGATAACGACTTGAACTGCGCACGTCTTCGACCTGCACCGGTTTTTTGCGGCGCACCACACCGCCCAGCAGGCTCTCCCCGACATTCAAGCGCGGCTTGTTCACGTAGGCGTCACCGGCGCCGAAGCTGGCGCGCAGGTCAAGCCACGCACGGGATCCATCGAGCATCAATAGGGAACACATCTTCGCCTGCATCAACGCACACGCTTCGCGCGTGATCACGGTCAAGGCTTCGTCCAGGTTCAACGTGGAATTGATCGTCCGGCTCACACGCGCCAGCGATTCCAACAACCGGGCCTTGAGCCGCAGTTGCTCGAAGAGCCAGGTGTTCTGGATGACACCCGCGGCCTGGGCGGCCAGTCCCTCCAACAGCTCCTGATCTTGCGCGCTGAACGCATCGCGCCGATCCGAGTCCACGTTCAGCACGCCGCGAATCTGGCCCTTCACCTCCAAGGGCACCGCCAGCTCCGAGCACACGTCCCCGCGCAACAAGACATAACGTGAATCTGATTCTACATCGCCGATGCGCGCCGGCCTGCCCGTGCGCGCAACCCAGCCGGTGATGCCTTCGCCCACCCGCAGACGCAGCGTGGTCGCCTCTGCCGGCAACCCCTGGGCAGCATTGATTTCGAGGTGGTTGGTGGTGGGATTCAACAACACCACGGACCCGCTGGTGGCCCGAGTGATGCCCACGGCTTCGCGAACAATGAGCTGTAGTGCCTCCTGCGGATCGAGCGTCGAATGAATCACGTTTGCCACTTCGTACAGCAGGCACAACCGCTCGTAACGCGCTTTTAATTCGGTCAATTCATCGCTCATTCCAATAAAAATTCCGGGCGAGGTGCCAGGTATCAGATGCCAGTTCAACAACGGGCGCCGGACAATACGGTACGCCTGAACTCAAGGATCATCGCACCCGGGCGGTCAGCCACAATCCAGCACTGCTGAATACAATATTTGGCAGCCAGCCAGCCACCCACGGCGGTAAATAGCCACCGGTTCCCAAAGCCAGGCCCACGCGGGTCAGCACCAAATAAGCCAGCACGATAAAGATGCTGCTGGCCACACCCACAAAAGCATTGCGTCGCCCGGAGGGAGCGCCAAAAGGCAGTGCGATCAGCACCACGACGAGACACGTCCACGGCATGGCCAACCGTCCGTGCAAATGCGTGTAGATCCACGCGGCTTCGTTCGGTTTCAAATTTGGATGGAACCGCAGGTAATCGAACACTTCCGTCAACGGCAAGTCCGCCTCGCGGGCGCGCCCGCCCAGCCGCGAGGCGATCTTAATCTCACTGCGGATGGCATCCGGGGTTTCGGTGAACTGCGGCCGGGCCAATATATTGGTTCGCAGGGTGGGGATTGGGGAGGCGTTGGTTCGCGCGAGATGCTCTACGGCGTCGTAAAACACCCAGTGCTGTTCCTGATAAACAGCGCGCCCCGCTTTGAGCCACAGTTGCGAACCATCCGGCAGGGTCGAGATTACTTGGGGATTCAACATCTCGGCTTTGCTGATGTCGTAAACCTCGATCAGCCACGACCGGCCTTCGCGATCGTTGCTGAAACCAAAATCCCGAACCTGTCCGCGCCATTGTTCAGGCTGGTTGATCCGTTTCTGTCGCTCCTTGATGTCTTCGGCACGCGCGTCGCTGTCCGGCACCCACCACTCATTCAACACGAACACCACGAGGCTTGCCGTCAGGCCGAGGAAAAAATACGGCAAACTCAACCGCCACAAACTCACGCCCGCCGCCCGGATGGCTGTGATCTCATGGTGCCGCGCGTGATGCGAAAGCGCGTAAAGCAAACCCAGCAATAGCGCAATCGGCATCACATTCACCAACAGCACCGGCGTTTTGATGGCATAATAGGCCACCACTTCTCCGAATGACATGCCTTCGAGGGAACTCTGTTCGCGGAACAAATCCGCCCCGGTCAGGAAAATGAAGAAGCCAATCAGGCAAAAAAACAGCGGCGTGAGAACTTCACGCAATAGATATCGGTCCAGCAGGCGCATTCGCAAGCGCAGGCTAACCGGCGCCGGCCCCGGGTCGCAAGTCTGTGCATTGTGGAGAACGCGTTCCTGCTCGGCGTGTCATCAGTTTACGGGCTTGTGTTTGCATCGTGATTTTGCAAGAAACGCCTCATGAATCGTCGCCAATTCCTAAAAACCGCCGCGGCCGGTTTCGCGCTAAGCACCCTTTCCAACTTCGCCGCTGATTTTGGTGATCCCAAAAAGCGCGTCGGCCTGATCGGTTCCGGCTGGTACGGCAAGTGTGATTTGCTGCGCTTGATTCAAATCGCGCCGGTGGAAGTCGTGTCGCTATGCGACGCAGATCGCCAGATGCTCGCCAGCGCAGCGGACATCGTGGCCGCGCGCCAGTTATCAAAGAAGAAACCACGCCTGTACGCCGACTACCGCGAAATGCTCAAGGAGAAGGATCTCGACGCGGTGCTCATCGCGACGCCGGACCACTGGCACGCGCTGCCGATGATTGCGGCGGTGCAGTCAGGCATGGACGTGTATGTACAGAAGCCAACCAGCGTGGATGTGGTGGAAAGCCTCGCGATGCTGGCCGCGGCACGAAAACACAAACGCGTGGTGCAGGTGGGCACGCAACGCCGCAGCACCCCGCATCTCATTGAAGCGCGCAACGAGATCATCAAGAGCGGGAAGCTCGGCAAAATCGCGCACGCAGAACTGTGCTGCTATTACCACATGCGGACGCGCGAGAATCCGCCGGAGACCACGCCACCGGATTATCTCGATTACGAGATGTGGACCGGCCCCGCACCGCTGCGCCCCTACAACAAACTGGTTCACCCGCGCGGCTGGCGGGCGTTCAACGAATACAGCAACGGCATCGTGGGCGACATGTGCGTTCACATGCTCGATACGTTGCGCTGGATGCTGGACCTCGGCTGGCCGGCGCGCGTCAGTTCGGCCGGCGGCATCTTTCAGGACAAGGCCAGCAAGGCCAACATTCCGGACACACAAACCGCCACGTTTGAATTCCCGGAGCTGAACGCCGTATGGATTCATCGCACCTGGGGTGATCCGCCCGATCCAAAATATCCGTGGGCAGTGGTGCTCTACGGCGAGAAGGGCACGCTCAAAGCCAGCGTCAACTCCTACGATTTCTATCCACGTGGACAGCAAGACCCGGCACAGAGCGGCAAAGCGCTGTTTGAATACGACAAGTATCCCGAGGACGAAACCGAGAAGGACCTGGAACGCCATGTTGCTTCCGCCATTCGTGGACACATGAAGGATTTCCTTTCATGCATCGCCACGCGCGAGAAACCCGTCGCCGACATAGAGCAAGGGGTCATCTCCTCGGTTTCGTGTATTCTCGCCAATCTCTCACGCGAACTGGGCCGCTCGTTGGCCTGGGATCCTGTGAAGCACGAAGTGATCGGTGATGCCGAAGCAAACCGGCTGTTGCGCCGCCCTTATCGCGCGCCGTGGATTCACCCGGAAGTGACGACCGTGTAGGCTTTTCGGTGTAAGTCAGAATGGTTGCACGGCGAATGCAATCCCATTTCATGCTGGTGGCACCGCGCGCCTTCGGCGAAAGCGTGACCAGAAACTATTGCGTCCCGCCCGGGCCACAAGCCCCTTGGTTTTGCGCAACGCTCGGCGGGCCCAGATGAACTCCGTCGCCAGAATCGCCAGTCCCATCGGAATCACCACCACTGCCGGCCCGGGTAGCACGAGCATTGCGATGCCCACCAACACCACCGTTCCGCCGATGAGTGCGATGAAGAAGCGTTTCATGCGACAAAGAAGGCCGCTTCAGCCCGCGCGGCGCGTTTGCAGGTTGCTCTTGATCCGGCGGACGCGCTTGGTAGCACGCGTCGTGATCTGGGTATGAATCTGCGCCAACATTTTGGCAAAGGCCGCTTGCAAGGTGTGGTCACAACCCTCGGCAAATACATCCGGCCCGGGAGTTACCAGATGCACTTTCACCTGATACGCGGGGCTGGCGCCGGGACGATGCACCAGCCGCACGCTGGCCTCGTCAATGCGCAGCCATTCCCGCAGCGCGAAGATCTGTTCCTCCACCCACGAATCGAGCGCGTCGGTGGAACGGATGCTCAAGTGTTGCAACGTCAGTTTCATGTTCATAGTCATGTCACTGGTTGAGGGCGCTGATTATTCCCGTGAACGATTGCCCAAGAGCAGGGGGAGCAAGTGCCACAGGAAATACGCGAGCGACGTGATGAAGGCCGCCACATAAGTCCAGGCTGCCGCGTCGAGCACCTTCTTGACGCCGATGGCTTCCTCGCCGGGCTCGATGAATCCAAATTGGGCCAGCACCGCCTTCGCCCGCCGCGACGCATCGAACTCGACCGGCAATGTGACGAGGTTGAACAACATGATGATGCCCCACGCCACGGCCATGAACAACGCGCCCGTGAGCGGCTGAATGACATTCGTGAAGATGAACAGCAACGGCAGGAGCATGACCACGTAGTTCGCATAAGTAGTGATGCCGACCGCCGCCATGCGCCAGTGCAACGGCTTGTAAGCTTGCGCGTGCTGAATAGCGTGACCGCACTCGTGCGCCGCCACTCCCAACGCCGCGGGGGTGCGGCCGTAAAAGTTGTCCGAAGACAAAACCAGCCGTTTGTGCAGCGGGTCGTAATGATCGCCCAACATCCCGTCGGCGTGGGTGATGGCGACATCGCGAATGCCGCTGCGCTGCAAAATCATCTGCGCCACCTCGCCGCCGGAAAAACCCGAGCGCACCACCCCCCGGTTGTAACGGTTGTAAACCGACTTCACGCGCATCGTCGCCCAGAGCGACAGCACCATCGTTCCAATAAATAAAATCCAAATCATAATATGCCTTTCGTTTTGTGTCGCGTCGCCGGGTTGCTCATCGGAGCTTCGGGCCCAACGGCGTTGACGGACGAACACTAGGCGCGGTCGGCGCAGGCCACCAATACGAGTTTCCGAACGGACTCATAGGTTAATCCGAACGAACGCGGCGAATTCTGAAACCCAGTTTGGCCCGGCAGGTTTTCCGCACTACTCTTTGAATCGTGACTGCCAACCCATCCACTACGCCTGTGCGGCGGCGAATGCATCCGGCGCTCGGTTTTGCAGCCTGGCTGCTGCTGTGTTATTCCGCCGCGGCGCTGGGCGGATTATTCATGCCGGGTGAGTGGTATGCGCAACTCCGGAAGCCGGCGTGGAATCCGCCCGGTTGGCTCTTCGGCCCGGTTTGGACAGCACTTTACACCATGATGGCGGTCGCGGCCTGGCTGGTCTGGCGGCTCGGGGGATTCCCGGCGCAACGGAAGGCGCTCGGTTTCTTCCTGCTCCAATTGTTGCTCAACGCCGCTTGGTCGCCGCTTTTCTTCGGCCTGCATAATCCCGCACTCGCTTTCGCGGAAATCGTGCTGCTGTGGCTCGCGATCTTCGGCGCGATGCTCGCCTTCTGGAAAGCGCATTGGATCGCCGGCGCACTACTGCTGCCGTATCTGGCTTGGGTCACGTTTGCGGCGGTGCTGAACTTCACCCTGTGGCAGCTCAACCGCTGAAGTGCCGGTCGGGAAGAGCTGGCTTACGCCGCTGCTGGCGCCCGCCCGGTTCATCTCGCCCTGGTCGTTCGCTCAAGACATGAAATCCCAGCCCGCCTCAGATACAGTTCTCTTTGACTTCGTCAACGCAACGAACGCTGCGTGGCAGAGCGTGAACGACGACGTAATGGGCGGCGTATCCACGAGCAGCTTCCGCGTCACGAATGGCGTGGCGGTGTTCAGGGGGAAACTCTCGCTGGAGAACAATGGCGGCTTTGCCTCGGTGCGTTCACTGCCGGCGCGGCTGGAATGGGGCGACGCAGACAGTTTTCTGATCCGGGTACGTGGCGACGGGCGGCGCTACAAATTCACCGCTCGCCGGGACACGAGCTTGGATAGCGCGATCTACCAAGCCGCCTTCGAGACGAAGCACGATGAGCGGGAAGAGCACCGATTGCCGCTGAAAGCCTTCGTGCCTTCGTTCCGTGGTCGCGTGCTAACCGAGGTCCCGCCGTTGCATGCGAACGAGGTGACTTCGATCGGCTTCCTGATCTCGGACAAGCAGGCCGGATCGTTTCAGTTGGAGATCCAGTGGATCAAGGCCAATTGGGCGCCGAAGGAATAGAAACAAAGCCACCGGGAAGAAGGGGGCGATCGAAGCCTGACTCCATGCCCAACCTGCGGTCGCTTTCACTGCCACATCGCACTTAGACACTTATTAGACATAGCAAATCCGATTGATCCTTCAGGATGCAATGCTTCCCAAATACACGTCAAAAACAAAGCTTTGTCGGCCTATCTGCCACCTGAAGTAACTATCAGACATTTATTAGACATAAATTTGACAGCTTAGACAACGAGTACAACCTTTGCCCAGATTCGGATGCCGCTTGGCGGCAAGCCGAGCAACAAACATGAAACTCGAAAAGCCACAGCCCGGGTCAAAGTTCCGAGAGCGAACCATTCGGTTTGGCCGGACGACCCGCTGCGCTGTGTTTATTCGAGTCCTGACCAAAACCAAACCGTAGTTACAAACCAAAACCATGAAAACACTCCAAAAACTCACCCTTACCGCACTTGCCATTTCGTCGCTTGCGTTGGCCCCGGCTCATGCCGGCGAGAAGAGCGTCGCGGGTGACATCGTTGCCGTCGCGTCCGGCGCCGGTAGTTTCAACACGCTCGTTGCTGCCGTGAAAGCCGCCGGACTCGTCGAAACCTTGCAAGGCAAAGGGCCTTTCACGGTGTTCGCGCCGACGGACGAAGCCTTCGCGAAGCTGCCCAAGGACACCGTGGAAAACCTGCTCAAGCCCGAGAATAAGGAAAAGCTCGTTGCCATTCTGACCTACCATGTCGTGGCCGGCAAAGTCATGGCGGCGGACGTCAAGACCATGAAAGCCAAGACGGTGAATGGCCAGTCGCTCGATGTTCAGGTCGGCGACGGCGGCGTGACAGTGGACAAGGCCAAGGTCATCAAAACCGACGTGGCCGCCAGCAACGGTGTCATTCATGTCATCGACACCGTCGTGCTGCCCAACTGACCGCTCTGGCGAAGGCGGAGAGCATTCCGGCTCTCCGCCTTGGTTCAACAACCGCTCCACATTTCGCGCAGTCCGCGCTGGATTCCACGGATAATTGCACTTCCCATTGGACGGTGCCGTTAATCCGAAGCAACCTAAGCGCACGATGGAATGGCTGAATTATCATCACCTGCGATACTTCTGGACGGTCGCCAAGGAAGGCAGCCTCGCCCGCGCGGCTGCGAAGCTCCACGTCTCGCAGCCGTCCATCTCGGAACAAATCCACGAACTGGAAACGGCGCTCGGTGAGAAACTGTTCCGCCGCGAAGGTCGGAACAACGTGCTGACCGATGCGGGCCAGATGGTATTCGGTTACGCCGAGGAGATTTTCACGCTCGGCCGCGAGTTGATGAATGCCGTGAAGCAGCGGCCCGGCGCCAAAGCCCTGCGGCTCTACGTGGGCGTGGCCGACTCCTTCCCCAAGCTGGTGACGAACGAGATCCTCAAGCCGGTCTTCTCGATGCCGCAAACCGTTCATGTCATCTGCCGCGAGGGGAAGCTGGAAGACCTGCTGGCGCAACTGGCCGCGCACCGGCTCGACATCGTGCTGGCGGACGAACCGGCGTCGAGCAGCGCGAACTTCAAACTGTTCAACCATTCGCTCGGCGAGACCGGCACAACGTTTTGCGCGGAGAAATCATTGGCCGCGCGGTTGAAACGGAATTTCCCGAAATCCTTGGACGGGGCGCCCGCGTTGCTGCCCTCCGAGAACACCGCGCTGCGGCGCGCGCTGGAGACTTGGTTCCGCGAACAACGCATCCGGCCGACCGTGGTGGCGGAATTTGAAGATCTGGCGCTGATGAAAGTCATGGCTGCGGAAGGCCGCGGATTCATCGCCATGCCCACGGTGGCGATCAAGGACGCAGTCAACCATTACAGCTTTGTCAGCATCGGGATCGCGCCCAAGTGCCGCGTGCAATTTCACGCCATCACCGCCGAACGAAAAATCATCCACCCCGCCGTGCTCCTGATCACGGATCATTCCCGCAAGCTGGTGGATTGAACCCGGCAGAGTTGCCTCCAGACGCGGTGCGCGTTGACATAAAAGCTGCCGCTGGTAGCTCTCATTGCCGCCAACGTTCCTTCATCAATTCAACCCGTTTGCGAATGGTCTTAACAACGGCGATTCGAGAATCCGCATCGCTCCTAAAGTGCGGTTGAAATTGTTTTTCGAGAGACAAGTCAAAGCGCTTCTGCTGGCGTCTGGACTGTTTGCGAATTGTCGCGGTCGCTGACTGGTCTGATTCTTCGTCGTGTCCGTTGTTATGGCGAGCCATGCTGGCGTTTTACGTGACGCCAGCGAATAGATTCAAATCGTAAAGGGCAGGTTCAATTGATTAGGCCGGATGAGCCTGATTCTGGTGGGTTTGTTTTTGAGGTTGAACGTCAGGATATTCTGTGCCCAAGTAGCCGTTGTAATCGGATTGGATCATGAATTGCCACGAGCCAATAAACGAACCGTTATACCAACCTAGGTTGCATAATCAGAGTTAGGCCGTTCTCACGTATGTTCGCACTCGTCAAGAAACAATTGCTCGTGCGAAGAATGAGGCAACTCATATCGCTCGCCCTCGAAGCTATTTACTCAGAGCGGTCTGATATGAGCATACTTGTTGGCTCGCTCTCCGGCGGCAAGGATGGCATTGACTTGGTGCGCGCCTACATTTCGATTCGTGTTGCCACACGACTGACTGAGCCACTAACGGATGCTGATGTTGAGGATGCAATCGAGCAGTTGCACACCGCAGAGAGTCATCTGGGCACGCTGGACTTTGATTCCATTCTCGATCTCCACAAAGAGTTGGCGGAACTCCATTGGCTACGAAAGCAAGCAGCGGTTCTCAAAGGGAAACTGGCCCACAAGAACGACGAAGATTCATACGAAGGCACGATTTATGCGCTCCAGCGTGACAGAAAACAGCCAGTCGCGGTTGAGGAGCGAGCAAAGGCCAAAGAGTTGTGCGGAAAGATGGCTGACCTGAACCGCCAAATTGAAGAGCACGAACTCAAGGCATTGAAGGAGTCAGACGGCGAGGCGTATCAACGCATGAAAGAGGAGTTGGAAATTCGAGCACTGCAAGATGAAGTGGACGCGCATGAAGATACCGAGGCCGACAACGAGGTCGGAGAGATTACGGTCAGACTTGAGCAGAAATTAAAGCGTGTGTTCCTTAAGGAATCGTCAAGGCCAGACGCGACAGAAGCATCTTCTGAATGAAGTCAGGGAGAAACAATGAGCGGCCTAACAAGATTGCAGCGAACGGCGGCATTGCATTGGCGTAAATATGGCGCATCCCTCTTGCAGGCTTTGCGATTATGAGTGTGAAAATAATGAGCGACTGTATTGTCCCTTGTGGGCATTTCTTGAATAACGACCACCCGCACAATTTTGCAACGCTGGCGCGGGAATTCCTTGACGCTGCAAAGTTCACGAACTGTGGTTTTGGTGGTATGCCTATGTGGCCGACTTACTTTCTTGTGTTCCAATCGCTCGAAAACTTCCTCAAAGCCTACCTTTTGGCGAACGGGGCAACTATGAAGCACGTTGAAAAAAAAGTCGGACATCGTGTTTGCGACGCTCTCGCTGAGGCAAAGGCCAAGGGGCTAGTGGTCCACGCATCCAGCAACCTGGAAGCCTCAGTCCTAGCGATGAGCAGGGTTTACACCGCGCGCGATTTTCAGTACCGCAGCATTGGAGAATGGGAACTTATATCGCCGAACAAGGCAATTGGCTATGTTGAAGCCGTCAGCAAGGTGGTCACGGGCGCAGCTTCACACCGGCACCATCAAGTTGTGAGCCAGAGTTCGTCCCAGTGGCCGAGGTCGCGGGCTTCTTCCAAAGCGTCTAGGTGGCGGAGTCCTTGGCGTGTCCAGA
>Ga0315910_10004809_pt1 | contig 11201 bp, 6 predicted proteins | sample EdamamesoilMG_FD_204470 | JGI IMG/M metagenome (GOLD analysis project Ga0315910, IMG submission 204470) | Garden soil microbial communities collected in Santa Monica, California, United States - Edamame soil | ecosystem: Environmental > Terrestrial > Soil > Garden | place: USA: California...
GTCGTCGCCGAGCTCGCGGCGCAAGAGGTGCAGGACGAGGCCGCCCTTTTGGTAGAGGTGGCGATCGAATAGGTCGATCGGCGCCTGATAGTCGCGGCACACGATCGGCCGCTGGTAGCGACCGCCCGCCTCGGCGAGGTACGCCTCGAGGTCGCCGGCGACGCCAAAATCGTATTCATCGCGACCGAGGCGAGCTTCTCGCTCCACGTGCTCGAAGTACGTGGCGAAGCCCTCGTTGAGCCAGCCGTGCGACCAGTCTCGGCAGGTGACGTAGTCGCCGAACCACTGGTGGGCGAGCTCGTGGGCGACGAGATCGTGGGAGCTCACGTCGATGGCGGCGCGCTCGTCGAGCAGCGCATGCTCGTACAAAGTCGTGGCGGTGGTGTTTTCCATGCCTCCGAAGATGAAATCGCTCACCACCACCTGTGAGTAGCGGCTCCACGGAAACGGCACACCGGTGCGCTCCGAGAAGAGCTCGATCATGCGCGGGGTGTCACCGAAGCTCCGCTTGGCCGCCGCCTTCTGCTTCGGCGGCACCAGGTAGGCGACCGGGATCTTCGATTTTCCGACGCGAGCGGGTCGGTCCTCGACCACCGCGAACTCTCCGGCGACAAGCGTCACCAGGTAGGCCGGGTGCGGCCGATCGAGGAAAAAATGGAAGGTCCTGCTCCGCGCGGTTTTCTTCGCTTCGGTCCGCCGCTGCTCGCCGTTCGAAAGCGCCACCCAGCCGGCCGGCACCGTCACGCGGAGCTCGCTCGTCATCTTGACGTGGGGTTTGTCGAGGCAGGGGAACCAGAAGCGCGCGTCCTCGTCCTGACACTGCGACCACACCTGGCGCGGGCGATTCTTCACCACCGCATCCGGCGCGAGGAAGTAGAGGCCGCGCGCCGGCGTCGCGCGGTACGTCACGCGCACCTTGCCGTGCTCGATTCCGCCGAGCCCCGAGATCGTGATGCGATCGCCGTCGTACTCGTGCGCCACTTCCTTGAACGAGCGCCCGCTCGACAGCTCTACCTTGTCGAGGTCGAAGCCGACGGCATCGAGCACGAGCGTCTCGGCTTTCGGAGAAACGCGCTCGATGTCGAGCGTGGCGGACCCGTGGACGCTCTTTTTCGGCACGTCCAACACCAGATCGAGGAACAGGTGACGGACCGTGAAAGGCCGCGAGCGCTCGTACTTTCGGCTCGTGCCGGAGAGCACGAAGGGTGCGCCGAGGCTCGAGCAGGCGCAGCGCGCGTGGAGGCGAGAGTGCATCGTGCCCGATCAGTACCACCGCTTGTCGCCCTGTCCGTGCGCGATTTCGCGCCCTGCTTGCGCGGCCAGGCGGCTCGCCTGAAGATCAGCGGGCTTGTCGATCACCCTGTCCGGCGAGGTCGAGCGGATCACGTTCGAGAACGAAGAAACGGGGTTTCGTGTGATCCGCGTCGGGTCGCTCGAGGGGGCGGGTGCGCGCCCAGGTGGCGTGCCGGTGGTGGGGACGTTCCAGCCCGTCGGGCCGGGCACGCGGGTGCGCATCACCGGTGAGTTCACGCTCGATCCGCGGCACGGTGAGCAGTTCCGGGTCGAGACGCTGGTCCCCGTCGCACCGAACACGCTCGAGGGGCTCGCGCGTTACCTCGGGTCCGGCGTGTTCCCGGGTGTCGGCGAGGCAACCGCCAAGCGCATCGTCGCGACCTTCGGCATGAAGAGCCTCGACGTGCTCGAAGGACAGCCCGAGCGCCTGCGGGAGGTGCCGCGCATCGGCCCGCGCACGGCCGAACGGATCGCGGGCGCATGGGCCGAACAGCGCGCGACCAACGACCTCATGGTGCTGCTCCAGACCCACGGCGCGTCGCCGGCGCTCGCCGTCCGGATCGCCAAACACTACGGCAAACGGGCGGCGACGATCGTGGAACGGGAGCCGTACCGTCTCGCGCTCGAGGTGCGCGGCATCGGGTTCAAGACGGCCGATCGCCTCGCGCGTTCGCTCGGCATCTCCGGCGACCACCCCGAGCGGGTGCAGGCCGGGGTGCTCCACGAGCTCGACGCGCACACCGGGGGCGGGCACACCTTTGCGCTCAGCCGGGAACTCACCGAACGGGCGGCGGCGATGCTCGAGGTCGGCGAGCCCCACGTCGAGGCGGCACTCGATGCGCTCTGGGCTGCCGAGCGCGTCGTGCGCGAAGGAGACCGGCTCTTTCTGCCGACCATGCACCGCGCGGAGGTCGAGCTCGGGGCCGGCATCGCGCGGCTCGCCCGCGAATCGGCGGAGCGGATCCCGAACGTCGAAGCGGCGCTCGGTGCGTTCGAGAAGGAGGCCGGCATCCGGCTCGCGGACGAGCAGCGGCGCGCGGTCGAAGCCGCCGCGAGCGGCCGGCTGACGGTGGTCACGGGCGGACCGGGCGTCGGCAAGACGACGATCGTGCGGGCGATGGTCGACCTGTTTCACCGCGCCAAACTCGACGTGCGGCTCGCCGCACCGACCGGCCGCGCGGCGAAACGGCTCGCCCAGGCGACCGGTCGCGAAGCGACGACGATCCATCGTCTGCTCGAGTTCGACCCGCGGGCGTTCAACTACAAGCGAGATCGCAAGCACCCGATCGCCGGCGACGTGATCATCGTCGACGAGGCGTCGATGCTCGACGTGCCGCTCGCCGCGGCGCTCTTCGCGGCGCTGCCCGCCGCCGCACGGTTGATCGTGGTCGGCGACGTCGACCAGCTACCGTCGGTGGGGCCCGGAGCCTTCCTGCGGGATCTGATCGCGAGCGACGCGGCGTCCACCGTGCGGCTCGGCGAGATTTTTCGCCAGGCGACCGAGAGCCGCATCGTGGTGAATGCTCACCGCATCCTCCGCGGCGAGCTGCCCGAGAGCGCCGGTCGGGACGATCCGCGGGCCGACTTCTTCATCGTGGCGCGCCGTGACGGCAACGAGGCCGCCGACACCGTGCTCGAGCTCGTGCTCACGCGGATCCCGGGCCGTTTCGGGCTGAAGGGGCCCGACGTCCAGGTGCTGACGCCGATGCACCGCGGGCCGGCGGGCACCATCCTCTTGAACCAGCGGCTGCAGGAGGCGCAGAACCCGCTCGGTCGCGTGATCGGCGCGAGTGGAGGGCGCCTCCGCGTCGGCGATCGCGTGATGCAGACGCGGAACGATCACCAGCGCGAAGTTTACAACGGCGACCTCGGCGTCGTTTCGGGTCTGGACGACGAGACCGGTACCGTGCGCGTGCTGTTCGAGGAGCGTGAGGTCGAGTACGAAACGGCGGATCTCGACGCGCTCGTGCTCGCCTACGCGACCAGCATCCACAAGAGCCAGGGCAGCGAGTACCCGGCGGTCGTCGTGCCGCTCCTCACCACGCATTTCGTCATGCTGGCGCGAAACCTCGTGTACACGGCGGTCACGCGCGCCCGCCGCTTGTGCGTGCTGGTCGCCGATCCTCGCGCGCTCCGCCTCGCTCTCGCCGAAGCGCGCCGCGAAGATCGCTCGACGGCTCTCGTCGATCGCATCGCCGCCGACCTGCGCAAGTCGCCTGGCGTCGATCTGCTCTAGAAGCGCCCCCGAAGCATCACGCGATCCGGGGCGAGCCCGATCGCCGCCGTGTCGTCGTCCGCCGTGAACCAGAGGAGCGCGCCGCCCGCGAGGCCGACGCCTCCGACGATGAAGGCGATGGTGGACACATTGCCCGCCGAGCGTGCGTCATCGAGGAGTGTAACCCCTTCCATGTCACGACAGTCGCCGCCGTCACAGTGAAGGGCGGCCTCGTCGCCCTTGGCCATCGATTGGAGCCCGAAAATCGAGCCCACCACCACGCCGACCACGCCGAGCCCACCGACTCCGAGCGCGACGTAGTGCTGGGTGCCGAGCGCCGAGCTCTCTTTGCCGTCCTTGGAAGGCGGCTCGGGCGGCGGGGCGGGGGCCGGTGCCGCGGCGGCGGGTGGAGGTGGTGGCGGCGCCAAGGCAAGCTCCGGTATCGCGACCTCGATGGTGGCGCCGGGCTCCGTCAGATCGATGTCCCGTTGCCAGGGTGTCCGTCCCGGCGCGTGTGCGACGATGGTGTGCTGACCTGGATCCGCGGGAATAGCGAGGCCCCACTGCGCTCGCCCCACGAGCACGCCGTCGCGTTGGATCTCGAGATCCAAAGGCGCGTTCGCGGCCACGGTGAGCAGGATCTTCGAGAGTCGTGGAGCAAGCGCCGAGGCACGATCCCGCGAAACCTCGAGACCCTCGGCGCTGCCGGCCAGGCGGGCTGCCGACTCGGCCTCCAGGAACGTGCTCCACGCGCTCGCCAGCCGACCCGCAGCTTCGTAGCAGGCGGCGAGATTGAGGAGCGTGCCCACTCCGGGATCGAGCCGCTGGCTCTCCGCGAACTTTGGACAGGCTTCGACGGCCTTGCCGGCCGTCATCAACGCTTTGCCTTGATCGAACAGCGCTTGGGCGGCGGCTGCGTCGGGTGCCTGGGCGTGGGCGCGCGGAGTGGACATGAAGAGCACGGCGAGGACCCACAGCCCACGGCCCCGATGTCGCTCCAAAACCCTCATTCCACTAACCCTTTCGGCGGTCGAAGATAGTACCCGAGCTTTTCACCGGCTGCGGTGTCACGGCTGGCGCGGCGGGTGGGGCCGCGGAGGGCGCTGTCGCAGCGGGTGCCAGAGATCGTGCGCCGGCCGAGCTCGGCGGGCGGCGTGCCGGCACGGCCGATGGTGCCGCCGAGGAGAGCGGTGCACTCGATGCTCGAGGGACTGGGGCCACGATGACCTCCGGCGGTGGAGGGACCGCGCCCTGCTCGCGAACCTGCTCCGTCGCCGAGGGCGCGGCCTCGGGCGTCAAGGCCGGTGCCGGGCGGAGCGCCCACAGGGCGCCGGAGCCGCCAACGACTGCCAGCAGGGCTAGGCCGACGAACCGTGCCGCAGCGGGGTACGGGCGCGGCAAGCCCGGGATCTCGCCCGACGGCGTTCGCGACGACGCGCTGCTCAGTGCGCCGAGAGAGGAGCGCGGTCCCTGGTCGACGCTGCTGAACGAGACCGGGCCCTCGCCCTCGAGTGCCATGCGGAGCGCGTCCGAAAGCTCGCGCGCCGACTGAAAGCGTCGCTCCGGCTCACGCGCCATGGCGCGCTCGAACCAGGCGTCGAATCTCGAGGTGACGGGGCCCAGCGAGGAGGGGCGTGGAATCGGATGGGTGCAGATGGCGAGCACGAGCGCGCCGATCGTGTCCGCGTCGAATGGGCGACGGCCGGTCAGGCACTCGCACGCGATGACACCGAGCGCCCAGAGATCGGTGCGGTGGTCGAGGTCCTTGGCGCCGCCGATCTGCTCCGGGCTCATGTAGAACGGCGTCCCCATCACGGCGCCCGTGCGGGTGCTCTCGTCCTTCGCGAGAGCCTGCCCCGTGTTCTTGGCGATGCCGAAGTCGAGGACCTTCGCCGTCTCTTCGTCGTCGTTTTTGACCAAGAAAACGTTCTCGGGCTTGAGGTCACGATGAACGATGCCGGCTTCGTGCGCCCGGGCGAGTGCTTTTGCGATCTGGCCGACGATGCGGACGGTGTCGGCCGGCGTGAGCCGTCCGATGCGCTGGATGCGCTGGTCCAAGCTTTCGCCCTCCAGGAGCTCCATCGCAATGAACGGCGTGTTGGTCGCGGGATCCACGCCGTGGTCCAGGATCTGGACCACGTGGGGGCCGCGCAGCGTCGCCGCGGCGTGCGCTTCACGATGGAAGCGCTGGAGCGTCAGCGCGCCGAGAGCCACGGTCGGGCTCATGACCTTGACGGCGACGTGCGTCCGGAGCCCAAGGTGCTCGGCGCGCCAGACCTCGCCCATGCCGCCGCGACCGAGGAGCGAAATCAGCCGATAGCGCTCGGCAAGGACGGTTCCGGCGATCACGGTTCACCGCGTCGTTCGAGTAGGGCGGCCATCACGGAGCCCTGGCGCAACGCGCCCCGAACAGGCTGTCGCGGTCGATCGGGGCGTAGCCGAAGCGGGACGACGTGCGCAGATCGCTCTCCGCGAGTTGGTAGCCACCGCCGCGGAGTACGCGGGCGACCGCCGCCGAGAGATCGGCGCAATCGACGCACTCCGTGTCGGAGTAGGGGACCCGGTGCCAATCCTGAGCCCACTCCCACAGGTTGCCGGCAAGGTCCGCGTGACCCCACCTACCGAGCCCGGCGCTCAACGAGCCGACGCGAGCGATGTTCTGCACGTCGGTGCAGGTTCCCGAACCGTTGTAGAAGCAGCCATAGACCGCCAGCTCGGCGTCGTCGCCAGGGACCGAGCTTCCCCAGGGGTACAGGCGTTGCTCCTCGCCGCCGGCAGCCGCGAAATTCCACTCTGCCTCGGTCGGTAGGCGCCCGCCGTCCCAGATGCAGAAGGCGGACGCCACGTACCAGGTCAGGCAGTTCTGCGGGCGGCTCTCGCTCTCGATCGTCCCGGGGCTCGTCGAGTAGGTCTGAAAGTCGGCGCTGCATTGGACCCCGCCCGTACCGCTACCGGTCAGCGCCGCGGCGTCTGCCGGCAGCGGCCAGGCGCTGTCCCAACCGGGATCGGCGGCATTGTTCGGGTTCGCTCCGCTGCCCGGGCTCGGGCGAAAACCCGCAGCATAGGCCGCCACGAATTTCCGGAACCGACCCACCGTGATCTCGTAGGTGTCCAGCCGGAACGTGCTCACGGTGGCCGGGTAATCGCCGTCGTTACCGCGGTCGAACGTGCCTCCGGGAACGACCGTCGAGGCGCAGCAGTCGTCGTTCTGATCGGGGCCACAAGTCGGGTCGACGTCGAGGCACGAGCGATGGCACGTGGAGGGGGTTCCCCTGCAGGCCCAACCGCTCTCGGTCGCACACCTGCTCGTGCAGCCGTCGCCACTGGTGACGCCGCCGTCGTCGCAGCTTTCGTCGGGTTGGTCGGTGATACCGTCGCCGCACAGGTGCAGTTGCCCGCTGACGAGAAAGCAGCTCGGGTCACACACGCTGCAAGACTCGACGCCGTACGCGCACGCTTCGAGCGTGGTGTTGCCGTCGTCGCACTCTTCGCTGCTGGCGCGAGTGCCGTCCCCGCAAGTCGTGGTGCAGCGCGACGGCTCATCGGAGCACGCGAAGCCCGTCTCCGTCGCGCAGGCGAAGCAGCCGTCGCCGTCCGCCGAGTTCCCATCATCGCAGCCCTCCGAGCCCTCGATTTCGCCGTTGCCGCAGGTCCGAGAGCAGGTAGAGGGCGCTCCGCTGCAAAACCAGTCGTTCTCCACGGTGCACGACGCGCTGCAGCCGTCACCCGGCTGGTCATTGTCGTCGTCGCACCCGCCGGCTTTCGCCTCGGCACCCACCAAACGTCCGTCCCCGCAGTTCTCGTCGCAGCTCGTTGGCTCCCCCGCATCACAGGTGAAACCCGTCTCGATGCGACACGACGTGCTGCAACCGTCGCCCGGCTGCTCGTTGTCGTCATCGCAGCGCTCGGGCGCCTCGACCAGACCATTGCCACAGGTGGGGTCCGTGCCGACACCGCCACCGCCGGCCGCTGCCCCCGCGGTGCCGCCGCTCCCGGCGCCTCCCTCTCCCGCCTGGCTTCCTCCGTCCCCCGCGGCGCCCGCCTGCGCCCGGACGAGGCGACCCTCCGGATTATCGAGGATGGCGTTGCAGCCGAGCCCACCGCCCAGGCCGAGCGCCACGAAGCCCATCCGCTGTCTCCAGCGAGACTTCATTCCGCCCATGAAAGCAGCGTCCCACCCAAGCCTCAACAAGAATTGGCGGATCGCACCGAGCTCCGGGGCCCCCACCGCCGTGGCCTGCTCGGCTGACGCCCGCGTTCAGCGTCGGCGGGGTGCCTTGGCGATCGAGGACTCCTCGGCGCCTTCCTGCACCTTGATCATCGCCTTGGCGTCGACGCCCGACAGCACTTCCACGTCGAGGCCGTCGGAAAGGCCGAGCTTGACCTCGCGGCGGTCGAACGTTTGCGGGGCTGTTTCCACCTCCACGAACGCCTTGCCACTCTCGAACTTCACCAGGCTTTCCGAGATGGTGAGCACCTGGTCGCGGCGCTCGAGGATGATGTCGGCGTTGGCGCTGTAGTTGGCGCGGATGAACACGCCGGTTTCGAGATCGAGTCGAGCCCGGACCTCGAACTGGATCGTGCCGTCTTTCGCGACGCCCTTCGGGGCGATGTATTCGAGCTTGCCCTGAAATCGACGATCGCCGAGCGCACCGACCGTGATCGAGACCGGCATGCCCTCCTTCACCTTGCCGACTTCCGACTCGTCGACCGTGCCGGAAAAGATGAGGTCGTTCATGTCGGCGACGGAGGCGATCGTCGTGCCCTCGTTGAAGTTGTTGGCCTCGATCACGCTCCCGCCCTCCTTGACGGGAACCTCGAGCACCATGCCCTCCACGGTCGAGTAGACGACGTTCGAGGTCGTGCCCGAACGCTTGGACGCGCCCACCTTCACGAGCTGCAAATTGTTCTCGGCCGTGTCGAGCTCTTGCCGCCTGAGCTCGGCGTTGAGCTTCTGCGTGTTGTACTCGGTCTCCGACACGAGGCCCTGTGCGTGGAGCTTCTCGTACCGCGTGAACTCCTGCACCGCGTTCTTGTGGCTGATCTCCGCTGCCTTCAGTCGTGACTCCGCGTTGTTCAGGCTGACGACGTCGGGAATGATCCGGATCTTCGCGATCAGGGCGCCCTGCTTCACGTACGTGCCCGGCAGCACCTCGACCTTTTCGAGCACGCCGGAAACGCGGGGCTTGATCGTCACCTCGCGCCGCGGAACGATCGCGCCGGGAGCGACCGCTTTTTTCACGATGTCCGCCGTGCGCGCTCGCTGGGTCTTGTAGACGGTCGGCTTGGCGCGCGACTCGTTGTAGAGAAAGAGCAGCGTCCAGGCGAAAGCCGCCACGATGCCGATCGTGATGATGAACGGAATGACGCGCTTCACGAATTCCCTGGGCGCCAATCTTCGCGCAGGGTCACCCCCGCGGCAAGGTAAGGGCGGAGAACGCCGCTATTGAAGTAGGGCTTTTCGTCCCAAATCGGCCGACGGCGCTACTCGGCGACGCAGAGGCCGAGTGAGAGCTCGTCGAAGGTCCCGCCGTCACCGCCCGAGGTGTCGTAGAGGACGCCCTGCCAGATGCCGGCGACGGTCGCTCCGGTCCACGCGCTCAGAGGCTGTTCCGGCTGGTAGCTGCCGGTGAAGGGCGCGACGCTTCCGATGATGGACGTGGCCGCGGAGTCGATGAACACGGTGTTGAGGTAGTTGTCACCCGAGGAGCCATTGCCCCCGGTGAGGACCCGGTCCAAGCCGAAGGGCGACGCGACGTGGAGCTCGAGATCGCCGGACCAGGTATGGGTCGCGCTGAACCGGAGCGCCGCCGCGACGAGGGTGCCCTGAGCGGCCACGGTGATCGGCGCCTGGAACGTCCCAGTTCCGCTGGTGGGGATCGTCAGCGGCAGATTCGTCGGCCGGTAGGCGAAGATCTGATCGGGGCTCGTGCACGCCGACCCGAGCGCGGTGCAGGCCCACGTGCAGGCGGCGTCGGCGCAGTCCGTCTGCCCGTTGCCGTCGTTGTCCGTCGCGTCCCCGCAGGCGGTTTCCGGAGCCGGGCAGTAGGCGGCGCAGTCGGCCTCCTCGCAATCGACGAGGTCGTCGCCGTCGTCGTCGATGCCGTTCATGCAGGCGAAGGCGCCAAACTCGCAGTTGCCCGACCCGGCGAGGCATTGGCAGACGGCGAGCGAGAAGCTCGTCAGCTGTCCAGTGTCTGACGGGGCGTCGTCGGCCACACGGAGCTGGTAGGTTCCGGCCAGGGACGTGCCCGAAAGCGGAGCGAACGCTTGCTCGGGGCGGTACGAGTTCGTGAACGGCGGGGTGCCGGCCGTGATCGCCGTTCCAGCCGCGTCGCTGAAAACCGTGTTCGTGTAGTTGTCGCCGCCGCCGCCATTGTCCGTCGAGAGCTCACGCGTGCCGTAGGGGGTGACGAGAAAGAGGTCGAGGTCCGCCGTGTACGTGTGCGTGATGCTGGTCTGAACGGCGAACGTCGAGATCAAGCCGGCGTCGGGAATGGTGAGCGTCGCCACCGCAGCGGTGTTCGGGTTGTTGTCCGGGATCGCGACGGGCAGGCCGCCTGCTTGGTAGACCACCAGGCTCGTTCCGCTGGGGCAGGTGAGCGAACAGGCCGCGGTGCAATCCGGATCCGCGCAGTCGGTGAAGGTGTCGCCATCGTTGTCGATGCTGTCGTTGCAGAGCGTCTCGCTGCCGTTGCCGCCGCCGGCCACGCCGCCGCTCCCAGCGCCGCCCGCGCCGGCACCCGCCGCGCCACCCGTGCCAGCGCCGGCAGTGCCGCCCGCGCCAGCACCCGCCGCGCCACCCGTGCCAGCGCCGCCCGCGCCAGCGCCCGCGCCTGCAGTGCCGCCGCTCCCTGCGCCGCTCGCGCCCGCCATGCCGCCACGCCCCGCCGCGCCGCCGCGGCCCGCGCTGCCGCCCCTCCCACCGGCGCCAGCGCCCGCGGTGCCGCCCGTGACGCCCGTGCCGGCGTCGCCCATCATCCCCGCTTCACCACCCATCGAAGTTCCGCCCGTTGCGTCGCCGCCTTGGCCGCTCTCGCCCTCGCCGGCGCCGCCGCCCGTCCCGCCGCCGCCCGTTCCGCCGCCGCCAGTGCTGCTGCCCGCGGAGCCGCCGCTCGTTGCCCCGGCCTTGCCAGCGCTGCCGCCCTTGCCGGCTGAGCCGCCGACGGAGCCACCGCTCGACCCTCCCTGACCGGCACTGCCTGCCGAGGATTTGCCAGCGGTGCCACCGGGTGCGGTCTCGGTGTCACCCCCGCACGCCAAGGGAACGGCCAACGGCAACACGAGTGCGAACGTAACGAGGCGCATGATCATCTCTCTCCCGCGAGAGCCCCTCGTACCATGCTCGGTGTTTCGCAATCAAGGCGGCCCGACACCCACGCTTCTCAGAACTGCGCTCGATCGATCGAATTCCACTCGTGCGGTTCGAGCACCAGCGTCCCGCTTCGAGAGCGTCGCTCAGTCCGCGCGCAGCGCTTCGACTGGAGCGATGCGCGCCGCGTGCCGCGCCGGGACGATGCTTGCGACGGCGCCGGCGGCCATCAGCACGCCGACCGCGATCAGCGCCGCCTGGATGTCGACCTCCGGGTGGCTCAGCGGCGCGCCCTCGAGCGTGTCGAGGTACTTCGAAATGGCTTGGAGCGCGGCCACGCCGCCCACCAGGCCCAGGTAGCCGGCGAGTGACGTGAGGGCC
>Ga0315910_10004810_pt1 | contig 11200 bp, 10 predicted proteins | sample EdamamesoilMG_FD_204470 | JGI IMG/M metagenome (GOLD analysis project Ga0315910, IMG submission 204470) | Garden soil microbial communities collected in Santa Monica, California, United States - Edamame soil | ecosystem: Environmental > Terrestrial > Soil > Garden | place: USA: California...
CAACCAACAACAGCTAGCGCTTAAGCTTTCTGGATAGGGCCTCTTTTTACAACCTTCAAATAAACCTTCAACAAAACTGGAATTAAAACATTTTTAAACTTTGGCTACTTTTACCGGACAGTAATAATTCAAGGTTCCGAGTTCAACGTTTCGGGTTTAAGGTTTCGGGTTTCGGGTTTCTAGTTACGGGTTGCGGGTTTTGGGTCAACCTGGAACGTTGAACCTGGAACTTGGAATGCTCATCCTCCCTCCATCTCCAGTACCGCGTTAACATTGCTGATGCTGTCGCGAAGTTTGGCATCGGCTTCAATTTTGAGTTTGCGTCTGTAAAGCATCTCCAGGAAAGATTCTTCCGGAGGTGTTGCCAATGTATCGGCCAGTGTAACGGAGTCGCGAAGATGCGTAAGGTGTTTGGCTTGTTCGATAACCAGTTCGTTCAACTCATAAAGGTCACAATCCAGTTTTTCTGAAAGTTCTTTCGGCAGCGAAGTAAACTTTTGATTGGACAACCCTTTGAAGGCCGGATCATCATTGACATACTTCAGAAAGTATCCGGTAATGGGCAATGCTGAATTTGAACCCTGCCCGAGCTTGGTACTTCTAAAGCGAATGCGCGGATCATCAGCACCTACCCAGGTGCCGATGGCCAGGTAAGGTGTAAACGCCATGAACCAACCGTCAGCGTTCTGTTGCGTTGTTCCGGTCTTGCCGGCAATGTCGGTGTACACACCATAGCGCCAGCGAACACGTGAGGCTGTACCTTCATGCACTACAGTGCGCAGCAACTGTTTCATAATTTGTGCTGTCTCGGTTGACAACGCGCGCGTACCTGATTCAGGTTTGAAATTTTTATAAAGATTTCCATCCAGGTCTTTAATACTGTTGATGTAATAGGGCGAATTGGTAACCCCATCATTCGCCAGGCAGGCATACGCGGTAGTCATCTCCATCAACGAAAGCGATGATGCACCCAACGCAATAGAAGGAACATCCGGCATCTCACTGGTAACACCCATTTTACGCGCAAGGGCCATGGTGTTTTCCACTCCAGCCTGATCAACAATTACTTTTACTGCCACAGTATTAACAGAATACGCAAGGGCTCCACGCATGGTGTATTCTACATTGTAATCATTTTGTGTGTTGCGTGGTGTCCACTTGTCGCCTTCCTTATCAATATACGTCTGCTGACTGGCTCCGATCAATTCGCAAGGCGATGCACCTTTCTCGATGGCTTCTGCATAAACAATCGGCTTAAAGATAGAGCCTACTTGTCGCTTGGTGGATTCCTTCACGTGATCATACTGAAAGAAATCGTGATCGATTCCTCCCACCCACGCGATTATTTTTCCGGTAGAAGGTTCCATCGCCAGGAATCCGGCATTGAGGTATTGAAGATGATGAATAATGGAATCGATCGGACTCACCACGGCTTCTTCCACACCTTGCCAGGTAAAAAGTTTCATGGGTATAGGTTTCTGCAAGGCCGCCATGATTTCTTCTTCCGACATCTTCTGCTCCGCTAACGCTTTGTAGCGGTTACTGCGGTGAATCGCTTCATCGAGTACTTCTTCCCGTCCGTGCCACGGCTTTTGTTTTCCCCAATGATCAAAGAATTGTTTTTGCAGCTCCGCCATCTGCTGGGTTACAGCTTTCTCTGCATACGCCTGCAGCCGGGAGTCCAGGGTGGTATAAATTTTCAAGCCATCGGTGTAGATGTTGTACGCGCCACCATCGGGTTTAGGATTATTCTTGCACCATTCCATCAACGCTGCTTTCAGATACTCACGAAAGTAAGGGGCCAATCCCTGGTGATGCGAAATCTTGTTGTACTGAAGATCAAGCGGCAGCAATTTGAGCGAATCAAATTCTTTCTTTTCAAGTGCATTGTTTTTGACCATTTGTGCAAACACTACATTGCGCCTCTTCTGCGCCCGTTCCGGAAACAACCGGGGATTGTAATACGTGGTGGCCTTCAGCATCCCTACCAACACCGCAGCCTGATCGATGGAAAGTCTTATTGCCGAGGTAGAATAGAAACGTTGTGAGGCGGCCTCAATGCCAAAGGTGTTATCAGCAAAAGGAACAGTATTGAGGTACAGGGTGATGATCTCTTGTTTGGAGTAGATCATTTCCAGCCTGCGCGCGGTGATCACTTCGCGAAGCTTGTTGATGAGCATCGACAAGATCCAGTAACGCTTGCGCGGATATAAATTTTTGGAGAGCTGTTGTGTGATGGTACTGCCACCGCCCGAAGATTCATCCTGCAGAAAAATCGACTTCACCAGTACACGCCCCAAACTCATGTAATCCACACCACGGTGATCGTAAAACCGGATGTCTTCAGTAGAAATCAACGCCTCAATTACTGCAGGCGAAATTTCTTCATACGCTACTTCGGTCCGGTCCTGAATGTAATAGCGCCCCAGCAGTACACTGTCGGCAGCATAAATTTCGGAAGCTACCTGGTTCTGAATGTTTCGAAGTTCTCTTCGGCTTGGCGTTTCAATCCACACCACCAGCAACAGAACAAAAAAGAAAAATGCCGGAGGGCCAACAATCAACGTACGCTTACGGGCCTTGGGGTTTGTTTTGTAGTAGTGCTTAACCTGCTGATACCAGCGTTGAAGGTATGCCCAATAAGGTCTGACGATGCGATAAACCCGAATGTAAAGGTATTTCAAGCCTCGGAGTTGTTTCTGCATAAATACCTTCATAGCGCCACCTTACTTGGGGGGTGGAAGATAGCAAACCGCGGAAAATCGTGCAACACGGGTTTTAGGGTTCAAGGTTCAACGTTCCGAGTTTTGAGTCTAAAGTTTCGGGTTAGCACAATGTTGAACCAGGAACCCGAAACCATAAACCCAAAACCCAAGACCCGAAACCCGGACCTAAAACTTTCTACACTCCACCATCCAATCCCACGGGTAAGGTGCTCCCAGCCAGGTGGGTGGCGATGCAAATTCTGTATGCCAACTGTACTCCAATTTCTCAAGGGCGGTTACCGGAATTCCAGCTTCTTCAAACCATACCTGAAGCTCAGTAGCCAGGTAATGCTTGGTAGGCACACCATTAATGGTCATGATACCTTGCACAATATCGCGTTTGCTTTTCTTGTAGTAATCAAATTCGGTATCCGGAATATCGGCTGGCTTCACCTTGTCTTTCCTGTACAGATCAATCATGCGCTGTGATGCGTACAGTATTGATTCCACAGAAGGGATCACCACAATCGCTACGCCACCCTTGCGAAGTGATTTTGAAATATTGCTGATGATGGCTTTGTTCCGTTCTACTTCCGGCAAAATGGCCACATTGCAACACAACGCAAAATCAGCAAGCGGAAGGTTCAAATTCTTTCGCGTTAGATCCATGCGTTTGAATGTAATATTCGAATATGGATAGGCCTTCGCCTGCTGAAGGCACTCGGCCGAAATGTCTATCGCTAAAATCTTTTTGAATGTTGGTGCCAGGTATTCAAACGACTTGCCAATGCCACAGCCAAAGTCGATTGCTTCGTGATCCTTGTTAGCATGCTTCCGAAAATATTTCTGAAGGGTTTGGTTCTTATTGGATTTAAAAACATCAAATACTTCATCATCGTAGGTTGAGGCAATGTTGTTCCAGTGCGATTCCTGATCCATTAGGCAGAGGTTTAAGGTTTGATGATAAAAGGTTTGAAGGTAAGATACAATTTTCGTTCGTCAAGGTTTGTTCACATGAATTTACCGTTCGTAAAAATCACCATTGTATCAGAAATTACTTTGCTGTAAGTTTAATAAAATGCTAATCTATGAAAATCACTCGCTACGTATTGGCTTCAGTACTCATGATCATTATTCAATCAATCGGTGCCCAGGCACAAACCGATGGTTGGATTAATTTGTTTGACGGCAAAACACTTAACGGCTGGAAAGCCAGCGAACACCCATCTACATTTTCTGTAGCGGATGGTGCCCTTGTGGTGTTTGGCGATCGGGCTCACTTGTTTTATGAAGGATCGGTAAACCATCACAATTTTAAAAACTTCGAATTCAAAGTTACCGTAATGACAACACCCGGATCGAACTCCGGAATTTTTATTCATACGGCCTACCAGGAAGAAGGATGGCCGGCTAAAGGGTATGAAATCCAAGTGAACAACACGCATACCGACTGGCGAAAAACCGGAAGTGTTTATGCCGTACAGGATGTAAAAGAAGTTTTTGTAAAGGATAACGAGTGGTACACCGAGCACATCATTGTGCAAGGCAAGAAGATCACCGTGAAGGTGAACGACAAAATCATTAACGAATACACCGAAGGCGAAAACGGAAGACTCACAGGAGGAACCGTGGCACTTCAGGGGCACGATCCCAAAAGCAAAGTGTACTACAAAGATGTGATGATTAAAATACTGCCAGACTAAAACATCTATGAAAAAGATTCTCATCAGTTCTTTACTGCTTGCTGCTTTTGGATTCACCCACGCACAACCAAAACCAACACGCCTCATTGTGCGTGGTGACGACATGGGATTTTCGCACTCCGGCAACGAAGCGCTTATCAAATGTTATAAAGAAGGAATTGAAACGTCTATTGAAGTAATTGCCGTATCGCCCTGGTTTCCGGAAGCCGTGAAGATGCTGAAAGAAAATCCGGGAGTTGATGTGGGCTTGCACCTGGCCCTGACCAGCGAGTGGGACAATATCAAATGGAGACCTTTATCCGATTGCAAAAGTCTGCAGGACAGTCGTGGATATTTCTTTCCGATGGTAACGCCTAACAAAAATTATCCGGGGCAATCCATCGCAGAACAAAAATGGAAGATTGAAGATGTCGAAAAAGAATTTCGTGCACAGATCGAACTGGCCCTGAAAGAAATTCCACAGATCAGTCATATTTCCGCCCACATGCTTTGCTCCCACCTTTCACCGGCTGTACAGACGCTAACCCGAACGCTTGCGAAAGAATACAAAATCGATATCGACCTGGACGAGCACAACGTGACCTGGGTTGGCTATGATGGTCCTTCCAAAACTTCGGAAGAAAAAATTCAGAGTTTTATTAACATGCTGAACAAACTTGAAGCCGGCAAAACATACTGGTTCATTGACCATCCTGGACTTGATAATGCTGAGCTTCGTTCCATCCATCACATCGGCTACGAAAACGTTGCAATCGATCGCCAGGGCGTAACCGATGTATTTACCAGTGATAAAGTAAAAGCCCTGATCAACCAAAAAGGTATCCAGCTTATTGGCTACCGCGATTTGGTGAGTCCAAAAAAGTAAGCACAAAAAATTCAGGCTTAACAATTCCTTGATCGGTTTTATCGGTTATAAATCCGTATTTTCGCCAGCAAAATGAACCCATGGAAATTATTGATTTCATCCTTCACGTTGACAAGCATTTACAGGACTTTATCCTTGAATACGATAACCTGGTGTATGCCATTCTCTTTCTGATTGTATTTGTTGAAACCGGCCTGATCGTGATGCCCTTTCTGCCGGGCGACTCGCTGCTGTTTGCTGCCGGTATGATTGCCGCGCAGGGATCGTTGAACGTAGCGCTTCTAATTCCGCTTTTACTCATCGCTACCTTCAGTGGCGATAATACCAATTACTTTGTCGGCCGTTTTCTGGGGCACAAAGCCTTGCAGCTAAAGCTCTTTGGTCGAAACATTGTAAAGCAACAACACCTCGACAAGACACACGCGTTCTATGAAAAGCACGGACCAAAGACAATTATTCTCGCACGGTTCGTTCCGATTGTAAGAACCTTCGCGCCTTTTGTTGCCGGTGTGGGCAGCATGTCGTATCGTACGTTCATTGTGTTCAGCATTACCGGTGCGTTGCTTTGGGTTGTCGGCATTACGCTGGCCGGTTACTTCCTCGGTGATATACCGGTGGTAAAAAACAATTTCGAGAAAGTGGTAATTGGTATCGTGCTGGTCTCGGTAATGCCAATTCTCTTTCAGGTGGCGAAAGGATACTTTAAAAAAAATAGTGCCCAATAACCAGCGCAACGCTAAGGCCGCACCCTAACGTACCGCTCGATATTCAGTCGGTCTACTCCGGCTTCTTCAATTTTTTCTACACCGCGCTGAATCAGTGTGTCGTGTTGAATTTCTACGGTAAACTGAAAGGTATGTCCCTCCCACTCGCGGGCATGGCAATACGCCAAGTGCTCGGTGTATTGATCTCCCGCCAATGTATAGCTGCCACCGCCAGCACCAAACATGGCAGCAGAATCTTTACCGTGATGAAGATCGTGACTTAAAAATGCGAAATGTGTTTTATTGATTACTTTGATCATACTTTGCTGCCGTGTGTAATCCGTAATGGTAGTATCACCTTTCTCGATGATCGTTCCTGAAATCAGTTGCCAGGTACCTTCAATCGGAAGGGATGTATTTGATTCCGTTGATTCCGTTTTACACGACACAAGCAGTATCGCCACAACAGCCAGCATAAGGTTTGAATTCATAATGAATAGTATTTTGTGTCCAAGGTAATGGATTTGAAATTATTAATGTTTGGGGAAAGTAATTGAAATCAGTTCTAAAGTTTTATCATGCGCAACCGAAGGCTGTTCAGCACAACACTCACCGAACTCAGCGCCATAGCCGCACCGGCAATCATGGGGTTGAGCAGAAAACCATTTACGGGATAGAGTACACCGGCAGCCAACGGTATGCCGATGATATTATAGATGAATGCCCAGAATAAATTCTGCCGAATGCCAAGTACTGTTTTTGTTGACAGTCTGAATGCTTTTGGAATGGATTGCAGATCGGATGTGATCAACGTCATCTTGGCAACGTCCATGGCGATGTCCGAACCTTTACCCATGGCAATGCTCACATCCGCCTGTGCCAGTGCCTGCGAATCATTGATACCATCGCCCGCCATCGCCACGACCTTACCCTGTTGTTGAAGTTCCTTGATAAACGTGTACTTATCGTTTGGTGAGACTTCCGCACGATAGTGTGATATGCCTGCCTGGGTCGCTATGGCTTTTGCCGTTTGTTCATTGTCGCCTGTAAGCATGTGCACTTCAATTCCTTCCGCTTGCAACAACTTAACCGCTGCGGCTGATGTAGATTTTATTTGATCGGCAATGGCCAGCACTGCCAATACATTTTTGGTATTACCAAAAAACACAACGGTCTTGGCGCTCTGTTGTAATTGCCTGGCCGCCTCCTGCAACTGATTGCTGATAATCAACTTCTGTGTGTTTATTAATTTTTTGCTGCCCGCAACGTATTGCTCACCATGATAAGTACCGCTTACACCCTGGCCGGTAACGCTCTCAAATCGTTGGAGTTCAACAGCCGACACGCCATCGCTTTTTAGTTTGTTTGTTACTGCATCGGCCAATGGATGTTCGGATTGCCGCTCCAATGTGTATAGAACGGAAAGACTTTCATGCGCATTCGTAACATGTTCATCCCAAATCACATCGGTGAGTTGTGGTTTACCTTCGGTGATCGTACCGGTCTTATCCAGCACGATGCTGGTTACCCGGTGCGCCAGTTCCAGGCTCTCAGCATCTTTAATCAGAATATTATTGTCGGCTCCTTTGCCGATACCTACCATGATGGCAGTAGGTGTAGCCAGACCGAGTGCACACGGGCAAGCAATCACCAACACCGTAACAGCCGCCAGCAATCCGTGCGTGAATGCATTTTCGCCACCGACAATCACCCACACCAAAAAAGTAATCGCAGCAATTGCCATTACCACGGGTACAAATATTCCCGTAACCTTATCCACAAGTTTTTGAACCGGAGCTTTGCTTCCCTGCGCCTGCTGAACCATCTTTATAATGTGTGCCAGCACGGTATCGCCTCCCACCTGTCGTGCCTCGAATTGAAAACTTCCTTTCTGATTTATAGTTCCGGCAAAAACCTTATCGCCAGAATTTTTGGCTGCCGGCAACGGCTCACCAGAGATCATGCTTTCATCCACGTACGATGACCCGGAGGTTACTACACCATCCACCGGCATGCGCTCGCCCGGTCGTACTACTATCGTATCACCAACCTTCACGTTCGAAACGGGTATTTCCTCCTCCACACCATTATTTATCACCCGAACAGTTTTTGGTTGCAGCCCCATAAGTTTCTGAATAGCCGATGAAGTATTCGATTTTGCTTTTTCTTCCAGCCACTTGCCCAACGAGATAAACACAATCACCACTGCGGCTGCCTCATAATAGACGTGCGCATGCAGCCCGCGCTGATGCCAGAATTCCGGAAAGAAGGTATTAAAAACACTAAACACAAAGGCAATACCGGTTGACAGTGCCACCAGTGTATCCATGTTTGCCTTGCCGAAACGGGCCTGCTTCCAGGCATGAATGAAAAAATTTCGACCGAAGTAAAACACAATGGGGGCTGTGAGAATCATGGAAACAAAATTTCCATACGGCAGGTCCATGAAAAACATTCCAAGGATCACCACCGGAACAGCCAACACGCCCGACCAAAGCGTACGTCTCTTCACTTCTTCGCTATGCTTTTGCTGAGCTTCCTGCTGTACAGCTTGAGGATCTTCCACCTCCACTACCAGATCATAGCCGATGGATTGCACGGCCTGCTGCAAGTTGGCAGGCGTTACGGTTTGCGCATCATACGCAACCCAGGCTGATTGATTGGCAAAATTTACAGTGGCATCTTTTACACCAGCCACCGACTTTAACATCGACTCCACACTTACGGCACAAGCCGCGCATGTCATTTCCAGCACCGGGAAGGTAGTGTGTTTCAGTTGATCTGTTTTCTCCGTCATAACAAGTAGCATTACAATCTACCACAAGTATACTGCGAAGCGGCCACAGAAGTTTTACAGATTAACGCGATAGGTTTATATGATTTTTTGGAGTGATGACACTACAGAATTAGGCAAAGGCTTTGGATGGTCATCCCTTGGTAGGAGTTGAGGGATTGAGGTGGTATCCTTCTGAATATTTCCTTGCAGTGAACGCTTATGTATGCCGTGGCGCTGAGCAAAAATAAAAAAATGTCCTCCTTATTAGCGCCATGGATTATACATTTTGTTGTAGGTCGTTCTCAATCTTCCAACTCAATGCTCGCCCACGTCACAGGTTCGTCTTTGCTGTCATTATTAAGAATACAACCAAAGATTAATTATCCGCTTTCATGAGGTCCATTAAATGTCCAGCAATGATGTCTAGTTGTCGCAAGGTTGTTGGCCATTTTCAAAATTTCAAAAGTCTTTTCTTCGCTACGAGTCAAATCTATCTTTGTAAAGAAGGTCGCCTGTATTTGATCCTCCTCTTTCCAATATTTTTCAATTTTCAATTCCAGTATTTCAATCCCCGATTTTGATTTATAGTCATCAACGAAGTCTTGAACCTTGTGTTTTTGATTTGTCCTGAAGTTAATTGTAAAATGAATTATGCTCATCTGTCCATTGAGAATGACCTACAACGCTTGTATATAAAACGTGCCGGCACTCCAAAATAATAAATTAAAATCAACTGTGCCGGCATGTTTTATATACGTTGTTGTGTGCTGCCAGTTTTTACGCTGCCTTATAAATTATATCATAGTAGTCATGTGCTGTCACAAATACTGGAACGTTTACCCATTCCATTTTCATTTGTCGTCCTGATTTTACTGTCTCTTTGAGAAGTTCTTGAAGTCGAAGAATAACAAGCAATTCACAAATATCACTTGCGTCCTGTTGCTTTTTTTCTCTCCATTTTTCTTTCCTCATGTAGTCCTCATAAATGACTTGCAAATCTTCCAGTCCAGTAAGCACAAAACTTTCCTCAGTCGAATTGCCTTCCTCCCAATCGGCAAGCCAGTCAAAGTCGTCAACACCTCCAAACTTGTCGTAAGCAAAACCATCTAGAAACCACAAGTCAGTGTTAATTGTAAAACCATTCATTTCACAATAAAGGGCTTCCACTTTTATTTTCTTTATTACTCGTTTGTAAAATGAGTCAAGATAGTCCGCTAAGGATGGGCTCAAATGAGTAAGATTCTTATTCAAAATAGTGTTGAAGTCAGTTGGCTCCAATTGTCGAAGTCTACTCTCTGCCAAAGTAATTGCCTCAGTTAATTTGTCCGCTGTCAACAGTGCGTTTAATTCTTCAGCTAACTCAAAATTCATGGTAGTATCTTTTTTAAACTGGTTGCACACAACAACCAGATATAAGAAACTTTATAGCTTATATCCACCTTGTGTACTACCAAGGTAGAAAGATGAGTCTAGAGATACAAACCGTCAAATCACACAAACTCATTTTCGATAACTATTCCACGAGGTTATGTATCCGATTTCAAGTGTGTTTTTTGTTGCCCTAATTACACAAGTTGTTTCATCATTAAACCTAATTTGATACTCTGTGTAATCATCAAAATTCGTTTTAGTGGTAACAAAATAAGATTTTGTCGTTATGCCTGTATCATCAAATATCTCAATCATTCTGTTGTTTGTAAATTTCAGTCTTCGTGTTGTGGTTTCATCTGCATAACTACACGAAGTACCAGCAACTCCACCCACGCACGTTGAGGTCCATTTCCAATTCCCGATTAGCCTGGTAGTCAAATTTTCATTCTCATTGCATGAGCCAAAAAGTACGGTTATCAGAAGCATCAGTAATCTTTTCATATCAAAGTTTTCTTATTAGACACGCCCTTTGCTCTAAAAATTGGAATAGCTTTTTAAATTTTACAGAGCCTTTTTAGATTTTTAATCGCCCTGTTCTGCTTTCACTTTTGGATCGGAAAAGTCTCAAAAAAAAAGATGAGTATCCCTACACACTTCAGTCCCAGCAGAGTTTCCGCCCCGGGACGCTGCGTCCTCCCTGCACAAGACCTTTCAATTCGTCAAATCTACGTCATCAAGATTAGCATAGCTAGTTACCAGATAACCACTGATACTAGCTGCCATTAAGATGGCTCTCTCATATTATCACTTCAATTGATGCGACAACTCACTTATGATGTTCCACTTCAAAAAATTCAATTCAACGGAATCTTGGTCAGACGTTTTCCAAAACCCATTCTGTCGTAAAATGTCAAATTCTCCAAAGAGACTATTAAGTCCAATGTCAGTGTGACTCGTCCTGAAAAAAGTTTACACATTTTGGTTAAAAGTCCTGATACAAATTTACACTTTTTAGTTAGTCCTGAAATCGCTTTACATTTGATTACCGGATGAAGCGGAAGCGGGCAATGCTGAGG
>Ga0315910_10004811_pt1 | contig 11198 bp, 10 predicted proteins | sample EdamamesoilMG_FD_204470 | JGI IMG/M metagenome (GOLD analysis project Ga0315910, IMG submission 204470) | Garden soil microbial communities collected in Santa Monica, California, United States - Edamame soil | ecosystem: Environmental > Terrestrial > Soil > Garden | place: USA: California...
TGATTATTCCCAACTACTTTTTCTGTGTCGCTCAACAGATCGAAATAATTATCTATCGTGGGTGAAATAAATCTGCGCTGTCTCGTATGAGGTGCCTCCCCGAAATTTCCTTTTTGATAAAGAACCGGAGCTAATGTGATCTTGATTCCAGCGGTCTGTGCAGCGGCCACTAATCGCTCTCCCATCTCTGCGCGATTCGAATACGATTTACCAGATTTGTCGTTATGCAAGTAATGAAATTCTGCCACATGGGTATATCCCTTTCGAATCAATTCTACATAAAGCATCGTAGCCGTTGCCTCCACCTGATCGGGTGACATGCCTAGCGCACATTTATACATTGCTTCCCTCCAACTCCAGAAATTGTCCATCGAACCAGCAGGGTGTCGCTCAGCCATTCCGGCCATAGCATATTGAAAGGCATGTGAATGAGCATTCTGAAAGCCCGGAAGTACAAATCCCTTAACCGATTCTATAGCTGTGGACTCAGCAGGAGGATTTTCTGACAAGTACGCAAGGACACCATTCGGCCCTATGCCAACATACACCGGGCTTATCCAGCCAAAATGTTGCAACAAAGCATTGAACTTGTAAACCTTCATTGATTTCATTAAACATTATTTGTCAACAATCCTGCTATTGTTGACAACGTATCCTTGAGCACCATTTTCGTCTTTGAAGCCCGGGTTTCCTCGTATTGGGTCTCCGTATCATCCATATAGTTGATCTTGGTCATTTCAAGTTGTAATGCGTGCTGATTCTCTAATGGCTTCCCATATTCACGTGTAATAAATCCTCCCATGAACGGATCGTTGTGACTTACCCTGTAGGTTGATGATCGAAGACTTTGAATCGCCGGGTCAATGATGTTTTTAGAAGCAGAAGTCCCATTTACATCTCCCAGTATCAAATCAGGGAATTTTTCTTTGCTAATCGTTCTTACGACTTGACGAATGGAATGAGCCTCCCAAATCAGAACCCGGCCAAATTCCGATTTCAAAACGGTCAGCAATCGAACAAGCTCACTGTGGTAGGGCCAATAATAGCTTTTTAATCTTCGGCTGACTTCCTTCGCTTCTATAGATTCTCGACGATCAATATAAAGTGGATCACCAAGAAAATTGGTAGCCGGACAAAGGCTGGTAATAATTCTTCCGTCTGAATAGAGAGGTTTGTTTTGCGGATCACGGTTCAGATCAATTACCCATCGGCTATATACAGACGAAATCACTGTAATCCCCATTTGGGGTGCAAAATCATAAAGGCGATTAACAAACCAATCTGTGTCATCAGGAGCCCGCAGGAGTGACGGATTAAATTCATCAATCAGTTCATCCGGAAATGTAGTGCCACAATGTGGAATGCTAACCAAAATGGGAATACGTTCGCCCTCCGGGTAATGAACATCAAATGGGTTCATCGTTTATCCTTCTTTTTGGATTTCTTTTTTTGCGGCATCGCTGATTCCTGCAAGGCTGCAATTTTTTCGTCTTTTATACGGAGATCACTTTGTGCATCTGCCAGAGCTCGATTTGTTTTTTCCAGTTCCTGCAGATAACCCGAGGCAACAACATTCGCGCTTAGACGGCTCTTGAGCTTCATGATTCGCACGTAGCTTTCATCAATTCGTTCAATTTTTATTTCCCCGCTTTGAACCAGTTTACGAATTATAGAGTGCACTTTATCCACCGTTCGTTCTTCACTTCCCTGAATATTATTTGAAAAAGTCATGATATCAACCCCCGCATTTACAGCCAGTTTAATGGCTTCCTCCAGTCCATAGTATTTCGTGATAGCATGCATCTGCATATCATCGGTGATAACGACACCATTAAACTTCATTTTCTTGCGTAGCACGCCGGTGAGGATATCCGCCGAGAGCGTTCCGGGGTTACCGTTCTTATCCAGCTTGCGATTGACTATATGGGATGTCATTACGGCGTCGGCTAATCCCGAATCAACTAATGCCTGATAGGGCTTTAACTCGCGTTCCTCCCATGTACTGGTCACATCAGCTATACCGTTGTGAGTATCATCCTTTGAACTTCCATGTCCAGGAAAATGCTTAAGTGATGTGAGTACGCCGTACTTATGATGTTCCTTTATAAACGCTTTGGCCATCATTATCACGGTATCTTCGTTTGCCGAAAAAGCCCTGCCGTACTTTGCAATTATCGGATTGTCCGGATTAGAAGCCAGGTCGACAACCGGCGCAAAATTCAGATTAAATCCAAGCCCTGAAAGTGTGGAGGCTGTAGCCTCTCCATAAAATCTGACAGAGTCAAGATTTGCCGACTTTGCCATGGCTGCGGCCGTAATCGACCTCGGAAAACCATATTTGTCCTTCAGGCGATTAACTCTTCCTCCCTCCTGATCAATTCCGATGAACAACGGAATGGGTGCTGCCTGCTGATAGGCCCAGGTAATTTTTTTCAATGCCACAAAAGAATTTTGTGGTGGTATATTCTTTTCAAAAAATATTATAGAACCTACTTTTCCAAGACGTACCTCCTCAAGCACTTTTGCATCTACTGTAGTTCCCGGGAATCCCACCAGAATCATCTGTCCGATTTTTATATCCAGGCTATCACGATGTTGTGCTATAGTTTGAGTAGTCGTGCCAATTAATATTGAAACAACTATAAAGGTCAGACAGGAAAAGTTCTGCTTAATAATTTTCATAGATCAAATTCAGGATGGATTGCATATTCTTGCGAATATCATTTACGGAAGCCGTAAAGTTACTGTTCATAAACGAAAAAATTAAAGTCTTGCCGCTCCTGGTTACCAGGTAGCCACTCAGGCAGTGGTTATGCCGGAGGCTTCCCGTTTTACCAAAGACATAAGGTTTCTCTCCGTTGTACCAGTTTCGGATCGTTCCGGATCTACCCCCCGTCGCGAGCAATGAAAAAAGTCGTTCCTGGGGCATTAGTGAATAAATTTCCTTCCAGAGCTGTACCGTCGAACGGGGTGTAAGGAGATTGTATCGAGATAGACCAGAGCCATCAACCCAAACAGGCTTATCCGGCAGGTTTTGCATGAAGGTTTCTTTTGAATACTGAATCGCTATCTCAGGCCTTAGAGTATCACTGATTATTCCTGCGCATAACAAGAGCAATTGTTCGGCTATAAAGTTATCACTGTCCTGCATGAGTACTCGATACAGGCTGTCCGCAGGAATGCTTTTTATTAATTTTGCGTTCTCTGGCAAAGTGATGTCTGTTAGTTGTACACTTTTTTTCAGTGTATCCCTCAATAACTGGCTTGTTAGCTTTGGGTCAACCTTAAAAGGAATATCAAATGCAAATTTTTCCTGATTGGCGCGATAAAGTGTGAAGTTATTATTATCCAGGTTTCGGGTGACTGTGGTTCGTTCGGCCTGTCCTCCGGGTGTCATATGAATTTTAAAAAATGGAGGTTCGATTTCCACCGCAGACCCAATTCCTCTGACCGAAAACAAATTTCCGTAAACAGGGAAGGCCGACCTTTCAACCGAATATGAGTCCGCATAATCATCCCACGCCCATCCCGGCCCATAATGCGTTGTGTTGAAGTTCGATGCGGAAAAGAAAAGATTCTTATCTGTTGATTTCAGAAAGGAATAGACCTTGTCATTGCTATAAGCATTTCTATACAGGAACGATGGGTCGCCTGTTCCCCAGAAAATCAACGAGTCGCCTCGAACAACATACCTCAATCCCGGAACAGAATCCCCTACGATCTTTAGACAGGTGTAAAGTGTTAGAATTTTAGTATTTGATGCAGGCGTAAAATAGGCCGCAGCATTATACTCATGAATGGTCATATTCTTTTTCAGGTCATACAGCATGAACCCGGTGTGGTCCTTGAAATCTGCCTCTGTCTTGCGAAAGGTTCTGTTCAGTTGTTTTATAGAAACCGGGGAACAGGAAAAAGCCAATGTAGCGACTAACAGGAGACAGAAAAGTTTCTGAACCATTCCCTAATGGATTAAGTAACGTTCCTTCAATACTATTCTGTGATGCGTCTCGTGTCCGGGAATAATATAACCAAGGTTTAGTACAGATAGCTCCGTATTATTGGCGCTGCCCTTCCGGGTTAGCATCCCGGGAGTAAAAGACGTAAAAAGGTCTATCGTTGATTTGCGCAGACGTTCCATTTCTTCTGCAATTTGGCGGATCGAACGTCCGTGGGCATTTGCCTCCGGCGCATAATCATTTTCTTCGAAACCGTGAAGGGGTGTGTTGTCATTTCTCGCAAAGCGCAATGCGCGATAAGCAAATATTCGTTCAGCATCCATCATGTGACAAAGCAGTTCCTTTATACTCCACTTTCCTGGCGCATATCGGAATGTGCCTTTCTCTTCCGGTATTGTACCAAGAAGGGTAAGCAATTGCTTATTCGAATGATCAAGGATAGGTAGCAGGTCAAATTCCTTGACATGCTCCACATATTTCTTATAAAAGGGGGGAATACTATCTAAGTCCGGTCGCAGCATAATCTCAAAAGTAAGCAGGAAATGAGCACATTTTTGCTCGCCGATAATTATTTTGCCCCTTCGGCGGTGTTGGGAGAAACTTGGTTACCAGCCGGTTCTTTGACGGTGATTACTAAAATTCTGTAAAAGTAGTTTCCGCCAGTTCCTGATCAACCCTTACACTTCTAGGGCCCCCACTATCGGAACGATCTGCCGATAGCAGAATATTTCCATATTTCTTATAGTTGTCCCAGGGGCGAACGAAGTTGGCTGAATCCTGAGTGGCCTGATTATAATAAGCCCATTGTTTTACCAGGTTGTCTGAAAGATCCACATAGAGTCGATATTTGTTCTGAGGCGTATCGCCCACATTTTTAAATGTCAGTTCGAGTACATTACACTGGGTTCCCTTAGCCAACGTCTCCTCTCCCAGATATTTTATTTTTACGCCCGTGTCCTTTAGCTTAAAGGGCATTACCAGCCAGTACGAATCGTTTATCCATATGCTTTTCGCTTTCGACAACATTTTCTCAAGTGAGTCTTTTTCCAATAACTCCTGACCCTTAATACGCACCCGTCCCTCAAGCGTATTTAAATTTACCAGGTAGGTAATCGAATCCTTGTGAGACTCGATCCTTACTCTGCCTAAGGTTTTGTCCCATACCAGATCTCTGTTTCCGAAGAAATTCCATGAAATAAACCGCGTATTATCCCAGCTTTCGCGACCTCCCATTGCTTTCATGATGCTATCAGCAAGCTCTATGGCTGCCGGGTCCGAATTCTCCATGTCAAATCCCGCTGCAGGGGGGTTTCCATAGGTTGTTGTAGAATCCGTTTCTTTTGTAGCGCACGCGCCGACCGCTAATAAAAAAACTATTGGCAGCAATACGTCCCTAAATCTCATCTTATTAACCATTAAGGCTATTAAGTTAACATATTTTCACCAGTGACGAATTTTTGCCGATGACATTCACAAAAATGGATGAACCCTTTAACAATTCTATGCTTTAGCTAATTCGACTCCAGTTCATCACGGTATCCTTTGAAGATTCAATCTGAACTCGTATAGCGCGATGTTCAGGCTTTTCCAGGTCCGGATCCTCCTGAAGTGTTTGTCGTGCCAGATCCCGGGCATGTTGAAGAATCTCGCCATCTTTTCCCAGGTCTGCAATAAGCAAATCAAGAGCCCCACTTTGTTGCGTTCCAAGCAGGTCGCCAGGCCCTCGTATTGACAGATCCGTTTCAGCGATGGTGAAGCCGTTGTTGGTTTTTACCATAGTATCAATTCGAAGTTTGGAATCAGCCCCCAACTTATAATCGGTCATAAGAATACAAAATGATTGTTCGCCGCCTCTTCCTACCCGACCCCTAAGCTGATGAAGCTGCGATAACCCAAAACGTTCCGCATTTTCGATCACCATAACCGTTGCATTGGGTACATCAACACCGACTTCGATTACCGTAGTGGCTACCATCAGCTTCGTTTCTCCTTTGACAAACCGCTTCATTTCGAATTCTTTCGCTGCGGTGTTCATTTTACCATGAAGGATACTTATAGCATAATCCGGAAACGCGCGGCTGATACTTTCATATCCATCCATTAAATGCTTAAGGTCCAGTTTTTCTGACTCCTCAATAAGAGGATAAACAATATATACCTGCCTGCCGGCAACGATCTGATCCTTCAGAAACTGATTGACTTGCAGCCGATGCGCATCGAATTTATGAATAGTCTTGATTGGCTTTCTTCCCGGTGGCAATTCATCGATAACAGAAATATCAAGGTCGCCATATAACGTCATAGCCAGTGTACGAGGTATAGGAGTTGCTGTCATTACCAGTATATGAGGGTAACCGGAAGAATTTTTTTGCCAGAGTTTAGAACGTTGTGCCACACCAAACCGATGCTGTTCATCGATGATGGATAGTCCCAAATTCCGGAATTGTACTTCTTCTTCAATCAGGGCATGTGTACCAATAAGTATATGCATCTCTCCGGAACGTAACTTATCATGAATTTTTGATCGCTCTGATTTCTTTGTAGAGCCGGTTAAGAGTGCGATACCGATGTTCATCTTATCCGCATACCTCTTCAGGTTACTATAATGTTGTTGTGCGAGAATTTCGGTTGGCGCCATAAGGGCACACTGGGCATCACCACCAAGCACAATAAGCATACTAATGTATCCAACGATTGTCTTTCCGCTTCCTACATCACCTTGCAGAAGGCGATTCATTTGTTTGCCCGATTTTAAGTCCGCATAAATTTCTTTAACTACTTTCTTCTGAGCTTCTGTCAATGAAAATGGTAAGTGTTCATTATAAAAATTTGTTAGTAATGAAACATTCTGAAAAATCTGACCCTTGGCTTTTTCCTGCCGGACGAGTTTCATTTTTAACAAACGCAGTTGAATGTAAAACAACTCCTCAAGCTTAAGGCGATATTGCGCGCGTGCCAGCAATTCATAACTGGTTGGGTAGTGAATATTGGTTAGCGCTTCTTTTTTGGATAATAGTCTCTCTTTTTCCAAAATCTTTGATGGGAGTGTTTCGCGGATCTTGTCTGCAGCCTGAAGAAGTAGCTGCTGAATTAATTTTGACAGTGTTTTATTATCCAGGTGCCGCACTCTTAACTTTTCTGTCAGCGGATATACCGGTTGTAGAAACCCTGTTCGTTCGTTGGCATCTTTCGGAATTTCTATCTCTGGATGTGCAATACTGTATTTGGATCCGAAACGATTTGGCTTTCCGAATATGATGTATTCGATTCCGGGTTTAAGCTTTTCGATGGCCCAGTTTATTCCCTGAAACCAAACCAGTTCAAGTTCACCGCTGTCATCCGCCAATGTCATAACCAGTCGCTTCTTGAAACCCGTGCCGATAATTTCCTTTTTTCTGATTAGGCCCCTTGTTTGCACAAATGCCAGCGACTCATTAAGGTCCTTAATCTTATAAAATTTGGTTCGATCATCGTATCGAAACGGATAGTGCTGAATTAAGTCGGCAAAGGTGAATACTTTCAACTCCTTGTTGAGCATAGCAGCCCGTTGCGGACCAACTCCTTTGAGGTATTCTATGGGTGTATCAAAAAAACCAGCCATGGAGAGTCAGGTACAATTGGCAAAATTCAAAATTTAATAGGTAGATTGACAACACCTTGAAATTTTCATCATTAATTTTGGAACCGGATCAGTATTACGGGTTACAATTAGCGGCTAATATTAATTAAAGGATGTGCACAATATGAAGGTTCATTCAACAATTTATAAGGGAATTGAGTACATACAGGTTAGTACCCTGCCTTCCGAACAAAAGGAGAAGCTATTGCTTTCGGTCAATCCGGAACTGTTGATTAAGATTCTGGTTGATGGAAAAATTGTAACGAACTGCATGCAATTCAAAGACTACGAAGCCTGGTTTGAAGGTGTGTATAAAACGCAGGCCAAAGTACGAAATCCAGACAAGCGAAAAGAGGCTCCGGCTCCCGCAAACGTCATTAAAAAGCATTAGTGTTTGGCCGCATCCTTGGCGATCTCTTTTTTTAACATGCAGTATTCGCCCCAAACTTCTTCAACTATCTCTTTGGCTCCCTGGATTTTTCGGATGCTGGCAGCAACCTGTCCGATTTCAAGTTCACCTTCATCCAGATCGCCTTCAAATATTCCTTTTTTCGCGCGACGAATACCCAATATACCTAGTAATTCTTCCCTCGTGGCTCCACGTAGCTCGGCTTCCTTAATTTTTTCATAGAACTTATTCTTAACCAGTCGAACAGGTGTAATTTGCTTCAGTGTAAGAATAGTTTCACCCTCGTCGAGGCCAATTATTTTGGTTTTGAAGTTCTCATGTGCAGATGATTCCAGGCTAACGGCAAAACGGCTACCAATCTGTGAACCCTCGGCTCCCAAAATTTCAGCGGCCAGCATTGATCGTCCTGATGTAATTCCTCCTGCGGCTATCAGTGGTATTTTAACAACTTCGCGGACCATGGGTAAAAGCACGAATGTGGTCGTTTCCTCCCTTCCGTTGTGCCCGCCCGCTTCGAATCCTTCGGCAACTATGGCATCGACTCCGCATTTCTCAGCTTTGACCGCAAATTTTACACTGGACACTACATGAACAACCTTCACTCCGGCATGTTGGAGGTAACGTGTCCATAGCTCAGGATTGCCGGCGGAAGTGAAAACAATTTTGACCTCCTCGTCAACAACTATTTTCATGATCTTATCGATCTCCGGATAGAGCAAGGGAACGTTTACTCCAAAAGGCTTATTCGTTGCCTTCTTACATTTCCTGATATGATCAACCAATGTTTCGGGGTGCATCGATCCCGAACCAATTAGGCCCAGACCACCAGCGTTACTGACGGCAGAAGCCAGCCTCCACCCGCTACACCATACCATACCCGCCTGGACGATCGGAACATCGATCTTAAAGAGTTTTGTGATGCGGTTCGAATGTGGTTTCATTCGTGTAAAATAGTCAAACACAACTAAAATCTTGACCAGCTGAGAATTCAGTTTCCATTGATGCCGATAGATGTTGCACCATTCGATTTTATAGGCCTGTTAAGTTGTCCACAAAGAATTGATTTACAAAATCGATCGTAAATGCTTGATTATGTGTGTTATATGTGATAATGATTAGGTAATGTGGACAACTGAACTTTTTTGTGGAAATCTTTTAGGATACCTTTTGCTATTTTCTAAGTAGCTGACTTCTAATGTTTTTCTTTGATTTATCGTTCGTTTTCTAACAACCTGTTTAGGGTAACCCTGTCACGTTTCAAGAACACCGTTTGGTATTTACCATCGGTTTTTAAAAAACACATTATTTGTTTCTTGCCAGGGTCTATTGAAACTGATTCACTGGACAAGAATCGCCACTGCCTTGTCAATTGAAATCGGCCGGAGTAGCCAATAACTCTCGCAGACGTTCTTACATTTTTTTGAATCTTTCTCTGCTCCTGAAGAAACGCTGGCACGGTGGTTGCGTTGTTTAGGTAAATGTACCATCATGAACAAGTTCGTTCTTCTCCTCCTGTTGGCTACACATACCTCTCTGATGGCCTATGATTCCGGGATCGCTGTTCAAACGGAAATGGGAACCACCATGCAGGTCTATGTTAATGGAAAATTGTACAATAAGCAGCCCGGTCAGTTTGTTAGAGTGAGGAGCACACCCGGATTGTTCCACCTTGAGATTAAAGTTTTGAATCCCTGGAATAAACAATGGTACATTGTGCGAAAAGATATTCGCGTTGACAAGGGTTTTGAATTCCAATACAAGGTAGTCTTCATCAACCGGAACAAGCCCGAACTCAGGGAGATCAGAAAGTATCCCGTTTTCTCGAAATACTTTCTTAACCCGGCACTTTATAATCAACACCCGGTCTCCTGATCATAGTGGATAAGAAGTTCTAGAATGGGTACTGTCCCTTTTCGATTACAAAATTCGCTACTCTCCTCCTCGCTTCTTTGAGGTTATAGGGGTCTATTTTAGTAAACCGCTTAAGACCCATAAGCATCAGGCGGAGTTCGTCTCCATCAGCGAATGAAGTAATTGCTTGTTTACCGCAAGAAGCAACCTTTTCCATCGCGTAGTGAAGGTAAATCATCGCCATTTCTTTTTGAACCTCAACCGCACCTTCGCCGCGTTGAGCTATCAGCTTCTCTACTCGAAGTAACGTTGACTCTGCCACGTATCCTTCAATTAGCATATCCGCCAGGTTCATCAGTATTTCCTGTTCATCTGATAGCTTTAACATAAATTTTTGAACGGCTGCACCCGCAACCATAAGGCCAGCCTTTTTCATGTTAGCTAAAGCCTTTTTTTCTTTTGCAAAAACGCCGGCATCATCACTGGCGCCAAAATCAGGTATTGCAAGCAGTTCCTTTTGAACAGCCATAGCAGGGTTCATTAGATCTATGGTCCCCTTCATGGCACGTTTCATGAGCATATCAATCGTAAGCATCCGGTTGATCTCATTTGTCCCTTCAAAAATTCTATTGATTCGAGCATCCCGGTAGGCCCTGTCCATTGGACCTTCGGCTGAGAATCCCATACCACCGTATATCTGAACGCCTTCATCAACCACAAAGTCAAGAACTTCGGACCCGTGTACTTTGAGAATTGCACACTCGATGGCAAAGTCCTCAAGAGATTTTAGTTTTGCCTTTGCTGGCTCCATACCACCTGCAACCAAGGCATTGTAGGAATCATCAATATTCTGACCTGCCCGGTAGCACGCCGATTCACTGGCAAAAACTTTCGTCGTCATTTCCGCAATCTTGTGCTTGATGGCTCCAAAATTGGAAATAGAAGTGCCGAACTGCTTTCTTTCCTTAGCATAATTAGTTGCAAGGGAGATTGACATCTTACTCCCGCCAATAGCAGCAACACCCAGCTTGATGCGGCCAACGTTCAGGATATTTACGGCAATCTTAAATCCATTTTCCCGCTCTGAAAGTAGATTCTCAGCAGGTACTTTACAGTCATTGAAAAAGATTTGCCTCGTCGATGACCCCTTGATGCCCATCTTGTGCTCTTCTTCATTCATGGTTATTCCACCAAAACCTTTCTCCACAATAAAAGCACTCAGATTTTTATCGTTTTAAATTTTTGCAAAAACAATAAAAATGTCTGCAAATCCCCCATTAGTAATCCACATCTTTTGGCCTGTGATACTGTAGGTTTTTCCGTCTTTGCCTGGTGTCGCTTTCGTCTTACCTGAATTGGCGTC